>Ga0335075_10000120_pt1 | contig 155477 bp, 123 predicted proteins | sample Lox_Sample_24_FD_206723 | JGI IMG/M metagenome (GOLD analysis project Ga0335075, IMG submission 206723) | Soil microbial communities from Loxahatchee National Wildlife Refuge, Florida, United States - Lox_Sample_2.4 | ecosystem: Environmental > Terrestrial > Soil > Wetlands | place: USA... | reverse complement strand
CCTGTGCGCTCGGTCCGTGCAGCACTGATCTTGCAGATAGAGGGCGCGTTTGCTGAGCCAGTACGATTGCGCCATCTTCTGGACGAGCAGGGTTTCGGTGAGGGTCGAGGGCTGGTGCTCGGCGCGGAGGCCGCAGAGAAGCGCGTCGAACTCGTCCTGATCTTCGAAATCGAGGACGGTGAATGAATTGCCGGTGAGGCCGTGGCGGAAATTGTTCAGGCAGGACGCGGCTTTCCCGGCTTCGGTGTTGGGACCTGTGCTGTGCTGCGCGTTTTCTTGATTGGCGCGGACTTGGGCTTCGGTGGACATAGAGAGATTGCTCCTTTGTGCGCAGGATGCAATGAAGGCGTGCGGCGCGGGGCGGGGAGGAGAGGGTAAGTGGCTGGAACTGAGTAAGATATAGTTCCGGGCTAGTTTGTCATCGCCTGCTACTCGACCTTCACTGTCGTGGTCAGCTTGATATCGCTCGACGAGCTGCCGACCATCAGGCTGACGGGCTCGGCTTCGACCTTGAATGCGCCTGATTTTTCGTCCCAATATGCGAGCGCGGAGGCTTTCAGCGGAATCTTGACTGTCCGGGTCTCGCCGGCTTTGATTGTGACGCGCCGGAATCCTTTCAGCTCTTCCCGTGGACGCTCCACTTTCGAATGCAGGTGTTTTACATAGAGCTGTACTACTTCGTCGCCGGTTCGATTTCCTGTGTTACTTACGTCCACATCGAGGGAGACGGTCCCGTTTGTTGGCAACTTCGCGGAACTGGTTTTCAAGTTTGAATATTGAAATGTCGTGTAACTCAAACCGTAGCCAAACGGGTAGAGCGGGTCGCCTTTGAAATACATATACGTGCGGCCATCGCGTATATTGTAATCCATCATGGGCGGCAACTGATCGAGCGATCTCGGCCAGGTTGTTACTAAGTGGCCGCCGGGATTGTATTCGCCAAAGAGCACTTTTGCGAGAGCAGTCCCTTCGTCCTGTGAGGCGTGAGCCATATGCAGGATTGCAGGAAGATGATCCTGCGACCAGTTAATAGCGAAGGGGAAGCTGGAGACCAGGATCAGGATCGTTTTCGGGTTAACTGTGAAGACTTGCTTCGCCAGTTGCTCCTGAGCCAAGGTAATGCTTTCGCGATCGCGCCCTTCGCGGCCATCGCTCGGCACGGTGCAGGGCAGGGTATCGCCGCCATCGAACGTATTGTGCACCCAATCGTGCGCCATATCGGGACCACAGGTGGGATCGTTGCCAATCACAACCACTGCGACATCCGAGGATCGAGCTGCGCTGACGGCCGCATTACCGAGTTCATCGGCAGCATAGTTTATTTTGACGTTTGGACCAACTTCCTCTTTAATCGCTTCGAGCGGCGTAACGGTATAGGGCCGAGTGCCTCCATACCAATCCCAATGCACCGAGTCGGCGAGCGGACCAATCACGGCGATGGACTTGAGCGAGTCTTTCTTCAGGGGCAAAAAGTGATTCTCATTCTTCAGCAGCACCACGGATTCCAGCGCCATCTTTCGAGAGACTGCCTTGTCCTGTTCCGTGTTCCACGGCTCGGGTGAGTCTTTGATTTTCGAATAAGGCACCATTTCAGGCGGATCCAGCAACCCGAGACGAATGGCGATCCGGAACTTATAGCGCAGGAGAGAATCAATCGCCGGTTCGGTTATCGATCCATCTTTCAAGGCGGCCTTCGTTTCGTCCTTATATCGATCAAGAAATTGATTGATACCTGCTTTGAGGCACGCCACTACGGCGGCCTTTTGATCAGGAAAAAGCTTTCGCGGCTCGACGAGCAGTCTCACGGCGCCGCCATCGCTCGATAACACGTCGACGCCCCATAAGTCCCGAACAATGCTTTTGAGAATGGGATTGATGACCATCGGCGTGCCGTTCCAGGCGTTGTAAGATGCCATTACCGCTTTGGCGCCGCCTTCGAGGAAGCCCATGCGAAACGGCACCGAGTAATATTCCCAAAACAAGCGTTCATCGAAGTTTGAAGAGGAACTAGAGCGGTAATTTTCGTTGCTGTTCGCGAGGAAGTGCTTCAACAGGGCGGCGGCTTGCCAATATTTGGGATCGTCACCCTGGAGTCCCTTGATAAAGGCGACCGCCATGGTCCCATTGAAGAACGGATCTTCTCCGTACACTTCTTCGCTGCGGCCCCAACGCGGGTCACGAGCGAGATCCGACTGAGGACCCCACAACATCAAGATTTGGCGGTGATACTTTTCGGTCTGGGTAATGAAGCGCGCTTCATAGCCTTCCACGCCGCCGACTTGACGAACCAGATCGGGGTCCCAGGATTCGCCCATGCCCGGAGGCTGAGGGAATTGCGTGGTGGGAATGGGCGCAAGCTTCGTCTGATTGGCTCCGCGCTGCACAACGCCGTGAATTCCTTCCGAAGATCCGATGTTGGGGACGCCGAGCCGAGGCACTCCCGTTCGCGTTCCGAGGCAATCGATTTTTTCGTCGATGGTCATGAGGGAAAGGAGATTGTCGATCCTTTTTTCCATTGGCAGGCTGGGGTCTTTGAACGGATATGGAGCCTGCTGCGCGAATGACCAGGCGAAGCCCAGGACTAAGAAGGTGACGATACGTGCTAACTGCACCGCATAAAGGCTATCACGCTATGTCTGTGATCAGGGGGGCAGGAGAGGCCGCCAGACGGCCCTCAGTTTCGAGAGCCTCGCGCGCCGAAGGCCGGGAAAACGCTACTCAGTTTCAATTAGTTAATAAAGAATTTTTCAGCCGCTCCAAATTTTCGCTGTTCGCACCCCGGTGCGAAGTGGCATACTGTAACGTAGCCCTCGCCCTCAGGAGTAGTTCCTCATGATGTACGCAGTGATTGTATTGACAGCCATCACCGCCTTCGTGGCTGGCTGGTTAAGTTGCGATATAGCGCAGGGCTGGCGTACACGCAAGAGAGGTCATTGATTCTGCCAAGGCGTTACGCGGCAATGCCTTCCCAGAGGACTCGCAGGTTCGAGCGCCTCGCGCAAAACGGCACGGACTACGGTAGATCGCGCACAACGCCACAAACCGGCTGTGCGCTTACGTGCCCCGCCCAAGGTTCAGCGAGCTTTCTTGCTGACTGGTGGCGCGGATACACGCCCTTTGCGCTCTTTCCATAGCTTTTCCCAATTCCAGATCCCGTACGCTACTTCCTTGGGCAATGGGAATCCGAGCTGATGCGCGAGCATGCACACCTGGCCGCGATGGTGGGCTTCGTGAGATAGCATGTAGCACAGCATTTCCGGGCCAACCGGCCAAGGCGGAGCCCAGCCGTCTCTACGAAACTTCTTGACGAGGCCGCCACGGCCGCCGAGCGCTTCGGCGAGCATCTCGGTACAGCGAGCGGCACTCTCGGCCAATCCCGCGCGGGCCTGCTGCGGCGTGCAGTGCACGCGGTTGAGTTGTGGCGGAACCTTCAGGTGCGGAGCTGTCAGCCTGACCCACTTGGAGCGCACATTGTGCATATGTGTGAAGATCGCGGCAATGGTGCGGGTTTTGGCGGGCGGTTTGGCTCTCCAGGCGGCGGGGTCCAGATGTTCGATAAGAATCTGGTTGATGCGATCATTGGCGGCGAAGATCCGGACTGCGGCTGGGGCGAGTTGAGTATGAGGCACGTAGTTAGGTTAACCACGGCCAATGATCACTTGGTAGCGGATGAGTCGGACAGCATCATCAGATGTGGCACGCGCCCAAACATGATACCGGTTTCCACCTCGACGGGTTTTCCATCTTGGAGGTACGGCTTGAACTTCCAATGGGCCAGGGCCTCGGTGATGGCCTTTGACTGATCGGGAAATGCGCTGAGGAAGTGAATGTACCGAACCTTGCCTTCCTTGTCGATGATGATCCGGAGCGGAACAGGATTGAATTTGTGCTCGACGAAGACTGGATCGACCCGCTCCATCACGTTTTCCGCGCTTGCGTAGTTCCTGATGCACACGGGGGCTTCGGCTCCGTATGCGCCCGTTCCGGGATTAGCTTCGGCCAGAAAATTCAGCTTGTTCATTTCCAGGACCAGGCTCTCCAACGCTTTGGGATCCCGGCTCATTAGGACAAATTCCAACGTGTGGCAGCGAATTTCGGTGGCCAGGACACGCCAGTGCAGTTGGGTTGACGGGGACCAATAGGCAAACGTGGTAAAGGATTGGCCAGCGATCTTGGTCGCTGTAGGCGCCAGCTCGAGTTTGTAATCGGCTTGTAAATGGCTCTTCGTGTAGTTGATGAGTTCCGACGCGTGGGCGACGAGCGCGGGCATGAAGAACATGTCCTGGGCGGTGATCAGCATGCTTGCGCGGGATCCTTTGAATGCGTTAGACGATTTCAGCAGAGTAAGGATGTAGCTCCCGCTATCGGAGGGAGGCGGCCCAGCGGATTTTTGAAGCCAATCCGCGGGCAACGCGTAAGAGAGGCCAAAATATCGATTCGTGTAGACGCCGTTGGCGATGCCTCCGCCTTCTGGTACGGGAGTTACGGAATCGCTTGCGCTCGGCCAGGCACCCTTTACCAGTAAGGCGTTTTGGCCCCAGGATGGAAGCGATGCGGATACAACAAGAACAGCCAGAATACGTAAAAAGGCAGTCATATTTGTCGTTCGAGTCCGCGCATGACAGGCAGCATTTCGATAACTGGGGGACATTCGCTGAAAGAGCGGGCTTGCCACAGCGGGGGCTGCAGCAAGCCCATGGAGGCAAGCAGTCTTGAGTTGATGCGCCAAATTCCGAGACAAAAAACTAGAGCGAACGCAGGAAGTTCAGGACATCCTGCTGAGTGACTTGGTTGCTGCCGTTTGAATTTGTCGGCGGCAGGTTTTCGAAGGCTTCCTCGGACATACAAGCTTCCGAGGCCGGAGTAGCACCCGAGCCACCGTTGTTTGGATCGCTGACTATTACCGGCAGGCAGTGATCCATGATGGCGGTGAGCAGGTCGGAGGCGCGGCCATCGTGCAAGAAGAAAACTCGCTGGCCGATGCCCCACAGAGGCGCGCTGCGGAACTGGTCCCCGCCGGCGCTACCCTGCATGACGTTATCCGCCAGGCCGCCCATGTGGTGGATTTCCAGGTCGGAGAACAGGTTGGCTGGTTTACTGCTGAGATCCTCGTTGAACGAGGAAGGGTCGGTAGTGAGCGACGGGGTATGGCAGACCGCGCACCCGACTGAGCCGAAGCCCGATGCGCCGCGGGCGATGGAGGCGGCCGACACCGTGGTGGTGGCGGTGCTATAACCGTTCGGCTGCGCGACGGGCTGGGCCAGGAAGCGCATGAACATGGCGAACATCACGATATCGCTGGGAATAGAAGCGTTGGTAGCGAACTGGTTCGAGCCTTTGGTGGCGGTGAAATTCGTAGTGTCTTCCGGATATCCTGATCCGGCAAGATTTAAGCAGGTGGGCGGCAGGCCGAGAAAGAAGTGCTCCTCATCCGGATTGGGCCGTTCGTTTTGAAAAAGCTCATTGGAGATGCCCATCTCGACGTTGTAGGCCTCGCCGGAGAACAATAGACCCGATTTGTTTTGCGCCTTCCAGCCGAAACGAGCGATGGTGCCGTCGTTGCCGTTGTAGTTGAAGGTGCCGCTCACGCCAAAAGCGTTGCCGGCCTGCGCGCTGTGATTGTTGATGAGCGTGTCCTCGCCGAGGTTTTCGATGAAGCCCAAGCCAAAAACGGGCGTTGGAATCCTGAAGATAATGTCGCCGAGGTTGATGGCTTGATTGAAGTTGGGCTGCGCGAGTTCACAGTTTCCGGCATCGGGCCGCCCCGCGACGGTGAACAGGTCATGAACGCCGCCGTCCATAGTCTTGGTTACCGCCCCGTTGGAGATGAAGAAGGGGAAGCGAGCTTCCAGCACCGGACCGTTCACCATCACAAAAGATGGAATGGTGTTGTTCACCACGATGCCGTTCTTGATTACCTGGCTTTGGGGATTCACACCGACATAGGGATAAGCGTTGATATTGGGGCTACTCCCGCCTACGGCCGGTTGCGCGTGGCAGGCAGAGCACTGGTTAAGGTTGAAGCGCGGTCCGAGACCATTGTTGGCGCCGCCGGAAACATCCTCCGCAATCTCAAACCGCCCTTGGCCGTTGTCAAAGAATTCAGTTGCGCCGGGGGTGGCCGACAAATCCGGGAGAGGTCCTCCGGCATTTATTCCGGTGCTGGTACGGACACCGGGGTCGGTCTGAGCAAGCGCCGGTCCGATAATCAACAACGCCGTCGCGAAAATCGCAGCGTCTTTCAGCATACTCGTCAGGATTCTGCTTGCATGGAACAGAATTTCTGCGTTCGCGCATGCTGTACTGGAACTGCAAAGTGCGGAGCGGCGGCCGCTAGATTCTGCCGACACACGTTGCCGCGAGTCCATTTTCATCACACCCCCCACGAGTTCTAGTGGTGATCTATTAGACCCGTGGAAGTGTTACAGGATCATTACAATTCGGTTAATATTCGGTTACTCTGCCAAAATGTTACGCATTACGATTAATAGGCAGCTATTTTTTAATTGGCCTTAGCGGCAATAGAGAAAAAGCAGGATTTCAAGCTGGGGCTGTAATCGTCCCGGTCGCACTGAGGTGGCAGCTTCGATAGTCTTGGGGCGGCAAGGCGAGGCCCGTGCGGGGCGCATGTCATGGCGGCCAGAAACCCCGCGCGGTATGCTAGCGGTCGAGACCGGCAGTGACTTCATCTCAGCCGATCTGATAGAGTAGCGAAGCGGTCGATGTTGGGGCGCAACCCGAAAACGTCGCGCCTATTATATGGCCTTGCGGCAAAGCCGGAACATGGAGAGAGAGCAACTGACATTGGACTCGACACTGCAGAGCGTCGATGAGGCGGAAGCGATCGCCATGCGGGAGGCGCAGAAAGCCGGCTTTGAGGAGGACGAGCAGCAGCAGATCGGCATGGCCGTTCGCGAGTGCATGGTCAACGCTGTGGTGCATGGTAACCGCTACAACAAGAAGAAGAAGGTGCACCTTGATCTGGAGCCTTCGAGCACTGGCTTGACAGTGGTGATTGGCGACGAAGGGGAAGGCTTCGATATTAATGCGTTGCCCGATCCTCTGTCGCCGGATAATCTGTTGCGCCAATCCGGACGAGGTCTCTTGCTGGTGCGTGCTTTTATGGACGACTTCCAGGTTCAGCCGCGGCAGGGCGGGGGGACAGAGGTTCGTCTGCAAAAAAACTTGGCGAGGTAGAATTTCGTTTTCTTCTATCCGATCCACCATGAGGAGGCAGAAGTGAGTGTTAAATTGACATCCCGCCAGGTTGGCGATGTCACGGTTATCGACGCGGCTGGACGCATTACCTTAGGTGAGGGCGCCAGCGCCTTCCGCGATACGATCCGTGATTTTGCCGCCAAAGGAAACAAGAAGCTCTTGCTCAATCTGAGCGAGGTTTCCTACATCGACAGCTCGGGGATCGGCGAAATGGTCTCGGGATTCACCACGGTCACCAATAACGGCGGCCAGTTGAAGCTGATGGGGCTTTCGAAACGCATCAAGGATCTGCTGCAGATCACCAAACTGTACACGGTTTTCGACGTATACGACGACGAGGCGCAGGCGGTTCGCAGCTTCTCCTGATCTACCGGCGGGCGCCCTGTGGGGTTTCGTCCTTAGCGCCTCATGGACGTGGATGACGGGTGGTAGACACGCCGGTGCTGATTGCTTAGAGTAAGCTCCTTAACCGTTTAGGCCCTGGTACTAGTAGAACGAGCTGCGAAATGAGATAAGTGCTTTCGAACGGGCACTCTATCAGCACAAACGTGTCTACGTCAACTTCGCTACACCCCATCCCGGTGCCTGCACCGCAAACCGTAGCTGTGCCTTCGGTTCAAGAGCTTCCAGTCGAAGTACTGCTGGCTGACGAGCTCACGCTGGTCCGCGAGGGACTCGCCGCGCTCTGCAACTCGATCCCCGGTTTCCGGGTCGTGTCGCAAGTGGGCACCGCCGGCGCCGCCTTTGCGGAGATTCGGCGGCTGGAGCCTGCGGTCGCACTGCTGGACCTTGGCCTGTCGGATCTGGCCGCGACGGAGGTAATCCGGCGTGTTCGCGAACTGGGGCTGCGCACGCGCTGCGCCGTGTTTTCTATCCGCAAGGACCGGAAGACGGTGCTGGAAGTGCTCCGCACGGGCGCTTGTGGATTTCTGCTGAAGAGCTCGACCGCCGAACAGATGGCGGATGCTCTGGGGCAGTTTACGCAGGGCGGCATCTACGTCTCACCGCAGATTGAGGTGATGTCGTTGTTTGGCGACACGGGCGGACGCAATCAAGGCGAGGATCCGCTGGAGTCGCTGAGTAGCCGCGAGTTTCAGGTCTTTTCGCTGCTGGTCGAGGGCATCCGCGCCAAGGAAATTGCAGCGCGCTTGTCGCTCAGCCCCAAAACCGTCGATACCTACCGCTCCAGCCTGATGCGGAAACTGGACATCCACGATGTCGCGGGCCTGGTGAAGTTCGCCATCAAGCGCGATCTGGCGGATCTACCCGCGTAAGTAGCAGACTAAGTTGCACCTGCAATCAGCGCTGTCGAGGTAAGGCATCCGGGTAAGAGGTAAAGTCCCACGACGCACAGCCATCGCCTGAATCGATTCCAAGCGACTTAGTGATCTCTTAGTCGCTCTCGTCACGAGTTCCGGCTAATTCGCAAACCTTTCGCGAACTTTTCTCTTGAACAATCCCCATTAACGATTTATACTCCTACCGCCGCGGGGCGTTTGGGCGTACTTTCCCATGCGCTTCAAACAGCGGCGAACATCGCAACCATCATAGTTGCGTGTTTGCTTGTAAGTATGGTGAGAAAGCAGGTGAGCAAATTGATCTCCAAATGTCTTAGACACCCGCGTTCGAGTGCCTTCCACGCGACTTGCATCGTGTTCGGCCTCGTGGGTACCCTTCACGCTCAGCAGACAGGCGAGAAACTTGTCAGGGTAAACGACATAGAGCAGATTACGGATGCTGTGCTGATATCCAATGTTGCGGTTGCCGGTAAGACGGTGGAGTGCGGGCTGTTTATCAAACCCACGGTCGTACAGCCTGTTGCCCCGTTTCCGGCTGGCAGCGATTGGCTTCAGCAGATGACCATTTCGCTCATCAACCGGACTAACAAAACTATCGCGTTTGGCGATATACTTGTGCATTTCTTGGATACTGGAGACTGCCGGTCTGCGCCTTGCGTCGGGGCATCGCTCACACTCGGCCAAATGCCTGCCATCAATGCCTATGAGGGAAGGACAGGTCGACCCCTTAGGCCCGAGCACCCCGAAAGACCACCCCTCGATTGGAAACCTGAGCAAACGATTGTGGTTCATGTGAGCGATTACATGGACGAGATTGAGCGAAATCTGGCGGACTTCATGCCTGTAACAGCCGTAACGAAGGTGAACGTCTATCGCGGTCCTTTCTACTTTGATGACGGAATGCAATGGAATCTCGGAAGGTATGCTGTTCCAGATCCGGAGCATCACGGAAAGTTCAAAGAGCTTCCCGCCGATTACTTCCCCGGAAGAAGAGGAAACAACTGGCCTCCCGGATACGAGCAATGAGGAAGGGCGCCAGACTCGGAATTAGTCGTGGCTGAGTGACTGCGTCGGGATAATAGACCCCTCAATCCGGTTGATTACAGATAAGGTCACTGAAACCGATAGATCCCTCCGCCGGAATTGATGCCCCAGACCACGGCATCCGACCCGATCGCGATCGTCACCAGCGCACCCGGTATGTTTACCCAACTTTGGGTCTGCGAACTGAACCGGTATACCTGTTGGCCCGAATTGATACCCCACACCGTGCCGTCGAAGGCTACTGCAATGTGTGTCAACGCGCCCGGAATTAAATCGAAGGCCGAAGTTTGTGTGTTGAAACGATAGATGCCACCGTTCGGATCGAGACCCCATACGTTTCCGCTCGAACCGACCGAGATCTGCGACAAGCTGCCAGCGACTGACGTCCAGCTTTGTGTCGTCGTATTGAAGTGCTGTACGCCGTTCGGGCCTACGCCCCACGCATCGCCGTCCGCGCCGACCGAAATTTGCGAGAGCGTGCCGGGAATCAGATCCCAGTTCTGGGTCGACGAATCGAATCGGTAGATCTGCCCCTGTGTGTTAAGTCCCCACGCGTCGCCGGTATCCGCCACGGCGATCTGCGATAAGCTGCCGGGAAGCAGATCGAATTGTTGGGTGGACGCGTTGAATCGAAAAACTCCGCCCGCGCCGTTCACGCCCCAAACCGAGCCGTTCGCCGCCACCGCAATTTGAGACAGGTCTCCAGGCAGCAAAATCCAGCCTTGAGTAAGAGCATTGAAGGTATATATCTGCTGGCTGGCATTGATGCCCCAGACGTCGCCATCGGAGGAGACCGCGATTTGCTCCAGCGTGCCCGGCAACTGGTGCCAGCTTTGCGAGGCTTGATTGGCTTGTACCAATTGATAGCTCTTGTTTGAATAGTCGACGCCCCAAAGGGAACCGTCCGCGCTTGCCGAGATAGAGCGCAGAATTGAATCGACTTCGCTCCAAGTGTTATTGCCGGAATTGAATTTGAAAAGAGCGCTCTCCGGGTTTAGTCCCCAAACATTACTGCCGGAACCTACCGAAATCGCTTTCAAAGTGCCCGGGGTCTGGTACCAACCCTGCGTCAGGCGATCGAAATGATAGATATTACCCAGGTAATTTATTCCCCAGACGTCGCCGTCGGCGCCGACAGAAATCTGGGCCAGAGTGCCAGCGACATAGTCGAAGGCTTGGGTGCCAGGATTGAAGCGATAGATCTGCTCGGAAGGATTCAGCCCCCATACAGCACCGTCGAAGCCGACTGCAATCTGGCTCAGAACGCCGGCTACCTGATTGAAGCTCTGAGTTTGGGAATTGAACGTGTAAATGGAGCCGGCGGAGTTCACACCCCATGCCGCGCCATCTGAACCAACCGCAATCTGCGACAGATTGCCGGGAACCCGGCTCCATGTATTCGACGCGGAATCGAATCGGTAGACGTCGCCGACCGAGTTCAATCCCCAGATGGCTCCGCTGGAGCCCACGGCGACTTGCGAAAGGATCTGCGAGCCTGATGTCCAGCTATTGTTTTGCGAATCGTATGAATAAGCCTCGCCGTTAACATTTAGACCCGAAACCGTGCCATCCGCTCCAACTGAGACCTGTTGAGCGCCACCCGGCATTTGAGCCGACAGAGCGGGGGTGTAACTGGACCACTCGCGCAGAAGATTATATGCGTCGACCGAGCCCAAGCCCGTGACTAAGTCATAACCAACTCCCGCTGAGTACCCCATTCTGCCGGCCGCGGGGCAATCCGGGGAGCCTGACTGGCAGGGAACGATGTTACTGCCGCCAGTTACATCGTGAAACGCATCCGTGGATATGGATGCCAGCGCATATAGAGTTGGGTTGATGTTGCCTTGCCGTTTGCCGGTCTGCTGATTCAGAAGCGCAACCACGGCGGCGAAACTGGGAGCAGCCGCCGAGGTGCCTCCGATCACGTTGAGATCCTCATTCGCCATGCGGAAACCGTTTACGCAACTGCCGGCCGAGCAAATCAGAAATCCATCATGATCCGGCGACGCTGCGAATGCCAGATCCGGAACATCACGCGCGCTGTCGTAAGGAACGCCAGTGCCGGTCTGCCAAGTGGGCTTGGTGAACACGGTGCTTCTGCCGCCGCCGCTGGCGGACAATTCGTTGTCTGCGGCGGTATCGTTCCAGGCGATCTCGGGAATGTAGGAAAGCGCCGATCCGCTATTTGCATCGTTGGTCGAGCTCCAGTATGTTCCAGAGCCTTCGCTGAACTCGGTTCCTCCCAAGCCGGTCACGTAAGGAATAGCTGCGGGCACGTCTACAGCCAGTCCTTGGCTGGCGATTGTCGCGTTGGCGTTCTCGCAATCCGCGGCCCCCTGGTCGCCGGACGCCGCCAGGACCGTCATGCCTTGTGCATTGGCCTGTTGAAACAGACTGGTCAGTGTATTGATCTCGGCTGTGCCGAGGTCCTGTTCGCAATCGCCGTAGGTGATGCTGAGCACCGGGGCCAGGTTATTGTCCACTGCATAAGTCGCAGAGCCGAACGCATCCGTCGAGTTCACGAAGATAATAGTTGCGTTCTTTGCGATTCCGCCCGCCCATTCGATATCCAGATCCGATTCGCTTTCGTCACCGGAATTAGTGCCTGGGTCCGTTCCAGTGAGAATCACCTGCGGATTGTTCTGCGGGAGCCCCGCGGCAGAGCGAAATGCCTGAATGTCACTTAACGCAATATCGCTTTGGCCGGGGATGGCAATTTTCACCCCCGTACCATCGATACCGTTGGCATACAGAGGCTTGACGTTATAGATGGTGGCCCAATCGTCAGGGGCCAGGAAGTGATTGCCGCTGATGCTGGACGTAAAGTGGGCCTGGAGGGCGCTTCGGGCCTTTAGGCCACGCGGCTTTGGATGAAAGTCATGCAAGCCCCGAATGCTTGCGACCATCCCTTCCAAGGTGGCAGGGAGGATCGGGTTGGTCGCGTTCGCGTAATGCGTCTGCCCGTTCACCAGATAGCGACGGATTGAGGTCTGGAATGCCGCTTCGGCTTGCGCCGCGGTTCCGGAGAAGCTGATCCAGGTCCGGCTGTGCGCTACTTCGACGTTGGAAAAGCCCAGGGTCTGCAACCAGGTGACGATCTTCTGGATATCGGCCTGATTGACTCCGAACCGGTCGGCATATTGTTCCGGCGTCAGCCACTGATGCCAATGAGCGTTTCCAGGCGTCTGCTGGTCGGCAAGCAACTGCAGCAGGTCGGCCTTCTGCGCCGGGGTCGGGTCGAGATGGAGTGTGATGCGAGGCAACGGGAATCCCGGTTCGACCGCGCCTTGATCCTGCGCCTGGGCGAGTACCGGACGGGTGTTGCCCGCCAGCGCAAATGTCTGAGTGGTTTCAATATTTGCAGGAATCCGGCTCGGCGGCTGGACGGCGAATATCAGCCCTGGGATGGCTAAAAGGATGAAGAACGCGAGTCTCATTCAAGTGTAGGGTGCTAATTGGACTATTTTTATCTAAGTTGATTCTGACGTAAAGGCCAGCTTTGCGGTTGCGGATTCGCTCTGGAAGCGACCCTGGCGCCGCCCGACCCAGGCGCGCGCAACGGAAGTACAATGGTCCGGATTCTTCATGCTGCCCCCTACAATCTTTCGCCTCCGCCACGCGGTCTCGACGGCGTTGTTTTTTCTCCTGCTGGGCTCCTCAGCCGCGGCATATGGCGCTTCCGCCTATGTGCGAGTGAGCCAGGTCGGCTATGAGGCCGGCAATGCGCCATTTCGAGCCTATTTGATGTCAACCGAGCCGGAAACGGGGGCGACGTTCCAGGTGGTCAATTCTAAAGGCGCGACGGTTTATTCGGCCGCGATCGGCGCGTTGCTCGGCGTCTGGAGCCACAGTAAAACTCTGACTTATAACATCTACGCACTCGATTTCGACGTTCACGAATGCGGTAGTTACACAATCTCAGTTTCCGGCTCGGTACGGGCTACGTCTCCGCGGTTTCCGGTGGACGTTCCGGCGGTGCTCTATCCCGGTCTCCTCCTGAATACGAAGTTTTTCTACGAAACCGAGCGCGATGGTCCGAACTATATTTCGAACGCCTTGCGCTCAGCACCCGGACACCTGAACGACAAAAACGCCCACGTGTATAAGACTCCGCCGTTGGATAGCAATGATGAAATCACCACGACCGGACAGCCGTTGACAGCAATCGGGGCAGTCATCGATGCATCCGGCGGGTGGTGGGACGCGGGGGATTACATGAAGTATGTCGAGACCATGAGCTATACCGTGGCGCTGCAGGAAATTGGCATCCGCGATTTTCCGGACCAGATAGGCCCAGGCGCTCCGTTCCATCCTGTGACGCCGCCTGACGCGATTTCCTATGCCGGGAACGCAGCGGGGGCACCATCTTCTTCAAATTTCGAACCGGAGGCCCGCTTCGGAATCGAATTTCTGCTGAAGATGTGGGATGACAAGACCAAGACGCTTTATTATCAAGTTGGCAACAGCCAGGACTGGGATAACTTCGACTTACTAAGCGATTACGATATCTGGCGCTTACCCCAGTATGACGACAATTGGGATGGCTGCGACGCCAGCGCACGTTTTATTTGCCATCGTCCGGTCTTTGTGGCGGGACCGGCTGGATCGCGAATTAGTCCGAACCTGGCGGGGCGACTGGCTGCGGATTTCGCCGTCTGCTACCAATTGAATCGCGACAGTGATCCCGCGCTTGCGAATCGCTGCCTGAAAAACGCGGAGGATATATTCGCGCTGGCGGATACCTCGTATGCCGATCCAGCGGCATCGGTGGATAGCGGCACTTGTACGTCCGGCTGCCTGTTGACCATCATTCCGTTCGACGGCTATCCGGAGACTGTTTGGGACGACGATATGGAGCTTGGCGCAACCGAGCTTTATTTTGCGCTTCGATGCGCTGAGGAGTCTCACAATCTACCTGCAGGGTTGGTTCACACCGATCCCATTTACTACCTGAAAAACGCAGCGCAGTTCGCCCAGCAATACGTCAAGAGAATTTACGATACCGGAAATACGGACACATTGAATCTGTACGACGTCAGCGGGCTCGCGCACTTCGAGCTGTATCGCGCGCTGGAAATGGCCGGCAATCCAGGCGGTTTGGCGGTCACTCAATCCGGTATTCGCGCGCAATTTCTAAAGCAGGTTGACGATGCCATTACCCAGGCCGGAACGGATGCGTGGGGTTTCGGGGCTGCTTGGAGCGGCGACACGACATCGCACGGCGCGGGCATTTCGGTTATGGCGAGCGAGGGCCGTTACCTAACCGGATCGCAGAAATACGATATCTATGCGCAGCAATGGATGGCCAATATTTTGGGCGCGAATCCGTGGGGATCGTCTTTCATCGTCGGAGACGGGTCAACGACGTTCCCTAACTGCATCCAGCATCAGGTAGCGAACCTCGCGGGGGCGCTGGACGGCACGTCTGGTGGCACTCCGGTTTTGTGGGGCGCGGCATCGGAAGGCCCCGCTTATGGGGCAACGTCGGGAGTTGTGGACGGCATGATTCTGTGTCCGGCGAATGGCGGCGATTCCTTCAAGATATTCAATGGAAACGATGGAACTTATAATGCTTCCAATCGGGCCGTTTACCGGGATAACATGCAATCTTACAGCACGACTGAGCCTGCAATCGATCTAACTTCCACGTCCTTTCTGATGTGGTCGTGGAGATTAGCCAGCCATCCGAGTTACTGAGACGGCGGAGCTGGCGGCGCAGGCGGGGCCGGGGGCGCAGCCGGGCTTGGAGGCGCTGGTGGATTCACGCCAGCTATCTCAAGTAACTCGACTTCGAAGATCAGCGCCGCTCCGCCTGGGATCGAGGGGCGGCCGCCATCGCCATAGGCGAGGCTGGAAGGACAGACTAACTCCGCCTTACCGCCGACCTTCATCTTTTGCAACCCTTCGGTCCAACACGGAATGACTCCGTTTAGCGCGAATTGCGCCGGTTCGTTGCGGCTGTAAGAGCTGTCGAATTCAGTACCATCCACCAACGTGCCGCGGTAATTGACCTTCACGGTATCCGTGGGCGTCGGGGATGGGCCGGTGCCCGGACGCAGCTCGCGATAGATGAGCCCGGAATCTGTCTTCACCGCGCCCGGTTGTGCTGCCGCCTTGTCGATGTAGGCCTGGGATGCGGCCTTCTCGCGCTCCAGGCCACGCGCAGCGCGAGCACGGGCAAACGGCTGAATTTTCGGGCCCCAGACATTCAATTCAACGGCCGGTTTTCCGGACGCCGCATCCGATATCGCTTTCTCGACGATTGCCAGCTCACTGGGAGATAAGTCGAACTGGCCGAGCGACCGGTAAATAGAAAGCCCAAGCGCATAGACGGTTTTCTCATCGTCTGTCATAGCAGCCGGGGTCATAGCAGCCGGCGCATTCGCATTTTTCGTTGCCGGTGCAGGCTTCGGTTTCGCGGCCTGAGCCCACGCTCCCTGCACAGTTAAGCCAATCGGCAACAGTATGAACAACACTCGCATCTGCTCAGGCTAGCATTCACAGAGGAACACGCGCAAAACGGTCGCGGACGTGCTAGATCGCGCACAACGCCACAAACCGGCTGTGCGCTCGTGCGCCGCGCAAAGGGCCAGCGAGTTCCAATACTGTTTCGCGGCGCGCATCCGCGCCCTTTGCGCTCCCAGCGAGACGCCAATCAATATTGCCAGTTGAGGTTCACCGAACCCGTGCCGCTAGTCGGCACTGTGTATTGGTGGTTGCTGCCGTTCTCCCAGACCACGCTCCCATTCGCCTGGATGTCGATGAATTTGAACTGCACGGTCTGTCCCGCCGGAAGAGAGACATTCAAGAACCAATTGGGATAATTCGGATCGAGCATGGGGCCGATGGCCGTATCGAACGCCGTGCCCCACTGGCCGAGCTCGATCGTGTTGCCAGTTACAAAGATGTAATCTCCGGTATTGGTTGGCGTCGCGTTATTTACCGTAAAAGTTACAGGGATGAGCTTGGCAGTGAGAACAGTGAACTGAATCGTGTTCGCGTTGGTTCCCGAACTGTTTGCGAGTTGCACCTGGTAAACGCCGTTCGCGACGTTCGGAACCGTGAACGTGACTTGCGTGCTGGACCAAGACTTAATGGTCGCGTGAGTTCCATTGAAAGACACGGTGCCGGTGCTTGACCCTAAATTCTGGCCAGCGATAGTTACTGTTACGCCAGGCTGCGCAATCGTTGGGCCGATGGAGCCTACCGCTGGCCCTGTTGTTCCTCCGGCAAGCTGCCAGACAGAGACTGAGTGAGGAGCTAGTGTAAGCGCCGCGGCCGGATTATTGTTGCCGCTACCGGCGCTGACACTCAACCCCACGCCGCCGAGCAAACCGCCGAGATAATCCGAATAGTTGCCGGCCGGCAGGGCCGTGTAGAGCCCGGTGATGGGATAACTGCTCGTATCGTTCTTGTTGATGGCGACCAATACGACGTTGTTATAGAATTGCCGCTCAAAGATATACACGTCGTTGTTCAGCCAACGCTGTTGAGAAGTCCCGTACGGCAGCGCATTATTCGACTGGCGGAGCGCCGATAGCTTGTCGATGAGTTGATACGCCGTCGGGCTGGTGCTGAACGAAGACATCATCAACCGGTTATATGGGTCGCCGCCGCCGCTGGTGTCGTTATGAAGATATTGCTCGTCACCGTAGTAAATGATCGGAATGCCACGGCAGGTAATCAGGAAGGCTGTGGCTTCATTCAACCGGTTCTGGTTGTTGTTCAAGGTTAAGAAGCGAGGAATGTCATGGCTGTCGATGAAGGTTGTTAGATCATTGCTCCAGGTGAAATTAGAGTCTTCCTGGCTTAACGTTGAGTCGATCTCGGAGAAATTGTTGTTACTCGCGAAAACGTCGCGGATGGCTGTATTGAGAGGAAAATCGAGCAGGCTGATGCCACTGTGATTCGCGAACTTATAGGAATCGTGATAGAGCGGGTCCGACGTGTTGCCTTGGTCCCATTCGCCAAAGAAAAAGCTGCCGTTCGACGTAAATACACTGTTGGCAAATGAATATTCCCAGCCCCAGGTAACATCTTTCACGGCGTCGAGCCGGAATGCATCCACCCCATGCTGCACGAACTGTGCAATGGCGGTTTTGAGATAACTATCGATCGTGGAGTTTTCCTGATTCAGGTCCGATAAGTCCTCGAGCTCGTAATACTGGAGTTGATATCGATCGTTATAGTTAGTGATGTCCCCATTGTGATGGAAATAGCCGTTCGGATCGTTATTCCAGGCGGCCATGAACGTGCCGTTGTTATACAACGAGCCATATTCGCCGCCGTTGTCCGGATTCGAGTGATTGGCCGCGAAATCGACCACGACCTTAATATTGTTCGAATGCGCCGCGGAGACCAGGTTGTTGAACGCGGTCCAAGAATTCGAGCTATCTCCGAAATGCTCTTCGATCCGCATAAAATCCTGAGCCCAATAGCCGTGATATCCGACCTGCGGGCTGCTTGGCGAGCCGTAGGCATAGGTGTTGATGTTATCCACGGGCGGCGAGATCCAGATGGCCGTGACGCCCATCCCTTTTAGATAAGACATCTTTTGTTGAATGCCGGCGAGGTCTCCTCCCCAATAGGCGTACCAGTTGGTGTGGGTGGAATCGTAAAGCCCGGAACTTTGAGGAGGGTTGTCATTGGTGGTGTCGCCATCGACGAAACGGTCGGTAACGATCTCATAAATGACCTGCTTCTTGAAATCCTGAGCCGCAAGGGAGGTAACAAGGACAGTGGAAAAGCAAATCAGGGTGGAGAACAGACGGGGTCGCACGCCGGTAATATATCACGAAAAGATTGTAATTAGCCAGGAAATCGCGCTAATTAAGACGGCTTACGGTTCGTAGTAGCCGGAGCGGGCCGTGACCCGCAGCGATGATTCGTGAATCCTCACTCGTACGGGATGAAACTGGCGCGGTTGTTCGGGAATTCCTCGCGGATAGAACCCAAGCAGGTACTGCGTCCGCAACTCCTGCAGTATTTCGGCGAACGCCTGGTCGAGTTGATCGAAACTATCCGGATTGAAGATACGGCCGCCCGTAGAAGCAGCGAGCGTTGCAAGTGCGTGCTCGCCTCCGGTGTTCCGTCCGGCATCGCCTTCAATCGGAACCACAACTACCGGATACAGCACCACATCGGCGCGTTGCGCCGCACCCAACGCATCGTCATAGCGCTTATAACTGGTGGTGTCGCCGCCATCGGTGACCACTACCATGACGTGGCGACCTTCGCGGCCGGCAAGCACGTCGCTAGCCAGATAGATGGCGTCGTAGAGAGACGTGCCGCCTTCGCCGTGCAGCGAATGCAACGCGTGCTCGGCCCGCCGTGCATTGCGCGAAAAATCGGCTTCAAGATTCGTTCGCCAGTTGAAGCTGAACAGCGCGAAGGTGTCTTCGGGGTTTCCGGCGCCGACTAAGGCTGGAATAAACTTCAGCACGGAATCCACTTCATAATGCAGATCGATTTGGGTGCTGCCGCTGGTGTCAACCAGAATCGCAACAGAAAGGGGCAGGGAAGTATTGCGCTCGAAAACCGCGATATCCTGCGGCACACCACTGTCGAAGACCTGAAAATCCCGCTTATTGAGGTTCGTTTGCAGGGCGCCATATTGATCGCGTACCGAGACCAATAACCGGACCAGGTTGACTTTGACTGAAAAAACCGGCGGCTCGCCGGGTGCGCGCTGCGGCTGAGGCGCTTGAGGAACGGACTGCTGCTGTGGAACCGGTTGCGGGGGCGCAGGGTTCAGAGGCTTCCATTGTGCACTCGCGGAAATGCTGAATGCCAGCAGCGCAACGGTGGGCTGCCAAGCAACGGTTCTAGGGCGCAACATGCTTTGAAGATTTCGCGAGCAGCGCCTGATCCCATTCGCCCTCAACCCACGCTGCGCCGTCGGCGAAAAACTCCTTCTTCCAAATGGGCACTTCACGCTTCAGGCGATTGATTCCCTCGAGCGCCGCTTCAAATGCCGGGCGGCGATGAGGAGCGGTCGCAACCACGGCCACGCTCGCCTCGCCAACTTCCAGGCGTCCCAGCCGATGAATCATTCCAATACGCCCGATCGGGAACTGCGCAGCCACCTCGCGTCCGATGCGCGCCATTTGTTCAATCGCGAGCGCTTCGTAGCACTCATATTCCAGGTGTGTAGTGGGCCGCCCTTTGGTGTTGTTGCGCACGGCGCCTTCAAACACCACCACTGCGCCATCCTCGCCGCGCTGCAAAGCGCGGGCGAGCTGCTGCGAATCGATCGGGTGGCGGATGATGGCGAAGACGTGGCCGCTGGGATCATCAATTCTCAGCGCCGTTGAGGATGATTGGTCAGCCGACCCGCCGCTGACCGGCGGCAGAAATGCGATTTCGTCGTTTTCGGCTAAGGCTGTCTCCGGCGTAGCGAACTCCCCATTCTTTGCAAGTAAAATCGACGGACGCCTCTCGCGGAGGGTTTCAAATCGCTGACAATACGCATCAAACAGGGTTGCGAGCGTGGACCCGGGAGGCAGTTCTGTTGATTCTTGCGGAGCGCCTATGATGTCCTTCAGCACTCCAAAAAACAGCACTCGCACACGCATGACCAAATGCTAACAAGGAGTTGGAACGCGCGAGCGGCGAGGTTGCTCGCGTTGCTAAATGCACCCGTGGCCAGCGCTGGCCAGATGATTTCGCGATTCCAATCAGCGGATCTCAATCAGGAGATCACCGCTCTCAAGCCGTTCAACTATTCGGGGCCACATTTCCTGAAAGGCGTTCAGCAGGAACGCTTTTCGACAGTTGCCGAACCGAACCCAGATGAGCCTAGCCGTCGGTGCCTGCAGAACCATGTTTGCGAAATCCTCGTCCTTGGATATCAGAATTGAATCGTTCGTCGACACGTAATTCCAAATCTCTGCGTCAGAAGCATCCCGCAGTCCGACATCAAAGACGTGGATAGCCCGCACGTTGAACTCAGTCTGAATAAAACGAGCCAGCGCAGGCGGCAGTTGGTTATCAACGAGGAAGTTCACGCCGACCGTAGAACGGGGTGATCCGTCTGGCGGGCTGCATACTCGATCGCCGCGAGAATGTCTTCCCGCTCGAGATATGGATAGTCCTGGAGAATCTCGTCGAAGCTGGCGCCAGCGCCCAGCAGTTCAAGAACATCGGTGACGCGGATGCGCATACCGCGAATGCAAGGACGACCGCCACATTGAGCGTCGTTGATCGTGATGCGATTGAGGTGTTCCGAATGCATGGTGTTCCCGACTCTCAGTCTACAGTCGAGGCCCGCCACACCTTGAAAACCACTCGTTGTTGCTACTCAGGTTCGAGGAACAAGTCTTTGAAACGGCGCGGTTGTGACCGAAGATATTGGTTGGGCGCGCGCACGCGTCCGCCCAGCTCCGCCGCAGCGTGCCAAGGCCAGCGCGGATTGTAGAGAATGGCCCGTGCCAGCGCAATCAGATCGGCGTCGCCTGTGCCGACGATCGCCTCCGCCTGTTCAAAGCCGGTGATCTCTCCTACCGCGACGACGGGGATGTTCACCGCAGATTTGACCGCTCGGGCAAGCGGCACCTGATAGCTCGGTCCTAAGGGAATGTTCTGCGCAGGATGGAGGCCGCCACTCGAAACATGGACTGCGTCGCAGCCGCGCTCCTGCAATCTCCGGGCAAAGACGGTCGTCTGCTCGATGTCCCAGCCGCCGTTGACCCAATCGGTGCCCGATACTCGCACCGACACCGGCTTCTCGGGTGGGAAAACATCGCGCACCGCCTGGAAGATCTCGAGCGGAAACCGCATTCTGTTTTCGAGAGAGCCGCCATACTCGTCGTCTCGATGATTGGAGAGCGGCGAGAGGAATTGGTGCATCAGATAGCCGTGAGCGGCATGCAGTTGGATCAGATCGATCTCGAGCCTGGCGGCTCGAGTCGCTGATGCAGCGAAGGCATCGCGCACGCGGCGAAGGCCTGCGTGGTCCAGCGCGGCCGGAGCAACATTCCCGTCGGCGTAAGGGATTGCCGAAGGGCCCACCGTTTGCCACCCGAGCGGATTATCGGGAGCGAACTGACGACCGCCTTTCCACGGCACCTCGGTGGATGCCTTTCGGCCGGCATGAGCCAGTTGAATGCCGACGGCTATATCGGACCAGCGCCGAATGCTCTTGATCGTGTGGCCGATCGCCGCCTCGGTTTCGTCGTTCCATAACCCGACATCCGCGTAAGTGATGCGGCCCTCCGGGAGCACCGCGGTTGCTTCAATTGTTAGTAGCGCCGCTCCCGACAGGGCAAGGTGGCCGAGGTGTATCAGATGCCAATCTGTCATGCAGCCGTTCTCGGCCGAGTATTGGCACATGGGGGCGATGACGATGCGGTTACGCAGATTGAGGTTGCGAACTCGAATGGGTTGAAAGAGAGCAGATGTAGCCACGGTGATATCCAGCAGCGGGGGAGAGGAGCGAACACCTGAATGTTACTTCAACGACCGGGCCGCCGGTTTCGAGCCGAAACACTTGGCGGCCGGCCGCCCTCGCCACTCCTATTGCATGACCATATCACGTCTGACATACTAGATATGGCTAACCCATATGGACAAAAAGGTGGATGTCTGGCAGGGCACGCTCGCTCTTATGGTGCTGAAGACACTTGAAACGCTTGGGCCTTTACACGGATACGGCGTTGCGCGGCGCATCGAGCAGACGAGCGGTAATCTGTTGTCCCTGAACTACGGGACACTCTACCCAGCGCTCTTGAAGCTGGAGCAGGAAGGTTCCATTGCATCCGAATGGGGTGTATCGGAAAATAATCGCCGCGCAAAGTTTTACATGCTGACGCGGGCCGGCCGCAAGCAACTGGAACGCGAAGCTCGCGACTGGGCCCAAGCGACTGCGATTCTGGGACGCTTCTTCAAGCCGAATGAGGATTTGGCATGAGAACGCTGAGAGGGTGGGCCAGCCGGTTCGTAGGCCTATTTAAACAAAGGTATCGGTACAAAGACATGGCCGAGGAATTTGAGAGCCATTTGCAAATGCAAATCGCCGACAATCTCCGCTCCGGCATGACACCAGAGCAGGCCAAACGCGAAGCGGTCCTCAAAGCCGGCGGCCTCGCGGGGGCAACGGAAGCGTATCACGACAGGAGCACCATACCTTTTCTGGAGCACGTTGTTTCGGAATTGCGATTCACGGTCCGGCAATTGGTGAAGCGGCCCGGCTATTCTCTGACGGCCGTGTTTGTGCTTCCAGTTGGAATGACTGCTTCCGCCGCAATCTTCGCGTTCGTGGATGCGGCGCTAATTCAACCCATACCTTACCGCGAGCCGGCGCGCCTGGTCGAACTGGCGGAAACTTCGGACCCGCTTGCCATCGCAAACCTTTCTTATCAGGATTTTAATGATTGGAAGCGCTCTCAAACCGTGTTGGAATTCGTGGATGCCTTTTCCGGAGCCGGTTTCCTAATGAGCACACGGTCTGGGGCTCAGCCCGTCATTGGAGGCCGCGTGAGTGCCGGGTTCTTCCGTACGCTGGGAGTGAGTCCGGTGCTGGGGCGAACCTTTACTAGAAACGAGGACATTCCCGGTAGCCCTCGCGTAGTTCTCCTGAGCTATTCTTTGTGGCAAGACAAGTTCGGGGGCAGCAAAAACATTTTGGGACAAAGGGTTTTATTAAGCGGGAATGCGTATAGCGTCATCGGCGTGCTGCCGCCCACTTTTCATTTCGCCCCTCTCGGTTCAGCCGACCTTTGGACGACTATCAATCCGAAGGATAGTTCGTGTGAACAGCGCCGGAGCTGCCACGATTTATTTGCCGTTGCGCGTCTGAAAGGCGGCGTGTCCCCTCAGCGCGCTTTGTCCAACTTGTCCGCTATTGCCAAGCGGCTCGAACAGCAATATCCCGATTCCAATCGCGGACGCGGCGTTTCCGTCATTCCTTTATCCGAGGCAATCGTAGGCAAGATTCGTCCCGTTCTCCTTGTATTGATGAGCGGTGCAGCTCTTCTTCTGCTCATCGCCTATGTGAACGTCGCCGGTCTTATTCTGGCGCGCTCGGAGGGGCGACGCCGTGAAATCGCGGTGCGAGGAGCACTCGGAGCATCAATGCCGCGGCTGACAATGCAATTTGCGACAGAGGCGTTTGTCATTGTCGCCGCCTCGAGCGTCGCCGCGCTCGTCTTAGCTCACTGGGGCACGCAGGCGCTGAAAACGCTCATTCCGGCTGACATGCTCCCGGAAATGCCATTTGTGTTGAATGTGGCTCTGAATACTCGGGTTATTGCGTTTGAACTGGCACTGGCTGCAATGGCCGTTGTTGTATTTACCGCCACTGCACTGTTCCACTTTTCCTTCTCTGATATGGGCAAAGGCCTGGCGGAAGGAAGTCGAGGCTCAGCGGGAAAAGGCTGGCGCAGAGTCGGCGCACGGTTGGTTGTTGTGGAACTTGCAACCGCCATGGTCTTGCTCGTCGGAGCCTCGCTTTTCGGCAAGAGCTTGTATCAATTACTGCACGTCGAACTCGGCTTTCGGCCGGATCACCTGGCGACCACGGAGGTTGGAGCGCCTGATAATAACTACGGTAAAGACGAACAGAGCATCGCGCTCGGACGCGACATCCTCACCAAGGTAGAGGCGATTCCAGGAGTGCAGTCGGCCGCGCTAACCACAGAGCGGCCGGCGAGTTTCAACGGCAACACGGACTGGATTCGGTTCGTCGGCAAGCCGTATGACGGCAAGCACATTGAAGTGAACGAGCGTGACGTCAGTGGGAAGTATTTCCAAACCATCGGAGCGAAGCTTTTGCGTGGCCGGTATTTCACCGATGACGAGGACAAATCGAAGCCCGAAGTAGTCATCATCAACAATACTCTTGCGAGGAAATATTTTCCCGGTGAGGACCCGATCGGGCATCAAATTGGCGACACCAAGCTATCGCCGAAATCGATCAAGACCATTATCGGCGTTGTAGACGATATCCGGGAGGGCGAACTCGATTCCGATATCTGGCCGGCGGAATATCATCCCTTCAACCAGGACCCAAGCGACTACTTCTTCGTGCTTGCGCGCACATCGCAAGAGCCGCAAGCAGTGCTTCCGGATCTGAGACGGGCAATTCAGCGTCTGCATGGCGACATCGGCGTGCGGGACGAGGCGACGATGGAGGCGCTTATCAATAACTCCGAAACGGCGTCTCTGCACCGCTCTTCTGCCATGCTCGTAGGAGCTTTCGCAGCCGCCGCGTTGCTGTTGGGAATAGTCGGGCTTTACGGTGTCATCGCATACTCGGTCAGCCAGAGAACGCGCGAGATCGGAGTGCGAATGGCGCTCGGCGCGGAGCATCGGTCAGTGTATCGATTGATCCTACGGGAGGCTGGCACGCTCGCTGTTCTAGGCATTGCAATCGGCGCCGTAGCTGCAATTGCCGCCGCAATGTTTGCGCGCAAGGTGCTGTTCGGCGTCAGTTCATGGGATCCTCAGAGCCTGATCGCCGTTGCTGTTCTGCTCGGTTTTGCGTCGTTAGTAGCCAGCTTCGTGCCCGCAAGACGAGCAGCATCAGTAAACCCGATTGAAGCGCTACGCGCCGAGTAACCCCACGACCCTCGCGGCCGCTAGCGTGCCTCGGCGCCTGGCGAATAGCTGAGGAGAAATCAGCCGGCACCCCTGCCGCTACCGGATGCGTGACGAGATATACCCGAGCGCCTGATTGAAATTCGGAAAGAATTTGCAATGGAGCGCCTCGAGCCTGTCACGAATGTCGGGATCATCGAAGTCTTTGGAGTTCCTATTTAGAAAACAAGTCTCGGCCGGGATTTCTGCTTCCAAGTGGCGCAACACGGACGCGAGCACGATTGCATCTTGACCAGACAAGCGAAAAGACGCTTCGATATCGGCAGCCGACTGCAGTACCGCTGCGTCCACCGGAATAATCTCCGCCGTTGCCAGGAATTCCAAAACTGTTCCTGGCAGACCCTCGCGCTCGCGCTGTGCACTTGCGATCAGAACTGAAGCTAGCGCGTCAAACGTCGCCGGTATCTCACGATGAGGTCTTGACCGGCCCAGCTCACCCAGGTGCCTTCGCAGGTCCTCACCCAGGCGTGACCGCGCCTTGGCTTTTCCGGAAATCGCTTGATGAGGCTCGGCAAGCGAAAAGGCAGGTAGGACAAGCTTTATGCGACCAAGAGATGCAAGTCGAATATTTCGGATCTACTCGAACCAGCCATTGGCACACTCGCCGACGTCAAGGATGTTCGCCTTCATCGAGAATTCGAGCAGCCACTGCTTTTCTACGCTGGACATTGACTTGAGCGTGCCTTTAAACAGCGCAGCGTGGTCGAGTAACGATACGGCCTCTCGGCGCCTCGTCATTAGCTGAACTTCAATCATGTGCTGCTGATGATTTGCCAGTTCGAAGTGAATGGCTCGGTATGGATCGTTTGAGTGCAGGTTGCGAGGCCTGAAATAGTAGTTGCGGCATCGTAGCACTTGGTCAAAGAATATTTCCCAAAAGCGAAGTGCCAGCTGCAGTAGAGAGTCAAGGCTGGGAACAATAATTCGGAATCTTACAATATCCCAAAGGTCGGTCACATTCGCCTGAATTGAAGTTCCTAGTCTGGCCTGGCTGAGTTTTCGATCCAGTGAATCGTCTGCTTTAATATTCCCGTAAATGCAGGCATCATGGATCAATCCACATAGGTCGATGAGGGCGCGCAGTCGGATTAAGCCCTCGTCGTATAGTCGCTGTTTTGCGATCCAGTCACGGGCAAATGCCGCCCAGTCATTAGGTATCCGGTCGTAAAGAAACTCGCGTTCCTGTACACGAACGAAGCGACGCTTACTGAGCTCGAAAGCCGTCAAATGTGCCTCCAACAGATCTGGAGCGTCTACGTTCTCATAGCTGTCGATGTCCGCCCATAGCCGCCTTTGCGTGGCTTTATGCATGTCTGACATTCCGTCCCAGAATGCCCGAAAAAATGGGTCTTCCTGGCTGACTCGTTCGAAAATCGCGTCCAACATTGTTCAGGGATGTGGGCGCTTAGGTAGATATCAGCTTACGTTCAAACAGCAGTCTGCCAACCTCTGCTATCGTCTTAACGACTGTTGTTCGATGGCCGACTGCACTCAGCGAGATCAGCCCCTGAAACTGGAGCACCTGCAGTCTGTAATGGAGCTCTGTTGATGACCCGACGGCCGTTTGCCCGAACTTCTTACCGAATGTGCTGTATAGGTCATCGACCCCAATGTAGTCCTTGTGCAGTGTATAAAGAAAGGCGATTAAATTTCTTTGCGTTTGAGGAAGCTGGGAGAATGAGTCGATCGTTGCGCTAGCGATTTGCAACGGCTCATCAACCGGCGTCGAAGGCGGTGGAGGCACCGGCTCATTTGCCGCGATGATGGGAGAAGAGCGGGACTCGTTGAGGGAGTGAAGTAGGCCCTTGGCAAACTCTTCAACCCTTCTCGCGGCTTGCACCGAATTCCGCGACCCTGTTCGAAGAAAGCAAAATTTCCCATATTGGCGGCTACGAAGGTCGACCGCCCAAGAGGAAAGACCCTCGTCGGTCTTGCTTTCAAATTCAGGGCAACTTATGTAGTAAATCGGTGCGATCAGGTCGTTTCGTCCAAAGTCCAGCTCTCGTGCCTTGAAGAAATTGTACTCTTGTCTGCAACGTTCGCTGGCGAAATACGAGGGTGTCACAATGGGTATCAGTACATCCGCTCGTTCCAGAGCCGCTTCAACTTCGTCTTCCCATTGTTGCCCTATATGCAATCCTATCTGATCAATGAAGATATCAAAATTTCTTCCACTATGCGCACGAACCTCTCCGATAAGTCGTTGACACAGCCTGACAAGTGTCTCTCTGTCGCGCTCGTTATCAAAATGTGCATAACTCCAGAAACCCCACCAAGGATCTATACCTTCTCGCATTAAGCGTTCCCAGCAGCCGCAGATTCGGAAAGTAACCCAATAAAGATCGTTGCCATATCGTGGTGCTCCAATGCCAATTCGTCCGACACGTCGTTCGAAAAGAACCATGGAACCCTTAAAGGAGCGCATCTAGCTAAAACTTCCCGGCTATCGGTATCTGTACCAGCGGTCATTCGAGCATATTCCTTCAACAGCGCCAAGTAAGATCTATAACGTTGCAGGGCTATGGAGATGCTTGCTTGCGTTTTGCTAGCCCTTCGGTTAGACGAGTGTTGCCACCGATGCAAGACCGTTATGAATTCCAACTCAATCTGCCCTCCGGGACCCCGCTTCATATCGCGGAAGTCAACCGATTGGCATCGGGTTATCGCGAATGCCGCTAATTCGGTCGCAAATAGTCGAAGTAACTCATCGAGCGAGGTCGATATCAGCGCGTCGTGTGCTTGCGCGACAAACTCTGCATACGTGTCTCGGCGGCCGCTCAGGAACCGCATGGAATCGAGCGCTTGCCAACAAATGCGAAATTCTGCGTTAGTAGGTTTGGGGTACAGACCGTAACGTAAGCAGCTAACACGAGGCGCAGATGGACGAGCCATCCTGAAAAATGTACGGAGGGCACTATCTGTGTATCGATCGATGCGGATCAGGTCGATGTCCGACGCGAAGTTAGGCGTCCGGCGAGCATATGAGCCCCTTACGGCCCACGCTCCGGACGGCGGCAGCTCCGAATTTCGGAGTCTCAGCCGCAAGAGACCGCTCCGAGACCTTCGGTTCATTAGCGCACGAGCCGTCGACCAAAACCGATGGTACTCTAGATCAGCTTGAATGCGCTGCATGAGCGCACTGGAGAAAGCGGTCTTCACAATTCGAGGAGTATAGCACCAATCGACTGTACCTCTTAGTGCAATCGGGTGGCGATCTGTACGAACTCATGATTCTGATGCGGATGGCTCTGCTCTTATCTAGTGTAAACCGGGTCATGCTGCTGGTCTACCTGTTGCCGCGGATGTACCGGATAGGCGGCGATCAACTTGCCTAGCCTGTCGGTTCCACCGATTGAGTTAGACATACGGTTGAGTGCTCCAGAATTGCAAACGTAAACGGTATATATGTTTGTCTGAACCCTACTGGCAAACGGAAAATGGGACCAAGGAAAGGTCTATTGTTTGTGGCAGTGTACAAAATTTTCAGGATTGGCCGCAAAGATCGGGCGATGTTCCTGCCGAAGGCGCGCTCTGCCGCTATCCTGAACCAGAGGAACACCTGTGCACCAAACCTCTGGCGGCGCGGTCCGGCATGAAGCGCGCTTGCGCGTGCGCTACGCCGAAACTGACCAGATGGGCGTCGTCTATCATGCCAACTATCTTGTCTGGATGGAGATCGGCCGGGTCGAACTGGTCCGGTCGCTCGGCCTTAACTATAAGGAGCTGGAGGAGAAAGAGGGCCTGTGCCTGGCGGTGACCGAGGCCTCCTGCCGCTATCTCGCGCCGGCGCGATACGATCAGGAAATCATCGTGTCTACCCAGGTGGCCAAATCCACGCCACGCGGGATTGAATTTGTGTACCAGATCCGCACGGAGGATCCCGAATGCCTGCTGGCCGTGGGCTCGACTCGCCACATGTGGCTGAATCGCGATTGGCGCCCAGCCCGCCTCCCGGAAAGATACCATGTGGCTTTGTCTGTAGAGAAAGCGATTTAGAGGCATCTATACAATCGAGAATCTCCATGAAACGCACGCCCAAGCTCACCGACTGGCCAGTCATCAAGCAGTTGCAGCGCGGTGATCCGCATGCGTTGGGGGAAACCGCCGCATCGGACCGTAGCCGCACGCTCGCTCCGCGTACCCGGGCGGCCGATAAGGTGGTCGGCTCCGTGTGCCCGTATTGCGCGGTGGGCTGCGGCCAACTGGTCTACGTCAAAGGCGACAAGATCCTCGATATTGAAGGCGATCCGGATTCGCCCATCTCCGGAGGCTGCCTGTGCCCTAAGGGTTCGGCGACCTTCCAGCTTGTGACCAGCAGCCAGCGTGTGCAGCAGGTTCTTTACCGGCGGCCTCACTCGACCGAATGGGAAGCGATCCCGCTCGCGCAAGCCATGGAGATGGTGGCGCAGCGCGTGAAGAAGACACGCGATGAGCATTGGCAGCGCACCGCCGCTAGCGGCGACGAAGTGAATCGCACGTTGAGCATGGCGCACCTGGGCGGCGCCACGCTCGACAACGAAGAAAATTATCTTCTCAAGAAGCTGTTCAACTCACTGGGCATTCTGCAGATAGAAAATCAGGCCCGTATTTGACACTCTTCCACGGTCCCCGGTCTGGGGGCCTCGTTCGGTAGAGGCGGCGCCACCACTGCCCTTCAGGATCTTGCGAATGCGGATTGCATCGTGATCGAAGGGTCGAACATGGCCGAATGCCATCCGGTTGGTTTCCGCTGGGTGATGGAGGCCAAACTGCGCGGCGCCACCATTATTCACGTTGACCCGCGCTTCACTCGCACCAGCGCAGTCGCAGACCTGCACGTTCCCATTCGGGCGGGCTCAGACATCGTTTTGCTCGGCGCATTGATCTCGTACGTGATCCGCAACGAGCGCTATTTCAAAGAGTATGTGCAGGCGTACACGAACGCCTCCGCACTTGTTTCGGAAGACTTTAAGGACACCGACGATCTCGACGGCCTCTTCAGCGGCTGGCAGGAAGGCAAAGGCCAGTACGAGATGGATACCTGGACCTATGAGAACGTCGAACACGAATCGCGCGATGTTCACAACGTTCCCGAATCGCACGCCGAAAAGGCTGCTGGTTTCAAGACAGAAAAGGCCAAGGCGCATGCTACGGACCCGAGCCTGCAACATCCGCGCTGCGTCTTCCAAATCCTCAAGCGGCACTACCAGCGCTATACGCCGGAAATGGTAGAAGAAGTTTGCGGGATTGCGCCGGAGCACTTTCATCGGCTGGCGGAAACGTTGTGCCGCAACTCGGGGCGCGAACGCACGGCGGCATTCTGTTATGCGGTGGGCTGGACGCAGCACTCTACCGGCGCGCAGAACATTCGCAGTTGCGCCATTTTGCAACTGCTGCTCGGCAACATCGGGCGTCCGGGCGGCGGCATTCTAGCGTTGCGCGGGCACGCGACGATACAAGGATCGACAGACGTGCCGACGCTTTTCAATCTGCTGCCCGGTTATCTGCCGATGCCCAAGGCGGGCACGGACACCTCGCTCGAGAAGTATATCGAGAACTACACGCCGCGCTCGGGTTGGTGGACCGAATTCCCGAAGTACATTATTTCGCTGCTCAAGGCCTGGTACGGCGATGCGGCGACTGTCGAGAATGATTACTGCTTCAATCATCTCCCGCGCATGACGGGCGACCACTCGCACATGACGACCGTAGCCAACATGGCCGATGGCGACGTGAAGGGCTACTTTGTCATGGGCGAGAACCTCGCGGTGGGCTCGCCGAATCTAGGCTTACAGCGCAAGGGGCTGCGCAATCTAGAGTGGCTGGTGGTGCGCGACTTCTCGCTGATTGAGACGGCCGAATTCTGGAGGGATTCGCCAGAACATGAGCGCGGCGAAGTTCGTGCCGAAGACATCGGAACCGAGGTTTTCTTTTTCCCCGCGGCCACGCACGTCGAAAAAGACGGCAGCTTCACGCAGACGCAACGCGTGCTGCAATGGCATCATCAAGCGGTCGAGCCGCCCGGCGACGCTCGCAGCGAACTTCACTTCGCTTACCACCTGGGCAAGCGCATGAAAGAGCTGTATGCCGGATCTACAGATCCGAAGGATCGGCCGGTTCAGGACCTTGCCTGGGATTACCCGACGCACGGCCGCATTGAGGAACCGCAGGCCGAAGCCGTGCTTGCGGAAGTGAACGGCTACACGATCGGCGATGGCAAGCCGGTGGGCGGTTTCACGGAGCTGAAGAGCGATGGCACGACCGCGTGCGGCTGCTGGATTTATTCAGGCGTTTACGCGAACCGGGTGAATCGCGCGGCAAATCGCAAACGCGCTACCGATCCATATCACTACGGGCCCGAGTGGGGTTTCGCCTGGCCTTCTAATCGGCACATCCTTTATAACCGCGCGGCGGCGGATCCCGAAGGCCGGCCGTGGTCGGATAGAAAGGCGCTGGTGTGGTGGGACGAGGCGAAACAGCAATGGACCGGCCACGATGTGCCGGATTTTCCGAAAGACAAGAAGCCTGACTATCGCGCGCCGGAAGATTCGCGCGGCACCGACACTATTTCCGGGGATGACGCATTTATGTTGCAACCCGACGGCAAGGGCTGGCTGTTTGCGCCCAGCGGTTTGCAGGATGGCCCCCTGCCTACGCACTACGAGCCGGTTGAATCTCCTATTCAGAACCCGCTGTATGGCCAGCAGTGCAATCCGGTGCGGCTCGAATATCCGCGATCCGATAATCGAATGGCGCGCCCATTCGGCGACCCGCGCTTCCCTTACGTCATCACGACGTACCGCTTGACGGAACAGCACACTTCCGGCGCTATGTCGCGTTGGCTCTCCTGGCTGGCGGAGCTGCAACCCGAGATGTTTTGCGAAGTCTCGCCCGAATTGGCGGAAGAACGAGGCCTGCACAACGGCGATTGGGCGACCATTTCCACGGCGCGCGGAGAGATAGAAGCGAGAGTGCTGGTGACGGCGCGTGTCCGCCCGCTGAAGATCAAGGGCCGCATCGTTCATCAAATCGGCATGCCATACCATTGGGGAAACCGTGGTCTGGTGACGGGCGACTCCACTAACGAATTGATTGCCTTCGGCGCCGATCCCAACGTCAGCATCCAGGAATCCAAGGCGTTGACCGGCGATATTCGTCCAGGACGGCGAGATCGCCGCAAACCGCCGCCGCAGCAAGGGGAAGATGCGCCGGATGAACTTCTCCGCGACTTGCCCGCCGCCCAGGTTCGTCCGGTCGGCAAACATCACGTCCACGCACCGCAATCGAAACAAGGCGACCAGACCTGACGGGCTCATTGATAAACCATGGCCAACGGCTTCTTTACCGACACTACGCTCTGCATCGGCTGCAAAGCTTGCGAGGTCGCATGCAAGCAGTGGAATCAGCTTCCCGACGATGGTTACCACTTCAGCGGCATGTCCTACGACAACACGATGGCGCTCGGCTCCAGCACCTGGCGGCACGTCAGCTTCATCGAGCGTCCAGCACCCATTGGCAATGCCGATACCAGCGGCCTTGCCTGGTTGATGGCGTCCGACGTTTGCAAGCATTGCGCCCGCGCCGGGTGCCTGGAGAACTGTCCGACGGGCGCGATTATCCGCACCGAGTTCGGTTCTGTTTACGTGCAGCCCGATGTGTGCAACGGCTGCGGTTATTGTGTTTCGGGCTGCCCGTTCGGCGTGATCGATCGCAATCACGAAGACGGCCGCGCCTGGAAGTGCACGCTCTGTTACGACCGCCAGAAGGACGACATGGAGCCGGCCTGTGCGAAAGCTTGTCCCACCGCATCCATTCAATTCGGCGAAGTGAATGAACTGCGGCATCGCGCCCGTGCGCGCGTGGAACATTTGCATGAGCTGGGCGTCAAGGAAGCTTATCTCTACGGCGAAGATGCCGCCAGCCAGCCAGGCACAGAGGGCCTGAACGCATTCTTTCTGTTGCTCGATAAGCCCGAGGTCTACAACTTGCCGCCGCATCCCGAAGTGCCGACGCACAAAGGCAAGAAGAGCTGGATTTCTGTGGGCCTCGCGGCGATTGGCGTCACGGCGCTCGCGTTCGCGTCTGTCATGCTGGGCGATAGGGCACGTGAGTAAAGGCCGGAGTAGCAAATGAGCGAGCAGATTGCGCGGGGAAGCGATCCTAAAACCATCGAGTTCCTCACCGGCAGCGTGGACGATGGCCGCAACATCGACACCGAACTCGGCACGTTGAGCGGCGAAGCGGCAACGCAAGCGACTCTAGCGGCCAAGCACGATGTCGTGCTGCACTCGCAGTCCTTCCCTTATGTGCCGAGTAGCCAGCCGCAATCGAGCCCGAGTTACTACAACCACCCGATGCTGAAGCAACCGGTGTGGATCTGGTCTATCCCCACTTACTTTTATGTCGGCGGTGTGGCCGGCGTGGGCGCAACGCTCGGTGCGGCGGCGCAGTTGATAGCTCCCAAATCGATGCGCTCCCTGGTGGTGCGTTCGCGCTGGGTGGCGACTGCCGGCGGCGCGCTCAGCGCGGCGTTGCTGATTCACGATCTCGGCCGGCCGGAGCGCTTCCTTAATATGCTGCGTGTGTTCCGCGTCAGTTCGCCCATGAGCATGGGCTCCTGGATTCTTTCCGCTTTCTCCGGCGCAGCAGGAGCCGCTGCGCTGCTACCGTATGGCCCGCGGTTGCTTCGGCCACTCGGGGAATTCGGCGGGCTCGTGGCGGGACTGCTTGGCCTCGGCCTCTCCGGCTACACGGGCGTGCTCATTTCGCAGACTGCCGTTCCGGTGTGGCAGGAATCCTATCGCACCAGCCCGGTTCTGTTCCTTGCTTCGGGAACCGCGGCTGCGGCCTCCTTCTTTGAGTTCTTTCGCCTGAACGATCGCGAAGCGCATGCCGTGGAGCGGTTCGCGCTGATGGGCAAAATCATCGAGCTAGCCGCTGCGCTGGTGCTCGAATCCGAAGCCAGCCGCGTTTCGCGCGTGGGCCGCCCGCTCAAGGAAGGCTTCAGCGGATTCCTTTGGAGCGCCGCCAAGTGGACGACCGTTGCGGGCATCGTAGTCTCCGCATTACCCGGCAAATCGCGAGGCAAGCGCGTGGTCTCTGGGCTGCTGGGTTCGGCCGCGAGCCTGCTCGTGCGTTTCGGCATTTTCTATGCCGGCAAAGCCTCGGCGCGCGATCCAAGAGCCAGCTTCGAGCAGCAACGCCAGCTCGCTAGAGGGTCTCGCTAGAGGGCAATGATACACGTCATCCTCCCTGTTGGCGCGCTGCAATGTAACTGCTCCGTCTTCGGCGACGAGCAGACTCGCGAAGCCATTGTGGTCGATCCTGGGGACGAGATCGCGAAAATTACCGAGGTGCTCGATCGCCATCAGTTGAAGGTGAAGGCGATTGTCATTACGCACGCGCATATCGACCACATTGCAGGCGCACACCAGTTGCGCGAGTTGACCGGTGCTCCTGTGTACCTGAATGAGCGCGATCGCGAACTACTGAAGATGTTGGATGTGCAGGCCACCTGGCTCGGCATGGCCGCGCCGCCACGCACGGAGATCGACACGCCAGCCGAGGACGGGGCCGTGCTGCAGCTCGGGCCGGCGACTTTCCACATTCTGCACACGCCGGGGCACACGCAAGGCAGCATTTCGCTGTGGATCCCGCAGCAGAACAAGCTGATTGCAGGCGACACGCTGTTTCGCGATTCCATCGGCCGAACCGATCTTCCAGGCGGCGACGGGCGCCAGATCTTATCCTCTATTAAGACGCGGCTTCTGGATTTGCCCGACGAGACGGTCGTGATTCCCGGCCATGGACCTAAGACCACCATCGGCCGTGAGCGAGAGCGCAATCCGTTCCTGCAGGGGCTCTGATTCGCTGCCGTTTCTGCTTGCGTATGATGATGCTCCAAGGCAGCGGGCGAGACGCTTAGGCGTGCAAGAGTTCCTTAAGCTCATCAACATTAAGCTGGCAATCACGAAGGATCTTGTGGAGGAGACCCGGCCCGATTATCTCGCCATGGTGCACTGGAACCACCGTTCGCCGGCCGTCTTCGTGGCGAAGAAAATGGTGGCTTCCTCTAATTCGAGCAACCCCAAAGCCCGCCTTTTCCAAAACCTTGACCAAGTCGGAACCAGTGACCCGTGGCGTTCGGCTCATGCCGCAACTGTAATTCGCTGGATTCCAATGAACTCTAGAGACTTTTCCGGCGTGCCTTCCACCTCAAGGCACAATTCAATTGCCTCGTGGATACGTTGGATCACGTCATCGAGCGATCGCGCTTGCGTATGGCATCCGGGAAGTTGCGGGACGGAAGCGACATAGTAACCCTCTTCATCGCGTTCGATCACGACGTCGAATTGGAGTGGCACCTCGTGTTCCTCGCTTCTTATTCTAGATCTTCTAAATCGCTCTTACCTCAGGCGTGCATCTTTACATCGCTTGGTCCCAAAATCGGACACCTGGAATTCTGCTAAGCTGGACGTATCCATTTGTTTCAAATCATTTAGCTGTCGATTGTGGATTGGCCGCTGAAATGCTTTCTATAATCTGGAAAACGTCATGGCCATGGATGTACCTCGCGGGAAGGAAGTCGCCCGCAAACGTTTAATTAAGCGCATCGCCCTGATTGCGGTCGCAGTCATTGCAATCGGCGGCACCACTGTTGCTCTCGCCCGTCTAAAACCGGCAGCACCTTCTGTCGACATGAGCGGCTTGTGGCCCGGTACCGTGAAGCGAGGTCCCATGGAACGGCAGGTCCGCGGGTTGGGTGCATTGAAACCCGAAGAAATCCACTGGATTGCGGCGGCCCAGGATTCCCGCGTTTCGCAGATTATTCGCCGCGCCGGCATCGATCCGGTCAAGGCCAATGACGTCATTCTGGTTTTGAGCGACCCGGATCTGGAACTGGACGCGGAGAAGGCAGAGTGGCAAGTCAAGCAGGACCAAGCGAACTTGGCCAACCTGAAAGTAAAACTGGAAAGCGACAAGCTCGACCAGCGCGCCACTTTCGCCGAACTCGAATCGCAATATACGCAAGCGAAATTGACCGCGGATCGGGATTTGGAATTGACGCGGCTAAACCTCAAGAGCGATCTTGAGTCGAAGCTCTCGGTGGACCAGGCGCAGCAGTTCCAAAATCGGGTGGCTCTGGAAAAGCAGCGGCTGGCCATCCAGGACGCTGCCATCAAGGCTCAAATTGATGCCCAGGAAGTAGTTGTAGAGACCTCCCAGGCAGCCTATGAGCTGAAAAAGAAGCAGGTCGATCAGTTGACCATTCGCGCCGGCATCGATGGGGTTTTGCAGGAAGTGGACGTCGAGGTGGGGCAGCGCGTCCCCGCCGGAACCATCTTGGCCAAGGTCGCGGATCCCAAGAAGTTGAAGGCCGTTCTGCAGATCGCGGAAACGCAGATGAAGGACGTTCGCATCGGTTTGGACGCCACCATCGATACGCGCAACGGCTTGGTCCCGGGACGCGTGATTCGAATCGACCCACAGGCCCAGAACGGAACGGTAGGCGTGGACGTCGCGCTGCTGGGCCCGCTGCCACAGGGTGCGCGGCCGGAGCTGAGCGTAGACGGTACTATCGAAATTGAGCGGCTGCCCGATGTCATCTACGTGGATCGGCCGGTTTCGGGCGAGCCCGATACCACGATCGGTCTCTTCAAGATTGATCCGGACGGCAAGGGCGCCACGCGCGTGAACGTAAAGCTGGGGCGCGCCTCCGTGAACACCATCGAAGTTTTGGATGGGTTAAAGGTCGGCGACCGCGTCATCCTGTCCGACATGTCCCAGTACGACTCATACCAACGAATTCGGCTGAATGGATGAACCCATTTGCCGCAGGATACGTATTAAGTCAGGTAGCACAGCAGCAAATTTGCAGGAGGATTGAAGCAGAATGAATGCATCTGAGCCGTTGATCCATTTGGACGGCGTGACCAAGGTGTTTGTCACCGACGAGGTGGAGACACACGCGCTGGCGGGTATCCACATTGATATCGCGAGGGGCGAATACGTCTCCATTTCCGGACCGTCCGGCTGCGGCAAGTCGACGCTGCTGGCAATCCTGGGGCTGCTCGATTCGCCGACCTCGGGAACCTACATCCTCAACGGCAAACCGGTGCAGAGCCTGAAACTGTCGGAACGCGCACGCATTCGAAACCGCGAGATCGGCTTCATCTTCCAAGCCTTCAACCTGATCGGCGATCTAAACGTGTATGAAAACGTGGAGCTGCCGCTGACCTATCGCGGCATGGGATCGGCGGACCGCAAGAAGAAGGTGCATGAAGCGCTCGAGCGCGTCGGCATGTCGCACCGCATCAAGCACTATCCATCCCAGCTATCCGGCGGTCAGCAACAGCGTGTCGCGGTGGCGCGCGCCTTGGCGGGCGATCCCTCGATTCTACTCGCCGATGAGCCCACCGGAAACCTTGACTCTCAAAATGGCGAGCAGGTCATGGATCTGCTGCGCGAGTTGCACCGCGGCGGAGCTACCATCTGCATGGTTACGCACGATCCGCGTTATGCCCGTTACGCAGACCGTTCGATTCATCTGTTCGACGGCCGCGTAGTGGAGGAAAATCTGGAGGTACCTGTGTGACCGTCAAACATGTTGACGTGATAGCAATTGCTCTTCTGCTGGGTGGTGCGGCGCTGTATTCCGAAGCTCGCAACCTGTCCCTGATAGAGGTTGTTCCGAATCAGCGCATCGCTCTATCACAGGCTGTGCAACGCGTCTTTAGGTGTCCCAGATCGGTTCGAGTTACGCGCCCTGCCGTTCGGCGAGCTGTCGTAGTGGCAGATCTCCCGGTCACTCCTGACTAGGTCGCGAGTTGCCCAGAGGGCTTTCCGTGTCGCGTCTGCCTTACGCTATGAATGAGCGCACAGGTCGGCTACTGACCTGATCACGGCGCACCGAAACTGTCTACCAATGATCTCTCTTCGAAACATCGAAAAATTTTTCGAGCATGGCCCTACCAAGACCTACGTCTTGCGGCGCATCAACATCGACATCAAAGACGGCGAGTTTATCTCCATCATGGGACCGTCCGGAGCCGGAAAATCCACGCTGCTGCACCTCCTCGGCATGCATGACAGCGCCTGGACCGGGGAATACCATTTCCTCGACCAGCCGATCCACAAGATGAACAAAAAGGACCGCTCGGAGCTGTACAAGAAGTACATTGGCTTTGTCTTTCAGAGCTATCATCTGCTGGATTCGCTCACGGTCTACGAGAATTTGGATATTCCACTCTCCTATCGCAACATCAAGAAGGCGGAGCGCCAGAGCATCGTCTGCGATACGCTGGACCGCTTCAACATGGTCGGCAAGAAGGACCTTTACCCCAACCAGCTTTCGGGCGGCCAGCAACAGCTTGTGGCGGTTGCGCGCGCCATGGTCGCCAGCCCGAAACTGATCCTAGCCGATGAACCCACCGGCAACTTGCATTCGAGCCAGGGCAAAGAAATCATGGAGCTGTTTAAGCGGCTGAACGACCAGGGCACCACCATCGTTCAAGTCACGCACAACGAGAAGAATGCCGAATACGGCCACCGCGTCATTTACATCGAAGACGGCTGGATCACCCCCAATTGAGAGCCGGTTCGATTCGTTCCGCCGAATTGGCCAAGGGCTCTGGGGGAGAGCGCGTTGCCAGTGGGTGCTCTCTGCCGAGGCACGCAGGGCGAATAACCTGATATGAAAATCGTACCCTCCCAGATGCGCATCCTGATTGCCGACGATCAGGCCGACGTCCTCGAAGCATTGCGCTTGCTGCTCAAGCGCGAGGGATACAAGATCGAGTCATTCGAATCGCCGCAACAGGTCTTGCAGGCCATCGAAAATCGCGACTATGATCTGGCGCTCATCGATCTGAACTACACGCGCGACACCACCTCCGGGCAAGAAGGCCTGGATCTGCTCGCCAAGATTCAGACGCTCGATTCCATGCTGCCGGTCATTGTGATGACCGCCTGGAGCAGCGTCGATATCGCGGTCGAGGCGATGCGGCGCGGAGCGCGCGATTTCATTCAAAAGCCGTGGGAGAACGAGCGGCTGTCTTCCATCGTGCGGACGCAACTCGAGCTGAGCGAAGCCATCCGCAGAGGCCAGCGCCTGGAGGCCGAGAACCAGCTCTTGCGCGCTGACAATCTGCCCACCATGATTGCTCAATCGCCGCACATGCAGCCGGTGTTGGACCTGATCTCGCGCGTGGGTCCGTCGGATGCCAACGTTCTCATCACCGGCGAACCGGGCACGGGTAAAGAAGTAGTCGCGCGAACCATGCACGCCATTTCCGGGCGCGCCAACAAGCCCATGGTGACGGTGAACGCCGGCGGACTCGCGGAAGGCGTCTTCGAAAGCGAGCTGTTCGGACACGTTAAGGGCGCCTTCACCGACGCGAAGATGGATCGCGTTGGGCGTTTTGAGCTGGCCGATACCGGGACCCTTTTCTTGGACGAGATTGCGAATGTGCCCGCGAATCTGCAGGCCAAGCTGCTGCGGGTCCTGGAGATAGGAGAGATGGAGCGCGTCGGGTCGTCCAAAACCAAAAAAGTGGACGTGCGTGTCATCTCGGCGACCAATGCAAATCTCAATGACGAGGTGCAGAATGGGCGCTTTCGCCAGGACCTGCTCTTTCGCCTGAACACCATCGAGATCCATATACCGCCATTGCGCGAGCGGCGTGAAGACATCGGACCCTTGGCCAATCATTTCTTGGGCGTGCACGCGCGGCGCTATCGCAAGAACATCACCGGCTTCGATCACAACGCGACGCAAGCCATGCTGGAGCACGCCTGGCAGGGTAACGTGCGCGAGTTGAACCACGTGGTGGAACGCGCTGTGCTGATGGCGCAAACGAATTGCATCAAGGCAGGCGATCTGGCGCTACGGGCCGCGATGGCAGGCTCGCCGCGATTGGAAGAGATGAGCCTGGAAGATGTGGAAGAATTCCTCATTAAGAAAGCGCTGGCTCGATATGGTGGAAACGTGAGTCACGCAGCGAATGCTCTCGGCTTGAGCCGCAGCGCGCTGTATCGCCGGCTGCAACGCTTTGGCTTTTAGCGACCACTACCTATAACGCGCACATAAAAATGGCGCAACGAAGACTAAGGATCAGCCATGACGTGCGGGTGCTGCTGCTGGCCTTAACGGCCGGTTTTCCAGCCGTCCTGGTGTGCGTCATCCTGCTGGCCGTCGGCAATTATTCGGGCAGGGAACAGTGGACGCTCGACTTGCTGGTGGTCATCATGTGGTTGAGCTTTTCGTTCGCCGCGCGCGGGCGGGTCGCGAATCCGCTGCGCACCTTGGCTAATCTGCTGGAAGCGATGCGCGAGGGGGACTACTCCATTCGCGCGCGCGTCGACAACCCCGAAGAGGCGATGGGGGAAGTCATGCAGCAGGTCAACGCCATGGCCGCCACGTTGCGGGATCAGCGGCTGGGCGCGCTCGAAGCCACGGCGCTGCTTCGCAAGGTCATGGAGGAGATTGACGTGGCTGCGTTCGCGTTCGATCCGCAGCAAGCGCTGCGCTTAGTGAACCGCGCCGGAGAACGCCTGCTCGCGCAGCCGGCAGAGCGCCTGCTGGCCCATGATGCGACCTCGCTCGGTTTGGGCGAATTCCTGGCCGGGGAATCGGAACAAATCATTCAGCGCACGTTTCCCGGCGCCAGCGGCCGCTGGGGCATCCGGCGCAGCCAGTTCCGCGAGGGCGGCGTAAAACACCAACTGCTGGTCGTCACCGACTTGACTCGCCCGCTGCGCGAGGAAGAGCTGCAAGCGTGGCAGCGAATTGTTCGCGTCATCGGGCACGAGTTGAACAACTCGCTCACGCCCATCAAGTCGATTGCCCAAAGCTTGGAGCAACTGATCAAGAACGAGCCGCGGCCAGACGATTGGAGCGAGGACATGTCGCGCGGGCTGAACGTCATCGCTTCGCGTTCGGAATCGCTGAGCCGCTTCATGAGTTCTTATGCGCGGCTGGCAAAACTGCCTCCGCCGAAATTCGGCCCCGTGGAGATGAATTCCTTGTTGCGGCGCGTGACCAGCCTGGAGACGCGGATGCCGGTGTTTTTCGAAGAATGCCCTCCGCTGACAATCCAGGGAGATGCGGACCAACTCGAGCAGGTGCTGATCAACCTCATCCGCAATGCGGTGGATGCGGCGCAGGAAACCGGCGGCCGTGTCTTCGTCCGGCATCATCAAACTCCCTACACGATTGAGATCACGGTGCGTGACGAAGGACCGGGACTTTCGAATACCGCGAATTTATTTGTGCCGTTCTTCACCACCAAGCGCGGCGGGTCCGGCATCGGACTGGTGATTAGCCGGCAAATCGCCGAGGCGCACAACGGTTCGCTCACCCTGCGAAACGCCGACCGTGGACCCGGCTGCGAGGCGAAGTTGATTCTGCCGGTGCAGTAAGGCGCTAGCAAAGGCCGCGGTCGTCTTCACCTGCTAGAGCGCGGCGGAAGTAATTTTTCGCGCCCCAGTCGCACCACTCGGTGAGCGGGAGATCCGGCCCACAGAGCGGCACCACGACTTGCGCGTAGGCCCAAAACACAGAGGCCTTATGTACTCGTTCCGCTCCAGATAGATTTGCCGGGCGGTCCTTGGTCGAATATGTGACGAACCATAGCCGGTTGAACCTGTTCCCGACGATTTCTCTGACAGCATCCGCGGTCGCTTTGTGATCGGCGTGATCACCCGGGCTGCAAGCCGGATTCCAATCCGCGGTATTCACCCACGTGTTTGCGTCCGAGCCCTCGCGCTCGATGATCGCGTTCAACGTATCGCAGAACTCGCGCCAACTCGTGTAAGTAGTAGAACCATCGACGGCGGTGAGTTGTGAGATCTCGCCGTTTTGCAGCTTGCGGAGGGACGTGTGGCCGGTGCTGGGGAAGCCATCGCCGCTGGCATGGCCGTCAGGCAAGCGCAGGTGATAGCTGGCGAACGAGCCCGCTTCGTAGACGGCGATGCGATGCCCGGCGATTTCGTTGGAAGCCTCCGTGACTACGCTCTGGGCCGGCAGCGCTTGCGCGGCGATCGCGCCCAGTTCGCGTGCCCGCCACCAGGCTTCGGATTCGCCCGCATCGCCCGCAGTCGTGTAGATGAATACGACCCGCCTGCCGGCTTCGCTTAAGTCCAAAAACGCCTGCTGTCCGTAGAAGAGCTGCCAATCGTCCTGATGCGCCACTACGTAATAGCTGAGATTGGGGACTTCAAGCCGCGCACAACGGCCCCGCCAAGCCGCCTGTGCGCTCATACATTCTGTGCGTTGGGATGAATCCAGGGTTGGCGATACGGCCTCGCCAGCAGCCGGTTCGCCTCATCATCGTTGACCACTTGCTGGCGCTCAGCGTCCCATGCTAGTGTGCGGCCGAGTTTCATCGCGTTATTCGCCATGATGCAAGAGGCAGTTGAGATGTAGCCTTCTTCGATAGTCGAAATGGGTTTCGACCGCGTATCGATCGCATGCAGAAAATTCTTCATGTGATAGCGGATGGCTGGCGCAACGTGCCGCTCCAGATCCTTTTCCGTCCGGTCTTCGGGATACTGCTCGTATTCGTAAGTGACGTCCCGGTGAATCGGCTGCCCGCCGCCGAGCGGTACGAAATCGTAACCATAGACGCTGACCTTCAGCGTGCCTTTGTCTCCGTAGAACGTAGCGCCCCACGGATACTTCGGATCGGCAGCTTCGCCCCAACTGCGGTGCTGCCAAACCACGCGCAGATCGTCGAAATCGAAGGTCGCGGTCTGGGTGTCCGAAATGTTCGCCTTGCTGGCTTTATCGACGAAGATGCCGCCGGTGGAAGCAATGCGGGTGGGCCAGCCGAGATCTAGCATCCAGCGCGTCATGTCCAGCATGTGCACGCACATGTCGCCGACGATCCCGTTGCCGTACTCCATGAAGGCGCGCCAGGTGCGCGGATGCACCAGCTTGTTGTACGGCCGCATGGGCGCCGGACCGGTCCACATGTTGTAGTCAAGATTCGGCGGAGGGTCGGTATCGGGCGGGTTTTCGGTGGCGCGCATATGGTAGTAGCAGTAGATTTCAACCAGCGCGATCTTGCCCAGCTTGCCTTCGCGAATGAAGCGGTCGCGCGCTTCGACGATGTGTGGCGTGCTGCGCCGCTGCAACCCGACTTGCACCACGCGCCCGTACTTGTGAGCGGCCGAGACCATTGCCATCCCCTCGGCGACATCGGCGCTGATGGGTTTCTGCACCCAAACGTCGAGCCCGGACTTCACGGCTTCGATCATGATCAGCGCGTGCCAGTGATCGGGCGGCGCGATGAGCAACAGGTCCAGGTCCTTCGCTGCGAGCATCTGCCGAAAGTCGGAGTAAGTGCGCGGAGTTTTCCTCGAGCCCTGGCGCGCCGCAATCATGGCCGCGGCATCGGCGAGCATCACGCTATCGACGTCGCACAAGGACACGACCTCGACGGGAGCTATCTGAATAAGCCTGACGAGATCGATTTTGCCGTACCAGCCGCAGCCGATCAGTCCCACCCTGCGATGCTTGTCCTCGGCGTATGGGTAGGCTGCCGCGCTTCCCAGCACCGCCCCGGCACTGCTCTGAAGAAATTGCCGACGATTCATGGTTTCAGTTTAGAGACTCGTGGTGGCAGAACCCGCAACTTTCGAGGCTCTCAGTTACGTCTAACTAAAAAGGGGCAACAAGATGAAGCCAACTGCATGTGCATTTTTGGGCCTTGCGCTTGCGTTGTCAGCGTGGGGGCAATCAAGCAACGGTCAGACTACGACCACCGAGACAAAGCACAAGACGGCCCAGAACCAGAAGAGGGAGCCGAGTCCTGGAAGGCAGATTGCGAACGGCGCCGGCAATGTGGCGGGAGGCGCGGCCAGAGGCGCTGGAAGTGCTGCGAAAGGTGTAGGCAAGGGCGCGGCCGATCTGGCGACTCTGCATCCCGTCAACGCGGCAACATCGGTAGGTAAAGGCGCTGCGGGAGCGGGTAAAGACGCGGGGGTGGGCGCTGTGAAAGGCACCGCCAAGGTTACGAAAGGCGTCGGCCGAGCCATCAAGCACCTCTTCTAAACTGCCTGCGGGAACCTCGCTCGTGCCCGCGGTGTCTGATCTGGCATGTTCGACCAGACTTTCATCGACGATGCGCACCAGACCAAGAAGCCCGCAACGATTGCATTGTCGCTCCTGATGCAAGTGACGGCGATTTGCGTCCTGGCGTCACTTCCGCTTGTGTACACTCAAAGGCTTCCGCTTGCGCAGCTAAAGGATCTGGTCATTGCGCCAGCGCCGCCGCGGTCTCCGGTTACGCACCAAGCGGTTCGAACCCAAACAAAAAGCGTATCGCATGTTTTTGTTGCTCCACAGCTCGTCGCGCCAGCACGAATTCCCATGGGCATTCACCCGGTTCAGGAAGCGCAGGCAGCGCCGGAGATTGGATCCGTCACGAACGCCCAAGCTGCAATGGGTGCTGCCATGGACGGCTTGAGCGCCATCGTGCACGAGGCTCCGCCTCCGCAGCCGGTTCGGGAGCTAACCTCCTCTGGCCCTATGAGGATCGGCGGCAAAGTTGCGGCGGCTAATCTGATCCGCAGCGTTCAGCCAGTTTACCCAGCGCTGGCGAAATCGGCGCGCGTGCAGGGCAGCGTCGAATTCACCGCCATCATCAGCAAAGAAGGCAATATCGAGAATCTGACTCTGGTCCGTGGACACCCATTACTGGTAAATGCCGCGCGGGATGCCGTATTGCAGTGGAAATACCGGCCTACGCTGCTCAACGGCCAGCCAGTGCAAGTTGTCACCAGCATCACCGTCAATTTCATGCTGAGTCAGTAACAGGAAGTTATTCGGCGGAAACATCCACGTCCAAATCCAGTTCGGCGAACAATTCCGCGATCGGCAGTTCGATGCGCGGCTCGCTGGTAGTCAATACAGCAGTGGCTTCCCTCCGGCCTCCGCGCGTATAGGACCAGGCAAGCTTTTTCCTTGGGTCGATCAGCCAGACGTGAGCGACGCCGAACTTCAGATAATCGTCGATTTTTACTTCCATGCGGCTGACCCGATCCTCGGGCGAAAGAATTTCGATGCAGAGAAACGGTGGCTCACGCAGTATGCGGCCTTTGGTTTTGTGCGTGGTCACCGCGATATCCGGGATCCGGAAACGAGTTCGGGCCACTTGAGTCCGCGTCTCCGTGAAGACATGAATGCGCAGCGCTTTCCGGCGCGTCCAAAGCCAAGCTCCGATCGAGTTCTGTAGGTTTCCGTGATCTGCCTCGCCCATATTACGCTCGATCACCTCGCCGTCAATGTAGTCACAATCCGGGTCATACGACGTACTTAGATACTCTTCAACTGAAATCAAGGTCGTCGAGGGCATATTCGTAGGCTACCGCTGTTTCACGAAACCTGCTCGCGAACCCAGCCGAGGTAATCTGCGAGCCCGTCTATCACCGGTACCGCGATGATCTCGGGTGTATCGTATGGATGCAGCTTCTTGATACGGTCGCGCAGCGCGGGAAAACCTTGCTGGGTGGTTTTGACGAGCAGCAGCGCTTCATCCGAATATTGGATCTCGCCCTTCCAGCGGTAAATGCTCCGGATGCCGGGCAGAAGATTCACGCAAGCCGCGAGGCGCGCCTCCACCAACGCGCTTCCAATGCGTAGCGCCTCCTCCTCATTCGTAAACGTACAGAGGACAACTACCGTATCTGTCATAGAACCCCGCTTTTCGCTGGACCTTTTCTTCAAACAAGTTTATAAACATATGTAAGGGAACGTTGCGCAACATGCCACGCTCGATACTTCGAACTTTCGCCGCGATTGCGGCGCTCGCCGGCTTGGCGGCCTACGCTACCATCATGCTGCGAGGGCCGCAAGGTGTCAGCGCGCTCGAGGAAAAGCATCGGCAGATCCGGGCGTTGGAAGAGCAGAACGCGAACATCGTGCGGGACATCGAAGCTAAGAGGCGGCGCATCGAAAGTCTCACCAGCGACCCGAGCGCGCAGGCAGTGGCGGTGGAAAAGGAGCAGCGGAAGCTGCACCCCGGACAAACACGGTTCGATACGCCCGGCGAGCACATCGCAGCGCCTAACAACGAGTCGAAATAAGCTCAGCGGTAACCGCGGATCTCACTGCCGCGGCGACTTCCCGGATGGTCGTTTCGTCTGCCAGCAGCACCCGGTGCGGCAGCCAAAAGGCGTCGCGAATCGATTGTTCCGCAATTGGGCATGCCATAACTCGGCAGGGAACGCGCTGGAACACGGGATTTGCATACAGGGTGTGCGGGTAAAACGGCGTACAGGGCACGCCCCCAGCCGTCACTTTGCTCTGCAATGCATCGCGAGCCCCGGAGGGTCCGCGAACGCGGCCGATCAACAGATAAAAAGAGTTCTGCGAGACCTCCGGCGCCTGTGCCTGCCAGACAATCTCTTCTATGTCTCTAAGCAGGTGCTTCAAAAGCCGGGCATTGGCCGAACGCTGACGGATCTGGTCAGGTAAGCGTTCGAACTGAGCGAGCAGGACAGCGGCCTGGAAACCGGTAAGGCGGAAATTAGTGCCCAGGCGATGATGTTCGTAGAAACTCGCCCCCGGAATTCGGCCGCAATTTGCGATCGACCGCGCGCTCTCCGCGAACTTGTCATCGGAAGTTACCAGGATGCCGCCTTCACCGGAGCAAAGCACCTTTCCGTTTTGAAAGCTGAACGAGCCCGCGACGCCGAAGCTGCCTGCGCGCCTGCCGTTCCATTCGGAACCTTGCGCGTGCGCCGCATCTTCGATCAGAAATAAATTGTGCTCGCGGCAGATGTTTGATATTTCGGCGATGTTACACATAGTGCCGCCGAAGTGAACAGCCATTACGGCACGAGTTTTCGGGGACAGCGCCTCGCGGACGCGTTCGGGGTCGATATTAAACGAGTCCTGCTCAATATCGACGAATACCGGCGTTGCACCGGCGCGCGAGACCGCCGTGGCGGTCGAAACAAAGGAGATGGCGGGGACAATCACCTCATCGCCGGGGCCGATGCCAAGCACGTTCAACGCCAGTTCGAGCGTGACGGTCCCGTTGAACGCGCTGATGCCGTGTGTGGCGTGCTGGTAAGCGGCAAAGCTCTGCTCGAATTCCGCAACGAACGGGTGAAAACCGCCCCATTGCGGGCTTTCGAGCACCATGCGCAGCAGTTCGGCTTCGCGCTCGTCGGCCACCGGCCAAGTAGGAATGTTCATGCCGCCAAACTGCTCCCAGTGTAGACAATGGGCGGCCGCCCGAGCCTAAACGCGCACAACGGCCCCCAAACGGCCTGTGCGCTCCGATCCTAAACGCGCACAACGGCCCCCAAACGGCCTGTGCGCTCCGAGCCTAAACGCGCACAACGGCCCCCAAACGGCCTGTGCGCTCCGAGCCTAAACGCGCACAACGGCCCCCAAACGGCCTGTGCGCTCCGGCGCGTGTGAGAATTGGGGAGAATGTCGGTCTACGACGAGCGCAAGGACGAGCTGGAACGCTACGAGTTCATGATGGGCCGTGAGCGCGGACGGCTGGCCGTGACTCTGGATTGCATTACCGATGCCATGGTGCTGGTGGGGCAGCACGGCGTGTACTGCCAAAGCGTACGGCAGCTTGGCAAGCCTGCAATGGACGTTCAACTCATCACCAAAAGCCTGGCCGACGCCAAAGAACTGGTCAGCAGCGTGCTAGAACAAATGAAATCGGAGAAGGCGGCCGACTTAGATCGACCGTCGTCTTAACCGCCCGCTAAGTATTCCGTGGTTAGAAGTGCCGCCGGATATCATTGACTTTGCACGACTAAGCATATGTTTGTAATCGAGATCCCAAAGCGTCTCGAAGCACTTCTAAATCAAGACAGAGGATTACATGGCGCTGTTCTGTCGAATTTGTCGCGGTTTGAGCCATGGCTTCGATCGAGCGGAACGCCATTCTTCCCCGAATACACGGATCATAGCCCGCAGCACGTTACCGATGTATTAGGTACTGCTGGTTCGCTGATAAATGATGCTGCGTGGCAGATTATCAGACCGCCTAACGCTGCAGTGCTGATATTAGCGGTTCTCCTGCACGACTCGGCGATGCACCTCAGCGAAGACGGCTTCCTCGCGCTAGTGCGGTCAGAGTCTTACAACCCGGCGGCCTCGGCCGACACGCCATGGACTAAGTTGTGGCAAGACTTCCTTTCCGAAGCGAGCAGGTTCGACGCGCGAAGGCTCGTCTCCATTTTCGGTGAGGCGGAGCCTGTGCATGCGCCAGGCCCCAATCCGGCTAATTGGACGAAAACTGATCGATTGCTCATCGGCGAGTTCTTGCGGCGGTACCATGCGCGGTTGGCACACGAGTTCGCCGTCAACGGTGTCCCCGGGCCCGGTAAAGCGGCCCTCAGACTCGAAGGCATGCCCGCCTATACGTATCAGTTGGCGGGTATCGTCGCCCGCAGCCACGGATATCCGCTTCGCTTATGCATAGATCTTCTGGGACCGTATGATCGGCGTGACTTTCGGGGCATTTACGCGCCGTTCCTCATGGCCGTTTTACGAGTATCCGACTATCTTCAAATTCACGCAGAGCGCGCACCGAGCGCGCTCATGCATATTCGTACGCTTCGGAGTCCGATTTCGGAAGGAGAATGGAAAGCGCACCACGCGGTCCTCGATATTCGCAACACACACGACGACCCCGAAGCTGTATTCGTCCAGGCGGCACCTCAGGACGTGAAGACATATCTCAAATTGAAGACCATCCTAACCGGCTTGCAGGCAGAGCTAGATGCATCGTGGTCGGTTCTTGGCGAAACCTATGGCCGAATCGGACCGCTGGCGAATCTCGGCTTGGCAATTCGCCGTGTTAGATCGAATATGGACGACGAGGGACAGTTCGCGGCAAGTGTCTCCTTTTTCCCTGTGCGGGCCGCCTTTGATGCCAGCCCCGATCTCCTGAAACTCTTAATTGCACCACTTTACGGAAACAAGCCAGAAATCGGCATTCGTGAGCTGATGCAAAACGCGGTTGACGCGTGCTTGGAGCTTGAAGATCTTCGTACCCATAGCCCTGACTTCAACCCACCGGATCTGACCGACCAAGCGGCGGACGTCGTGATCACGGCGGAGGCAGTCAGCGTCGAGGAACACTACGTCACGATAAGTGATCGGGGTGTCGGAATGACGGTGGACACCATATTGAATTATTTCCTGAAAGCCGGAGCTTCGTTTCGTCGCAGCGATACGTGGCGCGCCCAGCATGAGGCTGAACCGGGCAAGTCGCGACTAAACCGCTCTGGCAGATTCGGGATCGGCGTGCTTGCAGCATTTCTCTTGGGCGATCAGATTTCAGTGACCACGCGTCACATCAATTCACCACCCGACGCGGGTATCGCCTTCTCCGCGGGACTGGAAAGCGCCGAAATCGAACTGGCCCGCCATACGCGCCCGGTAGGTACGACGGTGCGCGTGCGGGTTAACGATGACAAGGTCTGGAATAAAATTACCACCTCTCCGTCTCTTTGGGATTGGTTCTGCTTGTCGGGTCCCAGAGTTCAGCGGCGTGTTGTTACGAACTCAAAGGACTTTGAACCGAAGCAAAGCTACTCGTTCGGTCAAGCCGTCCAGCCCCTCAGCTCGACATGGAGACGCACCTCGCATCCGAACTTCAGAGACATTCAATGGACCTATTCTGCGAAGGTCCCAGCGCTGGTTTGTAACGGGATCAAGATTATAGATCCGGTGAACTCCTACGATCACCAAAGGCCCGTCGCAGACCTGTACCGGTGGTCTGGACGCATCCTAAGCGCCCCTTCGCTATCGGTCTTTGATCCGGATGGCCATCTACCGCTAGTCCTCCAGCGCACGTCTCTCGGTGATCGGCTACCCTTCGAAGACGCTTTGAGAGGTGATGTGCTACGCGACCTGATTGCATTCGCGCTGTTGAATGCTCCCACACAAACTTTGGCAGGACACATTGACTCATATGCGGTTTGGTATCCCGGAACACGGGGCGCCATCTGGCAGCCAGCCAGATGGTTAATGTTTTCATCGGTCAAGGACGGCACAGTTGTTTCAGACAGTGCATTGCTCCAGCGATGCAAAATACAAAGTCTTTTGCTGTCGCCGGCTTGGCCCCACCCAATCCCGGCGGCCCTCGACAATCACGTAGATCTCATGGCGGCCTTTGCATTTGACACAAAGAGCGAAAGTTACATGCGAACGTGGTTTCGGTTTGCTATGGGTCTGGGCACAAGTTCGAATTTTGGAGCATTCGAGCACCTGGGCGTGAAAAGCCGACGCATCTTGATCGGCCGCAGTCTTCTCAGGGAATTACGTCTCCCGGGAAAGATCGATAGAAGCATTTGGCGCAATTCACACGAAGAGTGGTCGAATCATGAATGGACTGTTCTTGCAACGGGTGGCCCGGCCGGGCGTTTCAGTTTTCAAGCGCTTGTCGAGTCGGGCGTTGCGCATGGATATGAGGGCTTGACCGAGTGGAATATCGGCAATCAGGCGGTTCCGTTTGAAAGGTCGGCCGTCGCGACTGCTTGGGACAACCTGGTTGGGCCCGACGTCGTCATCCCGTATGATGTCAAGGAACGGCGTCAAGTATTCAGGAACGCATTTGAGAGCTTGGCACATGAGATTAGGGCTTGGGAGAGCGTGGCCAAGGCTTAACTGCATTACCGATGCCATGGTGCTGGTGGGGCAGCACGGCGTGTATTGCCAAAGCGTACGGCAGCTTGGCAAGCCTGCAATGGACATTCAACTCATCACCAAAAGCCTGGCCGACGCCAAAGAACTGGTCAGCAGCGTGCTAGAACAAATGAAACTGAATAAGACGCCCGATGTTGAGGCTTCGGAAGCCTAACTGACCGCCCAAATCTGCTGGCCAGCCAGGGTTGGCGTGCCCTTTTCTTTGCTTCTGCACTATCTGGGTGATTCACCCGGACTGCAAATGTCACTTGATGGATAACGCCTCACGGGGAGAAGGTGAATGGCCGAAATCAAACACATCGTTGTGCTCATGATGGAGAATCGCTCGTTCGATCACCTGGTTGGCTGGCTGCAGAGCGACACCTACCAGATCGACGGCCTGGACGGGACGCAGTTCAACCGGGATTCCACCGGCGAACCGGTTAAAGTCACCAACGACGCTAACTGGTCGGGCGATTACGATCCCGATGTAGCGCACGATTTTCTCAACGTCAATCAACAGATCTTCGGCACCACGGCGCCAGCGCCGGGAGCCGTTCCCACCATGTCGGGATTTGTTACCAGTTATGGAGCGGTTTCGGGCAGTGTCGCGAAATCGCACCGCGTGATGAAATGCTTCAATCCGGCGAAGCTACCCGTGCTAGCGACCTTAGCGCAGGAATATGCGCTCTGCACGCGTTGGTTCGCATCAATCCCCGGGCCCACGCTGCCCAATCGCGCTTATGCTCATGGCGCTACTTCAGTCGGCCATGTTGAGCAGACCATCAACTGGTGGAAAGAAACCAAGACTATTTACGAACTGCTAGTGGATCACGGGTTCACGGCGAAAATCTATTACACCGATTCCACCATCACGCTGACTTACGGAGGGATGCTGGCGCGGCAAGCGCAATTCTTTGTCCCCGATTTCGATGCCTTTTTTGATGATTGCAAGAAGAATAACCTGCCCGATTACTGCTTCCTCGAGCCACGTTATAACGCGAGCGATGGTGTAAATCCGGTTGCCGCGAGCGATCAACACCCGGATCACGATATTTCCGAGGGCGAGACTCTGATCCTGCAGGTCTTCAACGCCATCCGCTCAAACCCCGATGTTTGGAACTCGACATTGCTCGTGATCGTATATGACGAGCACGGCGGGCTCTTCGACCACATTCCGCCGCCGGCCGCGGTTAGTCCGGATACGATTAAGTCAGTCAACCCGGCGTTCGCCTTTGACCGGCTCGGGGTACGCGTGCCGGCTGTCCTGGTCTCACCCTACATTGCGCAAGGGACGGTCGTCACCGACGTCTTCGATCACACCTCGCTGATTGCCACCGCGCGGAAGGTATTCATCAAAGCGGGCTGGCAAGACACGTTCTTGACCCAGCGCGACAAGCTGGCGAATACGTTTGAAGGCGTGCTGACGCTCGGGGCGGCGCGCAGTGCCAAAGAGGTGGATCCAACGAGATTTCATCAGCAGGCGCTAAATGCGCATCCGGTGAGTTTCGCTGATCGAGCCGCCATGCAGGCTGCGCGGCCACTCTCCGATCATCAACAGGCGCTTATGGCGGTGATGGCATCCGCTGCCGCGGCGACCGGTATGACACAGGCTCAGGCAGCCGCCCAACACGAAATTTTCAAGGCAAACGTCCACGGCGCTGCTGGCGCGGCTGGCGGTCAGTAATCGAGGGAGGGGCCGGCGATGAAACGAAATTGTATAGCGCTTTTGATCGTGTCGTTGTTGTCCGTGTCGCTGGCGTGCGCGGACGAGTGGGATCGCGAAAAGACCGATCTTACTCAGAGTTGCTCGGATCTGTTCTCCAGCTTTTCACAGATTGGTAAATGTGGGGAGTTTCTGTTCACCGGCGATCCGGTTCACTTGGCAGTTCCGGAAAGCGTTGTGCCCGGCGGCGGGGTGGCGCTGGGTGCGGTATACGAACAGCCGTTGCCCATCACAAATTGGGCCGGTAGTAATTTCACTCTGCAGGGCGGGAGCTCGCTGAGCGAGTTTTGGTTTGGAGACGCCGTGGTCACTCTAAGCCATAAGCGCTGGGGCGGGCGATTGAAGCCGGGAGACAGATTCCAAGTCCAGGTTTACAGCCATGCGCGCGGCTTGCCGCAGATGCCCTTCTACGGAATCGGACCAAATACCATTCGTCCTAACCTCGCCTATTTCCGTGAACGCGACCTTTCGGCGGGCGCGAGTGTTATAAATCCGCTTAGTTCGTGGCTCGATGCCGGCGGCGTGGTCGAGTATCTCAATCCGGAGATTACCGGTGCTCACGGTACTTCCATCCGCTCGATCAGCACCTATTACTCGAACGCAACAGCCCCAGGGCTTTCGCAGCAACCCAGCTTCGGGCATTATGTCGTTTCCTTGTCGCCTAAGTATCATTTGACGTGGACCAAGTTCAATTCTCAAATGGCCTTTCACGAATACCAGGACTTGGATGGAAGCGGCTATTCGTTCCACAAATTTCGCGCCGACTTCCTGCAAACGATCTACCCGGAATGGAAGCGCGAACCGACCGGAGGCGTCAAAGGCCAATACCGGCGGCAGCCGAATTATGAAAGTGTGCTCTATATTGCGGGAAGATTCTCGGCAGCCGCTGCCGCGAAAAATAATGTCGTGCCCTTTTACTTGCAGGAGACGTTAGGCGGCTCCGACATCGATAATATTCCCACGCTGCGGGGATTTCAAGATTACCGCTTTCGCGGTCCGGATTTGTTTTCGATTCAGGCGCAATACGAGCGCCGGCTGCTGCCCTCGCTTCCTCCGGGCAGCCCACGGCCCTCTACGGTCAGAAGCGTTGCCGGTGCTCTTGGAATCATGGCATTTTATGACGCGGGAGAGGTGGCAACGAAACTGGACAACCTGGGCTCGTCCAACATACGGCACAGTTTCGGCTTCGGCCTCACGATCTGGAGCGCCGAGAAAGTCTGGTTTCGCGCCTACATCGGGCTGGGGAGCGGAGAAGGAACCCATACGTTTACCGGCGTGACGAATCCGGCAATGCAAAACCTTCACCTGTAAACCATAGAGCGGCGCCAATGATTCGGCAACACCCCCGTTTGTGATTGACTTCCGTTAAACGAGTGTTTTAAACTGCTGATTAATGGCGAGCCGTAGTCAGCCTGTGCGACGGCACAAGAGCGAAATCACGGAAGAGTCAGCGCGGGCGACGAAAGCGAGGCTGCTTGAGGCCGCAGCGGAGGTGTTTGCCGAAGCAGGTTATCAACAAGCCAAGATCCGGCAGATCTGCGCTCGCGCGGGAGCGAACATCGCGCTTGTCAACTATCATTTCGGCGACAAACTGGGGTTGTATACGGAGGTTCTGCAGCACTCTATAAAAGCCGGTCACGCGGACGCGATTCGAGCCGCACTCGATCAAGACGGCCCTCCCGAAGACGTTCTGCGCGCGCTAATCAAAGCGCGGATGCGGGGCATGTGCCGGGGAGATCAGGCCGATAGGCAGTTTCGAATCGTAATGCATGAGCTCGCGCAACCGACGCCGGCCATGGAGCGGGTGATCAATGAGGTCACGCGGCCCATATACAACCGGATGCTCGAACTTATAGGTGGGATGGTGAGCCTGCCTGCCGGCGATGAAAAGACGCGGCTGTGTGTGCATAGCGTGATGGGCCAGATCATGCTCTATGCGCTGGCAGGCCCGTTTCTCAAACGGCTTTGGCCGGGATTGAAAATGACGCCGGAACAACTGGACCGGATTGCAGAACACATCGCAGACTTTTCGCTCGCGTATCTCCAAGCGGCGCGCAGGGACAGGAGAAAGGGATATGGCGCAGCAGCCAGACAATAACAAACCCGGGAAGCAGGAACAGCCGAAGGGTTCTCGCAGGCGCGTTGTCCTCCTTGTTGCCTTGGCGGTGCTTGCCGGCGGAGCGTACCTGGTGTGGCGATTGTTCTTCGCTGTACCATCGCTGCCGCCCAATGTTATCGCGCTTAGCGGCCGGATCGAGGGGGATGATTCCGCGATCTCGCCCAAGACGAGCGGTCGCATCGTCGAAATTCGGTTTCGCGAAGGGGACAGCGTTAAGGCGGGCGAAGTCATCGCGATCTTGAGCGATGAGCAAATCCGGGCACGCGAAGAGCAAGCCAGCGCCGCCGTTTTCGCCGCCGAGGCGAGCAGCAAATCGGCTCGCGACCAGATCTCAGTATTGAACCAGCAATTGGAACAGAGCCAGCTCCAAGCTGCTCAGTCGAAAGTAGACGCGGAGGGCCGCGTTCGCCAGGCAGATGCCGATCTGGCCGCGGCCGAGGCGGACCTGGCGCAGCAGGAGGCTTCTTATCAACTAGCGTCATTCGATCGGGACGCGTACACGCGCCTGGCGCAAACCGGCGCCGCTTCCGAGCGCCAGGCGAAGCAGGCAAACTCAACGGCGGGACAACAGGCGGCCGCAGTCGCGGCGGCGAAGCGAAGGGTGGAAGCGGCACGAGGCGCGTTGACGACAGCGAGGGCGAATCTGGACACTCCGGCGATTCGCGAAGCCCAGGTTGCGATGGTGCGAAGGCAGATTGCGCAGCAGCAGGCAGAAGTTGTCAACGCCGAAGCCAATACCGCGCAGGCGCGCGCGCAACTGCTGGAGGCGCAGGAAAACCGGCAGGATCTGACGGTTCGGGCGCCGTTCGATGGCGTTGTCACCACCAGGGCAGCCGAACCGGGGGAGATGGTGACCGCTGGAACGGCTCTGGTAACACTGATCGACCTCACGAAGGTCTACCTGCGAGGCTTCGTTCCGGAAGGGCAGATCGGGAAAGTGAAGCTATGGCAACCGGCGCGCATATATCTGGATTCGAACCCGAATCAACCTATTGAAGCGTACGTATCGCGCATTGATCCCCAGGCGACGTTCACACCGGAGAACACGTATTTCCGGGATGAACGGGTGAAACAGGTTGTCGGCGTGAAGCTGCAATTGAAAGGCGGTTTCGGGTTCGCGAAGCCGGGCATGCCGGCCGATGGCGAGATCTTGACGGAAGGCGATAGATGGCCGGAAACGCATCGACGAAGATGATTGCGGCCGATCGGGAAGTCACGGCTGGGCGCGAAGCTGAACGCGGCTCTGACTCCGCAGCCATACGCATCAGCCATCTCTCGAAACGCTACGGGGTCAAATCCAAAGGCGTTGTCGAAGCGGTTCGCGGCATCGATCTCGACGTGAAGAATGGAGAAATCTTCGGTCTCATCGGGCCGGATGGAGCGGGGAAGACAACCACATTTCAAATACTCGCCGGCGTGATGGAACCGAGCGGCGGCGTGGCGGAGGTGTTCGGCCGGCCGGCTCGGGAGGCGCGGTCGCAAACCGGTTACCTCACGCAAGCGTTCAGCCTCTATCCAGACCTCACGGTCACTGAAAACATCCGGTACATCGGCGATTTGCGGCGCGTTGCTCCCCAAGAGATCGAAGAGCGCGGGCGGCGGTATCTGCAGATGTTCGATATGGATCGGTTTCGAGACCGGCTGGCGGGGAAGCTGAGCGGCGGCATGAAACAGAAACTCGCGCTGGCGTGTGCGCTGGTGCCGGAGCCGCGCGTGTTGCTGCTCGATGAGCCGACGACGGGCGTCGACCCCGTATCGCGCCGCGAATTCTGGGACACGCTCGCTCACCTGGCGGCAGAGGGGCTGACGATTCTAATCGCGACTCCATATCTGGATGAAGCCGAGCGATGCCACAGGATCGCGCTCATGCACGAGGGAGTGATTCAACAGACGGGCACTCCGGCGGAGCTGCGATCGAGTTTGGGAGCGAAGCGTTTGGAACTACGGGTTGAAAACTTGGCCGGAGCCGAGCGGGTTCTTTCGGAAGCAGAAGACGCTGAGCAAGAGATTCTGGATGTGCAACGCTTCGGCGACCGGCTTGACGTTTTGGTGCACGACCCCGCGAAGGCGCGGCCGGTTCTCGGGCAGAGACTGAACGCGGCGCATCTACAGGCCGAGGACGTGCGCGAAGACGAACCGACTTTGGAGAATGTGTTTGTCGCTAGGCTTCGCAGTCTCGGCCACGCCATTCACGAGGAGCCGTTTCCGGGAAGGCATTCTCACGAAGATCTCAGAGGGCAGGTCGCAATTGGCGCAAAGGATCTCACGCGCATGTTCGGGGATTTCACCGCCGTCCAGAACGTGAATCTAGAAGTGCACTACGGCGAGATATACGGATTGCTGGGCGCGAACGGAGCCGGCAAAACGACAACCATCAAGATGCTTTGCGGGCTTCTGGATCCGACGCATGGAGAAGTGCGGTTGGCAGGCGAGAGAGGCGCACGAGCGCGATCTGAAAGCGTGCGGCAGCGGATTGGCTACATGTCGCAAAAGTTCTCGCTTTACGACGATCTCTCGATTCGCGACAATCTCGATTTCTTTGCGGGAGTCTACGGAGTGCCGCAGCGTGAACGCGAAGAGAAGCGGAAATGGGTGCTGTCGTTCTCGGGATTGGAAGGCAAGCAGGACCAGATTACCGGCAGCTTGCCGGGGGGATGGAAGCAACGCGTGGCGTTCGGGGCTGCGATCATGCATGAACCGAGCGTGCTGTTCCTGGATGAGCCGACCTCCGGCGTAGATCCGCTCGCACGGCGCACTTTTTGGTCCATGATCAACCGCCTGGCGGACGCGGGCACTGCCATTCTGGTGACCACTCATTACCTAGAAGAGTCGGAGCAGTGCAACCGCCTGGGATTGATGGTGGCGGGCGAGCTGGTGGTGGAAGGAAATCCGAGCGGCATCAAGCATGAGCAGAAGGGCCACTTGCTCGAGTTCGTCGTGGATCAACCGCAACACGCGGCGGACCTGCTCAAGAAGGATATGGAGCGCTGGCGAGTGTCGCTGTTCGGCGACCGGCTGCATGTCATCACGGACGAGGATGCGGAGGCAGGTCAGCGGAGCGTGGCAGAGAAATTGTCGGCGGACGGAATACGCGTCCTCAACGTGCGCGAAGGCCGGTTCTCCATGGAGGACGTATTCATCGGCGTGGTGCAGCGGGCGCGCCAGCAGGGCAAGGTAGCCGCAGAGGAGTAGCGGGATTATGAGGCGGATTTTAGCTCAAGGTCGCAAAGAATTAACGCAACTGGTTCGCGATTGGCGCACGCTCGGCCTTGCGCTGGTGCTTCCCTTGGCGCTGCTCATATTGATGTCGACCGCGATTTCGTTCACCGCGACCCACTTGCCGATCGTGGTGCAGGACCTTGACGATTCGCCAGCTTCGCGGCAATTGATTGATGCTTTCCGCGCTTCTCTGACGTTTCACATTGTGTATTGGCCACCCGACCGACAGCCACAAGAGGCGCTCACGTCCAATGCAGCGCGCGGGGCGCTCATCATACCGGAGCATTTCGGGCGCGATATGGCGCGAGGCGGCAATGCGCCGGTGCAGATGCTGGTGGATGCTTCGGATGCCAACACGGCGAAGCTGATTTCGGGCTATTCGGGCGAAATCATCAATGCATACAACCAGCGCGTGGACTCATCGCGGCCTCAGTTAGTTCAGGCAGCGATACGGCTTTGGTACAACCCGGGCCGCTCGTCGAAGAAGTTCTTCGGCCCTGGCGTATTTGTACTTGGGCTATCGATGTTCCCGCCATTACTTGCCGCTCTTGCCATGGCCAAGGAATCGGAGCACAAGACCATTCTGCAGGTGTACGTCTCAAACGTCTCGTCGCATGAATTCCTACTAGGGAAGATTCTGGCGTTTATGGCGGTTGCGGGCGCGGAGTGCGGCCTCATGCTCATTCTGCTGTTCACTTATTTCGGCCTGAGCTTCGCGGGGGATCCGACGCCGTTCTTTATTGCGACCGTGCTCTATGCCTTCTGTGTCGCCTCGTTTGGAACCATGGTAGGCGCTGCGATTCCGAGCCAAGTGGCGGCTATTCAAGCTGTCTCATTCGGCGGTTTTCTGCTGGTGTTCCTGCTTTCCGGACTGATGTTTCCGATCGAGAATATCCCGGCGGGAATTCGTTGGATTTCGACTTTCATCTGGGGCAAATACTACATCGAGATTGTGCGGGACGCGCTGCTCGAAGGCGCCGGCTGGGCTGCTAGCTGGTACAAGGTGGCGATCATTGGGGCGATTGGAGCCGTGTTTTACGTGTTGGCGTGGCGCAGAATGCGGCGCATGCAACTGAAGGCGTGAACATGCTAGATCGGCTTATCAACAATCGCGTGCGCGCTTTGATGCGCAAGGAGTTTGCGCAGATTCGACGGGACCGGCGGCTGGCGATCTCGCTGGTGTTGCCGCCCACGCTTCAATTGCTGCTGCTGGGGTCCGCGCTGAGTACCAGCGTGGCGAACCTGAAGCTGGGCACGGTGGATGACAGCAGAACGCCCGAAAGCCGCGAGCTGATTGCGGTCTTAAGCCAGAGCGAGAGCTTCCGGCTGGTGAGCTATTACAGTTCGGTGAATCAGCTTGGCGATGCGATCAGCCGCGGGAAAGTGGATGCGGGGGTGGTGATTCCCTACGATTTCGCGAGGAATCTGCAACGCGGGCGGCCGACCACGGTGCAGTTTCTACTGAACGCGATGAATGCGAACACGGCAGCCATTGCTCAAGGGTATGCCGAGGGCGTGATTCAGTCCTACAATGCGGGGCTGAGCGGAGCAGGGCTGCATGCCAGTTTCCAGCAAGTATCGGCACAGGATATAAGCCAGCGAGGCCGCGTGCAGATGTACCCTGCCTATCTTTACAATCCTGGGCTGAAGGATTCGTGGTTCATCGTGACGGGTGTCTTCGGGCTGTTGTTGATCCTGAATAGTTCACTGGTGGCGGCCGCGGCGATGGTGAGAGAACGGGAAGCGGGCACCATCGAGCAGTTGCTGATGTCGCCGGCGAACACGTCGGAGATCATCATTGCGAAGATCGCGCCGCTGTTTGTGCTGTTGTTCCTGATGGCGCTGCTGGCCGTGGCGGTGATGAAGCTGGCCTTCGGGATACCGTTTCATGGCAATCTTCCGCTGGTACTGGCGGGCGCTGCGCTATGCATTTTATCGGGGATCAGTCTGGGCACGGTGAATGCGACGTTTTCAAAATCGGCGCAGCAGGCGCAACTGATGGTGTTCTTCATCAATCCGCCGCTGAATTCGACGGCCGGAGCGTTGAATCCGGTGGAAGCGATGCCCGCATGGTTGCAGCCTTTCACGGTTGTCAATCCCATTCACCACTTCGCCACGATTGCGCGCGCGGCCCTGCTGAAGGGCAGCGGGTTTCTGGAGTTATGGCCGAACTTTTTGGGGCTATTGGGTTTCACCGTGGTGCTGGTGGCGTTGAGTATCTGGCGGTTTCGGAAACAGCTCAGTTGAGGACGATGCACCGAATAAAGCAAATGCAAAATCGAAGAGCACTCGGGCGTGGCGCGGCAGGGTGCGCAGCAATGGTTTTGACCGTGGCCAGCGCGTTCGGCCAGCTTCCGGCCGCCAGTGGCCAGACACAAGGGCCGGCGCGAGCAAACCCACTGCCGCTTTCGGGACGAACCGGACAGAGCGGAACAGTGACAGCCGCCGAGTCGCCGGTTCCGGGGACTACAAACAGCGTGAACACGGTCAACCCGACGGTGCAAGTCGAAGGGCCGTACAGCGGAAGCGCCAGCGACAAGGCGGCGTTTTCCGGGAAGCTTTCGCTGCAAGATGCGATTGCGCGAGGCCTCGAATATAACTTGGGCGCGGTGGGCATTGCGCAGGCTGTGCGGCAAGCGAATGGCGAAACTCGGGTAGCGCGCAGCGCACTGCTTCCCAATCTCAACGGGAACCTCTCCGAAACAGTCGAGCAGGTTGACTTGCAGGCCTTCGGATTGCGCTTCAATTTTCCTATTCGCGGATTTTCTATACCGACGGTGGTTGGGCCGTTCAACTATTTCGATTTGCGAGCGAGCCTATCGCAAACGGTTTTGGATGTGACGGCCTGGAACAATTACCGCTCGGCTGCGGAGAATCTTCGCTCGAACCGGCTCTCGGCGAACGATGCACGCGATTTGGTGGTGCTGGCGGTTGGCGGCGCGTATCTGCAGGTGATCACGGCGGCGGCGCGAGTCGAATCCGTGCGTGCACAACTCGCGACCGCGAAGGCGCTCTTCGAACAGACATCGCAGCAACGAGCGGTGGGCCTGGTAGCACAGATCGATGTCAACCGCAGCAGGGTGCAGGTGTTGACGCAACAGCAGCGGCTGATCACGGTTGAGAATGATTTGTCGAAACAGAAGATCAACCTGGCGCGCCTTGTGGGGCTGCCGCCGAACGATGGCTACGCGCTGGCCGACGATGTGCCGTTTGCGCCGGGGCCGGATATCAGCCTGGAAGACTCGCTGAAGCAAGCCTTCGAGCAACGTTGGGATTTGAAAGCGGCGCAAGCGCAGGTGCAAGCGGCGGAACGAGCGCGGTCGGCGGCACGCGCGGAACGTCTCCCCTCTGTTTCGCTGAGCGCCGATTACGGCGCCATCGGAGTGACGCCGGATCACTCGCACGGGACATTCTCCGTGGTGGGAAGCTTGAAGTTTCCGATTTGGCAAGGCGGCCGGATTGAGGGCGACATCGAGCAGGCCAATGCAGCTCTGGCGCAGCGGCAGGCGGAACTTGAAGACCTGCATGCGCGCGTGGAGAGCGATGTTCGGAACGCGTATCTGGATCTGGTAGCGGCGAGGAGCCAGGTAGAGGTGGCGCAGGAGAACCTGCGAGTGACACAGGAGAATCTCAAGCTGACTCGGCAGCGATTCGACGCCGGGGTGAGCGACAACGTGGATGTGGTGCAATCGCAGGAGGCGGTTGCGAGCGCGGAGCTGGACTATATCAATGGCGTTTTCGCGCACAATTTGGCGAAGCTGAGTTTGGCGCGCGCGATCGGCCGAGCGAGCGATAAGCTGCCGCAATTTTTGGAAGTACGGGCGCATTAGGGCTCAGGCAGGGCTGCGGCGGAGTAGTTTCCAATCGAGACGCCAGTGGCCGTAACCGAAGGAGTGGCCGAGACCTTCGGAATGGCCGGCGCGAATGCTCAGGATGCCGCCGGCGCAAATCAGGACCGTGCCCAGGATGGCCGCAGCATCCGGAACGTTGCCGAAGAATTGCCAGCCCAACAGACCAGAGAAAATCACTACCGTGTAGTTGAACGGAGATAGTTCGGCTGCGCCTGCATAGCGGTACGCCAGGATGATGAGGTACTGCGTGAGCGCATAAGAGCCGCCGACACCCAGAATCAGGAGCCATTGCCTGCCGGTCAACGGCTTCCATGCGGCGATGCATAAGGGAATCAGCAATAAGGTGGAGAGGCCGAAGTTGTAGAAGAGGATTCGGACGGGAGGCTCCGTTTCGGCCAGTGTGTTGGTGGCGACGAGCGCAATGGCCGAGAACAATCCGGCGAGCAGAGCCAGCAGCGATGCGGGATTTCGATATGTTTCCGGGCCGGGCTTGATGATGAGCACGATTCCGACGAGGCCGATCAAGAGACTGAGCCAAACCAGCGGGCGCACGGTTTTTCGGAACCAGACATAGACAACTAGGGGAATGAAGAGAGGCGCCGCATTCGAGAGCAGGACTGAATCGAGCAGCGGTATGGACCGGACCGACATAAAAAAGAGAAGCTGACAAACGGAGCCCGCGAGGCTGCGGAACAAGTGCAACCAGAAATGATCGGTTTTGAGACCAGCGCGCCCGATGCGTGCCGCCGAGGGAACGAACACCAGAAAGCTGATGGCGTACTGCAGAGACAGTATCACGAGCGGAGGGACGCCATGGGCCGCTTTGCTGAGCGCGCTCATGACGGCGGCGCAAAAGAAGGCGAGCGTGATGAGCGTGATGCCGCGGTAGAGGCTGTGTCCATGACTTTGCGCTCTGATGTCCAAAGGTTCGAGCCCCCTGGTTTCAATTCTGGCAGTGAGAGCGATGAATAAAAGGAGGAGCGCGATTTTGTGGGCACAACGGGCACCTATGCGCTGAAGCGAAGACGCCCTGTGAGCTCGCTGACCGGCATGTTCTCCGGTGGTGTTGATGGGTTGCTGCTCGGCGCGGAGCGAGGCGCGGAGGCGGTCGAGCTCGGCGGGATCTTCGTTGGGGAGCACGAGTTCCTTGGAATAGAGGCCGTCCGTGGAAGAGTTGCGGCTGGAACGAGCCTTAGTGGGGGACATGACGGCTCGCTGCTTCCGATATACTCGACGGATAACCGACCTTTGCGCGAGGGCTGTGTATGATTCAACTCAAGGTAAACGGCGCTGTCCGAATGTATGACGGCGATCCGGAGATGCCGCTGCTGTGGTATCTGCGGGATGTGCTGCAACTGACGGGGTCGAAATTCGGGTGCGGCATGGGGCTGTGCGGCGCGTGTACGGTGCATGTGAATGGCGAAGCGGCACGAAGCTGCTTGACGCCGATGAGCGCAGCGAGCGGCAAAGAGATCACCACGATCGAAGGCTTGAGCCAGAACGGCACGCACCCGGTGCAGCGGGCGTGGGAGCAGATCCAAGTTCCGCAATGCGGGTATTGCCAAAGCGGCCAGATCATGCAGGCCGCGGCGCTGCTGAAACAGAAGCCCAAACCGACGGACCACGATATCGAAAACGCCATGTCAGGCAATATCTGCCGCTGTGGGACGTATCAACGCATACGCCAGGCGATCCAAGTTGCGGCAGGCGGAAAAGCGGAGGTGAAGGCATGAGCGCGCGTGTTCGGCTGGCTTCTCGGCGCGATTTTCTGTCGGGTGTTTTTTCAGCGGGCGCGCTAGTCCTGGGCGCGCGATTCATTCCGGCGGAGGCGGGCGAAGCTCAGTCCGCTACTGACGGGACGAAGATGACTTGGAACCCGAGCGTCTGGGTGGGGCTGAACAGCGATGGAAGCGTGGTGATTGTGGCGCATCGCTCCGAGATGGGTACGGGCATCCGCACCAGCTTGCCGATGGTGCTGGCCGATGAAATGGAAGCGGAGTGGAGCAAGGTTCGGGTAGAGCAAGCCATGGGAAGCGAGAAGTATGGCTCGCAGGACACGGACGGCTCATGTTCCATCCGCGACTTCTACGAAACGATGCGCGAAGCCGGGGCAACGGCGCGCGCGCTGCTGGTGAACGCCGCAGCGGCGCGTTGGCAAGTGCCGGTGGACCAGTGCCAGGCGCAGAACCATCAGGTGATCCACAAGAAATCGGGCCGGAAAATCGGGTATGGCGAGCTGGCGGAAGCGGCTTCGAAGCAACCGCTGCCGCACAACAGCACGATTCAATTGAAGAAGGCGTCCGAATTTCGCTACATCGGCAAAGGCGTGCCGGGCGTGGATCTCAAAGATATGTGCACGGGCCATGCAGTATATGGGTTCGACGTGCAGGTGCCGGGGATGGTGTATGCCTCGATTGAGCGCGCGCCGGTGCTGGGCGGCGCCATGAGATCGTTCGACGATTCGCAGGCGAAGCTGGTGAAAGGAGTGCAGCAGACGGTCGTCGTGGGTCATGCAAAACCTCCTTACGGTTTTCAAGCGCTGGGCGGGGTAGCGGTGATTGCGGATAATACTTGGGCCGCGTCGCAGGGCCGAAAGAAGCTCAAGGTGGAGTGGGACCTAGGGCCTAACGCGATTGTGCAGACGGAATCGTATAAGCGCGACCTGATTGCCACCGCGAGCAAACCGCAGAAGGTCGTGCGAAAGGCCGGGGATGTGGAAGGCGCTTTCGGGAGCGCGGCAAAAACAGTTGAGGCAACTTATTACACGCCGTTGCTGGCGCATGCCTCGATGGAGCCGCCCGCCGCTGTGGCTAACTATCGCGACGGCAAAGTGGAGGCGTGGGCTGCGACGCAGAGTCCCCAGGATGTGCAGAAGACCGTTGCCGAAGCGCTGGGGCTGAAGCCGGAAGATGTCACCTGCCACGTGACATTGCTGGGTGGCGCGTTCGGCCGCAAATCGAAGCCCGACTATGTCGCGGAAGCGGCGATTCTGTCGAAGAAGGTCGGGAAACCGGTCAAGATTTCCTGGACACGCGAAGAGGATATTCATTTCGATTTCTACCATTCGACTTCGGCGATGTACTTTAAAGCCGCGCTGGACGGGGCCGGCAAGCCGGTGGCATGGCTGCAGCGTTCGGTGTTTCCGCCGATCGGATCGACATTCGACGGCAAATCCGTGTATGGCGACGACGGCGAAATGGGCATGGGCTGGACGGACGTGCCGTTCGATATTCCCAACTTCCAAGCTGAAAACGGGCCCGCCAAGGCGCATGTGCGAATCGGATGGCTGCGCTCGGTTGCAAACGTGTATCACGCCTTCGGGGTGCAGTGTTTCATTGACGAGCTGGCGCAGGCCGCGGGAAAAGATCCGATTGAATACTGGCTGGCGACGCTTGGCCCGGCACGCAAGCTCGATTTCAAGGGGCAGGTGGAGAAGTTCTCGAATTACGGAAAGCCGCTCGATCAATATCCATTTGATACGGCGCGGCTGCAGCGCGTGGTGGAGGCTGTGGCGGACCGCTCCGGCTGGGCGAATAAGAGATCGAACAAGCGAGCGGTCGGCTTCGCGGCGCATCATAGTTTTCTGACTTACGTGGCGGCAGTGGCTGAAATCGACATCGATGCGGGCGGCAAAGTTCGCATCCCGCGAGTGGATATTGCGGTGGATTGCGGACCGGTGATTAATCCGGACCGCGTGAAGGCGCAGTTCGAAGGCGCATCGGTGTTTGGAGCGAGTATCGCGCTGCTGGGCGAGATTACGGTGGCGGATGGGAGTGTGGAACAAGGCAATTTCGACAAGTATCCGGTGGCGCGCATGAACGATGCGCCGCGGGAGACGCACGTGCACCTGATTCCGACCGGCGATGCGTTGCCGACCGGAGTCGGGGAGCCTGGCGTTCCGCCGATGTCACCCGCGATTTACAACGCAGTGTTCGCCGCAACGGGTAAGCGGGTTCGGGAACTGCCGCTTCGGAAACAGAAGCTGGCGTAAAGCGATCACGTCATTCATAGCGAAGTGCTTCGGCCGGCGCGACGCGAGACGCGCTGCGGGAGGGATGCAGCGTAGCGATGAAGCTGGTGAGCAGCGCAAGCGCGGCGACCCAGAGACCGTCTGTCCAGTGGCTTTGAAATGGAACGTAGCTGAGTGCGTAGATCTGTTCGTCGAGTTTGAGCCAGCGGTAATGATTGAATAGCGCGGTGACTGTATAGCCGACGGAGAGGCCGATGGCGCAGCCGAGAGCGCCGATGATGAGCCCTTGCAGGACGAAAATGCGCTGTACCTGCTGGCGGCGCGCGCCCATGGACATGAGAATGGCGACGTCGCGATGTTTTTCCATGACCAGCATGACGAGCACGACCAGGATGTTGAGGGCGGCAACCAGCTCGATGAGGCTGACGGTGATGACGCTGACGAACTTTTCGAGCTTGAGCGCGTTGAGCAGCGATCGATTCTGATCCATCCAGGTGCTGGCGATCAGCTTGGGGCCAGTAATGGCTTCGGCCTGACGGGCCACCGTCGGCGCTTCGAAGATGTTGTCGAGGCGGAGCTCGATGGTGTTGACGACATCGTTGAGATCGAGCACCTGCTGAGCGGCGGCAAGGGAAGTGAAGGCCCAACCGGAATCGAGGTCGTAGAGGCCGGATTCGAAGATGCCAACTACGCGGAAATGGAAGAGGCTGGGGACGACGCCGAGCGGAGTGAGCTGGCCTTGATAGCTGATGACGGTGACGGGGCTGTGAAGCTCGACGCCGGCTTGATCGGCCAATCGCGAGCCGAGGACGATGCCGTATTCACCGCGTGGGGTGTCGAAGGATTCGAGCGAGCCGGATTTAAGATGGCGCAGAAGTTCGGGAGTGGGTGCGCCGGGGCCGAGTGGGACGCCTTTGAGCACAGCGCCCGCGCCGACCAGAGGGCCTTTGATGGCGACTTGACCGTAGAGGCCGGGCGTGGCGCTGATGACATGGGGAATGCGGCGGAGTTTGGGGATGAGCTGTTCCCAATTTTCGATGCCGAATTCCGGATTGCGCTGGAGGATGCTGACGTGTGCGGTGGCGCTGAGCAGGCTCGATTGCAACGTGCTTTGAAAGCCGTTGTTGATGGCGAGAGCGATGATGAGCGCGGCCACGCCGGCGGCAACGCCAAGGATCGAGATGACGGTGATGATGGAGATGACGGTCTGCTTGCGCTTGGCGCGCAGGTAGCGCAGCGCGACCATCCATTCAAAGCGGGACACGGAAGCCTTCTGTATTTGGAGGGCGCGGCATCAAGTGTCGCCCCCCGCTATGGGGGCGGGGGCGAGTTCGCGCAGTTTTTCTACCAGGCCGATGTCGCCTTCGGGTCGCAGAAGCGGAAACAGGATGACGTCGCGGATGGATTTGGAATCGGTCAGCAGCATGGTGAGGCGATCAATGCCGATCCCTTCCCCGCCGGCAGGCGGCATCCCGTAGCTGAGCGCGCGGATGTAGTCTTCGTCCATGACGTGCGCCTCCTGGTCGCCGCCGGCTTTGCGGGCGAGCTGCATTTCGAAGCGGCGGCGCTGTTCCTGCGGATCGTTCAACTCGGTGAAGGCGTTGCCGATTTCGAGGCCGCCGGCGAAGATTTCGAAGCGCTCGACGAGATCGGGATCGCCGGGCTTATTTTTCGAGAGCGGGGAGATCTCGACCGGGAAATCGTAGATGGCGGTGGGATCGATCAGGTTCGGTTCGGCGTGCGTTTCAAAGAGATCGACGAGCGCGGTGCCGGGCGTGGTTTCCTTCGAGTGGCGCAGGAGCCAATCGGGATCTTTGACGTTGTCGAGTGAGGGCTTGGCGGAATCGGGCCAGAACTCGATGACAGCTTCGCGCATGGAGAGGCGGCGCAGGCGGCTGAAATCGACGGTGCGGCCCTGGTGGGTGATCCGGGGCGAACCGGTGGCGTCGATCGCGACCTGGCGCAGCAGGTCTTCCGAGAGCTGCATCATGACGCGGTAGTCGGCGTAGGCCTGGTAGAACTCGAGCATGGTGAACTCAGGGTTGTGCTGCGTCGAGATGCCTTCGTTTCGGAAGTTGCGATTGATTTCGTAGACGCGCTCGATGCCGCCGACGAGGAGGCGCTTGAGGTAGAGCTCGGGGGCGATGCGGAGGTAGAGATCAAGGTCGAGCGTGTTGTGATGCGTGACGAAGGGGCGCGCGACGGCTCCGCCATAGAGCGGCTGCATCATGGGCGTTTCGACTTCGAGGAAGCCGCGGGCATCGAGTTGGCGGCGGAGGGAACGGATTATGTTCGAGCGCGTGACGAAGATGCGGCGGATGGCGGGGTTTGCGATGAGATCGAGATAACGCTGGCGGTAGCGCGTTTCGATGTCTTCGAGGCCATGCCATTTTTCAGGCAGAGCGAGCATGATCTTCGAGAGGAAGAAGAGCTCTTCGACGTGCAGGGTGAGCTCGCCGGTCTTGGTGCGGAAGAGATAGCCGGCCGCGCCGATGATGTCGCCGATATCGAGGAGCTCGTAGAGTTTGTATGTGCCTTCGGGGACGGCGTCTTTCTTCACGTAGATCTGGAGTTTTTCGCCGTCTTGCAGGAGATGGAGAAAGCCGGCTTTGCCCATGCGGCGGATAGTTTGAATGCGGCCGGCGATGCGGACGTTAACGGGGGTGGCGAGGTCATCAGTGGTTTTAGTCCCGTATTCGGAGAGAATCTGCGGAATGGTGTGGGTGAATTCGAAGGCGTGGCCGTAGGGCGAAAAACCGAGCTGCTCAATTTGAGCGATGCGTTCGTGGCGCTGGCGCAATAGTTCGTCTTCTAATGCCAATAGAGGCTCCTGAAGATCTTATTGTAGGGGGAGCGCCGGAAGAGAGACGAATTAGCGGCGGACGATCATTTCGCGCAGGTGGTCGCGGGTGAGGAAGAATTTGACAGAGGCGGCGCGCTCGAAGAGGCGCTCGAGCGTGCGGTTGTTGAAATGCTGGCTGCGCTGGTAGCCGCCGCGCGGGGTTTGCAAAAGCGTCTTCTGATCCTGAATGCGGTAGTTGTAGACCGGAGTGCGCGTGGCCTTTTCGTCCGCGTTGAAGAACAGCAGGATCATGCCGCCGGGGCGCATGACCCGGAGTAACTGCTCGACGGTATCTTCGAGCACCGGGGAAACGAGGAACTGGAGCGCGTCCCAGACGAGGGCGCCATCGAAGGATTCATCGGGAAAGGTGAGAGTTTGTTCGATGAAACGCTGGGCGTTGCTGGCGGCTTGCTGGTTGTCGAGGAAATCGGCGCCGAAGCATTGCTGCATGGTGCCGACGATGTCATCCGACGAAATGCGATGGCCCAGGCTGGTGATAAACGTGATATTGGCCTGGCTGGCTCCCGACATATCGAGGATGGACAAGCCTTCGGTGGAGCGAAGGAAGCCGCAGAATTGGTCGAAACCGCTGCTGTGGCGGGTCAGAGTGGGGGGCGCATCCTTCGGAGATGGCTTTGTGGGTGCTCCGGTGGTCGCGCCGAATCTCATGAGATGCAAGAGAGAGGCCGAGTGCGGCACTGCATGATGCGGCCTCTCACCAGAAGCGCTACTTCACCGACCCAGCAGTGACAGGCGTGGGTGTAGATAGAGGCGGCTGAGACAGTGGTTGTGAGGACGAGACGGAGGGCGCCGGTTGCGGCGCTGGCTTCGCGGCGTTTGGCTTCGAGATATCGATACTGCCCTTGAAGTAAGCGCCGTCCTCGATGACGATACGGCTCGTCTTGATATCGCCGACGAGCTTGGCTTCCTTCTTGATATCGATCTTGTCGGTGGCGTCGACATTGCCTTGAATTGAGCCCTGGATGATGATTTCGCGGGCTTTCAGGCCGGCCTGCACGCGGGCGTTCGGGCCGATGGTGAGACGGTGTTCGTGGCACTCGACCGTGCCTTCCACTTCTCCGTCGATGGTTAAATCTTCACGCGCAAAGATCTGGCCTTTTACGGTGACGTTCTTTCCTAAGGCAGCAGAACCGCTGCGGACGGAACCGGGTTCCGGATCAAAATTTCTAGTAGGCGATGACATGGTATTGGTTTCTCTCCTCAGTGGTTCCACGGGTGCCGGGGAATGTGCTGGCGCGCCAACGGCTCTCTCGGGCCTCTGCGGCAGTTCGTCTTCTTTTCGTTTACTCCACATGCGAAGGGGGTCTCCTCAAAACGCTCCATTCATCGTACTACTCCGCCGGAAACGTCAGCGTACATCCACCGGAATAGTACCCGCAAGTAGCTCAATATCTCATCGGGAAGATTGTTTGTGATAATAGGGTCGGTGTCCAAAACCCGGGATCTGGAATTACGACTGGAGCGGGCCGAGCAGCAACTGCGGCTGTTTCAGCGTGTCAGCAGGCTGATGACCCGGGACATAGAACTGGACGATGTCCTCCAGGAGATTGTAAACCTGGTGGGAGATTTTCTGGAGTGCGACTCTTGTCTGATCTACTTGATCGAGGACGAGGAACTGGTGCTTTATGCCTCGAACGAGCCGAATCGCAAGAATCTAGGCCGGGTGAGGCTGCGATTGAGTGAAGGATTGACCGGCTGGGTGGCGCGCGAGCGGAGGCTGCTGGCGATATCGCGGGAGGCGTACAACGATTCGCGCTTCAAATTCTTCAAGGATCTGCCGCAGGATCGGTTTGAGGCGTTTTTGTCGGCGCCGATCATTTCCCAGAACAGGTCGGTGGGCGTGATCAACGTGCAGCACCGGGAGGCGCGCATTCACTCGGGCGCGGACATGGAGCTGCTGAGTACACTTGGAGAGCAAGTCGGGTGCTTGCTGGTGCTGTCCAGGCAGAAGAGCGGGTCGCGGCCGACCGTGGGAACAACGCTTAACGCCTAAACGGGCGAGTTACTCTCAGAAGCGACTTCGATTTCCGGCGGCGCGGGCTCGGCTTCGACGGCCTGTTCGCGGGCCAGCGTTAGGCTGCAAGTGGGTTTGAAACTCAGGAAGTAATGGCGGCAGGCGGCGCAGCGATAACGATGGGCGCCGAAAGTAGAAAGTAAGTTCTGCCAGAAGCTGAGGCGGAAATGCCGGCGGGACCAGGGTGTAAGTTCGAGTCCCAGACATTTAGGGCACTTAGCGTATCTCATCCGGGAGACAAGCCAAATATTGACCCAAGACCGCTGATTGCAATCGAGGCAGCGGAACGGGTAGCTACCTATTATCATTGGGGCGAGTTCGAACCAAGATGCCCGGCGGGAGCGGCGAAGGCTGGCGCTGCCGCAGTCAGGGCAATCGATTGCGCTGGGTTTCATACGGCGAGAACCTCTCTGTGCCTCCCGTGCTTCGCGATATATTGCGAACGATACTTCGAAAACGCATCCTGCAGGAGTTTCAGCGCGGCGCGGTTTTGGTGAAGCCGCTGGCGATCGATCTCGAGCACCGGGATTAAGTCGCGGGTTGTGGAAGTTATAAAGACCTGGTCGCTTTCTTCTAAGTCAGACGCGGTCAACTCGCGTTCGGCTATTGTCAGGCCCGGAATTTGGATCTCTTCGAGCAGGATGGCGCGGGTCACGCCCGGCAGGCAGCCGGAACTTTGAACAGGCGGAGTCCAGACGTGGTCTCCTTTGATGATGAAGATATTCGCAGACGTACACTCGCTGATCTGATCGTGTTCATTCAGCAGAATAACTTCATCGAAGCCATCTTCATGGGCCTGTTCGTACCAGGTGAGATTATGCGCCCAGGAGGTGAGCTTCGTTCCAGCGTAGGGCCACGCGGCGTAGCGGCCATGGGGGACGTAAGAAAGCTTTACACTTTCGTTCCAGGTGGCGAGGTCGGCGGTAAAGGCGACGAGGTCGGCGTCTCGCACGAGCTGCGGGGCTTCAAAAAGACCACCGCGGTTCCGCACGATGGCGACCCGCAGAGTGGCGTTGAAAGCTCGATTGGCATCGACGAGCGAGAGCAAAGTTTTCTGAAGATCAGGAGCGGAGAAGGGAAATGGGACACGTACAAGCGCGGCATCGCGCCGCAGCCGCTGGTAGTGGCGCTCGAAGGCGAACACGACGCCATCGGCGACACGCAGGGTGGTGAAGATTCCCCAGCCGTTCATAAATCCGACCTGACCGGGCGCGAGCAGCGGCTCGGTGGTGTCACGAATTTGGCCGTTATGGAGCAAAAAACGGTGCATTCTTTTTTGTCGCGCACAACGGCCACTCAACGCCCTGTGCGCTCATGCTTGTATCTTATCGGACGGGAACGGCTCGTAGCATATGGCTAAACCGCTCCCTGACGGTCGCGGCTCGGCTAAGGTCGCGGCGCGGTAAGAACATTAGTTGCCCACTGAGGATAATTTCTCTTCAGAGAGGTACCGGGCAAGAGAGCGCAAGGCGTTACCGCGATGACTGACGGCGAACTTCTGTTCGGGGACAAGCTCGGCGAAGGAGCATCCGAACGGCGGGTAGAAGAACAGAGGGTCATAGCCGAAGCCGCCGGCGCCCCGGGGAGCGAGGAGAATCTCACCGTCGACGCTGCCGGAAAAGGTTTGAAGCACTTGCCCTAAGTGGGCTAAGGCGATGACACAGACGAAGCGGGCGGAGCGGCGGGCTTGGTTTCCGAGGTTACGCAGGAGCAGGGCATTGTTTTCGGCATCGGTTGCGTGAGGGCCGGCATAGCGCGCCGAATGGACGCCGGGTGCGCCCGCGAGCGCGTCGACTTCGAGGCCTGAATCATCCGCGAAGATCAGTTCGGGCGTCAAGGCGGAATAGTAGACGGCCTTGAGGCGGGCGTTTTCTTCGAAAGTCGTACCGGTTTCTTCAGGTGGAGCGATGTTGCCGAGATTGGGCAGAGTTTCGACGCGAACGCCGGGAGCGGCTAACGCAAACTCTCGTAATTTGCCGGGATTCGAAGAGCAGGCGTAGACGGTCATCGCTCGGCACGCGCGGCCAGCGTCTGTTGCTGCAAAGAGAACAATTCGGCGAGGCCGCTGCGAGCCAGAAACAAGAGTTCCGCCATTTGGTCGTCGCCGAATGGCGTGTGCTCGGCGGTAGCCTGCACCTCTACGAATTGATTGGCGCCGGTCATGACCACGTTCATGTCGACATCGGCGCGAGAATCCTCTTCATACGCGAGATCGAGCATGGGTGTGCCAGCGACGATGCCGACGCTGGTGGCGGCGACCGAACCGAGCAGCGGCGATTTGGGAAGAACTTTGAATTTAGCGAGCGTGCCGAGAGCGATGGCGAGTGCAACGTAAGCGCCGGTAATGGCGGCAGTGCGCGTGCCGCCATCGGCTTGCAGGACGTCGCAATCGACGATTATGCTGCGTTCGCCGAGAGCGGTCAGATCGACGATGGCGCGGAGCGAGCGGCCGATCAACCGCTGAATTTCGTGCGTGCGGCCAGAAGGCCGTCCTTTGTTGATCTCGCGCGCGGTACGCGTAATGGTGGCGCGGGGGAGCATGGAGTATTCGGCGGTGACCCAGCCTTTGCCGCTGCCTCGCAGGAAAGAGGGAACGGTGTCCTCAACGGTGGCCGCGCATAGTACCCGGGTGTTGCCGGCTTCAATGAGGACAGAGCCCTCGGCGGTCAGCAGGTAATCGGGAGTGATCCTGGTGGGGCGGAGTTGATTGGGCTCTCTTCCGTCGCTTCTCATATCTAGAGGTTAAGCGGTGCTGCGGAGGGCAAAGAAGAAAATGAGGCCGATGATCAGCAACAGCAAGGCTATGAGCACCAGGCACGGGATGGCGCCTTGGCGAGGCATGACCGACGATTTGGCAGTAGTTGATTTCTTTTTTATTTTCGGAGCTGCCATTCAGCGATAGATATTGGGACGAGCCGGACGGCGTTGCTTACTTCTTGAATAAACTATCAAAGGCGGCGCGCGCGTCATTAGCGTTGCGCGGGGCCTGAACAGCACTGTGGTCGCCATTGCGGGCGGCGGTGCCGGATGGCAAGGCATCCCGAGCGACGGTGACGCGAGGCGAAAACAGATTGCAGGTATTGTTTTGATCTTTGAGCGGGACGCGCTCGGGAATCGGCTTCAGGCACTGGAAGCGCGTTGAAGAATCAAAGTGGACGCATTGCTTACAACAGTGAAGCGCGGCGCCGCACTTAGGGCAGTTGCCCTTGAAATCTGTATCGGGCGGCAGGGTAACGGTGCAATTAAAACATCGCGAGGCAACCACGTTTTGCACGAGGCGCGGCAGCTTCGGCCCGGTTACATCGAGCGGGAGCCTCGGTCCCGATTGCCGGGGCCTTTCTGGCCGGTAAGGTTCAGACCTGCGGTCCGAATCCTGATAGCCGTTTTGCCGGTATTTGCGATCTCCGTCCATCGTCGTTGATCGACTCCTTGATGGGTCCAGTGCGTGCGGCCGCGGTGTTGGGCGGACGTATCCTGCAAACTGGACGTGCTTACGGTGCAGTTCCAGTACGTTCTAAGAAAACTTGCCTGGGAACGCTGGAAGTCTCGCTGGAGAGGACGGGGGTCCGGTTGGCCGGAAGGGTTGGTAGCAGATTACCCGCCTGCACCTAGTTAGTATGTACCACGAATTTGCTTCCTGCGCCAGTGCTACTCACAAATTTAGGCTATTAAGGCACTCGCGCAAAACGGGCGCGGTACTAAGCGCCTACCCCAAAACCTGCGGAGTTCCTTTCCTGTCTGGCGGCGCGCATCCGCGCCCTTTGCGCTTCTAAGCTTCATGCTAATCGGAAACCCACTTGAGCAGCGCATTGCAAGGGCGTGTCAAAGGGTTATCAAAATGGTTTGGACTAATGCGCACAGAGTAACCGACGCGGCCCGTTTGCTGCACCGTAAATTCATTGGCGAAAACCACAGCGGTTCCACGCTCCTCAATCGGAACGAGCGGCAGGGCATAGGTACCCTGCAATTCGCCATTGATGCCGATCTGACCGATGACCGCTTCGACTCGCACCTCAGACTTCTTCAGTCCGGCAAGATCGACAGTAGCACGCAGGGGCACCGCAGAACCGCTCATGACGTGATCGCCCGGGCCTTCGCCCAGATCGATGAAGCGAATGAGATGCCATTTTTCGTTCATGCGCGCGTCCCAGACGCTCTTCTGGCGCGCTGCTTCGAAATTGTTTTTCGAAATGCTGCGCCAAAAATTGTGGGCGGGCTGGTAAAGCTCCGACATATATTCGGCCACCATGCGGCCACAGCTAAAACGCGGCGTGATGTTAGCCATGGACTTTTTCATTCGGCGCACCCACTCGACCGGGATGTTCTCCTGCTCAGAGTGCTGGTAGAAGAGCGGGACAATTTCATTTTCCAGAGTGGAGTAAATGGCGGTGGCGTGGATTTCGTCCTGGTCCTCGGAATAAGGCATGCGATCGCCGATGGCCCAGCCGCCGGACATTTCGAAGGCTTCGTCGAACCAGCCATCCAGAACGCTGAAATTCAGGACGCCGTTCATAGAAGCTTTCATGCCGCTGGTGCCGCAGGCCTCTTCGCCGCGGCGCGGATTATTCAGCCATAGGTCGACGCCCTGCACCATCTCGCGCGCCACTTGAATACCGTAGTCTTCGACAAAGATGAGGCGCTTGGAGACTTCAGGATCGCGCGAGAGATTGACGATTTCGCGGATGAGCGTCTTGCCCGGATGATCTTTGGGATGCGCCTTGCCGGCGATGACGATCTGCACCGGCATCTTTGCACTGTTGAGAATTCGCTTGAGGCGAGCAACGTCGCGAAAGAGCAAGGTAGCGCGCTTATAAGTGGCGAAGCGGCGTGCAAAGCCGATGGTGAAGACATCGGGATCAAGCACTTCCTGGAGACGGCGAATCTCGGCGGCCGAGGCCTTACGCTGCACGGCGGCATTGACGGCTCGCTCGCGAACGAACGCCACCATCCGGCGGCGGCGTTTGCGATGCATTTCCCAGAGCTCCTGGTTTGGGATTTCCTGGACCAGCTCCCACATTTTGGCGTCTTCGAGACGGTCGCGCCAATCGGGCTGCAGGTATTGATCGTATAGGGCAGCGAGATCGCCGTTGATCCAGGTAGAAGAATGGACGCCGTTGGTGACGGAGGTAATCGGCACTTCGGTCACGGGAAGGCGAGGCCACAGATCCTGAAACATCTCCTGCGATACGGCGCGATGCAGCACGCTGACAGCATTCCGGAAGGCCGAGGTTTTGAGCGCCAGGACGGCCATGGAGAAGCGCTCGGTAGGATCCTGTAGATTTTTTCTGCCTAACGTGAGCAGATTTTCGAACGGGAAATTGGCTTGTTCGCAGTATTGGCGGAAGTAGTCGTAAACCAAGCTGGAATCGAAGAGGTCGATGCCGGCGGGAACCGAGGTGTGCGTGGTGAATACGTTGCTGAGACGGGTGGCCTCGAGGGCCTGGTCGAAGGCGAGACCATTTTCCTGCATCAGAATGCGGACGCGCTCAATGGCGAGGAAGGCGGAATGGCCTTCGTTCATGTGATGGACGGTGGGCTTGATACCGAGCTTCGCGAGGGCGCGCAGGCCACCAATACCGAGCACGATTTCCTGGCGAATGCGCTTGTGAATGTCACCGCCGTAGAGCTGATCGGTAATTTCGCGGTTTTCAGACGAGCGGTTCTTCGGGCTGTTGCTATCGAGCAGATAGAGCTTTACGCGGCCCACATCAATGTGCCAGACATTGATGATGACTTCGCCGGTGGGCAGCGTGACGCTGACTTCGAGCTGTTCGCCGTTTGCGTCGAGGCATGGACGGACGGGCAAGGTGTAGAAGTCGTTCAACGGCGTGCGCTCTTGTTGCCAGCCATCCGGATTCAGATACTGCTGCAGATAGCCGCGTTGATAGAGCAGGCCGACGCCGGTCAGGGAGAAATCGTGATCACTGGCGGCTTTGAGGTGATCGCCCGAGAGCAGACCGAGGCCGCCGGAATAGATCTGCATACAATCGAGGAGTCCGTACTCCATGGAGAAATAGGCGATCTGCGGCGTCTCTTCGCTGGGCGGCGCCATGTGCAGGTAGCTGTCGTGCCGCTCGCAAGCGCGCTTATAGAGGAGCAGGAAGCGCGGATCGGAAGCAGCGCGATCGAGCTTTTCCTGAGGAATCCTGCCCAGTAGCTGGATCGGATTGTGATTGCACTCTTTCCAAAGCGACGGATCCAGGCGGCGGAACAGCGACCGGATGGTGTGGTCCCAACTCCAGAGCAGGTTGTATCCAATGTCGGAGAGGCGATTGAGCGCAGCTGGGAGCGCAGGGCGGACCAAGAACTCTTTCAGAGGCTGAATCTGATAAGGCATGTCGTACTACTCAGTGGTTCCCAAGATGTAGTGGCTGGAATCTATTAAATTTAGCAAAGCAGTGCTGGTAACGTTACCACTGAGGGGCGAGAACCCATCTCATTCGGTTAGAAGAACCCCTTACGGTCATTATGACACGCGGTAATTGATTCTTAATGAGCGACCTGGCGTACCTTTCCTTTCGTGACGTCTCCTACGGTGTCGCCGGGCGGGCGATTCTGGAACGCCTGACGCTCGGTGTGGAACTGGGCGAAACGCTGGTGCTGCTGGGGCGCAGCGGATCTGGGAAGACGACGGCGTTGCGGCTGATCAATCGGCTGCTAGAGCCGACGGCGGGGACGATTTATCTGAACGGGCGGGACACCAGGACGGTGAACGCCATTGAGCTGCGGCGCGGGATCGGGTATGTGATCCAGGAGTTTGGACTGCTGCCGCACTGGACCGTGGAGCAAAATGTGGCGCTGGTGCCGCGGCTGTTGGGATGGCCGGAGGCGAAGCAGAAACAGAAGGCAGGCGAGCTGCTGGCGCAGGTTGGGTTGAGCGAAGAGATGGGCGCGCGGCATCCGCATGAGCTTTCGGGTGGGCAGCGGCAGCGAGTGGCGGTGGCGCGGGCGTTGGCGGCGGGGGCACGGCTGCTGCTGTTCGATGAGCCGTTCGGCGCGCTGGATCCGGTGACTCGCCACGAGATGCAGCAACAGTTTTTGGAACTGCGTAGGCGCTACGAGGTGGCGTCGGTTTTCGTGACGCACGACTTGATGGAAGCGCTGACGATCGGGACGAAGATTGCGGTGCTCGATCGCGGGAAGTTGGAGGCGTTGGTGACGCCGGATGAATTTTTCGGAGTGCAGACGCCGACAGCGAGGGCGTTTTTGGAGACGCTGCCGAAGGAGATGAGAGGAGGGTATATCAAATGAGCGGAAATCGCCTCCGGCTTATTCATGAGCATAAGGAAGACGCATCGATGACGCAAACCAAGTTTCCGGAAGGATGGGATGAAGAGAAAGTGCAACGCGTACTCGCACATTACGAAAACCAGAGTTATGACGACGCCGCGGCCGAAGAGGACGCGGCAATGGACTCATCCGAAACCGTTGTGAGTGTTCCTCGCGATCTCCTACCGCAAATTCGTGAGCTGATAGCGAAGCATCGGGGCTAGGGCAGCACCACTGTTGCGGGCGTGTAGCTCATCGAGACATCTTTGGGCAGGCAAGCTGGACACGCGCCGCCAAGGACGCGGGCCTTTAGCCTCCGGCACAATCGCCTCCGACAAACGTCCCGTTGAGTACGTTTGTACAGGTGTCCTTATCGGCTAGTACGCAGATTGGCTGTCCGCCAGCTGGATCCTGAATTATGCATGCCCCCACTGTTTCGCCTGCCGCTTTCGCCTTTTCGATCTTTTCTTCCACTTTCTTCATCCATTTTTCCAACATACCTATCTGCCTTTCTTCTATTCTGTTTGGCTTTTTGTTGATGGCCGGCCGGTTACTTGCTCGACGGGCTCACGGAGATGGTCAGTCCAACAGTAGTCGCCGAGTAATTCTTTCGGACCGGCGCATTCTCCATATAATCGTCAAAATAGCTGGTCTTGAAAGTAAGTTTCTTATTAATGGGGATGCTGAGTGCCGTCACGCCTCGTATCTGCCAAGCTCCGCTTATGGTGAATGCCGGGATGTAGGCGATACTTTCCGTCCACACGATGTAACCCCCCTCGGTCTTCTTGAGTAGAACCCCATTCTCTTCCGATAACCGCATTCCGGGAAATCCATCGCTCGCGGCTCCGTAGAAATGTTGACCAACATAAACGGGTTCTGCCGCGAATTCGAACGTATCGTTCTTCAACGACATGCTCTTTCCGATGCCTCCACCATAAAACTGCTGCAGGTAAACGTTTTGAGCGCTATTGTGATAACCACTAGCGAGGACGACGGCATACCATCCGTCAGCTAGCGAGACGCTATGACTTGCCTGGCCATCGTATTCGTGAATCCGAATGGATGGTGAGCCGGTTTGCTCGAGAAGCGTATTCGTGGCGTCTAAAGTCAGAGAGGTTTGCTGGCGCTTCCAATCCAGCTCTCCGGGATTCTGGATTCGTTTTACAACTATTTGCGCGCCGAACGTTTGAATAATTTGCGATCCCTCCGTAAGGCTGAAGGCAGGGGATGCGGTTGCCGTCCAGGTAGCCGGCGAGGGCGCAGCGGCCTCAGGCGCCACAGGCGTCATTGACACGATATCTTGCGCACGGAGAGGTTGGCTCGTCGAACGGTCGGTCAACACTATTTGGTCGTTCTTGGCCGTGATATGCGGGCTGTGTAGGTCTAGAGGCGGTGCTCCGGGCAATTGGGCAGATTTCACCAAAACTCTTTCGTGCAGCTCGAGGGCCTGTACTTTATTCCACGGAATCGTCAGGGTGACGCCTGCGTCCGTTAAGAAAGAAATATGATCTTTGTCAGCGTGTTGGAAGGTGCCATAAAAGGTGTGTCCACTTCTCGGCTGTACTTCGTCAAGGTCGGCTGCCGCAGCGGCACTTACGGGCAAGAGAACAAAAAGTATCGTCAAGAATCCTATTTGAGCTCGAGTTAATCGCGCCATTCAAATCTCCAAGTCAGCCTAAACACCAGACTTAAATAAATCCGGAATCGGAGCTCGATAGGGGCGCCGAGACCTGCGCACGCGCCTGGTTATGGACGATTATCTCGAACCCTGTTATACAATCCAGCCGTGATGATCAATAGAGGGTTGTTTGCGTTCGGCGTGGCGCTGTGCCGGGCGGCGATTTGCGCCTAAGCGGCGTTAGAACGAATTGGGAGATGAAGTTCCAGTTGTCCCGGTGAAGGAGAAGCTTAAGAAGGGGACCGATACCATACAAGAAGTGCCCGATCGCATCCCGGTGATGCTGATGACGCGCGAACTCGGGCCAGGGGGCACCGAACGGCAATTGACCGAACTGGCGCTGGCGCTCGATCTCTCGCGGTTTCAGGTTCATGTTGGCTGTTTTCACGAAGGCTTTCGGGCTGACGAATTGCGCTTGGGAGGCATACCCATCCTGCGCCTGCCGGTCACGTCTTTTATGAATTCGAGCGCGGTGACCGGGGCGTGGCAACTCGGCCGCTACTTACGGCGGCACAAGATTCGCCTCGTACACACATTCGATTCTAATTTGAACTGCTTCGGCGTCCCCGTGGCGCGCGCGTGCGGCATTCCTGTGGTGCTGTCCAGCCAGCGTTTCCACCGCCATCTCACGCCGCCCAGATTCCGTAAGCTTATTCGCATGACCGACCGCATCGTGAGCGGCATTGTCGTCAACTCCGAGTCCGTCCGCCGCGAAATGGTTCAGGAGGAGAATGTCCCCGCCAGCCGCGTACATCTTTGTCACAACGGCGTCGACATCCGCAAGTTCAACCCTGAGCCGCGCTTGCGTATGCCGGTTTTGCAAAATGCCTCGCTCGTTATCGGCGTTGTTTGCCTCCTCCGTCCCGAAAAAGGACTTCAGACCTTGTTGCGGGCTTTCGCTCAGCTCTGGCATCTGCAGGAAGGAGTTCGACTGGTATTCGTAGGCAGCGGGCCTGAACAGTCCCGCTTGGAGACTCTCGCGCAAGAACTTGGCGTTCGTGAGCAGTGCGTATTTCAACCGACCGTATCCGCCGTTGCCCCATGGCTGCGGTCGATAGATATTTTTGTCCTTCCTTCACTCTCAGAAGCTCTCTCGAACTCTTTGATGGAAGCCATGGCATGCGGGTGCGCGTGCATCGCCTCCTCGGTCGGTGGGAACCCGGAACTGGTTCGTGATAACGAGACCGGTCTCCTTTTCGAACCAGCCAACATCCAGGAGTTGGCGGAAAAGGTTTCCCTGCTGGCCTGCAACGCGGAGCTGCGCGAGCGGCTGGCGCGCGCATCGCTCCGCACTATTCAAACGGGCTTTTCGCTCACGGCCTCGGCAGCGCGGATGCGGGAAATCTATGATAGCTACCTGACGTAAGGTCCTTGGCGGCTCGGGCCGCTGACAGGCTTAAGACTGAGGTGAGTTCAAAGGTGTGAGATTCAGTCACGCTCCTGGCCCCGGTGTGGATGCAACTGATTCACTTGTCTGTGGCCGGTATCGCGTGGGTTGCGGGGGGGTGATGTTGAAGGAGAGCACGACGGAGGGAGCGCTAAACACCCTGCCCGTACCGATTCAGAACGCATTGACGGGGAGCAACTCCCGGCCGAAAACCTCACCCAGACGCGCCACGTTCACATGTAGATTGTAATGTTGGGTCACGTGCAGCCGGGCTGCTTCGCCTATTCGCTGCCGGAGAGCGGGGTCGCCGATTAGAATCCTGAGAGCACGGGTCAAGTCATCGATGTTCCCAGGACTGAATAGCAGTCCGGTCACGCCGTCGCGAATGAGTTCTGGGATGCCGGTGATGCACGAAGCCACGCAGGGGATTTGCATCGCCATAGCTTCCATAAGCGCAATTGGAAGGCCTTCTGTAAAGCTTGCCAGAGCAAAAACATCGGCCCGCTCATACTGCTCCCGGATGCGCGCCGGATTGATGGGACCGGTAAAGCGGACGCAGTGTTCCAGGCGACGTTCCTTGACGACAGCCCGGAGGGCGGGCCCCTCGGGTCCATCGCCAACCAGTGTAAGCCGGACCGGGAAGCCATCCTTGATAATCCGCTCGAAAGCCTCGATGAGCAGAACATGGCCTTTGAGGTGCACTAACCGAGCCGCGCAGATAATCTCTAAGAAGGACTTCGGAGCGCTTGGGCTGCGCGGTGAAAAAAGTTCCGGATGAATGCCGAGGGGCACAACGTAGATCCTGTGCCAAAGCTGCGCACCGCACTCCAGCATAAGCTGACTGCGGCAGTAGTTACTAATCGCAACAATAAACAGCGAAGAGCGAAGCTTTTCCGGCAGATGAAATCCGTCAGGGTCCCGGAACTCGCGAAAGCCATGAATAGTTATCGACATCGTCACCGGGAAGATCTTGGTCGACAGAAGCGCAACAGTGGATGTGAAATGGCTGTGGACGTGGGAAAGCTTAGCTTTCCGAAGCTGCTGGCCGAGTATTACTGCTTCAACAAAATAGAACAACGAGTATAGGAACCGTTGCGGATGCCACTTGCTAAGCGTGATTGCGAACAGTAAACCGTAGAGATATCCGCGTGGCCGTGTGAGGAGCGTTCGCATATGCGCTTTGCAAACTGACCAGAGGCTTTGCGTTTTGATGTAGAAAGTGCGCCGGAACTCTTCTTGCTCAAGAGGATTAAGATCGCCGTTGCACCGGTCCGGCGGGCTGATAGAAAAGGTATGAACATCCCATCCGACAATTCGGAGTTCGCGTATCTCCTGTAGCAGAAAATCGTGAGTCAACCTCGGGTACTGGCTGATGAGATAGGCAAGACGATGGTTAGTCGGAGTGGAACACATCAGTAACCCAGAATAACGCTTATTGCCATCTACCCAACACCTTCCCGCGTACCGCCCAGCAGTTATCGGTCACCGGGCGTCTAGGGGCGGCATTAGAAGCAACTGAGCTCGGCCAGCGTGTTTTTCTCATCCGCCGCAGTTTGGCGGCAGGTGGGTAGAATGGCGGAAATATGGCGCCCGGCCATTTGAAATACCGCTCTAGGTGCCTAATTGAATAAGAGCGGTTTTCGAATCCTTTAACAAAAGAAGCGCTGCAAACCCACCGCGAATACCACCACCCTAATCAGCGTATTACTGGCAAACGCACTTGCTGAGATGTCCCCGTTATACAATCCACCGTGATGATCAAGAGAACGGTTGTTGCGGTGGCGGCGGTTCTATGCGGGGCGGCGATTTGGGCGTATTCAGAAGAAACCGGCACGATGCAGAAGCTCGATCCAGGGCTCGATGCGCTTGTCCAGACGGATGCGAAGATCGAGCGCGTGGCCACCGGATTCAAGTGGACGGAAGGTCCGGTGTGGATTCACGCGGGGTATCTGCTGTTTGCGGATATTCCAAGCAACAGCATCCGGAAATGGACTCCAGGCGATGGCACGAGCATTTGGATGCAGCCGAGCGGATACAAAGGAACGGCTCCATATGGCGGACCGGAACCGGGTTCGAACGGCATGACGCTTGACTCGCGCGGGCGATTGACGGTGGCCGGGCATGCGCAACGGGATGTGTGGCGGCTCGAAACCATGGACCCGCACGGGCAGGTGACGATCCTTGCGGAGAGATACCAAGGCAAGCGGCTGAATAGTCCGAACGACCTGGTGTACAAGTCGGATGGCGCGTTGTATTTTACCGATCCGCCTTACGGGTTTCGAACGCAGAGCGACAACGATCCTGATAAGGAGTTGAAGGTGAATGGCGTCTATCGGATTCCGCATGCGATCGACCGGAAGCCCGGAGCGCCGCCCGACGATTCGAAATTGGAGTTACTGACGCACGACATGCCGCGCCCGAACGGCATCGCGTTTTCGCCGGATGAGAAGTATTTATACGTGGACAACTCCGAGCCTCAAAAGGTGTGGGTGCGCTATGAGGTAAATGCGGACGGGTCTTTGAGCCACGCCGGCAAGCTATTCTTCGATGCGACCAAGGATACAGCACCGGGCGCGCCGGACGGCATGAAGGTGGACCGCAGCGGCAATATTTATAGCGCGGGTCCGGGAGGAGTGTTGATCTTATCACCCGAAGGAAAGCATCTCGGCACTATTCGGATGCCCGAGAAAGTGTCGAACGTCGCGTGGGGCGACGAAGACGGCAAGACGCTGTACATCACGGCGAGCACCAGCGTGTATCGCGTGCGGACGAAAGTGGGCGGCGTGAAGCCGTAACGGCATCCTTTCGCGCCGCGTTCCCGGCGGCGCTTACATCGGCACGTATTGCGTGAGGTAGCGCTTGGCCATGATGAAGCCTGTTTTGAAGTCGGGGCTAAAATTCGGGCCTGGGTCGTCGGCGCCGTAGAACGGATCTTCCTGCTCGACGCTCATGGCGCCGTCGTAGCCGACTTCCTGAAGCACGCTGAAGAACTCGCGCCAGTTAATAGAGCCCATGCCGGGAATGCGATAGGTCCACCAGCGCGCCTTATTGACGGGATTGATGCCGCCCGCGCGCAGGATGGGCCAGAAGATTTCCGTGTCCTTCAAATGCACATCGTAAATGTGGCTGACAAAGTCACGCGCGGTCTGGATGGGATCCATGAACTGGCGAACGAGATGCGACGGATCGTACTGCAGACCGACATAGGGTGAATCTCCGAAGCCTTTGAACAGCGCTTCGAAACCGACGGGGCTGGTGGCGATGTTGGCTGCTTCCGGGTAAGGCTCCCAGAGAATGCGGACGTGATTCTGCTCGCAGGCGGGAAAATACTTTTCGTTGTAGACGCGCACGATCTCGTCTACCTGCTGCTGGAAATCCAAGTTGGGGTCCTTGCCGGATTGGGTGCCGATGTAAGGAACGCCGAGCTTGCCTGCGAGGCCGATGGCCTTGACGAAATAGTCGATCTCGCGGGTGCGCTCAGTTGGATCAGCGGCGATGGAATTGTTGCCGACCTGCAGGGCTGAGACATGCATGTCAAATTTGCGGAGCGTCGTTTTGACTTCGTCGATTTGGGCATCCGTGATAGTCAAAGCGTCAAGGGTCGAGTTGGGACTGGAGCCGAGGATCATGTTGGTGAAGCCTTCGGACTTGGCGAACTCGACGTTGGCGGGCGTATAAGGGCCGAGGACGCCGAGCTTCGGCTTCCATTCTGTATGCGGCTCGCGGTGGTGCGGATGAGCGGGCTTGGGCGATTGGGTCTGGGCCTTGAGCGCGGCGGCGAATGCGAGGGAACCAACGAGGGTGCGTCTGGTCATAGGTGAACACAGTTTATCGAGTTGCTTGGCGGCGGACTCAGGTGAGCTCGAGACCGCGTGTTTCGGGCACCCATAGGGCGGCTACGGCGGCGCAGGCGAAAGCGATGGCGCAGACGGTAAAGCTCCAAGAGAGGCCACGCCCTTCGCTGAGAGAGCCGATGATGAACGGAGCGAAAGAACTAAGGCCGCGAGCGGCGTTGTAGGAGATGCCCAGGGCCGTGGCGCGAATGGGAGTTGGAAAGAGCTCGCTGCCGAGGATTCCCGAACCTGTGAAGAAGCCAGTTCCGAAGAATGCAGCGATGCAAGCGGTGAGGAGAATCAGGCTGGGACGGCGTGCGGCGGCGAAGGCGGGAACGGTGATGGCGGCGAGTACAAGATACGAGATGAGCGTGCGCTTGCGGCCGAAGCGGTCGGCGAGGATGCCGAACAGCAGATAGCCGGGCAGCATGCCGCAGAGGTTCAAGACGACGAGGAAGGAAGTGAAATCGAGTGTGCTGAAGTTGCGGCCGCCGCGCGCGATTGGGAGTGCCAGATAGGCGGGAATCCAAGTGAAGAGGCCCCACCAGGCAAACATGCCGAACGTGTTCATGGTGAGCAGCGCGAGCAGGCGAGGCATGGCGGCACGCCAGAGATCGCGGAGGTGAGTCGCCGAGTCGGGTTGCTCTCTGTGGCGCTGCCAAAGAGCGGGCTCAGGCACGCCATGCTGAATCCAGAAGACGGCGAGCGCTGGCAGCACGCCGGCGAAGAAGACCCAGCGCCAGTTGGTGCGCGAAAGGATGAGATTGGCGACGACCGCCGCGAGCGCATAGCCGAGCGCCCAACTGCTCTGCACAATGCCGAGCGCGCGCCCTCGCCAGGCGCTGGGCCAGGTTTCGGCGACGAGTGTGGCGCCCGAATTCCATTCGCCTCCCATGCCGAGCCCGAGGAGGAATCGAAAGACGGCGAGCATCGTGATGGTGGTCGAGAAGCCGCAGGCAAAGGTGAAGACGGAGTAGGTGAGAATGCTGAGGCTGAGCATCCGGCGGCGGCCGGCGCGGTCGGCGAGGAGGCCGAAGATGAGGCTGCCGATGGCGGAGGCGATGAGCGTCAGGGTGTTGAGTAGGCCCGCGGTTCCCGTGGTCATTCCGAATTCGCGCATGAGAGTTGCGAGAACGATGGAATAGAGCATTACGTCGAATGCGTCGAGCATCCAGCCGAGGCCGGCAGCCACCAACGTCTGGCGTTGAGCGGAAGTGGTGCTTCGCCATCGAAACGCAGGGTCCATAAAGAAGCGCAAAGGGCGCGGTTGCACGCCACCAGAGAGCAAACGGATCACCGCCGTCCTTTTAGGTGGCGCGCCTGGGTCCGCGACCGTTTTGCGCGTGTTCCTAAATAGAGAATAGGATGGGCATGCGAATAGCAATCGATACGGGCGGAACGTTCACCGACTGTGTCTATTTCGCCGAGGGCCGGTTGCAGGTATTAAAGCTGCCCTCCACGCCGGCGAATCCGGCGCAAGCAGTTTTGGATGCGGTGGCGCAGATCGCGCTAGGCGAACCGGCAGAGATTCGCCACGGGACGACGGTAGGGACCAATGCGCTGCTCGAGCGCAAGGGCGCGCGGGTTGCGTTTGTTACGACGGCGGGGTTTGAGGACACTATTGCGATTGGGCGTCAGGCGCGGCCGAAGCTATACGATTTGCTTTTCACCAAAGAGCCGCCGCTAGCTCCGGATGAGATGCGCTTCGGAGTTGCGGAGCGCGTTGCGAGCGATGGCACCGTGCTGCTTCGAGTGAACGAAGCGGAGCTTCAGAGGTTGGGGATGGCGATTCGCGAGAAGAGGCCGGAATCAATTGCCCTTTCGCTGCTGTTCTCATTTGCGAACCCTTCGAATGAGCACGCGGTAGCAAGCGCGCTGCGCGAGTTGGGTGTTCCGGTGTCGGTGTCGCATGAGATTCTGCCCGAGTTCCGCGAGTACGAGCGCGGGTCGACGGTGCTGATCAACGCATATCTGGCGCCGAAGATGCAGAGTTACCTGGAGAGATTGGATGGCGCGATTTCCGCACGAGGCTCGCGGTTGCACGTGATGCAGTCGTCCGGTGGCATCATCCCGGCAACCATCGCGGCGCGTGAACCGGTTCGAACGATTCTGTCGGGACCGGCGGGAGGCGTAGTGGGCGGTCTAGCAGTGGCGCGGGCGGCGGGCTTCTCGCGCATCCTGACGTTCGACATGGGCGGCACGTCGACCGATGTCGCATTGGTTGAGACCGAGAATGGGCTGCGCACGACGCCGGAGTTTCAGATCATGGGCATGCCGGTTGCGGTTCCTATGCTGGACATTCATACGGTAGGCGCGGGCGGTGGGTCGATTGCGAGCTTCGACCGAGGCGGCGCGCTGAGGGTGGGGCCGGAATCGGCAGGAGCGGTGCCGGGACCGATTTGCTACGGGCGCGGGGAGAGGCCGACGGTGACGGATGCAAATCTGCTGCTAGGCCGGCTGGATGCGGACGGGATTCTGGGCGGCGCGATGAAGCTGGACGGGCTGCGCGCGCACGAATATTTCGAGCGCACGAAGGGAGAGCTGGCGAGCGTTGAAACATTTGCGGAGGGTATTGTTCGAGTGGCCGATTCGCATATGGAGAAGGCGCTACGAAAGATTTCGGTGGAGCAGGGCCGGGATCCCCGCGATTTTGTTTTGGTGAGTTTCGGGGGTGCGGGTCCGCTGCACGCGTGCGCACTGGCGCGGGCTCTTGCAATTCCTAAAGTAATGGTTCCGCGGCATCCGGGAGCGCTGTCGGCGTATGGAATTTTGGTTTCCGATGTGGTGCGTGATTACTCGCGGACGGTGATGTTGAAGCCGGGCGACCCGGCGATAGGGCGGCATGTGACGGAGCTCGTGGCGAATGATCGCGAAGGCGTAGGTATTTCGTCGGTGGATTTGCGGTATGCGGGACAAGGGTACGAGTTGAACGTGCCCTGGACGAGCGGCTTCGTGGAAGACTTTCATCGTTCGCACGAGCAGCGCTATGGATACGCCGATCGCAAGCGGCCGGTAGAGGTGGTAAATGTGCGCGTGCGGAAGATCGTGGCAACGGAACGAATGGAGGCGCAGCCTGAGGCGCTCGGGAATGGTGACGGGAAGCAGGCAATGGTCGATCAGGGGACGTATGAACGGTCGCGGCTCAGAGCGGGTGACGGCTTCGCGGGACCGGCTGTGATTGTCGAATACAGCGCCACGACGTACGTACCGGCGGATGCGCGGGTGCAGGTAGATGAATTCGCGAATTTGGTGATTCAGTTATGAACGCTGATCCGATTGAACTCGCGATTTTCAAAAGCGCGTTTCACTCCATCGCGGAGGAGATGGGCGCGGCGCTGAGGCGGACGGCGTTTTCGCCCAACATCAAAGAGCGGCGCGATTACTCGAGCGCGGTTTTCGATGACGACGGAAATGTGATCGCAATGGGTGACGATATGCCGGTACATCTCGGGTCGATGCCAATGTCGGTGCGGTCGGCGCTCGACAAGCTGACGCTCGAGCCGGGCGATGTAGCGATCTTGAACGATCCTTATGAGGGCGGCACGCACCTTCCCGACGTTACTTTGGTGATGCCGGTTTTCGTCGAGGAAGGGCGGAGCGCCGCGTTTTATGTGGCGAACCGTGCGCATCATGCGGATGTGGGAGGGACGTTCCCGGGATCGATGGGTTTGTGCCGCGAGATTTTTCAGGAGGGCGTGCGCATTCCGCCGCTGAAGCTTGTGGCGGGCGGGGAAGTCAACCGAAGCCTGCTCGATTTGATTTTGAATAATGTGCGGACGCCACGCGAGCGCGAGGGCGACTTGACGGCGCAGATCGGCGCCTGCCGGATCGGTGTTCAGCGCGTGTCCGAGATGGTGGAGAAGTATGGGCTCGCGCGCGTGCAGGCGAACGTGCGATCGCTGCTGGATCATTCCGAGGCGCTGATGAGAGCGGAACTGGAGCGATTGCCGGAAGGCGAATTCGCGGCCGAGGATTACCTGGATAGCGACGGTATCAGCGATGGACCGGTGAAAATTTCTGTGCGCGTTACGACCGAGCCGGCGCACGGGGGGTTGCGGTTCGATTTCAGCGGGTCGGCACGGCAGGTGGAGGGAAGCCTGAACGCAGTTTATGCGATCACTTACTCGGCCGTCTTCTATGTGCTGCGCTGCCTGTTGCCGGAGGAAGCAGCCCCGACGGCCGGATTGATGAGGCCGGTGGAGCTAATTGTGCCACCTGCGACGGTCGTGAATGCACGTCCGCCAGCGGCCGTTGCGGGAGGAAATGTAGAGACGTCGCAGCGCATTGTGGACGTGTTGCTGCGGGCGTTCGCGAAAATCGTGCCGGATCGAATTCCCGCGGCGAGCTCGGGCACGATGAACAATCTGACGATCGGCGGGATTGATTTTAGAACTGGCGAGCCCTATGCGTATTACGAGACGATCGCGGGCGGTGCGGGTGCGCGCCCGAACTCCGATGGCGTTTCCGGTGTGCATACGCATATGACGAACTCACTTAATACTCCGATTGAGGCGCTCGAATATGCGTATCCGTTTCGCGTGCGGAGATATTCGTATCGGCGAAATTCAGGCGGCGTGGGGAAGTTTCGGGGCGGGAATGGGTTAGTGCGCGAAATTGAGTTACTAAGTTCGGCGCAAGTGACGTTACTCAGCGACCGCCGTGTGTTCGCTCCTTATGGATTAAACGGCGGCTCGGCGGGAACAAAAGGGCGCAGCGTACTGATCGAGGGAGGCGTCGAGAAAGAGTTGCCGGGCAAATGCAACGTGCAGGCTGGTGGGGGCGCGGTGCTGAGGATCGAGACACCCGGCGGAGGGGGCTGGGGACGCACAGAGGACGGAAAATAGAAAAGGGTCACAGGGAAAGCTTCTGTGGCCCCTTTTCGTCAACGAATGCTGAAGGCGTGCTCTACGGAGCTAGAGCATTAATCAGGGCAGCCTTAGGACTGCCCCAGCCGGTTACCAGATCATAACCGGTCACAGCCGAATAGCTGCCGGACGTGCCGCTGGTGATGTCGTGAAAGTCCGTGCTGTAGCTGGAGGTCACATTCTGCTGATAGATGGTTGGGTCGATGAAGCCGATGGTCTTGTCGCCGTTCTCAACCAACTGCTGGTTGACCAGGGCAATGAAGCCAGCCCACATGGGCGCCGCGAAGCTGGTGCCGCCATATTCGTTTGCCGTGCACTTGGTTTGGTCGGCGCAGACGTAGAAGGTGAAGTTTGCGTTTGCAGCTACGTCGGGGCCATTCCGGTAAGTGGTTGAACCATGGTTGCTGGAATTAATCACGCCCGCGAGTTTCTGCCACGAGGGGATTGCGATTTTGTCGGGCGAGATGCCGCCGCCGCTGTCAGACCAGGCGGTCTCAGACTTCCAGGGACCTCCGGCGCTTTGGGTCTGCAGGTCCGTGCCGCCGACCGAAACGACATACGCTGCGTCGGCTGGCCAAGCCTCATTCTTCTTGGACCAGGTCGAGTCATCGCCAGACGCCGCAAAGAAGTTCTGGCCCTGAGCCGACATCTTCTCGAAGTAAGGATTTAGCGTGTTTGGGTCCGCCGGGGTCCAACCCCAGGAGCAGCCGATGGTGGTGGGCAGCGGGCTGTGCGCGGTCATAGCGCTGATGATCGCGGTATCGGTGGAACCGATGTACATCACCAAACTTGCCAGTCCGGGAGCCATGCCGATCGCTTGGGTCATATCAAGCGTCTGTTCGGTATCGTCGCAGCCTTTGGAAGCGAGGCAGGACGTGCTGGTCCCATCGGTGGAGTACAGGGTGATCGGGACCTTGTTAGTTTGCTTAGCATTTGTAAAATAGGTATTCAAGTCGGCCAGATCCGTCCCGTAATATTCAAGCAATCCGAGGTTCTGGCCAGCGCCGGTGAGGGCTGTTCCGCCGTAGTAGGCGGCACGCATGTCGCTGCCCAAGAAGGAAGCCGAAGGTCCGGACCCGGTGGTGGCATGTGACACGACAGCTTCTGTGTCGATGCCGTGCGCGGCTGCGTAGTCGCTCCTCTTGACGTACAGCGGATGCGGGATGGAGTAGTTATCCAAACCAGAGATGTGCCAGAGCGGGAACGGCAGGTCTACGGTAGGCTCACGGTCTGGCGCGTAAAAGGTACGGTTCTCGGTGGGATGCTGATAGATTCTCATAGTTACTTTGAAAGCATCCTCGATGGCCGAAACGGGGCCCTTCACCTGCACGTCGATGCCATCGCGCGAGCCGCCAACAACGGTGAAGCCGTTAAATTTCGCGAATTGAACCACGGCATCATAGTCGGCCTGGCTGGGTCCAAAACGTTCAGTGAACTCCGGCACGGTGAGAAACTGCCGATACAAGGGGCTGGCGGGATCGTAGACATCTTTCAAGAATTGGTCCAGCCCCGCCTGATCCCTTAACGCCAGGACAATGTTCAAGGTCATAATCCGCTCTGGGGGCAGCTCGCCGAGCGGTTTCGCCGCACCGTTTGCAATCGCTTCCCGCACGTGATGCGTCAACGGGGGGAGCGCCTGCGCCTGGGAAACGATATTCACGACGGGTACCAGCGCGACGACGGTTAGTAAAGTTGTACTGAGCTTTCGAATCATAATTTCCTTTTGACGATTTTCTAGCCGGCTATCGGGAAATTTGCGCTTTCAGCTCTCGGCCGGGCTGTGACCTGGATGCACCGCCTTGACTTGAAAAGGGCCGGTGAACAGGATTCCAACGCTTAGAACCCGAATTTCAGCGAGTATAACACCTCGCCGAATTTTGAGAGACGCAAGTCTGGGGACGCGCGTTAGCTAGCACTTGGCGCTGAATGGTAGCGTCTGAGTTTCTTGAACAACTTGAGAAAGTCTATTGTGGGTGGCTATCAAATCGCGTACCATTAGATGGCGTTTAAACAGAGCGCGCGTGAATTGATCTTTACCGTTTGTCGCCGCCGTTTCCGCCAATCAAGGTAATCCCACCGCAGGACTCATCAACTATCTTCGATCTAAACGGTAAATGGAGCGGTGGTCCGGTCATTTCGGTCATTGGAAATGCGATCACAGTCGATATGACCGCCTTAAAGCGTCCTACCGGCCACGGGAGCATCACCGATGCCTCCGATATCACCTTCACATTCCCAGATGATGGTGAAGCTGCGGGGGTAGTCGCCGCGGGTCCAGGTTTCGCTCGCAAAAGTTAGTTCGCCCGACGCGCCGATAGAGAGCACGGCGATGCTGTCATGCAGGCGATTGGCGGCATATATAGGGCTTCCCTTTCTGAAGGCAATCGTAAATGCATCCTGATTGGTGATTGCATGGGTAGGACGCAGGCTTCGGATTGCTGCTCACAGTTAGGGGTTGACCTGCGAAATCATTACAATTATCGAGCAGCTCACCGCGGCGCCGGCCACGTAGCCGAATCAACTATCCAGCGAACCGGGGTCGGTTTTAATACGCAGCGGTTAATCAGGAGCTTTCGCAGCCTGCCGCGGCGCACCGATCGGGCTAAAGGCAATTCGTCGATAATTGTAATTCATTCGATGGCGACTAGCGGAAGCGAAAGGCCGGTGGAGAGAAGAGATGGGTGAAATAGATGGTTAAGCCAGGGTTTGCTCGATTCCGATTCATGAGCCGATCTGAGAACTGAAGGATTTATGTCGGCGGTGGCAAAGGCCCAACTTGCTATTTGTCGCCATTACGGTCACCATGGATCACCCGATGTTATCGACTGTCGCGGAGATCATTTTAAGGGGTGCGTAAAATGCAGTGCTCTCATTTGAGACGATAATGCGGACGCCCGTTACCGGCGCGCTAGCCAAGTGCTGATCGATCTGACCGAAATACGTTTCCTTGTATTCGCCGAAAAAATCATCGAAAAGAACGTTCAGATAGACATAGTGAAGCGCTCCCGGGTCATGGGTCGCCATCTGTTGCTTCGCGTCTTCGATATCGTTTCGAAGCTTCTTGAAGAAGCCAACCGAAAGAACCATGGGAAGAACACGGCCTTTGGGTGCTCCGGTTCGCACTGCAACTTCGTTGTCTGACACGTTGATGGTCTTGACCTCGCAAAGAATGGGGTGGGATTTCAGCGATCCTCCGAGATCTGGTGTTCTCTTATCCGACCGAGGAATGAAGCGAAGGTTTGTGCTGCCGACTTGTTTCAGGTAACGGTAAGCGCGGGCCTCGTTGAGAATATCAAAGAGCTGTTCCCAGCCTCGGCCACGCCCGTCTCGTACTTTCAGGCGCGGCGCTGCCTCGGCTTTTATGTACTCCCAAGCTGATGCGTCAAGGCTGGCCAGCGTCTGTTCCCATCCCTGGTAAATGGTTCTGATGTGCTCTGAGCTTGCCAGATTATGCTCAAAATTTTGGAAGTACCCGTCCGGTGGCGTGGCAGCTCCGAAACAGTTCTTCAACTCATGAAGCCGAGGCAGTTTTGCCCTAAACATTAAATCCTTTCTGCGTTTTACGGAGACAATCTTATTCTAACGGCAACGAGCTTCAAGAAAAGGGAGCAGTACGGAAAACAATGATTGAAGGCGTTCCGACGGGCGTATAGCGGCCGGTAAAGGTCAGGGCGCCGGTGGCGCGATTGAGGCGGAAGCAGGTGATGGCATCGGCGCGCTGGTTACAGCAATAGAGATAGTTTCCACTTGGATCGATAAGGTTTATACGGGTAGACTGCAATCGTCAACAAAATCCTCTGGTCTAACAACACAACCTGGACGAAGGCATAAGCGACATTTTCGGAGCCGTTATTCTACCTCTCATGAAGGCTTGTCAAGCTGGAATATTCGCCCTCGGGACGTCGTCGCATGCCTACCTGGAATTTGACGTATTGGGCCGAGACCTAGGGGAAAAGCTAGTGGCCGCCATCTCCGCCTTGCGCGAGCCGAGAACCACGATCGGCGGAGTCAACTTGGTGGCGGGGTTCCGGCCCGAGTTGTGGCACGAAGTCTCTCCCGATCACTCGCCGACAGGCGTACATGGATTCAACACTCCCATCATCGGGAAAGACGGCTTTGTAATGCCAGCCGCTCAGCACGACGCGGTGTTGTGGCTTTCGGGAAGTGCATACGACGTCCTCTTTGACGTCGCTCATGCCGCAATCGTCGCGGTTAAGGATCTAGCGGCGGTCGCCGAGGAGACTTCGAGTTGGCCGTACCGGCACGATCGCGACCTCACCGGTTTCATCGATGGTTCGGAGAACCCAAGCTTGGTCGATGCCTCGGACGCGGCGCTCATCGCAGAGGGTAATGCTGGGGAAGGAGGAAGCATCCTCTTACTCCAAAAATGGAAGCACGACACGGCCGCATGGGAGTCACTTTCAGTTACTCAGCAAGAGCTGATTATGGGGCGCAGGAAACTGGATAGTGTCGAGCTCGACGACAAGCCGGCTAACTCGCACGTGGCAAGCACGGACCAGGATCAATACGGGAAGATCTTTCGCCGGAATATGCCATACGGAACCGTCACCGATCACGGAACGATGTTCGTTGGATTCAGTTCCGATCAGCGGCGGCTTTCCACAATGTTGGAAAGCATGGCGGGTCTGCGTACTGGAGTGCGCGACGCGCTCACGCGCTTCACGCGGCCGATCAGTGGCGCCTATTATTTTGTTCCGTCGACCGAGGGCCTGCGTCAATCGCGGTAGATAAGGCGGGGCGAGTCCGCAACACCAACCAAGCCAGGGACGCGGGGGGGCACCGCGGGCAAGATCTGACGCAATCGCGCGCCGGTAATGAAAGTCCGAGGCTATTGCGAACGCCTTGCCGCGCGGATCTGGTTCAGAAGTTTGTTCCAGCCTGGGTCTTTATGCAGCCCCGCGAATTCGGCGGCCGAGGCCATGTCCAGGACTGAGGATTCTCGGCTTCCGATCGCCGCCTGCAGATACTCGATCGCCCGTTTGTTTTCTCCAAGTAGCGCACATAGCTGGGCCATTTCATAATTGCGCGGCCGTTCTGGTGAAGAGTACCCCGCCAGACGCTGCTGCATCGCTTCAAGCATCGCTCGGCCGCCACCCGCCGCATACGCCCTTTCGCCGGTCGAAACCAAATCTAGCTGTTCCTGATCGTGCGATAGGCCTGCCACCTTTCCCAGCTCGGAAAGGTAAGCGTCGAAATTTTCTTCCGCCAGATAGATGAACGCGAGATATCGGTGCGTGGAGATGAACGATGGCTCGGACTCGGCTAGCTGAGTCAATATCGCGGTCGCGCGATCTTTTTGTACCGCCTTGAAGAGGATCACCGCCTTGTCCGCGAGGATGGTTGCCGATGCAGGATCGAGTTCCCGGGCGCGTTCAATCTGAGCAAGTGATTCGCGCGATCGGCCCTCGGCGTTGAGCATCGTGGCGTACCAGTGATGTGCAGCAACGTAATTTGGATCCAACTCGATAGCGCGCTTGTATTCGCGCTCCGCCATCACCGGATCCCATGCTCCCCAAAAAGATGCAAACGCCAGTGACGTATGAGCGCCGACGGAGCGGTCGTCCAGCTCCACCGCCTTCTTGGCTGCTGCCAGTGCGCGCGAAAACGCTTCTGCCTCCGGCATCGCCGTGTACTCGCTCAACAGATTGTATGTGTCTGCCAGTCCCACATACGCAGCCGCGTATCCAGGATCTTTGACAATGGCTTGGGTGAAAGAATCGACCGCCAGATTCAAACTCTCCGGCGTCCGCTTATCCCAGTAGTATCTGCCTTTCAGGTACAGCTCGTGAGCTTCTGCATTCGTACTCCGATCGGTAGCCATCGAACCCCACAGCGGATGGCCACGGCGGGCCGCGAGTGTGATCGCGCCAGCGACGATAGCCGCCGCGGCGAGTGCGACCAAAATGACGGTCCGCGCCGGATACCGCCGCGTTCGAATATTCGGCTCTGGTCGCTGCGATACAGAGGGTTCGCGAAACTCCGCCATACGCGCGGACGGTTCCGTGGCGGCGTCCGGGCCTTCGCTCCGCCACTCGAAATGCGCCGCATAACCACCCTTTGGCAAGCTAATTATCACGTCATCCGCCGTGCCAAACCGCGAATAGTAGTCGGCCAGCTTGAATCGAAGCTGCCGCGCTTCCACCCGCACCACCGGATCGGTTCGCGTGTCGTAGTCCGTCTTGCGGCCGAAAACCTTCAGCCCAATCCGATGTTCCTTTAAAACCTCCGCATTGCTCGCCAGGCTCTCCTCCACTGCATATCGTAAGAACCGGCTCAGCCGCGTGGCGTTGCGGAAAGACTCACTCGCAAGAATGGTGTCGAGTTGCTGCCGCACTAGCTCCTGAGGGGGATGGCCTGCGACAGGTCCGCTGGCCTTAGGCATATCAATTGAGGTCTCTACGGTAACATACCCCCCTCCTTCGAAGGCGGTACTGTAGGTACTAAAATGCCTGTCAAAAACGGGCGGTTTGCGGGCTTTTTTTGGAGATTTTCTGTGCGTTACCTACCGTAAAAGCCGCGAAAACCACTTGTTTCGTTTTCCTTTCCGGTCCATGCTTGCATGTCAAGCAATTAAGTTCAACCAGCCTGGCGGTGATTCAGACCGCCAGCTAGTTGTTTAAGGACGTTCACACACGCGTATGCAATTTAAATCTCCCAGCTTTCTTTTGGCCGCAGCAACCTTGCTTTCGACCGTTGCGATCGCCCGAGGTCAAGAAGCTCCAAGGCCTATAGTCACCCAGCCCGTCAACGACAAAGTTTTGGTGACCCTCGTGGGCAACACACGGCCGGAAGCGATTCCCGCAAACGACCGGGGCGCGCTCCCTGATAATTTTCCGCTCGCGCACATGCTACTGCAATTGCAGCGCCCTACTGCGTCAGAGCAAGCGCTTGAGAGTTACATAGACGAGTTGTACAATCCCAGCTCGCCAAATTACCAGCACTGGCTGTCCGCGGACGAGCTCGGCCAGAGGTTCGGAGTCGCCACTCAGGACATCGACAAGGTCACGCATTGGCTCCAGGGGCACGGTTTCCAAGCCAATGTTTATCCGAACCAGCTTCTGATCGATTTCTCGGGAACGGAGGGCCAGGTGCGCGAGGCGTTCCACACCGAGATTCACACCCTCATCGTGAACGGCGAATCGCACATTTCGAACATGAGCGATCCGCAGATTCCAGTGGCGCTTGCCCCGGTTGTGGCCGGCGTCGTCTCGTTGAACGACTTCATGCCGCATTCCATGTTGCAGCCGCACACGCAGTACACCTTAGCTGATGGCGGTGGTCAGTTGGTCACGCCGGGAGATCTCGCCAAGATTTACAATCTGAACCCCGCCTTTGCGGCAGGCTACACCGGCAAGGGCCAAACCGTAGTGGTGATCGAAGACACGAACGTCTACAGCACCGCGAATTGGACCACGTTCCGCAAGACGTTCGGCCTATCGGGGTACACCTCAGGTTCCTTCATTACCGTGCACCCGGCGCCCAAGAGCGGAACGAACAACTGCACGAACCCGGGATATAACGGCGACGATGGCGAGGCAATCCTCGATGCGGAATATGCCAGTGCCGCGGCTCCGAACGCCACTATCGAAATGGCGTCGTGCGAGGATACTAGCACGACATTCGGGGGACTGATCGCCATTGAAAATCTTCTGAACGAGAGTGCGACGCCGCCGGCAATTATGAGCGTGAGCTACGGCGAGTGCGAAGTAAACTCGGGGGCGACGGCGAATGCTGCGTTCAATAAGGCATATCAACAAGCGGTCACCGAAGGCGTCTCGGTTTATGTCGCGGCCGGCGACCAGGCATCCGCGCCTTGCGATCGCGGCGAAAAAGGCGCAATTCACGGTATTGGGGTAAACGGGTGGGCTTCGACTCCCTATAACGTAGCGGTCGGAGGTACGGACTTCAGCGACACTTACTCGGGGACTAATGCAACTTACTGGAGCTCGACCAATTCATCGACTTACGAATCCGCGAAGTCCTACATTCCCGAAATTCCGTGGAACCAATCTTGCGGCAGCATACTCATCGCTTACTATCTTGGCTATTCAACGACCTACGGGGCAGACGGGTTCTGCAACAGTGAGACGGGGGCGGAGGACTTCTTTAACGTGGTCGGTGGCAGTGGCGGGCCAAGCGGGTGCGCAACTGGGGCGCCGGCCACCAAAGGCGTAGTTGGTGGAACCTGTAAAGGGTATGCCAAGCCTTCGTGGCAGACCGGCGTCTACGGACTCAAGGCAGATGGCGTTCGCGATCTGCCTGATGTGGCGCTCTTTTCGTCCGACGGGCCCTGGGGACATTCGTATGTGTATTGCGACTCCGACACAAGCAATGGAGGAGCTGCCTGCACCGGAGCACCCGCCAATTGGTCCACCGCAGGCGGAACTTCGTTTGCCTCGCCCATTTGGGCGGGTTTTCAAGCGCTCATTAACGAGAAAATCGGAAAACGTCAAGGAAATCCCAATCCGGTGCTGTATAAGATTGCCGCAAAAGAGTACGGCACCAAGGGCAACTCGGCCTGCTATTCAAATGCCGGCAATAAAGTGGCTAGCACATGCACGTTCTACGACATCACCGCCGGCGACACATCGGTGGACTGCGACGGCACTCACGACTGCTTCACGGACGGTGTAACAATAGGGGTGCTTTCCACTTCCGATTCGGCCTACGACCCCGCATACGCGGCCGGCATCGGTTGGGATTTCACGACCGGCAACGGCACCGTAAACGTCTATAACCTGATCACGAATTTCGCCAGCACAGCAGCCGCAGAGCCGCAACCGTAATCTTTGTTTAAGGGATGGTTTCACTTATGAAACCGTCCCTCCCGTTCGCTAGCAGCGCATTGAAACTGCATAGACGGAGGCGGTTCTACCGAACCGCCGTTTTCGGCTCCGCGTGACGCAATATCACACGCCGCGCGAGCTTCACCGCTTTGTGCTCGAGGATCTGCGACAGAACGGAATCGGGAACCGGCTCGTCGGTCTCGACGATGGAGATGGCTGTCAATGGCTCGGCGGGGTCGCGGTTGGGAGCGTCCTGGCGGCCGAGGGCGAAGCTTGCGATGTTGATACCGTTCTTGCCGAGGACCGTTCCGAAATAACCGATCACGCCTGGAACGTCCTGGTTTTTCGAATACATCAGATTGCCATCGAGGGTTGCCTCGCAGGAAATGTTTTCTACTTGCAGCAGCCGCGGTTTGCCCATCACCAGCGCGCCCACCACAGAGGACGTACCGGCTTCGGATTCCATTTCGATTCGCACGGAATCCATCTGCGAATGGCCCGGCTCGAGCTGCTCAATGACGCGAAAGCCGCGTTGAGTAGCAACCTGCATAGCATTGACTAGATTGGCGCGATATTCCATGGACCGGCTGAGCACGCCCGCCAGGCCGGCATTGCGCAAGATCTGTATGTTCTGATCCGCCAGGCGCCCGTAGTACACGAACCGGATGGTATGCGGAGAGCCATTCGAGATGTGACTGAGGAAAAGGCCCAAACGCTCGGCCAGATCGACGTAGGGGCCGAGCGTCCGGTATTGTTCGGCGGTCAGCGCGGGCATGTTCACGGCATTGAGCGCGACGCCTGTGTTCAGGTACGCGACGAGCTGCTCGACGATGCGGATTCCAACGATCTCTTGCGCTTCTTCGGTGGAACCGGCAATGTGAGGCGTGGCGACGACAGACTCCAGTTTGAGAGACGGATTATCTGCGGGAGGTTCCACTTCGAAGACATCGAGCGCAGCGCCGGCCACATGGCCGCTTTGGACGGCTTTTTCGAGAGCTGCGATGTCAATGAGTTCTCCGCGCGCGCAATTGACCAGGCGGATGCCCGATTTCATCTGGGCAAATGCCTCGGCGTTGATCATGTGATCGGTTTCGGGTGTGAGCGCGACATGCAACGTGACGTAATCGCTCTGCGAGTAAAGGTCGTGCAAAGAGACGATCTCGACACCCAGATCGCGCGCGGTTTGAGCGCTGACGTAAGGATCGTGGGCGAGGATGCGCATCTCGAACGGCTTGGCGCGCTTCACGACCTCGCGGCCGATGCTTCCGAGGCCGATGATGCCGAGCGTTTTGCCGCGAAGCTCGGTGCCGAGGAATTTCTTTTTCTCCCACTTTCCACTTTTTGTGGAAGCGCTGGCCTGAGGCACGGAACGGGCCATGGACAGCATAAGCGCGAGGGTGTGTTCCGCGACTGAGACTGCGTTGCCGCCGGGCGTATTCATGACCAAGACGCCTGCTTGCGTGGCCGCCGCCAAATCGACGTTGTCGACTCCGACGCCGGCGCGGCCGATGATCTTCAGCTTCAGGGATTGCGCGAGCACGTCCTTGGTGACTTTGACAGCGCTACGCACCACGAGGGCGTCGCAATCGGGAAGATGGGCCTGGTAGGTTTTGGGATCGGCCAGAACGATGTCCCAGCCGGCTTGGGCGCGCAAAATATCGACAGCCGCCGGCGCGAGCGGTTCAGCAACGAGAATTTTCATGGGAGGCGCTCAGCTCACTGCGAGTGCTGGTTCCTTCGCCAAAGCGGCGTTCGCATAAACGTTCTGCGCGACTGCGACTCCCGATCCAAACCGCACCGGGCGCCCATGCGCATTCAAGATAATTTCTAATTCCGCAATGACGGCGAACAAGTCGTGGAAATCGAAGTAGCCGAGGTGAGCAAGCCGGAAGATCTGACCCTTCATGGAGCCTTGGCCGTTGGTGATAATGGCGTTGAAGCGGCTGCGAAAGTCCTTGACGATTACGCCCGAATCCATGCCCGCCGGCGGACGGACAGCAGTGACCGATGAGCCAGGCGAGCTGGAGAACAGCTCTAAACCGACTTCGGTGACTGCCTCGCGCGTTGCTCTAGCGAGCAACTGGGCGTTTTCGACTAGCTTCTCGATGCCGAGCGACTTGATGTATTTGAGAGCTTCGGCGAAGGCGAGCAGGAGGGCGGTGTTGGGGGTCCAGGCGGATTCGCCATTCACGGCGTTCTTCTTTTCGCGCTTGAGATCGAAATAATAGCGCGGAGACTTCGACGAATCGGCCATCGACCAGGCCTTCTGGCTGATGGCCAGGAAAGCCAATCCCGGCGGGATCATAAACGCCTTTTGCGAACCGCCGATCACCACGTCCAAACCCCACGCATCAATGTCCAAAGGCATGGTTCCGATGCCAGTGATCGCGTCGACGACAAAGATGGCGCTCGTCTTCTTTATGGCGAGGCCCATGGATTTCACGTCGTGCTGGGTGCCGGTGGACGTTTCGGATGCCTGAACGAAAACGCCTCTGAGGTTGCTGTTGTGAGCGAGAGCCTGCTCAACGGCCTCAGCCTTTACGGCGTCGCCGTAAGGAGCCGACAAGACGGTGGCTTTCATGCCCCAGGCTTTTGCGATTTCCACCCAGCGCTCACCGAATTTACCGGCCGAGCAAACGAGCACTTCGTCGCCAGGGGAGAAGAAGTTTTGGGCTGCGGCCTCGAGCGCGCCGGTGCCGGAAGCGACGAGCACAAGAGCGTCATTCGACGTTCCCAAGATGGCCTTCAGATCGGTCAGCACCTGCTTATAGAGGTTGCGAAAATCTTCGGTCCGGTGATGGATGTCGGAACCCATCATCGCGTGCAGTGCGGCGGGCAACAGAGGCGTAGGCCCTGGCGTCAGAAGGCGTTGTTTCTTGATGTGCATCGAGGTCTGCGACGAGCAGCAGAACCTCAGAATACCAAAGCCGGTGCGACTCGCGGCATGCCTCTTAGTCACACCGCGAGGGCGCTAGTTGATTATCGTGAAGCTCGCCGAAGAGGTAGAGCGTTGGCCGGTGGCCGAAATGGCTGTGACATCGAGCGTATGATCGCCGTCGGCGAATAGAGTTGTATCGAGGTCGATTCCCCAGCCGACATTGGGGCAGCCGGGCGGATTGCCGTTCTTGGCGCAAGCATCAGGCCGGCTGCCGCCATAGGCAGCGATGCCGACCGGAGTACCATCCACCGCAACCTGCACGCTGGCTATCGGCGTGTCGACGTCGAGAGCCCATCCGCCAAAGTTGACGGTTCCAAAGTACCCCGAATTCTGTGCACTGGGATTGTCGATTCCTATGCGGATGGGGTCCGGTGTGGACCAGTTGGCGACGGTGAACACCCAACTCACGACCGAGAAAGCGCCGTTTGCGGCATTGGCGGTCACACCGAGAGTGTGGACTCCATCGGTTAAATGTGTTGTGTCGACCAAGGCCGACCAGCCGACGTTCGGACATCCAGGCGCAGTGGAGTAGACGGCGCAGATATCCGGCCGAGCGACACCGTATTGAGCCGCGCCATAGGGCACACCATCAATGGAGATGGAGACGGTGGTGATGGCGGCGCTCAGATCAACTGCCCAGCCTGAGAACTGCGCCAGGCCTTCATACGGGCTGGCGTTGCTGGCGGGTTGATCGATGGAAATGGTGATGGGATTTCCGGCGTAGGAATTGGAGGCAATAAAAGTTGCCTCAACGGTGCCGTGCTCGCCGGTACTCGAGGTAGCATCCGCTGCCAAGATGTGAGGACCGTTGGTGAGCACGCTGGTATCGAAACTGAAGGTCCAGCCAACGTTGGGACAGCCGACGCCGCTCGGGTAACCCCCGCAGACATCGGGCCGGCTTATGCCGTATTGGGCGGAGCCGCGCGCCACGCCATCCACCAAGATCTGAACCGAGGTGATGGCGCCATTGTCAGCGAGGGCCCAGCCGGTAAACGAAGCCGTGCCGCTGAAGGTTGTGCTCGGGTTACCGGCGAAATCGATGTAAGCGTGCAGCGCATTCGACGTCGTGAGGTTCTTAACCGTAAAGGTGCTGCTTATGGTGGAACTCTGGCCAGTTGTGGTTGTACCCGTCACCGCAATTTTGTGGCGGCCGTCTGCAAGCTGAGTTGTATCGACGACAAGATTCCAACCGACGTTGGGGCATCCGGGCCGATCCGGGAAGCCCACGCAGACGTCGGGGCGGCTGCCGCCGTAAATGGCGTTGCCGTGACCCACGCCATCAATGGACACGGAGACGGTTTGGATCGCGGCGTCGTTGTCGAGGGCCCAGCCGCCAAAGACTACCGCAGCGCCGCTGTAGACGTTAATTTGGTTCGGAACGCCGATCGAAAGGGTCATGGGATTCGCCGAGGTCCAGTTCGCAACATTCAAGGTGGTCGCGACCGCGCCCACGTCGCCGTTGTTCGCAGTAGCGACCGCTTCGAGCGTGTGGGTCCCGTTGGACAGGCTATTGGTATCGAAAAGCAGAGACCAGCCCACAATGGGACAGCCCGGAGCGCCGGGATTAGCGGCGCAGACATCGGGTCGGGAAACGGTATAGGAAGCATTGCCGTAGGATGCGCCGTCGATGAGGATGGCGACGCTGGCTATGGCTGAGTTCGGATTAAGGGCCCACCCAGAAAGCAAGATCGCACCTTGTATGGGGCCGTCCGCGCTATTCGGCGTATCGATGACGGCAATAGTGCCACTTGCCGCAAATGCATTTCTGATGGTGAAAGACGAGGCCTGAGAGAGACGTTGGCCGCCGACCGCTTGAACAGTCACTTGAAAAGCGTGACTACCATTGGCGAGCGCTGTAGTGTCGTAATAGAAATCCCACCCGACGTTGGGGCAGTTGGGCGCGCCCGGGTGGTGAGCGCAGACGTCCGGCCGACTTGCTCCATAAGCGGCGCTTCCCACCGAAACACCATCAATAGACACGGTTACGCTTCCGACGGTGCCGATGGAGTCGAGGGCCCAACCGCCGAAATGAGCAATTCCGCTGTAGGCAGAGCTTGAGGCGCTCGGGCTATCAATGCCAATGGCAATTCCGCTCTCGACGTGCACACTGAGCGTTGCGAGCGTGGCGTTGAGGCTCTTGGGATTGGGATTCGTCAGATCCTGCAAGTAGAACGTGGTGCCGTCCGCGACATTTTTGGTCACCGACGTTCCGCTGCTGAATCCCAGGGCGATTTGGCCTCCGCCGCTGGTCGGGTTGCCGTTATAGATGGCCACATTGCCCGGTGCGCCGGTCCAAGCCAGAGTGGTGCTGCCCAAGCCATTAGCGCCGGGCGGGATTGGATTCGGGGTGGCTGTGAACGTCACGCCGGATGTGAACACCGAGTTGGGATTGCCCGAACCGCCGGCAGTCTGTGCGGCTGGGCCAACAGGGAGCGTGACGAGATTGCTGATGTATGCGTTCTGGGCGATGAACAATTGTGTGTTGGCGTTGGTGGTGGCGCCTGTGGGAACAACGAGCTGGACCTGATAGACGCCATAGGAGCCCTGTGGGAAACCGGCGCTTACGACCTCAGCAGTGGTACCACCCATGGTTGCGGTGACGAAGTTGGCGGCGGTATTCGGCTGGGGACCGGCATAGGGTGACCCAGCGAAGGCGCTGGTTGCGGCCGTACCGGTGGGGTCGGTGAGAATGCCTAAGCCGGCTGCGCTCACGTTGATTGTTTCTCCAGGCACGGCAGGGTTTGCAGCAGTGATGGCCGAATTCGGAGTAACGTCGCAGCAGGTAGCGCTGGTATACGCCGTGCCGCTCACGGTCGCACTCGCGCTGTTGGTGGTGGCGACTGGAATTCCGGTTCCCGCCGCTCCGCCCTGCTTGGCAGTAAGCACGACGCGGTTGAACTGGCCGCCGACACTGGCTGTGACCTGCGGATCGCCGGGAGAATTGATCGCATTGACAAGTCCCTGGACGATGCTGGTGAGAGTGTCGGTGGCCTGAACCGTGTAAGTGTAATTGCGCCCATTGACGGTTATGGTCACTGTATTGCCCGCGGTCACAGTTCCTTCGAAATCGATAACAGCCTCCGGGTTGCCGGATTGATGGAAAGCGCCAGCCGCCGGCCTCAATACGGGTGCCTCACCGGGAGTGGCGGCCGTGGCGAAGAGTCCGGGATTCGCAGGCGCAATGTAGACCGGGGTTGCGTTGGTTATGGTGACGGTTCCGTCGCTGTGCGTAGTGCGAACGTAGATGCTCGTGCTATTGCGGTCTGTAAAGTTAAATGGAACTTGCGTGATGATCTGGACATTGGAGGCTCGAAAAATGGGTGCGGCCAATCCGTCCATAAAGACCTGAGCGCCGGCAAGCCTGGTGGGCACAGCGCCGCTCAAGGGCGCCACCACCGGCGTGCTCTGGTCGGTAAGGTTTGAACCGTCAATTTCGACCAGCATTCCGGGAGCGGCCGTTGCCGCCGTGCCCGCGGAAAGATAGGCTCCGGAAACAACCGGATTGACGTCGGCAATATTCGAGCTGGTTGCCGAAAGCGCGATCGAATCGTAGGCGAGATCGACACTTTTCGAGCTAAGATAGACACTCCCGCTGCCGGCTCCGGCAAAAATTGCAGTTGCATTGGGGTCACCGGCGCCGCTATTGCTGGAATTGATCGCGTTAACGATGCCTTGCGCGACATCATCGAGAGTGTCTTTGCTCTTTTCGGTATAAGTGTATGTTGCCGTTCCGATCGTGACGGTGACCGTGTCATTGGCCACGATGGTTCCGGTCATGGTGATGACGCCTTCCTGGCGAATAATTTCGCTGGCCCAATTCACGACCGAGTTGTCGGGGAGACTTGTGTCTCCAGGTGTGAAGACCAGCACTCGAAGATTGAAGGGGTCCGACACATACAAATTGGTGCCGTCGAAAGCCAGTGAAGTGGGACTGGGAATGGTGTCGACGCCCGCTGTATTGTCGATTGCAGTGCTCGCGATGCTGATCGTCTGACTGCTGATGACATCGGTCGTCATGTTCGGCTGGCCGAGGACGACATCAGCGTTGGCGCCATTCTGAGTGGGGATGCTGTTAAAGATCAGAACGCGGTCGTTCCCCTGGTCAGCAATGAAGAGGCGTGTGCCATCGGAGAGCGCATAAGAGGGAAAATTCAGAGTTCCCGCGCAAGGCGTGCCATTCACGTCGGATCCGCTGACGGGGCAGAAATAGGTCGTCCAGTTCGGTACTGAGGTCGTCATACCCGGCTGTCCGACAACCACGTCCGCAGGCTGGTCCATCGAGGCCGGAATGTTATTCCAGATGAGCACTCGATTAAAGCCATAGTCGGCTACGAATAGCCGAGTGCCGTCGGAAGTTACTGAAGTGGGGTTCCAGAGCTGATTGGCGGCGGTGTTGGGGCTGATCGCGGTTAGCGGCGGCGCGTTGGCGGTGGTGAAGCTCGTCTGGCCGAGAACCAGATCGGCGGGTTGATTGTTGCTGGTAGGAATACGGTTCCAGATCAACACTCGGCTGTCCTGCGTGTCGGCGACATACAGTTTTCCGTTCTGGATCCAGACGCCCTGTGGAGCCCGAAGGGAGCTGGGGGTGGGTGGCGAATAGACGGTGGCGTGAGTGAAATCGGCCTGACCCAGGACGACGTCGGCGGGCGCGTCCACGGTACTGGCGGGAATGGAGTTCCAGATCAAAACACGGTTGTTCCCGGTATCGGCGACAGCCAGAATATGTCCATCGCTGGCGACACCGGCTGCTGCGCGCATGTTCGAGCTGGTCGGAGTGCCGTAGGTTTGGCCGGTGGGAACCGGGTAGTCCGGACTGTTGGAGGTGAAATTAGGTTGTCCGAGAACGTTGTATGCCGGGTATCCACACACGTTGCAGTTGTCAGGGTCGAACACCCCGAGGGTGCTCAGGTCGGTATAGGGGGTAGGAATGTCGCCGCCGAGAAATATGAGGACGCGATTGTTCACGGTGACCGGTTCTCCGGTGAGCCCGAAGTCCTCTTCGGTTGCGCCCAAGGGGCTGGAATCCGCGACAAACAGCATGCCGTTTGCAAAGGCAAGACCGCCGACCGCGCCGACGACCTGCTTGCCGGGTGTGGTGTTTTGGGCGGTGAAGGTCAATTGGCCGACGACGGCGCGGGCCGCTTGTCCGGTGGTGAAGTCGGCGGCCCTGACCAGGCAGGCAGAGACAAAAAGAGCTAGGAATGCGCTGTACTTTCTCAAACTAAGCCTCAAAAGTAGCTAAGTATAACAGCGGGTGGGACGTGGGGCGCGCGAACCGGGTTGCAAGGAGCGAAGCTTCAATAGAATCACGGGCCTGGAAATGTAGCACGTACAATGTTGGACGATGGCGCTTCTCGATCGCATACAAACAGACATGGTGCAGGCCATGAAGGCCAGGGACGAGAGCCGGTTGAGCGTGCTGCGCATGATGAAATCGGCCCTACAGAAGCAACAGATCGACTCGATGAAGCCGCTGAACGAAGCTGCGGAAATGCAAGTGATGAGCACTTTGCTGAAACAGCGGCGGGAGTCGGTCGATTTGTTCCGCAAAGGCGGGCGCGAGGAGCTGGCCAAGAAAGAAGAGGCGGAGATCCGCATCGTTGAGGAGTATCTGCCGTCCGCGCCGACTCAGGAGGAGCTGGAGGAGGCGGTATCGGGGGCGATTGCCGAGACCGGCGCGACATCGCAGAAGCAAATGGGAGGGGTGATGAAGGCGGCGCAGGCGAAGCTGGCGGGTAAGCACGTGGATGGGAAGATGTTGAGCGAGATGGTGAAGCAGCGGCTCGGCTAAGCTTCTTCCCGCAGGGTCTCGTCGAGTTCAGCGAAGAGTTCCGCGAGCGAGATGGAAATTTCAGGGTTTTGGGTCGTGAGGCGGTCGCGGACTTCGCGGCCTTCCTCACTGGTGTAGCTGTACGCGGTGCGGCTGGCAGGGTCGACGACCCAAACGTGATTCACTCCGAACGCCAAATATTCCTTTACGCGCTCGATGATGTGGCTCATGCGGTCGTCTGGCGAAACGATTTCGACGCAGAGAAACGGAGGATGCGTGGGCACCGACTCCAGGGGTTGACTCGTGAGCATCACGGTAAGGTCTGGGATGCGGAAGCGTGTGGGGCTGATTCGCATCCGCAGTTCCGTGACGACGCGAGCGCCCAAAGGCCGGGCGACACGATAGAGATACACACAAAGAGTCAGTTGTAGAAGGGAATGCTTGTATTCGCCCACGTTGCGCTCCACCAACTCACCGTCGACGTAGTCGCAATCCGGTTCGTAGGAAGTGTGGAGATATTCCTCCACTGAAATCGCGGTCGAACTCGCCATGACTTGACTATACGGTATTTTGGATGCGTCACGATGAGCACACAAGCGCCCTTCAAACCATTCGTTCCCGAGCACATGCAGATGCGCGAGCTGACGCTGCGCGCGATGTTGCTGGGATTGACCATGACCGTGATTCTAGGCGCGGCGAATGCGTATTTGGGATTGCGGGCGGGCATCACGGTCGCGGCCACCTATCCGGCTGCGGTCATCAGCATGGCGGCGCTGCGGGCCTGGAAGGGATCGCTGCTCGAAGAGAACATTGCGCGTACCAGCGGCACCATCGGCGAAGGTCTGGCATCGGGTGCGATCTTCATCATCCCGGCCTTTGTGATCGCGCATGTGTGGCCGTCATTCGGGTTTCGTGAGGCGTACTGGAAGACGACCGTGCTGCTGCTTGTCGGCAGCGTGTTGGGGGTGCTGTTCATCTCGCTGGTTCGGCGCGTGATGGTGGAGGATGCCGAGCTGCCGTTTCCCGAGTCGCTGGCGGCGTCTGAGATTCACAAAGCCGGACAGCGCGGCGCTGAGGCGGCGAAGTATCTGTTTTGGAACATCGGCCTGGGCGGCCTGGTGTTCCTGTTGGGGCGCTTTGGGTTTTTCGCGTCGGATGCGGAGTTCGCTACTCCCATTGGTCGATTAGGCGCGAGCCGCGTGCGCCTGGGCGGCGCCGGATCTACTAACTTCATTCACACAGGCGGCACCTCAACCTTTGCGGCGCCCACCGTGAGCCCCGCCTATCTCGGTGTCGGGTATGTGATCGGCTTACGGCTTGCGGCGTTGCAGTTTTCCGGAGGCGTGATCGCGTGGGGGCTGATGGTTCCACTTCTGATTTATTTCCTAGGGCCGCAGTTACAGGCCTTTCTTCCAGCCGGAGCGCCGGTTGATTCCTGGAGCAATCTGGCGGGAGGCGTGTGGCGCTACATTGTTCGTCCCATCGCGGTCGGCGGCATGCTGGTGGGCGCCGCATTTACGCTGTTTCGAATGCGCGCGAGTCTGGCCTCGGGATTGAAGCGCGCCATCGGAGATGTTCGCCAGACGGCTGCGGAAACCGCGGCCCTGAGCCGGACCGAGCGCTACATGAGCTCGAAAATTGTCTTCTCGCTGATAGGGGCGGTGTTCGTACTGATGATTGCGCTGTATATTTACTTCTCCGGCCAAGTAATCGGCGGCGTGGTGGCAGCCCTGGTGATGCTGCTGCTGGGATTCTTTTTCGCTACAGTTTCGGGAAGCCTCTGCGGACTGATCGGTTCCTCTAATAATCCGGTCTCCGGGCTGACTCTTTCGACGCTGATTATCGCGGCGCTGCTGATGGTTTCGCTCGGCGTATCGGGCACCGCTGGCGTGGTTGCGGTCTTGGGCGTTGCGGCTGTTGTCTGCGTCTCTTCGGCGGTGGCAGGCGAACTGCTGCAGGATTTCAAAGTAGGCTACATCCTGGGCGGCACGCCGCGAAATATTCAGGTGGCCGAGCTGATCGCGGTGGTGGTTGCGAGCCTGGTGATGTATTTCCCCCTGGTGCTGCTGCATGAAGGGAACATCAAAGCGGGCGGCACCGGTTTTGGAGACCGGCAGTTACCCGCGCCGCAGGCCGGATTGATGGCGCTGCTGGCGCAAGGCATCGTGGCGGGCGACATGCCTTGGCCGTTGGTGCTGGTCGGCATTCTCATGGGGATTGCGTTCATCATGATGAACGTCAAGAGCCCGATGCTGGTGGCCGTCGGCATGTATCTGCCGTTTGAAACCACGTTCGCGATCTTTGTGGGCGGGATCATTCGTGCGATTGGCGACCGCGTGGCTGACTACCGGGGCTACAATGCCGCGCAAAAGGCTCGCGTAGAGAATGCCGGCGTGCTCACGGCATCGGGATTGATTGCCGGCGAGGCCATTCTCGGACTGGTTTGGGCAGGTTTGCAGTTCGCGCCGGAGAAGATTCGCTCGCACTTACAGCTCTTTGCGCATCCTTCGTATCTGATCGGCCTGGCAGTTCTGGCGGGATTGGCGTTTCTCATGATCCGCAGTCCGCTCTCGAGCGCGGGCAGCCCGGACGAGCCCGCTCCTCCGGTGGCGATGATGTGACCTTTAGCGCCGGAAATTTTCTGGCGCACCGGCCCCGTAGATTGTATAGTTGAACAAATCTCACCTGGCACGGGGTGGAATATGCTTCGCGTACTCAAAATTCTGGGGCCGTCTTGCGCCCTCACTATTGCCGCCGCGCATCTCATGTTCGCGCAAACCGGAACGTCTTCGCTCTCCGGCGTCGTGCTTGACCCCTCCAAGGCCCACATCGCCGGCGCGCACCTCACTCTCCGAAACAATGCCCAAGCCCTCGAACGCGATGCTGAAACGAGCGCCGCTGGCGAATATACTTTCACGTCGCTTCCGCCCGGCTCCTACACGCTCACCGTCGAAAAGCAAGGGTTTCGCAAATACCAGCAGAACAACCTCCGCCTGCTGGTCGATTCGTCGGTGACCAGTAACGTCACTCTCGAAATCGGCTCGGTTACGCAGCAGGTTGAGGTCAGCTCTCAAGCCGTTGCCATCGATACCACCGACGCTTCCATCGGCAACGCCTTCAGCGAACATCAAATCGAAGAACTTCCGCTCGAAAGCCGCAATGTCCCCGACCTGCTCAGCCTACAGACGGGCGTTGTCTACACGGGCAACCGCCCGGATATCGATCTCGATACCGACACTCGCAGCGGGGCGGTAAACGGCGCACGTAGCGATCAAAGCAACATCACGCTCGACGGGATACAGGTCAACGAAAAGGGCGGCTATGCCTTCCAATCCGTGCTGCCCGTTACTCTCGATTCGGTCGAAGAGTTCCGCGTCACTACCACCAACTATGGGGCGGACGAAGGCGGTGCCGGTGGTGCGCAGGTATCGCTGATTACCAAAAGCGGCACCAACTCTCTTCACGGGTCACTGTACGAATACAACCGCAACTCGTTCTTTAGCGCGAATGATTATTTTGTGAAGGCCGCGGAGATCGAGTCCGGCCAACCCAACCAGCCTCCTCAACTGAACCGCAATATTTTCGGCGCTTCACTCGGGGGCGCCATCAAGAAGGACCGGCTCTTCTACTTCATCAACTACGAAGGCTATCGGGATGCCGAAGCCATCAGCGCTCTGCGCACAGTTCCCACCCAGACAATGCGCGATGGCATCATTCAATATGTCTGCCAGGACCCCTCCGCCTGTCCGGGCGGCTCTGTAACCGGCCTTAGCGGGAAGCAGTATTCCTATGCGCCAGGCATCATGGCCTTGAGCCCCCAGCAGATCACGCAGATGGATAGCGGCAGCCTGGGGCCGCATGGACCCGATCCCGCTGTCATCAACTACATGAACACGGTGTATCCCATTCCCAACGATTTCACCACCGGCGATCTGCTCAATACCGCCGGCTATCGCTTCCGCGCTCCCACCGGTACCGATAAGAACTGGTACATCGCCAAACTCGACTACAACATCACGCAGGACGGCAAACATCGGCTTTCGGTGAGTGGCGCTCTATCGAATGAAGCCGACGCAGGCCAGCCGTTCCTGCCCGGAACCGCGCCGGAAACCACCACCGTGAATTACAACAAGGGCATCATCGCCAATTATGAGGCCTCACTTAGTCCCACCCTCCTCAATGATTTCCGCTATGGATTCATCCGCGAAAGCATCGGTACAGGCGGAGACTCCAACCAACCTTGGATTTATCTGCTGAGCTTCGATCAAGGAGTCACTTACGGCCAGGCTTTCCAGCGGCCGATTCATAACTTCAACGATGACCTGACTTCTATTCATGGCAAGCACACGCTGCAATTCGGGTTTCAGATCTCCCTTTTGCGCGACCACGAAACGAACTCCAACAACTCGTTCAGCAACGCGTCCGCGAATCCAGAATGGCTGGCAGACTCTGGCTTGGCCAACAAAGGCGTTCCCCTGGACCCGGCTGCCAACGGCTACCCAGCCGTCGCGCAAACCTTCAACACTTCATACGACTACCCGATGACCGCGCTGCTCGGTATGGTCACGCTTGTGAACGCCAATTACAACTATCAGCGCAATGGCATGCCGTTGGCGCAGGGGACCCCGGTCTCGCGCAACTTCGCCGAAGACGCCTACGAACCCTATATTCAGGACATCTGGAAAGTAAAGCCAAATTTCACCGTGACCCTTGGCCTGCGATACTCGCTGTTCTCTCCGCCTTGGGAGACCAATGGCCTGGAAGTTACACCCACTCAGAACCTGGGCGCCTGGCTCACGGATCGCGCTGTAGGCATGCGCGAAGACATTCCTTCCAGCGCTCAACCGCTGATTTCTTATAACTGGTCGGGTCCCGTAAATGGCAAGCCTGGCTATTACAACTGGGACTATCACGATTTCGGTCCGCGCGCCTCTATCGCTTACTCGCCCAGCGCCGATTCCGGTTGGCTGCGCAAGCTGTTCGGCGGACCGGATCAAACCAGCATTCGCGCAGGGTTTAGCGTGGTCTATGATCGCGTCGGCGAAAGCATCGTTGACACCTTCGATCAGAACGGCGCGTTCGGACTTTTCACGGAGCTCACCAATCCTTCCGCCGTTCAAACTTCCATTACGGCCCCACGGCTCACGAATCTGAACACGATTCCCACCACGGACTATTCCGGCGCAAATATCTTCGTTCCCGCGCCGCCCGCCACCTTTCCGCAGACGTATCCAACCGGACTGGGCGCAATCACCTGGGGCATCGATCAGGGTTTGAAAACGCCCTACGCCTACACTCTCGATTTCGCCATCAGCCGCCAACTTCCCTCCAAATTCACTTTGGATATCGCTTACGTGAGCCGGCTCTCCCACCGCGAGCTCGCGCAAGAAGATCTCGCCGAGCCGCTGGACATCTACGACGCGAAGTCGGGGATCGATTACTTCACCGCTGCTACCGCGCTTGCGAACATCTATCGCCCTGCTCTTGCTGCGGGCAACAACACGCCCACCTCGACCTTCAATCCCGCACAGTTGCCGAAGAACGTCCAGCAGTTTTGGACCGACACCATCCAACCGCTAGCGCCCGGCGGCGCCTACAGTATCGGCGCCTGCACCGCACCCGGCCAGACTTCCACCAAGAGCCCCGTAGTTGCCGCTTTCGACCTCTTCTGCTCAACCAGCCTCAACGAATCGCTGGCGCTCTATGAGCTGGATGAAAACGGTATTCCCGATGCGAATAATCCCAATCGGGTTTATTTCCCTAACACCGGGCAATACACTTACTACAGCCCGCAGTTTGCGTCGCTTTACGCGTGGCGTTCCATCGCGAATGCGAATTATCACGCCATGCAAGTGACTTTGCGACGCGGAAATGCTCACGGGCTCCAGTTCGATGTGAACTACACGCTCTCCAAATCCATCGATCTCGCCTCCGACGCTGAACGGATCGCCCCCGCCAGCGCCAGGAGCGCCTTGAATAACGACATCATCAACACCTGGGATCCCAAACAGGAGCGCGCCGTCTCGTCTTTCGATGTCCGGCATCAACTGAACGCCAATTGGATCTATGAGCTTCCTTTCGGGCGCGGCAAATTGCTCGCGGGCAGCTCTCCGGGCTGGCTGAACGCGATCATCGGCGGGTGGCAGCTCTCTGGCCTGTTCCGCATCACCAGCGGTTTTCCGGTGAATGTCGACAACGGTTACAGCAACTATCCCACCAATTTTGAGCAGGAAGGCAACGCGACTATTGTCACGCAGCCTGTCACAGGTAGATACAGCGTCCAGAGCGGGCCCGACGCCGGGGCCGTTAACATCTTTCAGGCGGGTCCTGCCGCCATCAGCGATTTCACCTATACATTGCCTGGCCAATCCGGCGACCGCAACGCCATTCGCGGTCAAGGCTACTTCGGTATCGATATGGGTCTCGCCAAGCGCTGGCTGATGCCCTGGAGCGAGAAACAAAGTTTCCAGCTCCGCTGGGAGGTCTTCAATGTTACTAACTCGGTCCGGTTCGATGTGCAATCCAGTCTGCTTTCGTCCTCACTAACTCTCGGAAGCTCTACCAGCTTCGGCAACTACACCGGCCTGCTAACAAATCCCCGGATTATGCAGATTGCCGCGCGCTATGAGTTTTGAAGTAAGTAATTAGATGAAGACCCGTTGGGCGGGCTTGTTCTTAGCCGCGGCGTTTTCCGCCGCCGCTGTCGCGCCTACAGCCGTCGATGCTATCTTCAAGCCGCTGATCTCATCCCGCGATCCCGGCGCGGCTGTTCTCGTTCGCCAAGATGGGCGGACGGTATTCCTCGGTGGCTACGGTGTTTGCGATCTGCATACATTCGAGCGAATCGGACCATCAACCAATTTTCGCCTTGCCTCGGTAACTAAGCAGTTCACCGCGATGGCCGTTATGCTGCTCGTCCACGCTGGTAAACTGCGTTACGCGGAAACCCTAAGTGAGATTTTCCCGAAGTTTCCGGAATACGGCCGCAACATTAGCATTCGTGAGCTTCTCACGCATACCTCCGGCCTGCCTGATTACGAAGACTTGATGGGCCCGCAGTGGTCGGCCGACCATCAGATTGACGATGAGGAGGTACTGGGTTTGTTAGAGCGGCAGTCTCAAGGTAAATTCGTTCCTGGAAGCCGTTGGGCTTACAGCAACTCGGGATATGTCGTGCTGGGCCTCATCGTGGCGAAGATATCGGGCGAGCCCTTTGCGAATTTCCTGAAAGATCACATCTTCAACAGGCTCGACATGACATCCACTCTGGTGTATGTCAAGGGGAAAAACCAAGTGGCCAATCGCGCCTATGGTTACAGCCGTAACCAGCAGGGCGAATTTGTGGCCGCCGATCAAAGTGCAACGTCGGCGACTTTAGGCGATGGCGGCGTGTACTCCAATCTTTTGGACCTGGCGAAATGGGATGACGCCCTGCGCAAGGGCTCGCTGCTCGACCCGAAAGAAATGTCAGCCGCCTTTACGCGCGTCAGATTGGCTGACGGCTCCGCGCCCGTGTGGCCCCTCGAACCGGGTGACGATAACCTCGATCCCGGCAAGCCGGTCTCCTATGGCTTCGGTTGGTTCCTGGATCCTTACAAAGGCCACGCGCGCATCTGGCACTCTGGAACTACCAGCGGCTTCCGAACTGTCATCGACCGCTTCACCCGTGAGAGGCTGTCCATCATAATTCTCTCGAACCGTACAGATCTCGACCCAACCAGCCTGGCGTTACACATCGTGGACATTTTCTTACCGGCCGAGATCAAATAACACTTGTGCCGGATGTACGCGAATTCGCGTGTAACAACGTCTTATCCTGCAAATACGTGTATATCGCTCGGGAGCTATTCAAGTGAATCAATGGAGTCGTAGGAAGGTATTATTGGCTGGCGCCGCCGGTCTGGCGGCTGCACGTGTGCCTCTTTGGGCCGAAACAGGAAACGCGTGTTCTCTGACGCCCGAGCTGACCGTCGGACCCTACTATGTGGACTACGAACTGATGCGCCGCGATATTCGCGAAGGAAGGCCCGGAGTTCCTCTGAACCTGAGGATTTCTATACTCCACGCCAGGACTTGCGCGCCATTAGTGGGTGCAGCCGTCGATGTGTGGCACTGCGATGCGCTTGGTATCTATTCGAGCTATACAAAGATGAACCCTGATGCTATGGGACCTCCTCCGGGAACAAAAGAACGCGCCGGCATGCCTCCGCCGCCCCCGTCGCCGGGAGAAGATGGGATGCCCGCGGGCCCGCCGCCGGGAAGCCACCACGGACGTCCACCGCAGATGAAAACGACCGATAATGAGACCTTTCTGCGCGGAGTTCAGTTGACCGACACTGACGGAGTCGCGGAGTTCGCAACAATCTATCCTGGCTGGTACGTCTCACGCGATACCCACATTCACTTGAAAGTCCATACAGGCGGGAACGGAACTGGACAGAAGTACAAAGGGGGGCATGTCTGCCACATCGGCCAGATTGGATTTCCGGACGAGATCAGCGACGCTGTGGGCAAGTGGGAGCCCTATGTACGGCATAAGCAAGCACGCACGCGGCTGAACCATGACACTGTTTTTCACGGCGACCTCAGTAACGTGATGCTTAGACTCTCAGTCTATAATGCTGATGACCCGAGCCAAGGCTTCGCCGGCACAATTGCCTTTTACGTCGATCCCGACGCCGAGCCAGGTCCTGAAGGATTTGGAGGTCCGGGCGGACCGCCGCCCCGTCCGTAAGAACTCGATTCGTGATGGCAATGCGATCTAAGTGGCGGGTTGCCGCCGGCCCGGAAACAACACGTTAGGTCAATGTCAATCGCGACGCGTGCTCAGTTGCCGCAATGCGGGTTGCACAAAAAGTTTTGCCGACCGGAGGTATTGGACGAGTCGCCGATCAATCGTTAATCTGCCGCACGGCCCGGCAGACCAGCAGCGCCAGAATCTCCATGGAACAAGAGAATAGTGGTTGAACGAGAGAACAACTATTACATTGGATGTGCTTGCGTTTATTGCCCCCTATGAGAGTTTGCACGCGTTACTTTCGATATATGGCCGCAATGCCGCTACTTACCTGTTTTTTTGATCGCCGGCCAGAGTACTCCGCCGCCTGAGGCGAATAAACTTGTTCGGATCGAAGAGATCAAGGTGCATGGGACTCGATTGCCGGCCGATTCCGTGATTCGCCTTTCAGGGCTAGCGGTCGGACAAGATGTCAATGATTTGAAAGTGAACAGCGCTTGCCACAAGATCACCGCGACAGGACTACAGACTCGTCTGTGAGTAACATTTAGATGGGGCAGCGTCTTTATGGCATGCCATTTCGCGCCGAGCCACTGATCGTGAGTGAAGATGAACACGAGGAGTTGCAGCGGATGTCGCTGTCACGCTCACTCCCGGCGGGAGATGTCTTTCGCGCTCGGCTGATTCTAATGTTGTTGGAGGGGCGTAGCTACGCAGAAATTCAGCAGCGGTTGCAAACCACGGCTCCGACCATCTCGAAATGGAGGAAGCGTTTCGTGGAACGGCGTATGGATGGTTTGTTGCAGGAGCGGCATCCGGGTCAGAAGCCGAGCGTGATCACACCGCAACTGGAAGCTAAGGTCTTAGCCGCCACTCGTCGCAAGCCCAGTGATGGTTCTACTCACTGGTCCTCGATTTCGGGCGCAAGGCAGCCGAGATCATCGGTTTATATTGAATCCTCCACAACATGCAGCGGTGTTCTGCGTGGACGAGAAATCAGCCATTCAAGCGCTCGACCGGTTGGATCCGGTGTTGCCGATGTCGCCAGGCCGTGCCGAACGCCATGGCTTTGAGTATTACCGGCATGGAACCTTGTCGCTGTACGCAGCCTTAGATGTGAAAACCGGGCAGGTGCACGGTAAAACGGCTGCCCGGCATACCAGTGACGAATTCGTGGCCTTCCTCCAACAAGTCGTTAGCAAATGCAAGCGCAAGCAGGAGATCCACATCATTCTGGACAATCTGTCCGCCCACAAAACAGCCAAGGTGCAAGAGTTTCTTCACCAGCATCTCAACGTGAAGTTGCATTTCACACCGACCTATTCCTCCTGGCTCAATCAGGTAGAGATCTGGTTTGGACGCATTGAACGTGAGGTGATCGCGCGCGGCATCTTTTCTTCGGTGAAAGATCTCGCTCACAAGCTGATGCGCCACATCCATGCATATTCCGTATCGGCGAAACCGTTTCTTTGGAAGTACACTAACATCAACCGCCGAATCACATGCTAAAGAATTCACTACGACAAGCCACTAGTAGCAACTATGCATGTCCATCATGTCGATCAAATCCTAACCTTTAACGTAAAGGACTTTGCCCGTTATGAAGACATTCTCCCGCTCGACCCGGCGAGCGTGGCCGAAGGGTGACAATCGTCCACGGCTGAACAAAAATTAACACCAAAGTGTCAACCGATGGGTGATGCTTTCCGTCAGTGGAGATGAGCGGGTGAAAATGCGTTCGGCATGCCCGCAACTCGGAGGGGAAGGCCCGGGAGTGAGGTGGTTAGTCGAGTCCGCCACCAGCTCCCGGGTTTATTTTTTGTCGCGGGATGGCGTGGGCAACGCCGTATAATTCGGTCACATGCTCGTGGAGTTGATGGTCGAGAATTATGCGGTGGTGGAGCAGGCCCGAATCCGGTTTCAGGAAGGGTTGAACGTACTCACGGGCGAGACCGGGAGCGGGAAATCGATCGTAGTGGATTCGCTTGCGCTGCTGCTGGGCGCGAGGGCTTCGGCGGAGATGATTCGAAGCGGCGAGACCAAAGCGCGCGTGTCGGGGATTTTTTCGATAGCGACGACCCCGGAGCTGGAAGATGCACTGCGTGCGGCAGGCATCGAGCGCGACGAAGAAGAGCTGATTGTGGAGCGCGAGATCGCATCGAACGGCAAATCGCGGGCATTTGTCGCAAACCGGCCGGTGACCACCGCATTTCTGAGGCAGCTTGCGCCAGCCCTGGGCGATATCCATGGACAAAATGAGCAGCAGCAGTTGTTTGCCGCACCGGCGCAACGCGAGCTTTTGGATGAATACGCGCGGGCACAGGAGCTGCGCGGCGAAGTAGCGCGAATTTTCGCCGAGTGGCGCGAAACGGGCGAGCGGCTGAAGCAATTGAGCGAGAACGAACAGGAACGCTTGCGGCTGCTGGATCTATGGATTTTTCAGCGCAAGGAAATCGAGGGCGTGCAGCCGCGGGCGGGCGAGGACAGCGAGCTCGAAGCGGAGCGCAAGATTTTGCAGAACGTGACGCGCTTGCAGGAAAATGCGGCGGCGGCGTTCGGACTGCTGTACGAATCGCCGGAGAGCGCCACGACGCAACTGCGGCAAACCGTTAAACGGATCGATGAGCTGGTGAGGATAGACGAAAGCCTGGCGGAAACGGCGGCGGTGTTAAAGCAGGCGAACGTGCTAGCTGATGAAGCGGCCTACGCGCTGCGCGATTACTTGGGCAAGCTGGAAGCCGATCCGGGTCGTTTGGAAGACGTGGAGAGCCGGCTGGAAGCGCTGGACCGGCTAAAGCGGAAATACGGGCGCACGATTGAAGAGGTGCTGGCGTTTCGAGACGATGTGGCGCGGCGAGCGGACGAAATCGAGAATGCGAGCGAACACCGGGCGCAGCTTGAAAAACAGCAGAAAGAATTGGGTGAGCGGTACGAGAAAACGGCGGCCGAACTGACGCGTTTGCGAACCGCAGCGGCAACCCGCTTGAGTAAACAGGTGGAGAGCGAGTTGAAAAGCCTGGCGATGAGCGGCACGCAATTTGAAATAGCTGTTCGTGCGGGCGGATGGACAGCGACGGGCATGGATGAGATTGCATTCTTGGTGTCGCCGAATCGCGGAGAAGAACTAAAACCGCTCGAGAAGATCGCCTCGGGCGGGGAACTGTCGCGAATCGCGCTGGCGCTGAAGACTGCAATTGGGGATGTGGATCGGCATGCGGGCATCCCGACGCTGGTGTTCGATGAAGTGGATGCCGGGGTGGGCGGCGCGGCGGCCGCGGCGGTGGGCAAACGGCTGAAGGTGTTGTCGCGCGCGAACCAGGTGATCTGCGTGACGCACCTGGCGCAGATAGCGGGGTTCGCGGATCATCATTACGCGGTATCGAAACGCGAGAGAAAAGGGCGCGTGACGACGGAGATTCAGGAACTGGGTCGTGAAGAGCGGGCGCACGAGATCGGCCGGATGCTTTCGGGCGAACATGTGACGCAGGAAGCGCTGAAGCAAGCCGAGCAGTTGATGCAATCCTGAGGGCGGCGCTAGTTGCGGCGGAGACGGCGCAGGATTGAATTTAAGGTAGCGCGGCTCTCCTCGACGCCGAGAAAAGACGTAACGGCGAAATAAACGGCGCCATAGACGGGCAATACGAGGCAAGCGCGGAGCTGCGGGTGTGTGGCGGCGATGGGCAGCTTGACAAGGTATGCAAGAAATGCGCCCGAGAATGCCGCTGACCAAAGCTTCAACAAGAACTCAGGAGCAAGCGGCGTGGAACCGATGCGGCGGGCGAGCGTGTGGCGCAAGAGCGCGAATTCAACCCAGCCGGCGATGCCTGCGGAGGCGGTGAGCCCGGCGGCGCCCCACTTCTGATCGATCCCGAGCCAGCGAGGCACCTGCAGGGCAAATAGGAGACCTAAAGCGGTGGTCAAAGCTACGCGAATCACCGCGAACCGCAACGGTGTTCGCGTGTCGAGCAGGGCGTAAAAGGCAGACGAATACAGACGGCCGAGACAGGTTGCGAGAAGGCCGACGGCAGAGCCGGCGAGGATGGACCAGACATAGACGACGTCTTGATAATGGAAGCGGCCGGATTGATAAAGAAGAGCGGTGACGACGTCGCCTAAGACAAGGAAGGCCACCGCGGAGGGTACGACAAAGAAGGCGATGCGGCGGAGGCCGGCGTTAAGACGGCCGCGCAGAAAGGCGGCGATTTGCTCTTGGGTGCCGACGCCGCTCGAAAGCTCCGGGAGTTCGGCGGCGGCGACCGACATGCTGAAGAGGCTCACCGGAAGGACGGAGATGATTTGGGCATAGCGCAGGGCGGCGACGGCTCCAGTGGGCAGGTAGCTTCCGATGATGGAATCGATGTAAGCGCTGATCTGAACGACGCCGCGACTGAGAAAGATGGGCCCGAAGTTGCGGAGGACTGCACGCACGTGCGGCGAGCTTACGTCCAGGCGCGGGCGGATGCCGGGGATGAGTTGCAGAACGCGTGGGATTTGAACAAGAACCACGAGCGCGCTACCGAGGACAAAGGCCCATGCGAGATCGATGACCAGGTGGTCTTCGGAAGCCTGCCGCCCGAGTACGATCAGAGCCACAATCATGGTGATGTTCAGGATGGCGGTAGCAGCATAGGAAAGGAGGAAGCGGCGGTGGCTGTTGAGCACGCCGAGACACCAGGCGCTCAGGACGAGCAATCCGGTGCCGGGGAAAGTGATGCGAACAATTTGAATGGTGAGCTGGCGTTTGTCGGCTTTAAATCCTGGCGCGATCAAATCGACCAGAAAGGGCGTCAGCAGGATGCCGAGCAGGACTAAGGCAGAACAAGCCAGCGACAGAACGCCGAAAACGGCGGCAGCGACGTGCTCGGCCTCTTCGTCTTCGCCAAGGGCTCGCAGTTTGGAATATATAGTTACGAACGAAGCCGAGAGCACACCTTCGCCAAAAAGATTGCTGAGCAGGTTGGGGATGCGGATGGCGGCTCCGAATGCGTCGGCGACGGCGGAATCGCCGAAGTAGTGAGCGATGGCACGTTCGCGGACCAATCCAGTCAGGCGGCTCACCAGTATTCCCAATGCAACTCGCGAGGACCCGCCCAAATCGATGCGCGATTTTGGAGGGTGCTGAGTCGCGTCGGGCGTACTCAGAGGCTCTGGCGCAAGAGTCTGCGGGGGAGTGCGGCGGCTCGACGCGCGCGAGATGCGGATGCGAACTTGCAAATGCGAGTTTACCGTCTGAGGCTTGCTAGAATGCGCGAAGCTAGGAGTCTCCGGCTGTGCTGGTCCGGCGCAGCGATTTGCCAGCCTGAGAACCAGCCGGTTTCTTGGGAGGGCTCAACAGGCGCTTGGTGTGCCGCAAGAGATTGGCGATTTCATTCGCGCTTTTTTGCACGACGACATCGGCGCCTGTGCTCTTCGCATTCAGGCCGAGACTGTCGGCAAAGCCGGTCAGCAAAATGATGGGCTGGCGGAAATTCCGCTCACGCAGTTGCGTGATCAGTTGCATGCCGTCAACCGGCGTCATTTTATAGTCGGTAATTACCAGATCGAATTTCTGCTGTTCCACCAGCTTTAAGGCGTCCGAGCCGCAACAGGCTGGAACGACTTTATAGCCAAGCTCCTCGAGCACCGAACGGCGCGCCAGCACGCCGTCGCGATTGTCATCCACCAGAAGAATGACAGCAGGAGCTTCAGCCCGATATGAAGGAGCAGAACGCATCGCGACCCAGTGAAGTTACCAAACCACGCGCCGCGTGTCAATGAGCTGCTATCGGACTCAAAGCGCGCGAGATCGAATGCTTGACAGAGAACCGCTAGTACTATTCGACTTCGCGAGGAGCTTTGTATCCGGCCTTCGCGATGATCTTGTACTTGATGGGCTTGCCCTTCTCGTTGGTCACGCGCAACGGCTCGTTGGTATCGGGATTCACAAGTTCCACTTTTATGTGGCGAAACTTGCCATCTTTGGCCATGTTGGTCGGGTGATAGGAGAGCGAATATTCGTTGCGCAGGGCTTCTTCAATCTGGCGAAAAACGCTCGGGTATTCGCCCAGAAAGCGCGGGAAAAACGCCAATCCGCCGGTTTCTTTCGCGAAGGTCCGCATTTCGTTATCGGCTTGCAAGAAGTCCATGTCGCGAACGGAACTCATGCCCTGGCTTTCGGCCATCATGCGCGCGATTTGAAGAATGCTGATGGAATAGATCGGTACGCCGGATTCTTGCAGCGACTTGCGCGCCTGATCGAAAGTGATTTTGCTGAATGTGTCGAGACCGGTTGCAATTACGAGAATGGCTTTGCGGCCTTCGATGCCCGACATGCGGTCCGCCATATCGGTGAGCGCATCGAAAATGTTGGATTCGCTGAAACCGGGAATGCGCAGGCGCTGCATGGCTTCCATGGCCTTGTTCTTGTCGGGCGAGAAGTCGGAAAGAATGGTGGTGTGCAGATCGTAGGCGACAACCGCGACGTTGTCATCCGGCTTCAGAGTTTGCAGAAATCCGTAAGAAGCTTGCAGCGTTTCATACCAGCCCTGACTCCAAAACCGCTGGTACCGTCCGCTGAACTCGATGACCATGCAGATGGTAATGGGCGCTTCGCCGTGCCCGAATTCCGAGATCTGCTGGGGCACGCCATCTTCCAAGACGCGGAACTTGTCGCGCGGGAGGGAGGGAATGAACCGGTCATGATCGTCAAGCACGGCGACGTCCACGCTGACGGTGGTGGCATTGGCGCGGAACGTGGGCGTATCTTTGGGGACATCGGGTTCTTTTGACCTCTTGTACTCCGAAGGGATGGGGGCTTCCTCGGGGGGCGGAGTGTCGCTCGGTTTTGGTTTCGGCTTGGCTACGGAGTCGCTCGAAGTTGATTCAGGCGATTCCTGCGCGAAGAGGTTGGGCGCCACCAACGAGATCAAAATAAAACCGAGGCCGGCGAGGCCTATTAGGGGACTCGCGCAAAACGGGCGCGGCATCCAGCCGAATCGCGCACAATGCCACAAACCGGCTGTGGGCTCGCGCGCCGCCCTAAGGCTCAGCAAGTTTCTTTGCTGCGCCCTTTGCGCTAGAGAAAAAATACGATACTTCATCCTGTTCTACCTTTGCGAGCCGCTCGGATTTCAGTGCACCCGGCGGTTGCGATGGGAATCTTGCTTTCGGAGATAAACCTCAAACTTCTTTTTTGCGCGGCGAAGTTTCCAGTCCTTATAGCCCAGCGTAACGGGTTGCCAGATTTGCGCGCGCAATCTCTTGCCGCGCAGGAGAAGATAACCGGCAGCTAGTCCGCCGAGAAGACCGAGCACAGCCACGCCGCCACCTCGCCCTCCGATGGTGGCCATGTAGGATTGCAGAAAAACGATGGCGCCAATGATCATGACAAAATATTTGCTCTTGATGGGAATCAAAAAGCCCCACAAGATGGTGCGGTCAGGGAACATGACGGCGTAGGCTGCCAATATGCCATAGACGGCGCCGGAAGAGCTCACGGTTCTAATATTGATACCGCCGAAAATGTAGGCGGCGGCCACCACCGTAAGTGCCGCAATGATTCCGCACGCGAAATAGAAGCGCAGAAATCTGCGGGTGCCCCAAAGGCGTTCGAGCTCCGCACCAAACATCCATAGGGCCAACATGTTCCAAACGATGCCGAATCCCTCATGAATGAACATGTAGGTGACAAGCTGCCAAAGCTTGAGCTGGCGGACGACTTCGACCGGAACCAGGCCGAGCGTGTCGAGAACCGGAGAGAAGACGCGCTGGGACAATATGGGGATGACGAAAAGCGCGACGTTGACGATCAAGAGCCACTTCAGCCCGACTGGAAACCGGTTGGATGGAACGTACCGATTCACGTAGGAACGCGAACTGAAAGGCATCGAGAGAAGGGAATCCTTTTCCGAGGATAGCAAAGGAGAAGCGGGCGCAAGGTGTTGCCGGTGGGCTATAAGATTAGACGATTCGCTCAGCCGGGCGGCGTTGCCCCTGCGTTGAGAAGCGCTACGACTTTTCGACCTGGGTGTGACGCTTCAGAATGCTGGAGGCGAGATTGACCAGGATAGCGATTGACAACCAGATTAGCCAGTTGGATAGCGGGCCGCTGGAGAAAACAAACGTATCCGTCCAGCCGAGATTGCTTGCCAAGCTCCAAGCGGCGAAGGCATAAGCCGAGAATACGGCAGGCCCCATGAGCGCGGAGAGTAGTGCTCCGAACTCTTGGGCGGTCTCGCCGGCCCAAACTCCTGCGCGCCCTAGGATATTGGTGCCTGTTTGAAGCGCGCCGATTCCCCAGGCACGTACTGGTTCGGCTCGTACTGTTAAGGCTGACGTTCTGCTCTCGGACATCTGTGTGACCCCTGCCTGTTTTCTCGATGCACGCAAAGTGCCGAAAGTTTCGATGGCTGGATAATTTCGATCTCTCACCGACTTGCTCGGAATCTTATCGGCACGACGCACCTGATAGCCCTGTAAAAAGTGCGGCGGATGACAGGAAAATTGCGCAAACTACGATTACAATTTATTGAATTATTCGGTTGTGGTTATGGCCTCATAAGTCACATCCTCCTTACGGCATATCTCTCGGTTGAGCGAGGGAGCACAGGAACCTGCGGAATCGATGATTCATGCAGCGCATTGGACATTGTGGCTGAACGGTTGTATGGCCCTCAGCCATTTTGCGCTTGAGGCATATACTTTCAGCATGCAAAAGATCAAGACGGCGATTGTAGGCACAGGCTTCATGGGCAAGGTGCATGCCGAGAACGTACGGCGATTGGGCAATGTCGAAATTGAGGCGGTGGTGGGCAGCCGGCCTGAAACGGCCCGGAAATTCGCCGAGAGCGCCGGGATCCCCATTGCGACAGACAACTTGAATGACGTTTTGGAGAACAAGGAGATTGCGGCAGTTCATATTTGTACGCCGAACGTAGATCACTTTCCGATGTCGCTGGCGGGGATTGAAGCGGGGAAGGCGGTGTTATGCGAAAAGCCGATGACTATGAACGTGCAAGAGGCGCGACGCCTGGTGGATGCTGCCAAAGCGAAGAACGCGGTGAATTGCGTGCAGCACAACCTGCGCTATTACCCGGTGGTGCAGCAAATCCGGCAGATGATCGCACATGGCGATCTGGGCGAGGTGCTGATTGTGCAGGGCACTTACTCGCAAGATTGGTTGCTATATGAGACGGACTGGAATTGGCGCCTGGATTCGAAATCGAACGGAAAACTACGGGTGATGGGCGACATCGGGTCGCACTGGATGGATATGATCCAGCACCTGACTGCATTGAACATTACCGCGGTGTGTGCGGACCTGACGACGTTTCACAAAACGCGCAAGCGGCCGAAGGGATCTGTAGAGACCTTTTCGGGCAAGAAACTGCAGCCGGGGGAATATGAAGAGTTTCCGATCGACACGGAGGACTTCGGCATGGTGATGTTGCGGCTGGGTGAGCGGGCGCGCGGGGCATTCACGGTGAGCCAGATGTCGGCCGGGCGGAAGAATAAATTCGAGTTTGAGATTTTCGGGACGAAAGCGGGCGTGGGGTGGAATCAGGAGACGCCGGATCTTTTATGGATCGGGCATCGGAATGAACCGAATCAGATCATCGTCAAAGATGGATCGCTGTTTTATCCGGCAGCGGCGGCGTTCGCGGATCTGCCGGGCGGCCACAGCGAAGGCTATGACGATTCGCACAAGCAGGTGTTCAAACATTTCTATGCGCGCGTGGCGGATCCGTCGGTGCCGATTGATTATCCGACATTTGAGGACGGGCTGCATGGGATGATCCTGCTCGAAAAAGTTGCCGAGAGCGCGGCGAAACGAGCGTGGGTAGAGGTTTAGCGGCGCAAGGACGTAACGATGGAGATCGAGTGGGTGCGGCGGCTTTGCCTGTCCTTTCCGCATGCGACCGAGCAGGTAAAGTGGGGGAACGATCTGGTCTTCAAAGTAGCAGGAAAGATGTTTGCCGCCGCGCCGCTGGAACCGGCGCCGGTGTTCGTATCTTTCAAATGCACACCGGAAATGTTTGCGGAGCTGACGGAGCGGCCCGGCATCAAGCCGGCGGCCTACGCGGCGCGCTATCACTGGGTATCGCTGGAGAGCGAAGATGCGCTCCCAGCGGCGGAGACGAAGAAGTTGCTGCGGCATTCGTATGAATTGGTTTTCGAGAAGTTGCCGAAGAAGGTGAAGGCCGAGCTGGCGGGAAGTTAGCCCAGCGCTTGATCGATATCCCAGAGTAAGTCTTCCACATCTTCTAAGCCGACTGAGAGGCGAACTAACTCGGGAGTTACTCCGGCGGCTTCCTGTTCGGCGAGGCCGAGTTGCTGGTGAGTGGTCGACGCGGGATGAATTACAAGGCTGCGGGAATCGCCAACGTTGGCCAGGTGCGAGAAGATTTTCAGGTTGTTGATGAATTTCTTGCCGGCTTCGTAGCCGCCCTTTACTCCGAAGGAAAATACGGCGCCCGCGCCTTTGGGCGTGTACTTCTGAGCGGTCTTATAGTAGGGGCTCGAAGGGAGCGAGGCATATTTGACCCACTCGACCATATCGTGTTGTTCGAGGTGCCGGGCCACGGCGAGCGTGTTTTCAAGATGCTTGTCCATGCGCATGCCCAGGGTTTCTATGCCCTGCAGAAAGAGAAACGAATTGAATGGGCTGACGCATGGGCCGATGTCGCGCAGGCCTTCCACGCGTGCTTTGATGATGAAGCTGATGTTGCCAAAAGTCTGCCAAAAGTTCATGCCGTGATAGGCGCGGGAGGGTTCGGTGAACTGCGGGAAGTTACCGTTGTCCCAGGGAAATTTGCCGCCATCGACGATGATGCCGCCAATGGAATTGCCATGCCCGCCCATGAATTTTGTCAGTGAGTGCACGACAACGTCGGCGCCGTGGCCGAAGGGGCGAGTGACGTAAGGCGTGGCGAAGGTGTTATCCACCACGAGCGGGATACCGTGCTCGTGCGCGATGTTGGCAACAGCTTCGATATCGAGCACGTTGCTGCGCGGGTTGCTGATGGTCTCGCCGTAGAGCAGCTTGGTTTTGGGCGTGATGGCTTTGCGGAAGTTTTCCGGATCATCGGGCTCAACGAAGACGAACTCGTAGCCGAGGCGGCGCATGGTGACGTCGAATTGCGTGAACGTGCCGCCGTAGAGCGTGCTTGCGGAGACGATCTGGTCGCCGGGCGCGGCGATCGTCGACAAAGCCAGAAATTGTGCCGCCTGGCCGCTCGCGAGACCCAATGCCGCAACGCCATTTTCGAGCGAAGCCACGCGGGCTTCGAGCACCGCGGTCGTCGGATTCATGATCCGCGTGTAGATGTTGCCGAACTCTTGCAGTGCGAAGAGGCGCGCCGCGTGATCGGTGTCGTCGAAGGTGAAAGATGTCGATTGATAAATCGGGACGGCTCGGGCGTGGGTGGTGGGGTCGGGGTCGTAGCCAGCATGAAGGGCACGCGTATTGAAACCGAGCGGACGGCTAATATCTTTGGTAGGCATGGAACTCAGTATATGGGGCGAGTCCAGGATCTACACATTTCTGCGGGGACGCAGGTTCCAGCCTGCCAGTACGAGGCCAACGGCCAGGCAGGACCACGCGAACCAGTCGCCGTGGCGGGCGTAGAAAGTGGTGCTTTGTACAGCGCCATAGCGCATCAGCGCGCCGATTTGCTGATAGGACGGGAGGCGGCTGATAATGCGGCCGGCGGGATCGATGACAGCAGTGATTCCGTTGTTTGTCGATCGAACGATGAAACGGCGATTTTCGATGGCTCGCATGCGAACCAATAACAGATGCTGTTCCCGCGCGTCGCTGCGTCCGAAGTACGCATCGTTTGACAGATTGACCAGCACGTCGGCGCCTTTTCGCGAGAACTGGCGCACGAAATTCGGAAAGGCCGACTCGTAGCAGATGAACACTCCCAGCCGATGACCGGCCGCCGGCAGCACTTTGATGTCGTTGCCGGGCACGAAATCGCCTGCTTCCTGCGTGATGCGATTGACGAAAGAAAACAGCGGCGGAACGAATTCGCCGAAGGGTACAAGATTGACTTTGTCGTAGCGGCCAATCTCGAGACCGTTGGGTCCAAGCAGTATCGCTGAGTTCATCGGTTGATGCGCGGGCGTATAGCCGATGGTGCTGAACAGAAAATATCCGTGATAGCGGGCGATTTGCGAAGTGGCTTCTCGGAACTCGGGGTCGTCGTAATAGTAGAGCGGAGCCGGAAGCTCAGGCCAGATAACGAGCGGCGCAGGGATTCGCGAGAGAAGGCTGAGCTGCTGTTCGATGTTTGCTTGCATGAGAGTGGTCCATTGGAGATCGGGATCGACGTTCGGCTGGACGACGAGCGCCGTGTCGTTGGCAGGAAGGTGCTCGGGTAGAGAAGGAAGCAGCCAGAGAAGCGGCAAAGCGAGCAGCGGGAGCAGACGCGTGCGCGGCTGGCGCAGGATCACGCAAGCGAGTCCAACGGCAAGCATCGCAAAGACGAATGAGATGCCATAAACACCAAGGAATGGCACCAGGCGGAGGGGCACGGACATATCAATCGCAGCGTTGCCGAGATCGAGCCACGCGAATCCGAACGTGGCGTGCGTGCGCTCGAGACCGGTCCAGATGGCGGCGACGGCCGGGATGGCGTAAGAACGTTGCATCAGGGGTCCCGCGAGCCAACTGAAGAATGCAAGGTGAAGGCCTTTGAGAATCGCAAAGAGAAAGAATGACGCCCAGCCGCCCCAGCGCCCCATGCCGCCGTAGACTTCGAGCACGAACTGAATCCAGGTGCAGACCAGAAACCAATAAAGGATGCCGGCAGCCCAGCCGTAAGTGAAGCGCTGCCAGCCGCTGGGCGTGCGCGCCAGGGCGATCAGAAGCGGCGTCAGTGCAATGGGCGCGAGGATGCGGAAATTGAAGCGCGGGAAAATTGTGACAAGCAGGAGCGCCGTGAGCAGCGATAGGCCGGCGTTCAGCAGGACTCGGCGGTAATAGGGCGAGAAAGACTGAGGGAGCCTAGGCATGCGCCTGGGCGGCCGCCTGCTCGCTCACGCGGTCGGCCATATAAGAACTGCGGACCAAAGGGCCACTGAAGACCGCTTTGAAGCCAAGGGAGAGACCGAAGTTTCGATAGGCGTCAAACTGAGCGGGCGTGACATATTCGGCGAGGGGAAGATTGCGGCGGGTTGGCTGAAGATATTGTCCGATGGTGGCGACGTCGACATCGGCGGAGCGCACGTCACTCAAAAGTTCCTGAACTTCGCCGATGGATTCGCCCAGCCCCACCATCAAACCAGATTTCGTCAGCGCGCCAGGGCGGTAGCGCTTCGCAAACTGGAGCACGCGCAACGACTGCGCATAATCGGCTTGCGGGCGCACGCGGCGGTAGAGCCTGCGGACCGTTTCCATGTTGTGATTGAAGACGTGCGGACCGGCATCGAGCACGCGGGAGATGGCGTGGAGGTCGCCGCAGAAATCAGGCGTGAGCACCTCCACTTCCGCGTGCGGGAGCGCCTCACGAACGCGGCGCACCGTTTCGGCGAAATGATGGGAGCCGCCGTCTGGCAGATCATCGCGATTGACGGATGTGATCACGACGTAGCGCAAGTTCATTCGGGCGGCCATTTCGGCGACGTGGGCGGGCTCGCCGGAGTCGAGCGAAAACTCGCGCTTCGCCGGAGAGCCTTTGGGAACCGAGCAGAAACCGCAACCGCGCGTGCAGAGGTTGCCGAGGATCATGAAGGTGGCGGCGCCGCGATGGAAACATTCGTGAATGTTCGGGCAGCGGGCGGATTCGCAAACCGTGTGGAGGCGGCGCTGGCGAAACTCGGTCTTGAGGCGGTGGACGGATTCGAAGTGCGTCCGGCCTTTGCGGAGCCACGCGGGCAGGCGGGGCTGGGGGGACGCGCCGTCGATCTGAACGAGCGCTGGCGGCGTAAACGTGGGCACGAAGCTTCATTCTGGCATGGGGCATCGAGCAGCGCGAACCCGCTTTGCGGCATCCTAATAAGAGGTGAACGGACGTGAGCTACAGCTTTGACCCGATTGTCGAGCGCTGGTTCCGGGAGCGCTTCGGCTCGCCGACTGAGCCGCAGGCTCTCGGCTGGCCCGAGATTGCCGCCGGCCGCGATACGCTGATTTCCGCACCCACGGGCTCGGGCAAGACGCTGGCCGCGTTTCTGATCTGCATCGACCGATTGGTTCGCGCGGCGCGCGCGGGAACTCTGAAGGATGAGACGCAGGTAGTCTATGTTTCGCCTCTGAAGGCGCTCAGCAATGACGTGCACCGCAATCTGGAAGCGCCGCTGGCCGAGATTGCAGCGCTGGCTGAGCGAGAAGGCGTTTCGTTGATGCCGATTCGAACCGCCGTGAGAACTGGCGACACGCCGATGCTCGAGCGCACGCAGATGCTGAAGAAGCCTCCGCACATTCTGGTGACCACGCCGGAATCGCTGTTCATTCTGCTGACGGCGGAGAAGCCGCGCCAGATGCTGCAATCGACGATGACCATCATTGTCGACGAAATTCATGCGATTGCGGACGACAAACGCGGCTCGCATCTGGCTTTGTCGCTAGCCAGGCTGGATGTGCTGACAGGCAAACGGGCACAACGAATCGGCCTTTCCGCCACGGTGAAACCCATCGAAGAAGTGGCATGCCTGCTGGGGCCGGACACGCGAATCGTGGATGTCGGGCACCGGCGGGAGATGGAGCTGGCGGTCGAGATCCCGCGGGATGAACTGAGCGTGGTCGCCAGCACCGAGATGTGGAACGAGATTTACGATCGCGTTGCCGAATTGATCCTGGCGCATCGCACCACGCTGGTGTTTGTGAATACGAGGCGGCTCTCTGAACGTGTTGCCCACGCGCTGGGAGAGCGGCTGGGCGCGAACGCGGTGCTTCCGCACCATGGGAGCCTGTCGCGCCAGCTTCGATTGGATGCCGAAGCGCGCTTGAAGAAGGGCGAACTGCAAGCGGTGGTCGCGACCGCATCTTTGGAATTGGGCATCGATATTGGAACGGTGGATCTGGTATGCCAGATTGGCTCGCCGCGCTCGATTGCAGTCGCGCTGCAGCGGATCGGACGATCTGGGCACTGGGTGGGAGCGAAGCCCAAGGGGCGGTTGTTCGCGACCACGCGAGATGAACTGATCGAATGCGCGGCGCTCGTTTCGGCGATTCGCAAAGGTGACTTGGAGCGGATCGAGATTCCGGAGAACGCGCTGGATATTCTGGCGCAGCAAATCGTCGCTGCGAGCGCAGCGGAGGCTTGGAAAGAGGACGATCTCTACAATCGCTTCCGGTCGGCTTATCCCTATCGCAATCTGCCTCGCGAAGACTTCGACGCGGTAATCGAGATGCTTTCGGAAGGCATTGCAACTTCGCGCGGGCGCAGCGGGGCCTTACTGCATCGCGACCAGGTGAACGGACGAGTGAAGGGCCGGCGCGGCGCGCGCCTGGCGGCGATTACATCGGGCGGCGCGATTCCTGAGAACGCGAACTATTCGGTGATTGCGGAGCCGGACGCAAAGACGGTGGGGACTCTGGACGAAGATTTTGCGATCGAGAGCCTGGTGGGAGACGTGTTTCTGCTGGGTACGTTTTCCTGGCGCATCAAACGCGTGGAACCTGGCCGGGTGCGGGTGGAGGATGCTCATGGGGCGGCGCCTTCGATTCCGTTTTGGCTGGGTGAGGCGCCGGGGCGCTCGCGGGAACTATCGGCCGAGGTGACAAGGGTTCGCGAACGCATCATAGAGGATGAAGAGCCGGTACCTGAGTTCCTTATTTCCGAGTGCGGGCTCGATGAGGCGGGCGCAAAGCAGGCTGCGGCATACGTACGTGCGGGAACGGCCGACTTGGGAGTGTTGCCTTCGCAAACGACCGTGGTTGCGGAGCGATTTTTCGATCAGGCCGGAGGGATGCAATTCGTGTTGCACGCACCGTTCGGATCGCGCATCACGCGTGCGTGGGGGCTGGCGCTGCGCAAACGGTTTTGCCGCACATTCAATTTCGAATTGCAGGCAGCGGCCACCGATAACGGATTGGTGTTGTCGCTCAGCGATCAACATTCGTTTCCGCTCGAGCTGGTATTTGCATTCCTGAAATCAGGCACCGTGGAAGATGTGCTGCGGCAGGCGCTGCTAGCTGCGCCTATGTTCGGCGCCCGTTGGCGATGGAACACGACGCGGGCACTGGCCATTTTGCGTTTCGGGGGAGGAAAGCGCGTACCTGCGCCGATTCAGCGGATGCGGGCGAACGATTTGCTGGCGGCAGTATTTCCAGACCAGGTTGCATGCGGCGAGAATCTCACCGGGCCGATTCGCATACCGGATCATCCGCTGGTCAAAGAGACGATCGAGAATTGCTTGTACGAGGCGATGGACCTGAATGGATTGCGGAAGATTCTCGAAGACATCGAAGCGGGCCGCATTCGAACGATGGCGATCGATACGTCACAAGCTTCGCAGTTTTCACACGAGATCTTGAACGCGAATCCATACGCGTATCTGGACGATGCACCGCTCGAAGAGCGCCGCACGCGGGCCGTGCAATTGCGCCAGCGCCTTGGAACGGATGTGACGGGCGGGGAAGGCGTGTTGGATCCCGCAATCATTGAAGAGATCTCCGCCGAGGCGTGGCCGGAAGCGCGCGACGCCGATGAATTGCATGACGCAATGCTCACGCTAATACGAGTGCCGCCAGTCGAGGAATGGAATGCATTCTTCGAGGAATTGCAAGCGGCAGGGCGGGCTTCATTAGTCACTCGAGAGAGTGCCGCGTTTTGGGTAGCTACGGAACGCTTGCCGATGGCCGACGATGCAGATGCGGTGGTCGGCGGATGGATGGAGTCGTTGGGTCCGGTTACGGCGGTGGAATTGTCGGCGAAAGTCGCGATGCCTTTGGAAGCAGTGGAGGCGGCGCTGTTGCGGCTGGAGGGGCAAGGACAAATACTGCGCGGGCACTTTCGAAATAACGCGGGCGAAACAGAGTGGTGCAACCGCCGCATTCTGGCGCGCATCCATCGCGCAACGTTGGGACGATTGCGGCGCGAGATTGAGCCCGTCACGGCCTTGAATTTCGACCGATTCTTGCAGGCGTGGCAGCATGTCGCGCACGGCACGCAATTGCATGGCGCCGACGGAGCGCTGCAAATCATCCGGCAGTTGCAGGGCTATGAGATACCGGCGTCGGCCTGGGAATCGGAGATCCTGGCGCGCAGGATTGCAAAATACGAGCCCGATTTGTTGGACGAGCTTTGCTTTTCGGGCGAAGTGATGTGGGCCAGGGTCTCGCCACATCCGGCGCTGGCTGAGAACCGGCGGGTGCGGCCGACCCGCATCGCACCGGTCACATTGTTTCTGCGTGAGGATGCGGACTGGCTAATGAGCGGGGGCGGCGAAAAGGATTCGTCGTCGCTGTCGCATGCCGCGCGCGAGGTATTGCAGGTGTTGGAGCGAAACGGCGCAAGCTTCTTCATGGATCTGACGCGGCAAACACATCGACTGGCCAGCGAAGTAGAAGACGGGCTCTGGGAACTGCTTGCCGGGGGATTTGTTACGGCGGATGGGTTTGATAATTTGCGCGCGCTGATCGATCCGAAGCGGCGGCGCGGCGAAGGGCGGGGCGAAAACAAACGGCCCCGTCACGCAGCGGGCAGGTGGGCGCTGCTGCCCAGCGTGGGATCGGTCACGAGTGCCGAGCAGCGTACCGAGCTCTTTGCGCAGCAGTTGCTGATGCGATGGGGCGTGCTGTTGCGAGATCTGCTGGTTCGAGAAACTTTGGCCCCGCCATGGCGAGATCTGCTGCCGGTACTGCGAAGGATGGAGGCGCGCGGTGAGATTCGGGGAGGGCGATTCGTTTCGGGTTTCACGGGAGAGCAGTTTGCGCGGCCGGAGGCGCTGGAGTTGTTGCGCCTGATCCGGCGCACGGCCGATGCGAGACCGAGCGCGATTGTCTCAAATGCCGATCCGCTGAATCTCAGCGGGATCATTCTGCCCGGGCCGCGGGTGAGCCGATTGGCGGTGATGATCGGATCGAACGGGTTGGATTCGGAGAAACAATCCAAGCCCGCTTGAGCCACAGGGCGATGATAGAAATGAATGCCAACGGGCCCCGTCAACTTATTCCGCGCTGAATCCTACAACCGGAGCTTAGCTGACGCGGAGGCGACGCTCACTCAATTAGCGGAATTATTTCTGCAGCATCGAAGCGCCGAGCAGGAAGCGGAACAGAGTGCTGCAGAAAATGGATCGCCGGACCTGGAGGCGCGCTATCGCGCATTGTTGGATCAAATTCCGGCGATCGTTTTCATGGCATATCTCGATGAGGGCAGCAACGAAGCATATGTAAGTCCTCAGATCGAGCATTCACTTGGCTTCTCTCCAACCGAATGGCTAGAGGACCCAGTCCGCTGGTATGAGCACATCCATCCGGACGATAAGCACCGCTGGAGCATAGAAGCGGCTGAGATGTTTTTGTCGGGACGGCCGCTGCGTTCCTTGTACCGGGTGATCGCTCGAGACGGACACACGGTGTGGTTTCATTGCGAAGCCAAAATGATCCGGCATAACGACGGGCGACCCTGGTTCATTCACGGCGTGGGAGTGGATGTCACGGAACTGAAGCGCACGGAACAGGCTTTTGAGGAGGAACGCAATGTTCTTTCCGCGATTCTGGACACGGTGGGAGCTTTGGTCGTGGTGCTCGATCAGGCTGGGCGAATTGTTCGTTTCAACCGAGCGTGTGAGCTAACCTCCGGATTTTCGTTTGAGGAGGTTAGGGGGAAGCGCTTTCTGGACGTCTTGTTCGCTCCGGATGAACGTGAGCGCTTCGGCGAAGTATTTGAACGGTTTCGAATGCACGGCTCGATCGAAGAGTCCGAGAGTTACTGGACCACGCGCGACGGGTCACGGCGCTTTATTAGTTGGTCGACCAAGGTGCTGGCAACAGGAAATGGCTCGGCTGGATACGTAATCGCGACCGGAGTGGACCGGACGGAACGAAAGCAACTCGAGCAGGCGATTCTCGAGACCAGCGTGCGCGAACAGCGCCGGATTGGGCAGGACCTGCACGACGGGCTCGGTCAACATCTAACTGGCGTCGCGTTTCTGAGTAAGGTGCACGAGCAGAAGCTGGCGGATAAGTTGGTGCCGGAAGCAGCGGATGCGGCAAAAATTGTCGGCTTAGTAAATGAAGCAATCTACAAAACCAGGCAACTGGCTCGAGGATTGGTGCCGGTTCTGTCAGATTCATTTGGGTTGATGTCGGCACTGCAACAGTGGGCGGGAGAAGTAGAAGAATTGTTTCAGATCGAGTGCCGCTTCGAATGCGAGGAACCTGTCTTAGATTTGGATGAGACGTGCGCGACGCATTTATATCATGTGGCGCAAGAGGCGGTGCATAACGCGATCGAACATGGGCACGCTACGCACATATTGATCGGATTGAGCGCGGGAGAGGAAGAAGGCGTGCTCACGGTCCTGGACAATGGATGTGGGATACCCGAGACTCGTCCGAATCGGTCAGGAATCGGGCTGCGAATTATGAAGTACCGCGCGGGCATGATCGGTGGCACGCTGCGCGTGGAGCGTGCTGCGGATCACGGAACGCTTATTACTTGCACATTTTCGATAAGAAGGCGAAAGGAAAAGTGACGGCAGTTCGTGTCACTTCAAGAGAAGGTGATCTCCAGGCAGGAGCGGTAACTTCAGTTCTCTGGGATCGTCCGCATTAACCTGCACTGCCGTTAGCCAGCCGGCGTAGAGGCGCTTCATTTCGATGTGATGCTGGCCTTTGACAACATCCGCCAGAGTACTTCCCCAGAGCACGTTTTGAGGTTTGCCGTTGACTACAACCTTCATTTCCACTGACACCGAGCAGGGCTCGGGGAAAACAGTGCAAGCATCGGAGTGCTGACTACACACCTCCTCACCGTTAGTAAGCTCGCCCGAAAGGTTGTCGAGTGCCGGCACTGTATCGGCTCCCAGAAGCGCAGAACGGTGAAAGTCTTCTCCCTTGAAGAAAATCTCGAAATATAGCCGATAGAAGCGATGCTTCATTTGAGCTTCTGAGATCAGTCGCTGCACAGGCATATCGTCCGCCGGACGATCCGTCATGGATTGAAAGGACAAAAGACTTAGCCCATGTGCCGTAATCTCATATTTGGCAGTTTCCGTTCCCAGAAACCCTTCCAACCCTCGTCTGGAGGCGCCGCCCTTGTAATATGCATTCTCGATTCTAATTTCCATTAAGGGCCGAAGGTCCATCCAGCTTCGACCGGGTTGGTAGCTGTTGTAGCTGCGAAGTATTTCCGGAAATGGAACTTCGCGACCATCTGGCGCACGTAATAAATAGTTTTGAGCCTGAGGAACGATCAGAAACGAGTGGCTGTTGCGATAAGCGCAGGAAACAATAAGCGTTAGGCAAAAGCCGATTGGAATCAGTACCCGGCGATTAAGGGCGATCATCCAACACGCATGGGATCGACATCCGCCGCCCGGCGCGCGGCAAGAAAGCTGGCGGCAATGACCACGGCGAGTTCGCTGTGTAACTGAATAAGCAGCGATTCCATAAATGCCAACGACAGCAAGCAAGAAAGCGATCGCGGAAAATGATGTAACGAGCCATAGAAGTAACCGGCGCCGACCTAGGGTCGATTCGAGCACGCCGTTCATACTATGCACATCCGATAACGCTTCTCGTGGATCGATGCGCCTGCGTCGAAAGGATCGTGGAGACCTCATCCGCTAGTTCAATCGCTGACTGGCCGTAAGATACGGCCAATGTTCCCTATGCCTACCTAATGAAGCACCGCCCCAATCATCCTGCTATCCCAGTTATTTCGTAAAACTACTCCACTAGATAAACTAATAGACGCCTCCGAGAACTGTGCGGGTAGCCGCGCCGCCTGTGTCTCGCGCTCGCTAACTGGCCTACCGGCGCGAACCCGGGGCCACTCCAGCGCGCTTCGGCCAGCATCGTCCGGTGAGCTTACGCTGGCGAAGAAGGAGTAGCGAAGGTAGAATGGCGAGAATGAACGGAGGCGATCCGCCAAAACACGGTCCGGCAACGTGGATCGAAGTTTTCTGGCAGGATGTGCGTTATGCTCTGCGCCAGTTGCGCAGGAGCCCGGGCCTCGCCTCCATAGCGATACTTACCCTTGCAGTCGGAATCGGAGCAAATACCGCCATTTTCAGCTTCGTCAACGCACTTCTCCTGCGTCCGCTCCCGTGCCCTGACCCTGATCAGCTAGCGATTATCTGGTCAGGTCTGGGAGAAACGAACCGCTTGCCTGCCACCCGTTTTGAATTGTTCCAGATTCGCCAAAGCGCCAAGGAATTTGATCAGGTGGCGGGCATTTGGGTAACCAACGGAGCACTTCCGGCACTCAGCCAAACGGAGCACGTCGGGGAACAAGCCAAGATGGGCGTGGTCACCTCCAATTTTCTGCCGCTTTTGTGCACGAAGCTGGCACTCGGCCGTTTCTTCCGTTCGGAAGACGAGACATCCAACGGTCCGCAGACGATCATCATCTCTCACGGCGTTTGGACACGCCGGTTCGGGTCCGATCCGGGTATCCTCGGCCGGTCGGTACGTTTTGGAAGGGGATTCGCCGTTGTTATTGGAGTCTTACCCGAGAACTTCCGCCTGATTTTCCCCAACGATGCCAGTGTCCCTTCCAATGTCGACGCTTTCTTTCCGATTCGCATTGATGCATCCGATCCGGACGGGCCGGCATTTCTTCATTTAATTGGGCATCTGCGCAATGGAAGCAATTTAGCATCGGCACAAGCCGAAGCCGATGCCATTGCTACACACATACATGCGTTTGACGGAAGATCGGCAATCACCAACTTTCGTCTCTACGTCTTCTCTCTTCAAGCCGACGACGTTCGAGCCGTCCGCGGCACGGTGCTTCTTCTATTCAGTGGAGTCGCATTCGTTTTGCTGATCGGGTGTGCAAATATCGCCAATCTGCTGATGGCGCGCGCCCGACAACGCCTGCGTGAAACTATCACTCGCGCAGCGCTCGGAGCGTCGCGCGGCAGACTTGTACGCCAGTTCTTGACGGAAAGTCTGGTGCTGGCTTGCGCCGGCGCTTTGGCCGCGCTGGCCGTTGGTTGGGCCGCGGTACGTGCGATGCTAGCCGCACGGCCACCTGCGTTCTTGAGTTTCAGTGACGTCAGGCTCGACCTGCGTGTCCTAGCGTTTACGTTTGCGGTGGCAATTGCAACCAGCGTGCTTTTCGGCCTTGCTCCCGTCCTTGTGTTGCGCCGGCTGGACCTTGCTGTAGGCGTCAGAGAAGCGGGGCGCGCGACTGGGAGGAACAGCCGGGATTGGACCCGCGCCCTGGTTTCCGCCGAAGTCGCTTTAGCATTTGTGCTCCTCATCGCAACGGGTCTGCTGATGCGGACCTTTGTGAACATTCTGCGCGTGCACCCGGGCTTCCATGCAGAAAATGTTTTTACCTTTCAAATGTCGGGATCAAGTTATCTAATGCTGCGGCAGTTACAGCAAAGTCTTGCCGTTCTCCCTGGCGTTCAATCCGTGGCTGCGGTGTCACATCTTCCGCTCGATGATACAGGCAATTGGTACGACAATTACTGGAAAGAAGGAGCGCCGGCTGAGTTGCAGAGCACTGCCATGGCAGATCTTCGCTGTATCTTGCCGGGATATTTCAACACAATTGGCGCAACTCTTCTCAGCGGCCGCGATTTTACTGAATCCGACGACGAAGCACACGAACACGTGGCAGTGATAGACGATGTTCTGGCACGGCAGCTATGGCCGCATGACGATGCCATCGGAAAGAAGCTCAATGTCTCGGATTCTCCCAAAGGCCCATACGAGTTCCAGCGAGATTGGGTGGTGGTCGTGGGGATCGTGCGTCACGTTCAGTACCACTCCCTCACGGCCATTGTCCGCCCGCAGATCTATCTCCCATTTCAACTCGCGCCACGCCCAAATATGGCGATCGTAATTCGTACCGCGGTTATTGATCCCAATCTTGCCGCATCTGTGCGTAAGCAGGTGCTGCTGCTGAACAAAGACGTCGCAGTCTCGCATATCGCGCCGTTATCGGAAGTCGTTGCTCGCGCGCGTTCGGAGAGCCGGTTCGCCTCGCTACTGGCCACGTTGCTCTCGGCTATCGCGCTTTTGCTTGCATGCATCGGCGTCTATGGAGTGCTCTCTTATTCAGTGGCGCGACGCACGAGTGAAATTGGTATTCGTATGGCGATTGGCGCGCATCGTGCGCACGTGATGAGAATGGTGCTCGCCGACGGGTTGGCATCAGTCTTGCTGGGAGTTGCAGGAGGCTTCTCGTTCTCGTTAGTTCTAACGCCGTTGCTCGCCCACCTGTTATTTGGCGTGAAGCCGGGAAGTCCTGCAAATTACGCCATGATCCTGATTCTTGTGCTGATCGTGAGCACACTCGCGGCCTATCTTCCCGCGCGACGCGCGATGAATATTGATCCCCTCACTGCTCTCAGGTACGAGTGAAAGTCGCGATTGACATTCGTGGCATCACCGTGTCCTTAGTCGACGCTCGGATAGTTGAAGAAGAGCTGATTGCCGTCGGGATCATCAACTACCAGGATCCGGTAGCCCCAGGAACCCTCCTTGACCGCAACGCCCTTGGCCTCGAGTTCCGCGCGTAGCGCGTCCAACGCGGCGATTGCGGCCTCGCGCGTCTGCTGGTCGACGTTCAGCGAAATGAACATCAGCCCCTTGCCAATCTTCTCCGGCCACGTGTCGGCCAGGATAAGCGCGCAGCCCTGCCGCTCCACCTGTGCGACGTGCGTGCTGCCGTCCTCCTCGTAGCGCCAGGGGCTCGTAAAGCCGAGCCGGTTCATGTAAAAGCGGAGCGAGGCCTTAACATCCTTTACGTGCAGGACAGGGCGCGCGAACCAGTCTGTCATAGGCCGCGAGCAGCTCAGAGCGCCGGCGTGTCGATTGAAGGGAGTGCCTGTCGAATTGTAAAGACAGGACACGCCGCCCTTGCGAGCAGTTGATAAGCCAAGCTGGTGTGACGGTGCCGGCCCAAGGTCGATTCTATGTGCACGCCCATAACGATGAGTCCGGCGAGTTGGCTTGATGCACGCTCAACGATCTGATTGATCTCCCTCCCGTGTTCCAGATGGAATGCGCGCGAGCACCACTTCGAATATAGCGGCTCGGAAATTACACGGCCTAACATGCCGCAATATTCATCTACAATCTTATGCTGCAGATCGGGATTTCCCTCGGCTGTTTCCGGCATGAGCTGACAGACATCTACCGGGACCTGGAAGTACTCTGCGAACAGGAGTGCATAAGGAGCAGCCAGAGCGGCTTGCTGAGTAAAGTCGGAAACATATAATATTTCCTTTGGCTGCAGCTTCAAATCAATTCCAGCGAGGACGTGGGCTCCCACGGTCATGACCGGACAACCGGCTGACAAAAGGATCTTCTCTGTGTTCGATCCAATGAGAAGATGCGCAAGGCCCCAATGCATTCCGTGAACACCTAGGACGAGGAGATCCGCGTTATAAAATGAGACCGCCTTCAGAATCATTTCAGCGGGGGGTCCATCGTCCACGTGCGTCTGTACGTTGAGCCCGGTGCGGCGTACGCCCGAAGCAAACGCATCCAATCGTTCTTGAGCTTCTTTTCGTGTTACGCAGGGGCTCTCCAAGAGTAACTCCGCCTCCATTGCAGGTGCAGACAATTGCACTACGTGGAGCATGATGATGGTCGCCTGAAAGTGGTGTGCGACCGCCACGGCATAATCAAGCGCGAGACGCGAGCTTTGGAGAAAATCAGTCGCAAAAAGAATTTTGTTTATCGTCAACTTACTTTCCATCAGATCTTCCTTCCAACTCGCACTCAAAGCGTTCGTTTAGCGCATCGGATTCGTTCACGCCAGCTCAGGGGTTGTGATCCGCCGTCCTGATTCCCATGACGGTCCGATATCGCGCCATGACCGCAGCCGCCTTTGTTTCCTCGCCTTCGCTTCGGTATGCCTGGGTTAACAGCAAAATCGCTTTTTGCAAGAGTGGATCGAGTTCGAGCGCGCGCTCCAGATGAGGGATCGCCTCCGGCCGCTGATTGTTGTCGAGTAGTGCAGTTGCGAGGTTCACCTCGTAGGGTGCATAGTTTGGCCGCTGCGAGAGCGCCTGGCTGAAGCGTTTGCTCGCCTCGCTCGGCTCTTTAGCGATCAAGAGAATACTTCCGAGAGCGGTCAAGACAGCCGGATCATCCTGGACCTCTTTCAATCGGTTGAGCATACGATACCCGCGAATCACCTGCGCGGAATCGTGGTTCTCGATACCGACCGTGACGAGAGCGAGCGCCAGGTTCCGGTCGCGTAATTCCGGATCCGGCTCGCGCCATGCAACCAACTCTCCGGCGCCAGCGGTCGATTCCGTCTGGTCCGGATGCCGGCTGATCCGGTGATCTGTGAATGCGGTATGTCCTCCATCTTTCGCAGGCCGCTGCGGCATGTGACAGCCTATGCAATTTGGCAAAGCAGCATGTTTTGCCGGAAGTACCGCAAGGTGACAAGTCAGACAGCGCTGCCGGAAATAATCCTCAGGCTGGCTTGGTTGTTCGTGCGGATCATGGCAGGTGCCGCACCAGAGCTTTGCGCCGCTGCGCCGTTTGCAGGTGCTGAGCGCAAGTTGCTCCGCTTGGCTGATCACCTTTACTGTGTCTTCTGGCCCATGTGCAGCGACGTACACGGTGTAGCTCTGCTCTAACGTCTGGCCCGGCTGGAAGTCGGGGATCGCCCTGCCTGGATTTGGTATGCGAATCTCGCCGGCAAGATGACACTGCTCGCAAATGCTATCGCGCGCCGCTTCGGGCAGCTTGGCCGGATTCAGCACAGTGCCGCGAACCGGATTCCTGAGGTGGGCCTCTGTGTTTCCATGGCAACGCTCACAAGTAATGCCTGTGGCGGTAAACGGCGGGCTCAAGTACGTGTTCAGCGTCTCCGGAACGGGCCGCGCCCCGCCGGAATGGCAGGCCAGGCACTCCGCTGTCACGGGACGTGTGAAGTCCGGAGCCGGATCTTGCTCGAACCCCGGCGCGACATCCCATTGCCGCCGTTTCGAGTAATAAGAAATGGGCGATTGGAAGAGATGATCCCCGACTTGCGCCAGATACCCGAACGCATGTTCGCCGGAACCCACTACGTATTGAAACCTCATCGATTCGGATTCGCCTTTGCGTGTCCAGGTCTGGATGATTCCGTTCTCGCTATTGCGAATCGTAAATCGAGTCTGGGAGAACGGGTGATCGAAGGCGCCTTCAGGTTGGGCGCCTTCGATGGAAAGAGAACGCGCCATCGGCGTCTGGGCGAATCCGGCGGCTTCTTTCGGATGGCACAACGCGCAGGTGGTGCATACTGCGCTCGCGGGGAACAAGACTACCAGCGCCAATAATAGCCGCAAGACAGAGGCTAACAAAGTCCGCGGCAATCGACAAAATTGTCTTGTAGCGATGACCATAGGGGCATATACTACTGCCAAGTAGCTTTTCGCTTGCGCGAAGAAGCATCTCCTTCGCGCGCTTCAGCTTGAAGGGGACAAATGAACAACTATTCTAAGCTCCGGCTCGCCGGAAGAATCCGAACTACGACGCTTGCTATTTGCTTAGCGGCTTTGTCATCGACACTGTTCGTTGGTCCTGCCAACGGCCAGGTCTTGCAAGGAATCAATGGGACCGTAACGGATGCCACAGGAGCTGTCGTTCCGAATGCGACAGTAACCGCCACCAACGATGCGACCGGTGTGTCCAAAACTGCCGTGACCAGCTCGGCGGGGACCTATGAGTTCAATGACCTGATTCCCGGTACCTACACAGTGAAGGCGGAAGCACCCGGGTTTCAGACCTCGGTACATAACGGGGTGGGCGTGGAAACAACGAGAATTTCGACGGTAAATGCGGTGCTACAGCCGGGCGAAACGACCCAGACGGTGAACGTTACCGAGAGTGCGATCGCAATTGACACCACGCAGCCACAGCTCGGTACGACGATCGAAAACAAGGTGGTGCAGGAACTGCCTCTACAACTCGATTCTGGTGACAGCCGCGGCCGTCAGATCCAGAGCTTCATCTTTTTGGCGCCGGGCGTTACCGGCAGCACCTTCAGCTATCGCGTCAACGGCGGCGTTGATTTCGAAAGCGAAGTGGTGTTCAACGGCATTCCCATGGCGCAATCGGAAACGCAAGGATTCCAGACCATCTGGAATCCTCCGTTTGAACTCGTCAACCAGTACAACGTGCTGCGCTCGACATTTTCGGCTCAGTACGGCTTGGCTCAAGGCGTCATCACGTACAACACCCGCTCCGGAACGAACAGTCTGCACGGCGACGGTTTTGAGATCATCCGCAACAACTTCTTTGACGCGAGGGGCGCGTACAACCCCACTGTTCCGATCGACAAGGAAAACAACTACGGATTCACGGTCAGCGGCCCCGTGTTCATCCCCAAACTTTACAACGGAAAGAATCGCACGTTTTTCACCTTGTCGATGGAGTGGTACCGGCGGACCCAACTCCAGACCGGCAACGTCTCGCTGCCCACGGCAGCAGAAAAGGCCGGCGACTTCAGTGGTCTGGGCACCCAGATCTGGAATCCGATAGGCAGCGGCTGCACAGCGAACGGAAACACGCCGGGCACGCAATTTCGCGGAAACGTTATCCCCAGCGTTTGTTTCAGCCCGCTTTCCGCCAGCCTCCTGCAATACTTCCCGAATCCGAGCTTGCCGGGATTCGTGAACAATCAGCCGACGCTACTCGGAGTCTTTCCGACCCGGCAGAGTCCTTGGGGCTATACGATCGATCACAATATTAGCGACAAGCAATCGATTCACTGGACCGAGTGGCGAAACCCGTGGCATTCCTATGCAACTGAAAACGGCGCCACTGCGCTGCCCATAACTAACCCGCTGACTAGCGTAACCTACAACCCGGACCTCGGCACGGTTTTCATCCTCAACTACGCCTATACCGTCAGCCCTCACCTTGTGATGACCGCCGGTGCCAGTTGGTTGGGCGAACTGAACGACCAGATCAGCCAGCGTCCTAATAACATCTCGTTCCCCGCAGCCCCGGGTTCGCCGCAGGTTCCAGCCATCACATTCAGTGGCCCCCTGAGTCCGATTACGGTCGGCTCGCCCTGGATTGAGTCCATTAACCGCAAATTGGGCATTGTCGCCGAGAATAACTGGCAGTGGGTCAAGGGCAAGCACACGTTTAACATCGGCGGGGAGTTTAGAAGGACCTACCAGGACGATAACGAATGTCAGCAGTGCGCCGGCAGCTTAGGTTTCAGCAACGATGAGACCGCCAATCCGGCGAATTTAAGTAACACGGGCAACGCTTTTGCGAGCTTCTTGTTGGGCACGGTGGATAATGCAGCGCGCATCGGCTCGCAGGAGGAGCGGCTGCGGAACAAGGATTTCTCCTTCTACATCCAGGACGATATCAAGCTAACTCCTCGCTTCACTCTCAATGCCGGTGTCCGCTGGGACATTATGGTGCCGTTTACTGCGTTGAACAATCCAATCGTCTACTTCGATTCCAAGATCATCGATCCCCTCACGGGCACGCTGGGCGCCGCGACCAAATTCGGCGATTGCGACGGCTGCGCCGATATTACTCGGGCCGCCATTCATTGGGGCCATGTCAGTCCGCGTCTGGGCGGCTCCTACGAATTGAACGATAAGACCGTGATACAGGGCGGCTTCTCCGAAAACTACCTCGATGGAGGCGCCTACGAATACGGAACTGCGAAGGTGGCTGTGAACTACGGCAACCTGCTGGTCGGATCGTACTCGGCGCCTTCTCTGAATTCGTCAACTCCGGGATTCGGCTCCTGGGATACTCACGTTCTTCCATTCCCGGCACCCGTGCCGTTCAATAATGGTCTCGGAACGGGGACATTCATCAACGCGTTCAATCCGGCCCAGGATGGGTGGGCTCCCTACGTACTTTTGTGGAACATCGGTATCCAACGCGAATTGCCAGGCAACATGTTCCTTTCCGCCGCGTATGCCGGCAACCGCGCCAACCGGCTGCCGTCGCAGTTGAATCCCATTAACCAGCTTCCGGCGCAATTCCTTTCTCAGTATGGCGCCAATCTTGGTTTGCCGTATGCCACTGAGGGACCTATCCTCGGCATCCCGCTGCCGTTTCCGAACTTCCTTTCGATTGAGCCGAACGCTTCGGTATTGCAGGCGCTGCGGCCGTATCCGCAATTTCAGGGCAGCGACGGCGGTATCTTCAACAACTTCGACGATACCGGCTCATCCTTCTATAACGCCCTGCAGCTTTCGCTCGAAAAGAGATACACGAACGGCCTTAGCTTCCTGGTTTCTTACAACCTCTCGAAAATGATGTCAGACACGAATTCGGGGTTTACGTCATTTGCCGCATTGGCTTACAACAAGAACAATCAAGCATCCGAGTGGACCATCGATAACAACGACCAGACGCATATGATCAACATCGCCGCAACGTATGAACTTCCGTTCGGAAAAGGACGAAGATATATGAATCGCGGCGGCGTCGCAAACGCCGTTTTGGGCGGTTGGCAGATCAGTCCAATCTTGACCTACGCGACCGGAACACCGCTTTGGAGCGGCAATCCCGGTGGGTCGGTCTATGTTTCCGGCGATCCGCTTGGAAACCAGTGTGCTCCGTGTAACCGAGCCAACGTTGTTTCCTACAGCAACATGATGCTTTCGTATAACAACGTTTACCAGGGGCTGCCGGTCATCAATAAAGCCGATTTTAGTGACCCCGGCCCATGGGGTTTAGGCAACGCGCCCCGCGTGATCGGGGTTCTCAGAAACCCGTTCCAGTACAACGAGAACATCGCTCTTGCAAAGTATTTCCCGCTGGGAGAGAAGGTCAAACTCAAACTGGAAATGGAGTATTTCAATGTACTCAACCGAGTGGTATTCGGCGGCCCGGACTTGAATTTCGAAGACTCGACCTTCGGCCAAGTGATCAACAGCCAAAACAACAGTCCGAGGCAAGGCGAAGCCTTCTTAGGCATCGACTGGTAGCAGGCGCTTGAGTTATGTCTGGGCTGCGGGTCTATTCCGCAGCCCCTCGTCTTTCGTGCGGCAGGTTATTGCGCGCTATCGGTGGAATGCGCGGCCGTGAGCTTGGTGTAGCGTTCAATCTCCAGCCGCGCCTTCTCGGTTAGCCCGCGTTTACGATACACCTGGGCGAGTACGAAGTGAGTAGGCGCGTCGTTAGGCGCGAATTCAACGCTCTTTTCAAGTTCTGCCTCGGCCTGATCGAGTTTGTTGAGATGCAGATAAGCTTTGCCTAACTCGCGATGAACGCGGACGTCCTGCGGCGCGATAGCGAGAGCCTGCTGGAGATAGGGCAGCGCTTCTAAGGAACGATCGTTCGTCACTAACAGGGCGCCCAGATCGAGATAGGGGCCGGAATCTTGATTGGCGCTGCCGCTCTGCCAGTAAATAGCATTGTGGTAAGCGGCAATGGCTTCGTCCGTGCGGCCTAAGGCTTCAAGCGCCAGGCCGAGATTATCTTCCGCTTTGACGCTCTTGGGCTCGGACTCAAGACAGCGCATAAAAATCTTCACCGCCTCATCGAATCGGTTCTCGTTGTATTTCGTTCGCCCGAGATAATAAAGCGCCTGCCAGTTAGCGGGATCCCATTCGACCGACTTCGTAAACCACGTGTCGGCATCCGAATAATCATGCAAAATAACATAGTCGCCACCAACAACTTCCAAATCGTGAGCTGTGGGGCGGCGGTATCTTGCGGCTTCGGTGTATTCCGCAAGCGACGCCTTCGCGTCTTGCTTCTTGAACAAAATGTAGCCGAGCAGATAGTGGCCGTCGGCGGAATTTTTGTGTAAGTCCAGATAGCGGCGCGTCACCTGCTCGGCGCTGGAAAGTTGACCTGACTCAACTAGAGAACGCGCTTCAGACAGAGGATCGTCGGGTGCCGAATGGTTTCCGCTGAGTCGGAGATAGCGATCCTGCTCGCTCCGGGCTTGCTCGGTCATCCCGAGTTTCTGGTAGGCTTGCGCCAGCAGAAAGTGCGCCGGTCCACTCTGCGGATCTAGACGAATGGCCGTTTCTAGCTCGGTGCGCGCGGCTTCGGGCTGTTTGAGATCCAAGTAGGCTTTGCCGAGCTGCCGGTGAAGCTGCGGCTGATCCGGAGCAAGCTGTGCCGCTTTGATCAGGAACGGCAAGGCTTGCGCGGCCTCGCTCGCTTCCGTAAGCAGCGTGCCAAGGGCAGCATAAGGGTCCGGATCTGCCGGGCTCGAGCTGGCATCCAGAGCTACCGCAGCCCGGTATGCTGCCAAAGCGTCTTCGGGGCGCCCAAGTTGCTCGTAAGCCCGCCCGAGGTTTGTGTGCGCCTTGATGTTCCTGGAATCCAGCGCGAGGGATTGCCTGAAAAACGATGCTGCTTCTTCGAAGCGCCTCTCGTTGTATTTCGTGCGGCCGAGCAGATACAAAGCGAGCGCGTTCTTGTTACCCGACTCTATGGATCTGGTAAGCCACTCATCGGCTAATGCATAGTTTTCGAGCAGGAAGTAATCGCACCCCATCACCTCGAATTCGGGAGCACCGAGCGGGCGAATGCGGCCAGCGGACATGTACTCGGCCAGCGAGGATTTCGGGTCATTCCGTTTGAACAAGATGTAGCCGAGCAACTCGTGAGCGTCTGCCGAGGCGTCGTGCGACAAAAGAAACTGGCGAACAGTTTGCTCGGCCTCCTGGAGATTTCCGGCGGCAAATAACCTTCTCGCCTCTATCAACTGAGGATCGTTTGATTCAGCGGGTAAGTCCTGTGCGGGAGTCAGGCCCGGAATCAGCACCATAGCGCCGAGAAGTATTCGGCAGAGAAACATAGGGCGACTTACTCGGGCCTCGTCGATAATGGCGGTCGCGTTCAAGGTTTTTCGGGTTCCTCAACCACGATATATCGATTCATTGGCAAAGAGTCGAGCACTTGGACCGTTCCGCTTGGCCACTGCACGCTCATATGATCTATCTTGGTACAGGATCCGAGCCCGAAATGAATGCGCGGGTCATTGCGTGATATGTAACTGCCGCCATTGCGCTCCTCTTCAAATTGTTTTTGGCCGCATGCCTCAACAGTCACTTTGGCGCCGATCGCGTCGCGGTTGCTTCGCGTGCCGCGGAGGGTAACGCCGACCCAGGTGTTCCGGCTGGCAGTATCATTTCTCAATAAGACGGGGTTGCCGGAGATGGGAAGTACGACCAAATCCATTTTGCCGTCGTTACCGAAATCGGCTGCCGCCCCGCCTCTATATGAATTATTTGGAACGCCTGGGAATGAGTAGCTAATGGACGTATGATCGCCGGCACTGTGGAAGATAGTTATAGGTTCGAAGTAATCCTTGTCGGTCGGATAGACGTGGCCGTTCGCGCTCCAGAAATCGCGATTGCCGGAATTAGAAAAATCCGTTAAGCCGCACGCCCAGCCCAGAAACTTCGAGGTTACAGTCGCGATCCCGGCTGTCGCTGCAACCTCTTCGAAAGTTCCTGACTTGCCCTGACGGAAAAGTGGGAAATAATCCTTGTTGAACGTGGTCGTGAGTACATCGAGACGGCCGCTCCTGCCGTATTCGCCAACAGCGATTCCCATGTTCGATTGGACCCGCCCATCGGCGTTGTAAGCCAAGCCGCGGTCCAGCGCCGCCTCTTTGAAGGTGAAGTTGCCATTGTTCAGAAACAGGAGATTCGGGTCGGAGTCGTTAGCGACCAAAATATCGAGTTTCCCGTCGCCGTTAAAGTCCCCGGTCACGGCAGTGAAGCCGTGTGCTGGCGGTACGGCGGCGATGCCCGAACTTTGCGTCACGTCGGTAAATGTTTCGTTGCCGTTGTTCCGGTACAGCCGTGATCTTGCGCCGGGCAGACCGATGGGGCCGCAGAACGTGCGTTGTCCGAAGTAGTCACAGACGGGCGCCGGTTCGGCGAATGACATCCCGTGAAGGTCGATGTAGCCAGTGATGAAAAGATCGAGCTTTCCATCGTTGTCAAAATCCCCGAATGCGCTGCCGGTGTGCCATTCCGGGTTTTGCGGCAATCCGGCCTGCTTTCCAATCTCGGTAAATGTGCCGTTGCCGTTGTTTCTGTAAAGCAGATCCACACCGATATTTGTAATCAGAATATCCGTGAAGCCGTCGTTGTCGAAATCCGCCGCGTTGGCGCCGGTGCCCCAGTAGGGGTCTGACAAGCCAGCTTTCCGGGTCACATCTTCAAATTGTCCGTTCCCAAGATTGTGGAAGAGGTAAACGGACCCGGAAGCAGCCTCCGGTCTCTTACCCGCCAGGATCTCGCGAAGCTGCGGCATCGTTCCCCCGTTTACGATGAGCAGGTCGGGAAGGCCGTCGTTATCGTAGTCGAGCCAGGCGGCTCCGCTGCCGTTCGCCTCCGGTATCCAGCGTTTTTCCGGTCCGCCACAGCGCATGTTCGCGTGAATACCGGCTTGGGCCGCGATGTCCGTGAACGCAAGGTTCTCCTCGCTCGATGCAACCAATGCTACTCCCGACGCCAGCAATGCGACTGCGATGAAAACCACGCTTGGAGTATTCAAACTGCTCATTATCGGCTAACAGGCCGGCACAGGGCGGAGCCGCCCCGATCCATCTAGGTAAATGCCGGCGGGCCGCTCCGTTGTGCCGGCGGCTACTTTGAAGCCGCGCCGCTCACGACGCACTATAGTAAATCCATGGCAGTTCGTTTTGCCGCCGCTGTCGCTATTCTGGGTGCTGTGTTGGGCAGCACCGCCGTGCATGCTCAATCGGCGGGGTATGACCGTGTGGAATCACTCTACCAGGATGCCAAGTCAGCCGAACAGGCCGGCGATTTGGCCTCAGCAATCGCGAAATACGAGGAGATCCTGAAGATCGCACCGGAGCTGGGCCCGGCGTACAACAACTTGGGAGCGGTCTATTTCAAGCAGGGGCAGTACGAGCGGGCGGTCACGGTGTTGGAACGTGGCTTAAAGGTGGACCCCAAGATGACGTCGGCCTCGGCGCTGCTTGGCATGGCGTTCTTCCAGATGGGCGAGTACGCGAAAGCGAGGCCGAGGCTTGAAGCCGTGGTAGCGGCGAATCCGAACGACGATAAGGCTGAGTTTCTTCTGGTCAACGATCTGACGAAGCTTGGCGATTTTCATGCCGCGGCTACGCACCTGGAAAAACTCGCCAAGAGAGCGCCGGAAAACCAACAGGTCTGGTATCAGCTCGCGAGGGTTTACATGCAACTATCCGAAGAGGCGTTGGGCAAGGTGAACCAAATCGACCCGAATTCCGTTTGGGCGCACGAGATCTCCGCCGAGCTCATGGAGAGCATGAAGAACTATGACGGGGCGATTCTGGAGTGGAAGAAAGCCGAGGAAGCCGCGCCGCGCCAACCGGGAGTGCACTACAAGCTCGGCGATCTCTATTGGAGCCTTTCGCAGTGGGACAACGCGACCGCGCAATTCGAGCAGGAGATGGCCATTGACCCCGGCAACTGTAGAGTGCAGTGGAAACTCGGCGACGTCCTGCTGCAAAAGAGCGTGCAGCCGGAGGAGGCGCTGGCGCGCATGGATAAGGCATTAGCTGGGTGTCCCAACCTGGTAGAGGCGCGCGCGGATCGCGGCCGGTTGCTGCTGCGTTTGCATCGTGAGGAGGAAGCCATCACGGAGCTGCGAGCCGCGGAAAAATCGAACCCAACCGAACCGAGCACCCATTTCCTGCTGGCGCAGGCATACCGGGCGACCGGCAACACGCAACAGGCGCAGGCGGAGATGAAGTCTTTCACCGAACTCGAAGAGAAGGCGCGCGCGGCGGCGGCGGAACGGGCGCACGAAGTCATCAGCAACAACCAATCGGCGCATTAGCGGAGCGAGAAACTATGTTGCAGGATCTGCGGTACGGGTTGCGTTTCCTGGCTAAGAATCGAGCCTTCACAGCCATGGCGGCCTTGACTTTGGCGCTCGGGATCGGCGCCAACACCGCAATGTTCAGCCTGTTTGCCGCCGTGCTCCTCCGCCCGCTGCCCTATCCGAACCCCGAGCAGCTTGTGGGTCTTGGGCAGTGGCGCAATCAGAAAGGGGAAGGCTACATCCAAACGGGTGTCTCAGCGCCCAACATTGCCGACATCGCAAGAGCGGGTGTTTTCAAATATGTAGCCTACTATCGCTGGTCGCGGTTCAACATAACGCAAGGCGACCGGCCGGAGACGATCGACGGCATCAAAGCTTCAGCCGAATTGCTGCCGATGTTCGGCGTTCAGCCGCTGCTCGGCCGGGTGCTGACCGCCGGAGAGATGGAACCTGGACATGATCGCGCGGCAGTCATCGGTTATCGTCTCTGGCAGACACGATATGGCGCCGATCCATCTATCCTCGGCAAGCCCATTGAGCTAAACCAGCAGCGTTACACCATTGTCGGCGTGATGCCGGCCTCCTTCCGCTTCACCTGGGATCAGGAAATGGATGTTTTCGTCCCGCTGGTGTTGACGCCTGAGGAACGTGGCGAGATTGGTCGCGGCACCTCACGGGATCTGCAAACCCAAGCGCGCCTGATGCCGGGCGTGAGCGTTGCCCAAGCGCAGGCCGCCATGAACACGTTGGCCGACACGCTTGGCCGTGAGTATCCAGCCGCGGACAAGGGCTGGGGAATCAAAGTAGAGCCTCTGCACGCCGCTTATCATCGCCACATGCAGAAGCCCTTGTCCATCATGCTGGGCGCGGTGATGTTCGTGCTCCTGATTGCCTGCCTCAACGTATCGAATCTGCTTCTGGCGCGCGCCACCGGCCGAAAACGCGAGATCGCAATCCGCATTGCCATCGGCGCCAGCCGCCCCCGCTTAGTCCAGCAACTGCTGACCGAAAGCCTGCTGCTTGTCGTTTGCGCAGGAGCAATGGGCGTTCTGCTGGCTTATGCCGCGGATCGCCTTCTCACGCTTGCCATGGCTCGCTACGATATCTCGCTGCCGAATGCCAGGATCATCAATCTCGATTGGCGCGTTCTGCTATTCAGCGGAATAATCACCATCGGGGCGGGACTCGTGTTTGGGCTGGCTCCATCCTGGATCACCGCAAATTCTTCGGTGAATGACGCATTGAAAGAAGGCGCAACGAGCACTACCGCCGAGTTGGGCCGGCGTCATCTCCGAAATGCGCTCGTGGTTTGCGAAACAGCGCTGGCGTTGGTGCTGCTGACGGGCGCCGGCCTGCTCCTCCGAACTTTCATTGATCTCGTAAAGGTCGATCTTGGCATTAATCCCGCGAACGTTGTAACGATGGGGATCAGCTTGCCCGAATATAGATATTCGTCGACCGTTCAGCAGGAAGCGTTCTTCCGAACCCTTATGCAGAGGTTCGAGGGTACTCCTGGAGTCAAAAGCGCGGGCGCCGATGGCGGGGGCGCCAACGTTTTCTTCCAACCACAGGGGCAAGCTCCCGCTGCGCCCGGGCAGGAACCCACCGCCGCATTCAAAATCATTACGCCGGACTTTCTCAAGGCCATTGGAACGCACCTGGTGGCGGGGCGCGAGTTCACGGATCAGGATAATGCTCGCGCCGCGCCCGTCGCTATCATCAGCCAAACCGTTTCCCACCGTTACTGGCCAAACGCCAACCCCATCGGCAGCCACGTCACGATTCTTGCCCGAGTCTACTCCGGCGAGCATTCCAGCGCGTCGAAGTCTTTCGAAATCGTGGGAGTGGCGCAAGATGTTCGCAATGACGATCTTTGGCGGCCCGAGCCTGCGATCTACGTGCCCTTTGCGCAAAGTCCGACAGATTCCGCCTTCATAGTTGTCCGGACGGCCGTACCGCCCATGAGCGTTGTGCCGGCACTACGCAGGGCCGTGCGTTCGCTCGATAATGAGCAGCCGGTAAACCGGATTCAGACGATGGACGAAATTGTGTCTCAAACCTACGGCGCTCTTCGATTCCCAGCGACCTTGCTGTGGATCTTTTCAGGACTCGCTCTTGTTCTTTCCGCCGTGGGTTTGTTCGGCGTCATGTCTTACATGGTGACCCGGCGCACGCGCGAGATGGCTCTCCGAATGGCGCTCGGAGCAAGTCACCGGAACGTTCTTGGTCTCGTGCTGCGAGAAGGGATGGGTGTGACCTTGTTTGGTGTCGCTGTGGGTCTGGTGGCCGCTCTGGCGCTGGCCCGCCTCATGACGGAGTACGTCTACGGCATTACCTCCACTGATCCGCTCACACTCACATCGGCGTCGGTGCTTCTGATTGCAGTGGCCCTTTTGGCGAGCTACATTCCAGCTCGCAGAGCGGTCAAAGTCGATCCGTTGGTAGCGCTGCGGTACGAGTAATTTGCGCCTTAACAACGCCAACCTTTTTCTGAACGCGGCAGCTCTTGCCTTGGGGGCCGCAACTTGCTTGGGCGCGTATTCTTCCGAACCGGACCACACCGGCCCGAACTATGCGGGACCGGAGGTTTGCTCCAAATGCCACAAAGATATCGCCGCTTCGCAGATTTCCACGGCAATGGCGAATACCTGGCGCGGTGCGCTTGCGCCGTCTTTGCCTGCGAATTTCGATCAAAAGAAAGTGGAAGGGCCGGATCCCGTCTTTCGATATGAAGTTCGCCGTCTGGCCGAACAATTTGAGTTTTCCGTAATCCCGCCGCATGGCCCCCAAACCGCTTTGCCAGTAGAAGCAATTATCGGAGGCAAACGCCACGGTATGAGTTTTCTTGCACGGATCAGTCAGCTAGACGGTATTCCACTTGAGCGTCCGGCTTTGATAGAAGGACGCTATGCGTATTCTCCGCACGGATCGTTAGTGCTTTCGCCTGGCTTTCTGAATGAGAAGCCATCCGACTTGGAAGACGCGCTCGGCAGAGTCCTCAGCCCGAGTTTTGAGAAGAGATGCCTGACGTGCCATGGGCAACCGGATACATTGGGAGCCGGCAAGCACGGCGGAGTTCGCTGCGAAAGCTGCCACGGGCCGGCCGGCGCGCACGTGAATTCCATGCAGGGGCCAAATCGCCGGCCTGTGATACCGGAGGCCCTCACACCGGCCAAAGCAATGGCAGCGTGTGCACAATGCCACACCGGTCTCAGCAGCGTGAACCACGCCGACCCGCTGCCTGGAGATCTCTTGGTCTCGAGCCAAGTGCCGGCTCTGCGCAACTCCGAATGCTTTATCCAGAGCGGTGAACGCGTGAGTTGCACGGACTGCCATGATCCGCACAAAGACTCGGTGGAGGTCGCCGATACATCCGTAAAGACATGCCTCCGTTGCCACTCCTTCGCAAACGCGCAGCATGCGGCGATCTGTCCCGTAAATGCGGCATCCGAGTGCATCAAGTGCCACATGCCGTCTATCCAATCCAACTCCTTTCGCCTAACGGACCACTGGATTCGTGTGCATCCGGAGCAAGGCATCCAGGTGGGTAAACAGCAGGCGGGTAAACAAAGCGACAATTTGCGCTCGCTCGTTCCGCCCAAACGCGAGTACCTGCAAATCATTGTGGCCGACAATCGTGCGAAGGCCGAAGGCGCCCGCCAGCGGTTGGATAAGGGCGATTCCTTTTACGATGTCGCGCATGATCTTTCTATCGATCCCACCGCGCCCGGCGGAGGATTCATAGGCGCGGTGCAGTTGGCCGAAATGGATCCTCGCCTGGCCGCCGCAGCCGTGCGGTTGGATTATGGAGGGACGACGGCTATTATCGACCAGGGTGAGCGGTGCATCATTCTGCATCGCTTGCCTCGAGATTTTAAATGGGACGCCAACCGCCTTTTTGAAGAGGCCGTTACTTTGAGAGAGCAGGGCAACCGCAAAGGCGCCGTCGAGAAGGATCAGGAGGCTCTCAAAGTGTATCCGTATTTCTTGCGTGCTCTCGTTTTTATGGGAACCACGATGGGAGAAGCCGGCCGCGCCGATCGGGCATCGGAAATTCTCGCGTTCGCCGTACAGTCTTATCCGGAAGACGCATCTGCGCAGTTTGACTTGGCCTTGACGCTTGTCAACGAACCGGCAAAACAGATTATGGCGTTCCGGCGTGCAATAGACCTTGACCCGGAAATGGTTGCCGCTTATGAAAGCCTGGGGGCGGCGCTTGCGTCGGCGGGACAACTATCGAATGCCATTCAAGTCTTCCGTGAGGGGCTTACCGTGGACCCGCTGTGCGCGACGCTCTATTACGATCTTGGCTTGGCTCTAAAGCAGCAGGCCGACACAGCGGGCGCGAAGCATGCATTTTCGGTGGCGTCCAAACTTGATCCACAGATAGCCGCCCGAATCAAATAAGTACCTAGTGTCCCGTCCCGGTGATTGATTTAGCATTGATGCGGCGTTTGGGATCGGTGTAGGTCCAACGGATCGGTCGGGCAGAATTTGTATAAGCGCTGATGTATTTCATGAGTTTGCGGCGGAGGTGGCAACGGAAGTGAATACACCACGGGCGATCACATCGCGCTCGACCTTGGCAAACCAGATCTCGATCTGATTCAGCCACGACGAGTAGGTTGGGGTGAAGTGGAACCGGACCTTGGGGTTAGCTGCTAGGAAATCCCGAGCGGTCTGAGTCTTGTGTGCCGACAAATTGTCGAGCACGATGTGAATCTCTTTGGCCCAGCGCGCCTTGTTCACCACTCCTGTGAGAAACTCGACGAACTCGGCGCTGGTG
>Ga0335075_10000119_pt1 | contig 155724 bp, 150 predicted proteins | sample Lox_Sample_24_FD_206723 | JGI IMG/M metagenome (GOLD analysis project Ga0335075, IMG submission 206723) | Soil microbial communities from Loxahatchee National Wildlife Refuge, Florida, United States - Lox_Sample_2.4 | ecosystem: Environmental > Terrestrial > Soil > Wetlands | place: USA... | reverse complement strand
AGTTCTGCCGACTCGACCGGCAACTTCTGCCGACTCGGCGTTGGGTAGCGTCCCGGGTATGAGTGCCCCCGCTCTTCGCATCCACGGTCCGGTCCTGCCCGACGGGGAGGTGCGCGACCTGTACGTCGTCGACGGCCGGGTCACCTACGAGCGGCAGCCCGGGGCCGAGCTGGTGGCGGAGGGGTGGGTCGTACCGGGGCTGGTCGACGCCCACAACCACCTCGGGCTCGACGACGGGGGAGCGGTCGACGACGCCGAGGTGGAGCGGCAGGCACTGGCCGACCGGGACACCGGTGCGCTGCTGCTGCGCGACTGCGGGTCGCCCGCCGACACCCGGTGGGTGCAGCAGCGCGAGGACCTCCCGCGGCTGGTCCGGGCGGGGCGGCACATCGCCCGCACCAAGCGCTACATCCGCAACTTCGGCCACGAGATCGAGCCTGCCGACCTGCCGTCGTACGCCGCCGAGCAGGCCCGCGCCGGTGACGGGTGGATCAAGCTGGTCGGCGACTGGATCTCGCGCGAGGAGGGCGACCTCGCGCCGTCGTTCCCGGCGGAGTCGTTCGCCGCGGCGATCGCGGCCGCGCACGCGGAGGGCGCGCGGGTGACGGCGCACTGCTTCGGACGCGACGTGCTCCCGGGCCTCCTGGAGGCCGGCATCGACTGCATCGAGCACGGCACCGGCCTCGCGGTCGACCAGGTGGAGCAGATGGCCGCCGCCGGCGTCGCGCTGGTGCCGACCGTCATGCAGACCTCGAAGTTCCCGGGGTTCGCCGAGGCGGGCCGGGAGCGCTTCCCGGCGTACTCCGCGACGATGGAGGAGCTCTACGCCCAGCGTCGCGAGGTGCTGATGAGCGCCTGGGAGGCCGGGGTCCAGCTGTACGTCGGCAGCGACGGCGGCGGTCCCACTCGGCACGGCCACCTGGCCGGCGAGATCCTGGCGATGGTCGACCTCGGCCTGCCCGCCGAGTACGTCGTCGCGGCGGCCTCGTGGCGCGCCCGGGAGTGGCTCGGCTTCGACCCCACCCTCGCCGAAGGTGTCGAGGCCGACCTGGTGGTGCTGGACCGGGACCCGCGCGTCGATCCGTCGGTGCTCTACACGCCGAAGCGCGTCGTGCTCCGCGGGCGCGTGGTCGCCTAGACCCCGTACGCCACCCGCGCGCAGTTGCGCCGGACCAGCTCGTCCAGCTGCGCGCCGGTGCGACGGTCGGTGGCGGTTCGCCAGATCTCGTTGCGCCGGTGCAGGACGCCGTCGAGGCTCACGAACTCCTCCCCGCGCGCTTCGACCCGGTAGCCGTGCGCGAGCTCCCGGTCCGCGCGCAGCTCGCCGTGCAGGTACCTCTCGCCGACCCGGACGCCGAGCTGGAAGGTCGTGCCGGTGTCGTTGCGCACCACCAGGTCGACGTAGTTGTAAACGATCGTGCAGCCCACGCCCCACGGCACCACCCGGCCGCTGTCCGGGAACGCGTCGACGCTGTGCTCGGACCGCTCCACCACGGTGAGCGGGGAGTGCAGCACGAGCCAGTGCAGCAGGTTCGCCAGCTGGCAGACGCCGCCGCCCACCCCGGGCACGGGCCGGCCGTCGCTCAGGCGCAGGCCGTCGACGTACCCCCGCCGGCGCGAGCAGCTGCCCACGGTGCGGTTGAACGAGAAGGTCTGCCCGGGGCGCAGCACCAGCCCGTCGACGTACGGCGCCGCGAGCCGCAGGTTGGCGACCTTCCCGTGCTGGAGCGCCGGGTCCGTCCCGGCGAGCTCGCGCAGCAGCAGCGAGTCGTGCCGCGCCACGCGCGTCGAGAGAGGGAGCCCGGGCGACCGGTCCGTCGCCCAGTCACAGTGCGCGCGCCACCAGGTGAGCCGGCGCCGGGTGCGGTGCACCGCCACGGCGACGGGCCGGAGCCACGGGTGGCGCTGCGAGGGGGTCATGCCGGTACGACGCCGCGTCGGCCCGGCTGGTTGTGGCTATTCCGGGCGGACCAGCCGGAACCGCGACCGCGACCGGGCCTCGATCCAGCGAGGCGCGTGGGCCCGCTCGCCGAGGCGGTTGAGCAGGTTCTCCATGAGCGACTCGACCCAGTCGCGGTCCTGGTAGGCCTGGGTGCGCGTGGTCTCCTCGGTCTCGCCGCGCAGCCGCAGCGCGAGGTAGCGCGACGAGCGGGTCCGGGTGCCGGAGTAGAACATCAGCTGCAGCAGGTCGAACTGCCGCGGGTTCAGGTCGACCAGGCGGTCGTCGACGACCACGAGGCCGCGCGCCGGGTTGATGCGCAGGCCGTAGAACTCGATCCAGCTGCCCACGAAGCGCATGCCGAGCTCGAGCATGCCGTCGCGGCCGGCCTCGCCGGTCTCCTCGAGCTCCTCGTCCGGCTCCGGCTCGTGGACGGTGACCGGCCCCGGGATGGCCGCGAGGTGGTCGACGGGCTGGCCGCCCGCGACGACCAGGCGGTGGTACGCCGAGCGCGCGGGGTCCTCGGCCGCCGCGGCCCAGGCGTGGGTCACGGGCTGCGGGGCGAACGTCGTCGTCGGGCGGCGCGCCACCGCGGCGAGACGGGCCTGCAGCTCGCGCGGCCGGATCGGCTTCGGGACGTAGTCGTCGGCGCCCGCGTCGAACCCGGCCAGGATGTCCCGCTCGTCGGAGCGGGTGCTGATGATGACGATGTAGGTGCCGCTGAACTCCCGGATCCGCCGGGTCGTCTCGAACCCGTCCATCCCGGGCATCGACACGTCGATGGTGGTCAGGGCGGGCTGGTGGAGCCGGGCGAGCTCGGTGCCCTCGGTGCCGTTGAGCGCGGTGATCACGGAGAACCCCGCCTGGGAGAGGACCAGGTCGAGCAGCTCGGCGGTGTCCTCGTCGTCTTCGACGATCAGCGCGACGGGCGCGGTGGCCGGCGGGGAGTCGGTGGACATGCGAGGGCATTCGGCGGGTGGGACCCGATCGTGAGTGATTCGGCCGAGGTTGGTGAGACCGCAATGAGAAGCGAGCGGCGTCGTACGGCGGCCCTCAGAGCCGGGCGGCCCCCGGGAGCTGGGCCGCGAGCCGGGGGGCGAGCGACTGGCCGTAGGTCGTCGTCATGTGGTTGGCGTCCTGGAAGACGAGCACGGACCCGATGACGGGAGCACACCGGCGGGTGGGGCAGATGGAGTCGGTGAGGTCGATGAGTCGGACGTCGTCGAGGTCCTGCACCGCGTACTTCTGGGCGGCCCCGACGCCGCGGAGCGCGTGCTTGCGCGGAATCGCGCAGGCGGTGATGTCGTCCGCGTTCTCGGTGAGGCAGGCGCCCATGTCGATGCCCGCGCGCGGGGTGTTCCGGATCACCGCGATGGTGGTGCCGGCCGCGAGGAGCTCCCGGTAGAGCTGCCGCTGGGCGGTCCCGAGGGCCTGGGCGCCGGCCCGCAGGTCGAGGATCTCACCGTCGTCGCCGAGCGCGCGGTAGTCCTCCTGGCTGGTGACCAGCAGGTCCGGCGGGTCGCGCAGCAGCTCCTCGGCCGCGGCCTCCTGCCACTGCGCGCAGGAATCCTGGTACGGCGACTCGATCGGCACCCCCGGAGCCAGCGGGCAGTACTGCTTGGCCATCAGGGTCAGGTGCCAGTCGCTGGCCGAGGCCACGTCGACCATGGCCCGCGCCCACTGGACGGCGTGGGAGTCGCCGGCCAGCACGACACGGGTGTCGGAGTCGGTGGCGGCGTAGTCGCAGGTCTCGACCTCGTCGACGGTGTACGGCGTGATGCAGCCGAACTGGGTGTCGGGCAGCTGCTCGGGCTGCGGGTAGAAGGTCGCGTCGTGGCGTGGTGCGCCGGTGCGGTCGCCCCGCGGCTTCGCGTCCAGCGCGCCGGCGCCGAGGTTCGACACCGACTGCGGACGCCGCTCGCTCATCGTCAGCGCGTTGGCGAGCGAACCGTCGGTCTGCACGACCTCCGGACGCATCAGCCCGGCCACCAGGGCGATCCCGAGCGTCGCGGCGGCGAGGCCGCCCCAGGCACCCAGCGCCGGCCAGTGACCTCGCGACCAGGTGGCCCGCCGGGCCGGCTCCTCGATGAAGCGGTAGGAGAGGTACGCCGGAATGAACGATGCCGCGACGACCAGCAGGCCGGCCCGGACCCCCAGGTCGCGCTCGAGGACCACCGCGGTGAACACGAGCGGCGGCCAGTGCCAGAGGTAGAGGGAGTAGGACCAGTCGCCGATCCGCCGCATCGGCTTCACGCCCAGCAGGAGCACCGGACCCTTCGAACCCGCCGCCGGACCCGAGAGGACGACCAGGGCAGCGCCGAGGACGGGCAGCAGGGCCGCCGATCCCGGGAACGGCGTCGTCTCGTCGTACCGCACCGCCGCCACGATGATCGCCGCCAGCCCCAGCCAGCCGGCGGGTGCCGCGACCCGGCGCGGCAGCCGGGTCCACCGGTCCGCGACCAGCGCCGCGAGTGCGCCGACCGCGAGCTCCCAGACCCGGGTCCAGGTGACGAAGTAGGCCTGGGCGGGATTCGTCGAGGTCTCGTGGACGGAGTAGGCGAACGAGACCGCCAGCACCACCAGCATCGCGGCACCCACGACGCGCCGCCGGGAGATCCCGAGCCGGAGCGCGAGTGCCCCCGCCGCCATGAGCAGCACGGGCCAGACGAAGTAGAACTGCTCCTCGACGCCCAGCGACCAGAAGTGCTGCAGCGCGCTCGGGGGGCCGGTCGTGGCCGCCAGGTAGTCGACGGCCTGGTTCGACATGCGCCAGTTCATGCCGAACGCACTGCTGGCCGCGATGTCGGCGAGCAGGTCCCACCGTCGCAGCGGTGGCAGGAGCCACCACCCGACCAGACCGACCACGGCCAGCGTGCACAGACTGGCCGGCAGCAGTCGCCGAGCGCGTCGCGCGTAGAAGGAGAGGAGCGAGATACCGCGCTCCGAGTCCTGGTCCCGCAGCAGGATGCCGGTCATCAGGAAGCCGGAGACGACGAAGAAGACGTCGACGCCGACGAAGCCGCCGGGCAGTACGCCGACCCCCGCGTGCCAGAGCATGACCAGCAGTACGGCGACCGCGCGCATGCCCTGGATGTCGCCGCGGAAGCCCCGTTTCGCCGAGCGCTCAGGGCTCAGCGTGGAGGGTCGGGCGTCCGGCACCCCGGCATAGTACGCAGCGCGACGGCTCGACCCGAGTCGGCGGGCCGCACGCCGGTGGCGGAGTCGAACCGGACGTTCAGCGGCGAGTCGTGGCCCGCGTCGACCACAGGATGCCGGTGACCAGCAGGACGAGCAGGCCGAGCCCGCCGAGGAGCAGGGGTACGACGATCGTCGCCGCCAGGCCGAGCCCGAAGCTCCCGAGGTGGGGGACCGGTCCGATCTCGACGGTGGCGACAGGGGTGCTCGGCTGCTCGCAGGTCACCTGGAGCTCCCTCACCCCGCCGTCGACGACGGCGACGCCCAGCCAGTCGCCCTCGCCGTCCACCGACCGGCGGAACTCGCCGGTCGGCCTCCGCTGAGGCAGCGTGGTGCCGGTGGCGACGTCGACCACCGTGCAGGTGGGCGTCACGACGGTCTCGTCGGCCCAGAGCATCAGGTCGTCGTCGTGCTCGACCGCCACGAGGTGCGGTGCGCCGTCGACCGGCACCGACGAGTCGGTGGAGAGGAAGCCGCTCAGCGTCCACGCGAACAGCGCGAACCCGCTGACGACGGCGGCCACGAGCAGCCCGCCACCGAGCGCGAACCACCACGCCGACGGACGTACTCTCGTCGGGGTCCGAGGGGGCGTCGGCAGGCTCGGATCGGCGCTCATGGCCGACATCGTGCCCGATTTCGACCGGGCGCCCGGCGTCTGGCAGAATCGTCCGCTGAGTCCTGTGCCTGCGGTCCCTCTCACCCGCGTGCGCAGAGCCCGACGGTCGTCCCGCCCCGGTGTTCCCCACCTGGTGGAGGGGCAGCCACCCACACCATATTCCTGAGGAGACACCACAGACGTGGCCGTCAAGATCCGTTTGAAGCGCCTGGGCAAGGTCCGCGTGCCCCAGTACCGCATCGTCGTCGTCGACTCGCGCAAGAAGCGCGACGGCAAGGTCATCGAGGAGATCGGCAAGTACCACCCCAAGGAGGACCCGTCGTACATCGACGTCGTCTCCGACCGGGCGCAGTACTGGCTGGGCGTCGGCGCGCAGCCGACCGAGGCCGTCGAGGCGATCCTGAAGATCACCGGCGACTGGCAGACCTACAAGGGCCTCCCCGGCACCGAGGGGACCCTGAAGGTCAAGGAGCCGAAGCGCGACAAGCTCGAGATCTTCAACGAGGCGCTCAAGGAGGCCCACGGCTCCGGCGCGACCGAGGCCGTGACCAAGAAGACCGCCGCGAAGAAGGCCGACAAGGCTGAGAAGACCGAGGAGCCGAAGGCCGAGGAGACCCCGGCCGTCGAGGTCGCCGCCGGTCAGTCTCCCGAGGACGCCACCGTCGAGGCCGAGGCGGCCGAGACCAAGGCCGAGGCCTGAGCGACATGCTCGCCGACGCTCTCGAGCACCTCGTCCGGGGTGTCGTCGACAACCCCGACGACGTGTCGGTCCGCGACAAGCAGCTGCGCCGCGGCTCCGTGCTCGAGGTCCGGGTGCACCCCGACGACCTCGGCAAGGTCATCGGCCGCGGCGGCCGTACGGCGTCGGCGTTCCGCACCGTCATCTCCGCCCTCGCCGGCCGGTCCGGCGCGCGGGTCGACTTCGTGGACGTCGACCGGCGTCGCTGAGACAGCGTCACGCACGAACCGCTTGAATGGGTGTCGCCCTCCGGGGCGGCACCCGTTCGGCATTTGACGACCGAAAGCGCAGGAAGGACCCAGTGGAGAGCATCGAGGTCGTGGTCGGCCGGATCGGCAAGGCCCATGGCATCCGCGGCGACGTCACCATCGACGTCCGCACCGACGAGCCCGAGCGGCGCTTCGCGCCCGGGTCGGTCCTGCGGGTCGAGGCGCCCCGGGGCTCGACCAGCACGCTGCGCACCCTGACCGTCGAGCGCGCCCGCTGGCACTCCTCGCGGCTGCTGGTCGTCTTCGAGGAGATCCCCGACCGGACGGCGGCCGAGGCCGCGCGGGGCCTGCTGCTGCACACCGCCGTCCCGGCCGACGAGTCGCCCGAGGACCCGGACGAGTTCTACGACCACCAGCTGGTCGGCCTGGCGGCGTACGACGTCGAGGGTCGCGCGCTCGGCGAGGTGACCGGGCTGGTCCACGGCGCCCAGGACCTGCTGACGATCCGTACGCCCGAGGGCCGCGACGCCTTGGTGCCGTTCGTGAAGGCGCTGGTGCCCGCGGTCGACGTCGCCGCCGGCCACGTCGTGATCGCCGACCGCCCGGGCCTGGTCACGCCGCTGGAGGACGACGCGTGAGGCTCGACTACCTCACGATCTTCCCGGACTACCTCGCGCCGCTGCAGCTCTCGCTCCCGGGCAAGGCGGTGTCCTCCGGTCTGATCGAGGTGCACGTCCACGACCTGCGGACCTGGACCCACGACCGGCACCGCGCCGTCGACGACACGCCGTACGGCGGCGGCGCGGGGATGGTGCTCAAGCCCGAGCCGTGGGGCGAGGCCTTCGACGAGCTGGACGTGGACGGTGCCACCCTCGTCGTCCTGACGCCCTCGGGGGAGCCCTTCACCCAGGCGCTGGCCCGTGAGCTGGCGACCCGGGAGCGGCTAGTCTTCGCGTGCGGGCGCTACGAGGGCATCGACCAGCGGGTGCTCGACCACGCCGCGACCCGGTGCGAGGTACGCGAGGTCTCCATCGGCGACTACGTCCTCAACGGGGGAGAGGTCGCCGCCCTCGCGATCACCGAGGCCGTGGTGCGGCTGCTGCCCGGCTTCATGGGCAACGCCGCGTCACTGGTCGAGGAGTCGCACGAGGATGGGCTGCTGGAGTACCCCGTCTACACCAAGCCCGCGACCTGGCGCGGCCACGAGGTGCCCGAGGTGCTGCTCGGCGGCAACCACGGGGCGATCGCCGCCTGGCGGCACGAGCAGCAGCTCGCGCGCACCGCCGACCGGCGCCCCGACCTCCTGCACGCCAGCCAGGTCCCGGGCGGCGAGGAGATCGTCCCGGCGACCCGCGCCGACGCGCCCGAGCTGCTGGTCCTCCAGCGCGCCTGCTGGGTCCAGGAGGCGCTCGTCAACGACTCCCTCGACATCCCCGCGCTGCACGAGTCGCTCGACGACATGCTGGCCTCCTTCGAGGAGTGGGACTGGTACGTCGTGCGCGCCGCCGGCCGTCTCGTCGGCGCGGTGCGCGGGCGCCTCGAGGGCGAGGCGTGGGACATCGGCCGCGTGATGGTCGCGCCGGACCTGCAGGGGCGCGGGCTGGGCCGGGCGCTGCTGGAGCACGTGCAGCGGGTCGCGCCGCCCGCGGCGACGTCGTACGTCCTGTTCACCGGGGTGGGCAGCGCCGCGAACCTGCGGATGTACAAGAAGGCCGGCTTCCGGCTGCGCCCGGACCTGGCGCCGCCGCCCGGCGCGGTGGTGCTGACGAAGCGGATTTCCGGCCGCTGAGACCCCTGTGGCAGACTCATCCCTTGGTCCAGCCGGGCCGAAGGATCGCTCCGAGGACCGCACGGGGGATCTGCGTCGGGCCCCTGCCACAGGGGGAGCCCAGCGCCGCCGGCCACCTCGCCTGGACGACACCTGAACACGCACCACATCCGAGACCGCGGCTGACCTGTGGCACCCGCGAGGAGAATCATGAGCAACGTCATCACCGAGCTCGGCGCGGCCGCCAAGCGCGACGACGTCCCCGCCTTCCGCGCGGGCGACACCATCAAGGTCCACGTGAAGGTCGTCGAGGGCAACCGCTCCCGTGTCCAGATCTTCCAGGGCGTCGTGATCCGCGTGCAGGGCTCCGGCGTGGGCCGCACCTTCACCGTCCGCAAGGTCTCCTTCGGCGTCGGTGTCGAGCGGACCTTCCCGCTGCACTCCCCGATCTTCGAGCAGATCGAGATCGTCACCCGCGGTGACGTCCGCCGCGCGAAGCTCTACTACCTGCGCAACCTGCGCGGCAAGGCCGCCAAGATCAAGGAGCGTCGCGAGTCCTGAGATCCCCGGCTGCCGCCTAGGATCTCCGCGTGACCACCGAGGACCGCGGGACCCCTTCCGTCGATGACGGGGACGGGGACCCGCGGTCCTCGTCCATTTCCCCGGATCCCGCACCGGAGCCCGCTCCGCAGGACGACGCCCCGCAGCATGCCGCCCGGACCCGGCGGAAGCTCTCCGGCTGGCAGGAGACGGTGGTGCTCCTCGTCGCCGCCGTGCTGCTGGCCGTCGTGGTCAAGGCGCTGTTCCTGCAGTCCTTCTACATCCCCTCGGAGTCGATGGAGCCGGGGCTGGTCAAGAACGACCGGATCCTGGTGCAGAAGCCGTCGTACTGGTTCGGCGGCCAGCCGCAGCGGGGCGACGTGATCGTCTTCGAGGACCCGGGCAACTGGCTGCTCGGCGAGACGGCCGGCCCGACCGGCCCGGTCGCGAAGGGGCTGGCCGCGATCGGGCTCTACCCGTCCGGCGGGCACCTCGTGAAGCGGGTCATCGGGGTCGGGGGCGACGTCATCGAGTGCTGCGACGAGCAGGGCCGCCTGAAGGTCAACGGGGTGTCGGTCGACGAGTCCGAGTACGCCGTCCTCGACGGGGCGCCGTGCTACGGCCCGCGGCAGGACAACTGCGGCGAGGACTGGAAGGTCGGCCCGATCCCGGAGGGCAAGCTGTTCGTCATGGGTGACAACCGCTCCCACTCCGGCGACTCCTCGGTGCGGCTGTGCCGCTCCGACGACCCCGACTGCGACGCGCCGTACGTCGACGTCGACAGCGTGGTCGGCCGCCTGTTCGCACGGGTCTGGCCCGCTGACCGCCTGGATCTCACCGACGGTGTCGATGCCTTCGACGACGTACCCGACGCCTCCTGAGAAGGTGGTCGGGTGAGTGTCCTGCCCCGGGGAGCGACGGTCCGGCGTGACGCCGGGCTGTACGGCTACGAGCGCGCGCTGCGCCGGCACGGCATCGCCCCGATCGCGGGCGTCGACGAGGCCGGCCGCGGTGCCTGCGCGGGACCGCTGGTCGCGGGGGCGGCGATCCTGCCCGAGGGACGCGCCGGGATCGTCCCCGGGCTCGCCGACTCCAAGCTGCTGACTGAGAAGGCGCGCGAGCGCTGCTACGAGCAGGTCGTGCGGCGTGCCGTCGCCTGGTCGGTCGTGGTGGTCAGCCAGGAGGAGTGCGACCGCCTCGGCATGCACGTCGCGAACGTCGAGGCGCTGCGACGGGCGGTGGCGCTGCTGGACCTGCCGCCGGCGTACGTCCTGACCGACGGGTTCCCCGTCGACGGGCTGGGCGTGCCGGGGCTGGCGGTCTGGAAGGGCGACCGGGTCGCGGCCTGCATCAGCGCCGCGTCGGTGCTCGCCAAGGTCACCCGCGACCGGATCATGACCGAGCTGGACCGCGACTGGCCGGCGTACGACTTCAAGACCCACAAGGGCTACATCACCGAGACCCACACCGCGGCGCTGCGCGAGCACGGACCCTCGCCGGTGCACCGGATGCGCTTCGTGAACGTACGGCGGGCTGCGGGCCTGGAGCCTGAACTAGAGTCCTCCGGGTGAGCGCCGAGGACCTCGAGAAGTACGAGACCGAGATGGAGCTGACGCTCTATCGCGAGTACCGCGACGTCGTCGGCATCTTCAAGTACGTCGTGGAGACGGACCGGCGCTTCTACCTGTGCAACCAGGTCGACGTGAAGGCGCGCACGGAGGCCGGCGAGGTCTTCTTCGAGGTCTCGATGAGCGACGCCTGGGTGTGGGACATGTACCGCCCGGCGCGGTTCGCCAAGAACGTCAAGGTGCTGACCTTCAAGGACGTCAACGTCGAGGAGCTCAACCCCTCCGAGATCGACCCGCCGAAGCCGTAGGCCCGGCTTCTCCCGGGCCACGAGTCGTCCACACCGGGGCGGGGAACGGGGTCGTCCCCAGGTCCTCCTGGGCGACGGGCTCCCGCGTCCCCGCTCGCGGCGAGGCTGTCCGCAGGAGGTCAGCCGATGACGGGAAGCAGCACACCAGCACGCACCACGACGCAGGCGCTCGGGGCGTACGGCGAGTCGCTCGCCGCACGCCACCTGACGGCCCAGGGGATGATCCTGCTGGACCGGAACTGGCGCTGCGAGGCGGGCGAGCTCGATCTCGTGCTGCGCGAGGAGGACGTCCTGGTCGTGTGCGAGGTCAAGACCCGCAGCAGCGACCGGTGCGGTACCCCGCATGAGGCCGTGACCGAGCTGAAGCTCGCCCGGCTGCGCCGTCTGGCCGTCCGATGGCGGGAGGCGCACGGAGTCGGACCGGTGGAGATCCGCATCGACCTGGTCGCCGTCATCCGGCCACGTCGCGGACCCTCGCAGCTCGACCACGTGCGGGGGATCGGCTGATGCCCTTCGCGACGGCGCGGACCGTCTCGCTCCAGGGAGCTCTCGGGCACGTGATCGACGTCCAGACCGACGTCTCACCCGGCCAGGTCGGCACCACCTTGGTGGGGCGCCCGGACGCCTCGATCCAGGAGGCGCGAGATCGGTGCCGGATGGCGATCATCAACTCGTCGCTCACCTGGCCCGCCACCAAGCGGATCACCATCCTGCTCTCGCCGGCCGACCTGCCCAAGCGCGGCACGCACTTCGACCTGGCCATCGCCTGCTCCGTGCTGGCGGCCGACGGTCGGCTGCCCGGCGCGGCGCTGGACGGCGCGGCGCTGATCGGCGAGCTCACCCTCGACGGTGGTCTCCGGTCGGTGCCGGGGGTGCTGCCGATGGTGCTGGCCGCGGCCGACCGCGGGATCCGCCGCGTCTTCGTGCCCGAGCCGCAGGCCGCTGAGGCCGCGATGGTCCCCGGCATGAGCGTGCTCGGGATGCGCTCGCTCGCCCAGGTCGTCGCCGAGCTCCGCGGCGAGGAGGTGCCGGAGGCCGACCCGGTGGCGGCCGCGTCGGGCAGCCGGCTGCTGTCGTGGCGGGGCGAGGAGCGGATGGAGGAGGTCGACCTGGCCGACCTGATGGGCCTGGCCGACGCCCGCTTCGCGATCGAGGTCGCGGCGGCGGGCGGCCACCACCTGATGCTGTCGGGCCCCAAGGGGGCGGGCAAGACCACCATCGCGGAGCGGATCCCGACCCTGCTGCCCGACCTCACCGCCGAGGAGGCGCTGGAGCTGACGGCGCTGCACTCCCTGGCCGGCGTGCTCGACCCGGGCGCCGGGATGATCCGTCGCCCGCCGTTCTCCGCTCCCCACCACGACGCGAGCAAGGCCAGCCTGATCGGCGGCGGCTCGGGGCAGGTCCGACCCGGCGCGGTGAGCCTGGCCCACGCCGGCGTGCTCTTCCTCGACGAGTTCCCCCTGTTCCGCAGCGACGTCATCGAGGCCATGCGCCAGCCGCTGGAGAGCGGCGACGTGGTGATCGCTCGCACCGACGAGCAGGTCCGGCTCCCGGCCCGCGGCATGGTGGTGCTCGCCTGCAATCCGTGCCCCTGCGGAGACTTCAGTCCCGCCGCCGCCAACAACCGGTGCACCTGCAAGGAGGTCGCGCGCCGCGACTACCGCAACAAGATCACCGGCCCGGTCGCGGACCGGGTCGACATCCTGCGCCACGTCGAGCCGCTCCAGCCGTTCGAGCGCAACGACCGGTTCGCGCGACCCGAGGACTCGGCGTCCGTCCGGCTCCGGGTCACCCAGGCCCGGCGCCGTCAGGCCGAGCGGTACGCCGAGGTCGGCTGGCGGCTCAACGCCCACGTCCCCGGCGCGGCCCTGCGCGACAGTTGGTCGCTCGACGAGGCGGGGCGCGACCGGCTCGACGGCGACATCTACGACGCCAAGATCACCTCGCGCGGGGCCGTCCGCGTGCACCGGCTGGCGTGGACGGTGCTCGACCTCCAGTGCCCACGCGACCCCGGGCGCCGGCCGGGCGTCTCCGAGGTCGAGACGGCGCTGGCCCTGAGGCGCGGTGACCCGCTGCCGCTGGCCGCGCTCCGCCGGCGGGCGTCGTGAGCGTCCCGGAGGCGGAGCGCCTCGCTCGGGTCGGCCTGTCGCTGCTGACCGAGCCGGGCGACGCCCGGGTGGCGGCCGTGGTCGCCGACGTGGGCGCGCAGGTGCTCTACGACAACGTGCTGGCCCAGCGGGACGACTCCGAGGTGCGCCGGGACGCGCGCAGCCGGCTCGAGGGCTGCGACCCCGTCCGGCAGCTGGAGCAGGCGACGCGGGCCGGCCTGCGGTTCGTCGTCCCCGGTGACACGGAGTGGCCCACGCAGCTGGACGACCTCGCCCTCGCGCCCCCGCTCCAGCAGCGCGGCGGCGCGCCGCTGGGGCTGTGGGTCCGCGGACCGCTGCGGCTCGACGGGCTCGGGTCCTCCGTGGCGGTCGTCGGCTCGCGCTCCGCGACGACGTACGGCGCGGACGTCGCCGCCCAGGTCGCCGCGGTGGTCGCGCGGTCCGGAGCGCCGGTCGTCTCGGGCGCCGCCTTCGGCATCGACCAGGCGGCCCATCGCGGTGCGCTCGGGGGTGGTGGGACGACGATCGCCGTCCTGGCCTGCGGGGCCGACCGGGTCTATCCGCAGGCGCATCGCGAGCTGATCGAGCATCTCGCGCGGGAGGGTGCGGTCGTCTCGGAGTCGCCGCCGGGAGGCGCACCGACCCGGGTCCGCTTCCTCAGCCGGAACCGGATCATCGCCGCCCTCACGTCCGGCACCGTGGTCGTGGAGGCCGCGGTCCGCAGCGGTGCCCTCAACACCGCCAACTGGGCCACCCGGCTCAACCGACACCTGATGGGGGTCCCGGGGCCGATCACGAGTGCCCCCTCGCAGGGCGTGCACCAGCTGCTGAGGTCGGGCGCGGCCACGCTGGTGACGTCGGGGCAGGAGGTCCTGGAGATGGTGGCGCCGGCCGGGCAGCACGTCCTGGAGGAGCCACGCGGGCGCGAGCGTTCCCGGGACCGGCTCTCGATGAGCGATCAGCAGGTGCTCGACGCGGTGCCCGTCAGCCGAGCGGTCGGCGCCGACTCCGTCGCGCGGACGGCGGGGATGGCGCTGCTCAAGGTCGGGCCGGCCCTCGACCGGCTCCGGGCCGGTGGGTACGTCGAGCGAGAGGAGGACGGGTGGCGTCTGGCCGCCCTGGCGCAGGAGTAGCGCGCCCGGCGTGTCGGGTCCCGCGTCGGTGGGGCGTTCCTAGACTCGGGGGGTGACCGCCGAGACCGCACCCAGCTCGGAGGAGCCCGAGGTGGGGCTGCCCGAGCCGATGGTGCGGGTGCTGGGGGAGTACGAGCGGCACCTGGTCTCCGAGCGGGACCTCGCCCCGCACACCGTGCGCGCCTACCTGGGGGACCTGGCCGGTCTGCTGGAGCACGCCCACCGGATGGGCCTCGACGAGGTCGCGGAGCTCGACCTGCGCACCCTGCGCAGCTGGCTGGCCAAGCAGCAGACGCTGGGTCGTTCGCGCACGACCCTGGCCCGTCGGGCGACGGCCGCCCGGGTGTTCACCGCCTGGCTGGCCCGCACCGGCCGGATCCCGACGGATCCCGGCGCCAGTCTCGGCTCACCCAAGGCGCACGCGACGCTGCCGTCGGTGCTGTGCGCCGACCAGGCCGAGGACCTGATCGCCGCCGCGACGGCCCTCGCGGATGACGGCAGCCCGGTCGGGCTGCGCGACGTCGCCATGCTGGAGTTGCTCTACGCGACCGGCATCCGGGTCGGCGAGCTCGTCGGCCTCGACGTCGACGACCTCGACGCGGACCGGTCCGTCGTCCGGGTCTTCGGCAAGGGCCGCAAGGAGCGGACCGTGCCCTACGGCCGGCCGGCCGCCCGTGCCCTGCAGTTCTGGTTGCGGCAGGGCCGCCCGCTGCTGGCGCGGGACGGCTCGGGCGCCGCGCTGTTCCTGGGCGCGCGCGGCGGACGGATCGACCAGCGCGCGGTCCGCACACTGGTCCACCGACGGATCGCCGACGTCCCGGGTGCCCCCGACATCGGCCCGCACGGCCTGCGCCACTCCGCCGCCACCCACCTCCTGGAGGGCGGGGCCGACCTGCGATCGGTCCAGGAGCTGCTGGGCCACGCCTCCCTCGCCACCACGCAGCGCTACACCCACGTCACCACCGACCGCCTCCGCCGCGCCTACCAGCAGGCCCACCCCCGGGCATGACGCCAGTCGGCACCGCGGGTGCCGACTGGGGCGGGGTCACCAGGCAAGCCGGAGGGTGACCAGCGGCCTCCACCCGTCGTACGCCGACCGCTGCGGCAGCGGCGCAGCGTCGACCGGGCGGTCGCGCCACAGCGGCAGCAACCGGACCGGCCCGGCGCCGACGAGGCGCAGCGGGTCGAGGTAGGTGTCCGCGCCCTCGATCCAGCCCCAGTGCAGGCAGGTGCGCGGCGTGCAGTGGGAGGCGCCACTCTGGAGGCGGCCGATCGGCCCACCGGCCACGACCTCGTCGCCGACCGCCACGGTGGCCGCGACCGGCTCGTAGGTCGTCCGGGTCGAGCCGTGGTCGACCACGAGCACGCCGCGACCGGCGAGCGAGCCCGCGAAGGAGACGCGGCCCGGGAGGGCTGCCAGCACGGTCTGCCCGGGCCGGCCGAGCAGGTCGACGCCGCGGTGTCCCGACCCCCACGGGTCGGCGGGCGGGTCGAAGCGCACGACGACCTCGGGCTCGGGTGTCAGTGGCCAGTGCCCGACGGGGTCGGCATCGGCCGCGTCGGCGGGGGACACGGAGAGCACGGAGAGCAGGAGCAGGAGGACGGCGAGGGTTCGGGCCATGCACCGAGCATGGGGCGGTGGCGCACGCCGACGGGTGGAGCGTCGACCACCGGTGGAGAGCCCCGCCGGCAGGTCGGCTGTGGACGTCGAACGGCCCGGACGGTGGTCGCTGTCGCGATTGGCGGTCCGGGGACGCGGTCCCGTAGTCTGGCGGACGCGTTCCGGATGTCTGCATCCGGGACGACTACGCACGTCGGCTGACCGCGACGGTCCCGCTCCTGGGACCGATCACCCGCGGGCGATGGCCCTCGGTCCCGCAGCGATGCGGGTCGGGTCACGCGCAGGCGTCAGGGCGACCGGCACCCGTCGGTCGCGGTGAACTGAAAACACAACCGGTCCGGACTCCCGGCCCGCCCTGCTTCAAGGGTGGGCACACGGGCGCCGGCCACCAGGAGAAGAGAACCCACATGGCAGTCGTGACCATGCGCCAGCTCCTCGAGAGCGGCGTCCACTTCGGGCACCAGACCCGTCGCTGGAACCCCAAGATGAAGCGCTTCATCATGACCGAGCGCAACGGCATCTACATCATCGACCTGCAGCAGTCGCTGGCCTACATCGACCGGTCGTACGCCTTCATCAAGGAGACCGTCGCCAAGGGCGGGACGATCATGTTCGTCGGCACCAAGAAGCAGGCGCAGGAGGCGATCGCCGAGCAGGCGACCCGCGTGGGCATGCCCTACGTCAACCAGCGCTGGCTCGGCGGCATGCTGACCAACTTCCAGACCGTGCACCAGCGGATCAACCGTCTGAAGGAGCTCGACGAGCTCGACTTCGACAACGTCGCCGCGTCCGGCCGCACCAAGAAGGAGCTCCTCCAGATGCGTCGCGAGCGCGACAAGCTGGAGAAGACCCTCGGCGGTATCCGCGAGATGGGCCGCACCCCGTCCGCCGTGTGGATCGTCGACACCAAGAAGGAGCACCTCGCCGTCGAGGAGGCGCGCAAGCTCCGGATCCCGATCATCGGCATCCTGGACACCAACTGCGACCCCGACGAGGTCGACTTCCCGATCCCGGGCAACGACGACGCCATCCGCGCCGTCGGGCTGCTGACCCGCGTCGTCGCCGACGCCGTCGCCGAGGGCCTGATCGCCCGCTCCGGCGCCAAGTCGGGCGAGGGCGAGAAGGCCCCGGGCGCCGAGGAGCCGCTGGCCGAGTGGGAGCGCGAGCTCCTGACCGGTGACGCCGAGCAGGCCGCCGAGGCCGCCACCAGCGCCCCCGCCGGCGAGGCCGCGGCCTCCGAGGCCACCGGCGCGTCGACCGAGGCTCCCGCCGCCGAGGCGCCCGCTGCCGAGGCCACCACCGAGGCGCCCGCCGCCGACGAGGCCAAGGCCTGACGCACTCTCCGATCGCGGCGCGGCCCACGTACGACGTACGGGGGCCCGCCGCGTCGCTGAATGCGGTGCCACCCACTCGAACAACAGGGAAGAAGACTCATGGCGAACATCTCTGCCGCCGACGTCAAGAAGCTCCGTGAGCTCACCGGCGCCGGCATGATGGACTGCAAGAAGGCCCTCACCGAGGCCGACGGCGACTTCGACAAGGCCGTCGAGATCCTGCGGGTCAAGGGCGCGGCCAAGGCCGAGGCCCGCGGCGCCGAGCGCGAGGCGACCGCCGGTCTGGTGGCGCACGCCCCCGGCGTGCTCGTCGAGCTCAAGTGCGAGACCGACTTCGTGGCCAAGGGTGACGACTTCGTCGCCACGGCCGAGAAGATCGCCGCCGCGGCGTCCGACGCCAAGCCGGCCGACGTCGAGGCCCTCAAGGCCGTCGCGCTCGACGGCTCGACCGTCGGCGCCGTGGTCGACGCCCTCGCGGTGTCGATCGGCGAGAAGATCGAGCTCGGCCAGTACGTCGCGTTCGAGGGCGACGTCGTCGCCTACATGCACAAGCGTGCCGCCGACCTGCCGCCCGCCGTCGGCGTCCTCGTCGAGTACACCGGCGACGCCGACGCGGCCCGTGCCGCGGCGATGCAGATCGCGGCCATGCGCCCGCAGTACCTCACCCGCGACGAGGTCCCCGCCGACATCGTCGAGCACGAGCGCAGCATCGCCGAGCAGAAGTCGCGCGAGGAGGGCAAGCCCGAGCAGGCGATCGCCAAGATCACCGAGGGCCGCCTCAACGGCTTCTTCAAGGAGGTCGTCCTCCTCGAGCAGCCGTCGGTGACCGAGAACAAGAAGTCGGTCAAGGCCGTCCTCGACGAGTCCGGCACCACCGTGAAGCGGTTCGCCCGCTTCGAGGTCGGCGCCTGATCCGAGGCACCTCGGACGTCGTCGCCGGGGCCGGTCCGCGAGCAGCAGCTCGTGGACCGGCCCCGGTCGCATTTCCCCGTGGCCCTGGGGATATCCCGCGGTCGGAGCGCCCCGCGGTCCAGTAGGGTCCCGGTGCGGCCGCCGGGGTCGCGAGCGGCAGGACGAGGGGAACCCATGGGTCTGTTCGACAAGGTGCGCGGCCAGTTCATCGACATCGTCGAGTTCCTCGACGACAGTCGCGACACCCTCGTGTGGCGCTTCCCGCGCCAGGGCAACGAGATCAAGATGAACGCCCAGCTCGTCGTCCGCGAGGGCCAGGTGGCGGTCTTCGAGAACGAGGGCCAGATCGCCGACGTCTTCACCCCCGGGACCTACACGCTGGAGACCCGGAACCTGCCGATCCTCTCCACCCTGAAGGGCTGGAAGTACGGCTTCAACTCGCCGTTCAAGGCCGAGGTCTACTTCGTCGGCATGCGGCAGTACACCGACCTGAAGTGGGGCACCCAGAACCCGGTCACGCTGCGCGACGCCGAGTTCGGGATGGTCCGGCTGCGGGCCTTCGGCACCTACGCGCTCCAGGTCACCGACCCGGCGACGCTGCTGCGCCAGCTGGTCGGCACCGACCCGCACTTCCGCACCGACGAGGTCTCGGAGTTCCTGCGCCAGAACATCGTCAGCCAGGTCGGTACGGCGCTGGCGAACTCCAACCTGCCGATGCTCGACCTCGCGGCCAACCAGCAGACCATCGCCGACACGCTGGCCGGCACCCTGACGACCAACCTGGCCGACTTCGGCATCTCGATCCCACGCTTCGTCATCGAGAACATCTCGCTGCCGCCCGAGGTCGAGGAGGCGCTCGACAAGCGCACCTCGATGGGCGTGCTCGGCAACCTCGACCAGTACACCAAGTTCCAGGCCGCCGAGGCGATCGGCGACGCCGCCAACAACCCGGGCGGCGCCGGGGAGGGCCTCGGCATGGGCGTGGGGATGGCGCTCGGCAAGCAGATGGCCGACTCGCTCAACCCGCAGCAGGCCCCGGCGGCACCCGCCGCGCCCGCGGGCGGACCGCCGCCGATCCCGGGCGCGGCGCAGCCGTGGTTCCTGGCCGTGGGCGCCGCCCAGGTCGGTCCGGTCGGCGCCGCGGAGCTGCCCGCCAAGGTCGCCTCGGGCGAGCTGACCCCGAACACCCTCGTCTGGCAACAGGGGATGGCGGCCTGGACGGCCGCGTCCGAGCTGCCGGAGCTGCAGGGTCTGTTCGCGGCCACGCCTCCGCCGCTGCCGCCGCACGCCTGATCGGGTCGCGATGTCCGAGACTCCCGCGGCCCCCGCGCCGCTCAGCTCGACCTGCCCGAGCTGCGGCGCCCAGACGGCGTACGCCCCCGGCACGACGTCCCTGCGGTGCGGGTCGTGCGGATCCGAGCTGGAGATCGCGGCGAGTGCCGCCACCATCCGCGAGCACTCGTTCGACGAGTGGGTGTCCCGGCACGGCACCGTCGAGGTGGCCGCGCTGGTCGCGCACGTGCTGCGCTGCCAGGGCTGCGGCGCGAGCACCGAGACCGACGACCTGGCGAGCGCCTGCCAGTTCTGCGGCGGCGCGCTGATCGCCGACGAGCACCCCGAGGGCCTGGTGGCTCCCGAGGCGATCGTCCCGTTCCACGTCGACCGGCGCGGCGCCCAGGAGGCGTTCGGGACGTGGGTCCGGTCCCGCCGGTTCGCCCCGAACGCGCTGAAGAAGGTCGGCTCGACCGAGGGCCTGCACGGCACCTACGTGCCGCACTGGACCTACGACGCGCACACCGAGACCGACTACGTCGGCCAGCGCGGCGACTACTACTACGTCACGGTCAGCCACCAGGTCTCGGACGGCAAGGGCGGCACCCGCACCGAGACGCGGCAGGAGCGGCGTACCCGCTGGACGTCCGCGTCGGGCCACGTGTCGCGCACCTTCGACGACGTCCTGGTCGTGGCCAGCCACCAGCTCGACGAGGACCACCTGGAGAAGATGGGTCCCTGGACCCTGGCCGACGCACGGCCGTTCCAGCAGGAGTACCTCACCGGCTACTCCGCCCTGCGCTACGACCTCGACCCGCAGGCGGGGTCGGAGGAGGCGCGGGCCGAGATGCGCCGCGACATCGAGGACGACTGCGAGCGCGCCATCGGCGGCGACGAGCAGCGCGTGTCGAACATGGACGTGACGTACTCCCGGGCGATGTTCAAGCTCGTGCTGATGCCGCTGTGGATCGCCACCTACCTCTACGGAGGCAAGACCTGGCAGGTGATGGTCAACGCCAATACCGGCGAGGTCGTGGGGGACCGCCCGTGGAGCGTCCCGAAGATCGCCGCCGCCGTGCTCGCAGCCCTGCTCGTGATCGGGATCGTCGTCGCGCTCGTCATGGCCGGCTCGGACGGCACCTCGTCCAGCCCCTAGCTGCACCCGGCAGGTCCGGTCCGCCGGTGCTGGCTTCGTGGTCGGGGGACGTCATCCGATAGGTTTCTCCCGGTGGCCGGGCCGCGCGTGCGCGCCCGGTCCGACGTTCGACATCGACCAGGGAGGTTCTCGGTGACCGGGTACAAGCGTGTGCTCCTGAAGCTCTCGGGTGAGGTGTTCGGCGGGGGGAACGTCGGCGTCGACCCCGACGTCGTCCAGAAGATCGCCGCCGAGATCGCCGAGGTGGCCCGGGCCGGCGTCCAGATCGCGGTCGTGACCGGCGGCGGCAACTTCTTCCGCGGCGCCGAGCTCCAGCAGCGCGGCATGGACCGGGTCCGTGCCGACTACATGGGCATGCTCGGCATCGTCATGAACTGCCTCGCGCTCCAGGACTTCCTGGAGAAGCTGGGCGTCGAGACGCGGGTGCAGACCGCCATCACGATGGGCCAGGTCGCCGAGCCCTACATCCCGCGCCGCGCGATCCGGCACATGGAGAAGGGCCGGGTCGTGATCTTCGGCGCCGGCATGGGGATGCCCTTCTTCTCCACCGACACGGTCGCCGTGCAGCGGGCGCTGGAGTCCAAGTGCGACGTCGTCCTGGTCGCCAAGAGCGGCGTCGACGGCGTCTACACCGCCGACCCGAACCTCGACCCGACCGCGACCAAGTTCGACGACCTCACCTACGACGAGGCGATCTCGCGCGGGCTGCGGATCATGGACCAGACGGCGTTCGCCCTGTGCGGAGAGAACAAGCTGCCCATGGTCGTGTTCGGGATGGAGCCGGAGGGCAACATCCTCCGGGTCGTCCGAGGTGAGAAGATCGGGACGCTGGTGAGCGCGGGCTGAGTGCCCGTTCCACCACAGCGACCCGCGCCGACCGAGCGCAGCACCGACCAGCGCAGCACCCCGAGCAACAGGAGCAGCCGTGATCAACGACATCCTCAACGAGGCCGACGGCAAGATGGCGAAGTCGGTCGAGGCGACCCGCGAGGAGTTCTCGGCGATCCGGGCCGGCCGGGCGCACCCGAGCATGTTCAGCAAGATCGTCGTCGACTACTACGGCTCCCCGACGCCGCTGCAGCAGCTGGCGTCCTTCACCGCCCCCGAGGCGCGGATCATCCTGATCCAGCCGTACGACATCGGGGCGATCGGCAACATCGAGCGCGCCATCCGCGACTCCGACCTCGGCGTCAACCCGTCCAACGACGGCAAGATGCTCCGCTGCAACTTCCCGGAGCTCACCGAGGAGCGCCGCAAGGAGTTCATCAAGGTGGCCCGGGCCAAGGCCGAGGACGGCCGAGTCGCGGTGCGCAACCTGCGTCGTACGGCGAAGCAGGCCCTGGAGCGCCTCGAGAAGGACGGCGAGGTCGGCAAGGACGACGTGACCGGTGCCGAGAAGCGCCTCGACGGCGTCACCAAGAAGCACACCGACGCGATCGACGAGCTGCTGAAGAACAAGGAGGCCGAGCTGCTGGAGGTCTGAGACCTCTCTGGCTCGGCTCCCGATGACCGACACCACCCCGGCGCCGCCCAAGGACCACGGCCGCGCCGGCCGCGACCTGCGCGCGGCCTTCGCCTCCGCCTTCGTACTCGTCGGCGCGATCCTGCTGTCGCTGCTGTTCTGGAAGACGGCGTTCATGGTGATCGTGGCGATCGCCGTGGTCGTCGCGATCTGGGAGCTGCACCGCGGGTTCGGGGTCAAGGGCATCGACCTGCCCGAGCAGCCGCTGATGCTCGGCGGCGTCGTGATGGTCGTCGTCGCGTACTTCTGGGGTGCACCGGCGCTGGTCACGGCCACGGCCGTCGCCGCCCTGATGACGATGCTCTGGCTGCTGCGCCGGGGGATCGAGGGCTACGTCCAGAACGCGACGGCGTCCGTCTTCAGCCTGATCTACGTCCCGTTCCTCGGCTCGTTCGTCGCGCTGCTGCTGGCCGAGGGCGGCGGCGTCAACGCCAGCGGCCTCGACGACCCGGGCGTCCAGGGGATCATCACCTTCGTCGCGATCACCGTCGCCTCCGACACCGGCGGGTACGTCGCCGGCGTGCTGTTCGGCAAGCACCCGATGGCCCCGGTCATCTCGCCGAAGAAGTCCTGGGAGGGCTTCGCCGGCTCGTTCGTCTTCTGCCTGGTCGCGGGCTGGGCGCTGGTCGTCTACCTGCTCGACGGTGACTGGTGGGTCGGACTGCTGCTCGGCCTGGTCACGGTCGTCATGGCCACCCTGGGTGACCTGTGCGAGTCGGTCATCAAGCGCGACCTCGGCATCAAGGACATGAGCCAGGTGATCCCCGGTCACGGTGGGCTGATGGACCGCCTCGACTCGCTGCTGGCCACCATCGCGCCGATCTGGCTGATCCTGCACTACCTGGTCTTCTAGGACCGGGCGTGACCCTCTTCCTGGTCAGGCACGGGCGGCCGGTCGTCGATCCCACGACGCCGGCCGCGTCCTGGCCGCTCGACCCTGCGGGGTTCGACGACGTGTGGGCGCTGCGCGACCGGCTGCCCCAGGGCGCGGTGTGGTTCACCTCCCCGGAGCCGAAGGCGCTCGAGACCTGCCAGCTGCTGACCGAGGGCGAGGTCGGCATCGTCGACGGCCTGCGGGAGCACCAGCGTGGTGCGGCCTGGGTCGACGACCTCCCGGCCGCCGTACGACGAGCCTTCGCCGAGCCCGAGGTACCCGCCGTCGTGGGCTGGGAGCCGCTGGCGGCCCTGCGCGAGCGCGTGGTCGGTGCGGTGCGGTCGATCCGGGAGGTGCACCCGGACCAGGACGTGGTGCTGGTCGGGCACGGCACCGCCTGGACCGTGGTCGCCGCGGCGCTGACCGGCACCGAGCCCGACCTGGATCGCTGGGCGCGTCTCGGCATGCCCGACGTGCTGACCCTGTCCGAGCCGCTACTCTCGGCGTGATGAGCACCGAGGAGCAGGCCCCCGCCGCGGAGCCCAGCTGGTGGCACCGCGACCACCCGACCTTCACGTCGCTCTCCGGCTTCTTCACCGGCCTGCTGTTCGTCATCCTGGTGCCGGGCATCTACGCCGGCCTGCTGAGCGTGCTCGTCGAGACCGAGACGGCGGAGGAGCTGTTCCCGCTGGTGCTGGTCACGCTGGCCATCCCGATCGGGCTGACCGTCGCGCCTCGCACCCGGCGCTTCGGCCGCTACATGCTGATCGGGATCGTCACCACCGCCGTCGTCGTGCTCGCCTCGGCCGGCCTGGTGCTCTGGATCCTCTACAGCACCGACGCCTGATCCACCGGCAGGAGGGCCGACCATGACGACCTACGTGGGAGCCGTCGACCAGGGCACCACCAGCACCCGGTTCATGATCTTCGACCACGACGGTGGCGAGGTGGCCCGGCACCAGCTCGAGCACGAGCAGATCCTGCCGCGGGCCGGCTGGGTCGAGCACGACCCGGTGGAGATCTGGGAGCGCACCCGCTCGGTCGTCGAGATCGGCCTCGGCCGGGCCGGGCTGACGCACCGCGACCTCGCCGCGGTCGGCATCACCAACCAGCGCGAGACGACCGTGGTCTGGGACCGGAACACCGGGCGGCCCTACTACAACGCGATCGTCTGGCAGGACACCCGCACCGACAAGATCGCCGCCAAGCTGGAGCGCGACGGCCACGGCGACCTGATCCGGGAGCGGGCCGGCCTGCCGCCGGCGACGTACTTCTCGGCCGGGAAGATCCAGTGGATCCTCGAGAACGTCGACGGCGTGCGGGAGGCCGCAGAGCGCGGCGACGCGCTGTTCGGTACGACGGACTCCTGGCTGGTCTGGAACCTGACCGGCGGCATCGACGGGGGAGCGCACGTCACCGACGTCACCAACGCCAGCCGCACGATGCTGATGGACCTCGAGACCTGCGCCTGGGACGACGAGCTGCTCGCGCTCTTCGACATCCCGCGAGCGATGCTCCCCGAGATCAGGTCGTCCAGCTGCCCGGAGGGCTACGGACGCACGGCCGAGCGCGGCCCGTTCCGGGGGGAGGTGCCGCTCACCGGCATCCTCGGCGACCAGCAGGCCGCCACCGTCGGCCAGGTCTGCTTCGAGCCGGGGGAGGCCAAGAACACCTACGGCACCGGCAACTTCATGCTGCTCAACACCGGGACCGAGCCGGTGCGCTCGAAGGCCGGACTGCTGACGACGCTCTGCTATCGCTTCGGCGACGAGCCGCCGGTCTACGCCCTGGAGGGCTCGATCGCCGTCACCGGCTCAGCCGTGCAGTGGCTGCGCGACCAGCTCGGCATCATCTCCGGTGCCGCGCAGAGCGAGTCGCTCGCCCGGCAGGTCAAGGACAACGGAGGCGTGTACTTCGTGCCGGCGTTCTCGGGCCTGTTCGCGCCGTACTGGCGCTCCGACGCGCGCGGCGCGATCGTCGGGCTGTCCCGCTTCAACACCAACGCCCACGTCGCGCGGGCGACCCTCGAGGCGATCTGCTACCAGAGCCGCGACGTCGCCGAGGCGATGGCGCAGGACTCCGGCGTACGCCTCGAGGTGCTGAAGGTCGACGGCGGCGTGACGGCGAACGAGCTGTGCATGCAGATCCAGGCCGACGTCCTCGGGGTCGACGTCAGCCGGCCGGTGCTCGCGGAGACGACGTGCCTGGGCGCGGCGTACGCCGCCGGGCTCGCCGTGGGCTTCTGGACCGACACCGACGAGCTGCGCCGCAACTGGAACGAGGGGCGGCGCTGGACCCCGCGCTGGGACGACGAGCAGCGCGCGGAGGGGTACGCCGGGTGGAAGAAGGCCGTCGAGCGGACCCTGGACTGGGTCGACGTCGAGTGACCGCGCGCCGAGGTTTTCGGCTGACGTGGTAGCGGGTGGGACACTCGGAGGGATGTCCTCCGCAGAGACCCCCGACCAGCCCGCCGGCGCGACCGCGCTGCCGCTGGTCTTCGACGAGCCCCGCGGCCGCAAGAAGCCCCCGCGGCACCTGGCCGACCTCGACGCCGCCGGCCGCAAGGCGCTCCTGGAGGAGCACGGCCTGCCGGGCTTCCGGGCCAAGCAGCTGTCCACGCACTACTTCGCGCGGTTGGTCGACGACCCGGAGGCGATGACCGACCTGCCCGCCGGCCAGCGCGCCGAGCTCGTCTCCGCGCTGCTGCCGGACCTGATGACCCCGCTGCGCACCCTCGAGGCCGACAAGGGCACCACCCGCAAGACGCTGTGGAAGCTCTTCGACGGCGCGCTGGTCGAGTCGGTGCTGATGCGCTACCCCGACCGGGCGACCGTGTGCGTCTCGAGCCAGGCCGGCTGCGGCATGGCCTGTCCCTTCTGCGCCACCGGCCAGGGCGGCCTGCAGCGCAACATGTCGACCGCCGAGATCGTCGAGCAGGTCGTCGCCGCCCACCGGGCGATGGCCCGCGGCGAGGTCCCGGGCGGCCCCGGCCGGGTCTCCAACGTGGTCTTCATGGGCATGGGCGAGCCGCTGGCCAACTACAAGGCCGTGATCGGCGCCGTACGCCGGATGACCGACCCGACCCCCGACGGCCTCGGCATGTCCGCGCGCGGGATCACCGTCTCCACGGTCGGGCTGGTGCCGCGGATCCGGCAGCTGACCGAGGAGGGCATCCCGGTCACGCTCGCGCTCAGCCTGCACGCCCCGGACGACGAGCTCCGCAACGAGCTGGTGCCGATCAACACCCGCTTCTCGGTCGCCGAGACCGTCGAGGCCGCGTGGGACTACGCGAAGGCGACCAAGCGCCGGGTCTCGATCGAGTACGCCATGATGCGCGGCATCAACGACCAGGCGCACCGCGCCGACCTGCTCGGCGACGTCCTCCGCTCGTACGGCGACTGGGGCTGGGTGCACGTCAACCTGATCCCGCTCAACCCGACGCCGGGCTCGAAGTGGACCGCCTCCGACCCCGCCGACGAGCGCGAGTTCGTGCGCCGGCTGGAGGCCAAGGGCATCCCGACCACCGTCCGCGACACGCGAGGCCGCGAGATCGACGGCGCCTGCGGTCAGCTGGCGGCCACGGAGTCGTGACCCCGGAGGACGTGGCGGCCGCCTCGGCGGCCTGGCTGTGGTTCCCCGACGACGCGACGGTCTACAGCACCGAGGAGCTGCTGCTCGTCGGCTGGCCGCCGTCCTTCGGTACGCCGCCGACGGTGCTGCACCTCGCCGCCGCCGACGAGGACGACGTCGACCGGCTGCTCGTCGACGCCGATGCCCGCGCGCGGTCCTGGGGGTACGACGCCCTCGACGTCCGGGTGCCGCTCGGGGCGCCGGACGCGCTGCGCGAGACCCTGGAGGACCTCGACGGGGCCGTCGTCGAGACGGTCGACGTGCACGCGCTGGACCTGGCGGCCGGGTCGCCCGAGCTCGACGTACCGGCCGACGTCGAGGTGCGCTGGCAGCTCGACGAGCAGACCACCCGCGACCACCTCACGGTCTCCGTCGCCGCGTTCGGCGAGGGTGGGCTTCCGGACAACGAGCGGATCCGCGAGCTCGCCGCCGACGCCGCGCTTGCCCACGGCGAGGGTCTCGGAGCCGCGGCGGTCGCCTACCTCGACGGCCGGCCGATCGGCACCGGCGGGCTGACCCTCGCCGAGGGCGAGGCGGGCCGGGTCGCGCTGCTCTGGGGCGCCGGCGTGGTCCCCGACGCGCGCGGTCGCGGCGGCTACCGCGCGGTGCTCGCCGCCCGCCTGCAGTACGCCGTCGCGCACGACGCCGCGTTCGCGCTGGTCAAGGGCCGGGTCGAGACGGCCGCGCCGATCCTGCGCCGGGCCGGCTTCACGGCGTACGGCCGGGAGCAGACGTACCGCCTGTCACTCTGAGGTTCACGTGACGGCCACGTCACACTGGCCCCACGTTGGGATCGGCTTCCTAACGTCAGCCGCATGGACAACCTCCGGGTCCTGATCGTCTCCGAGTCCTTCCTTCCCCAGGTCAACGGCGTCACCAACTCCGTCCGCCGCGTCCTGGAGCACCTCGCCGCCACCGGCCACACGGCCGAGCTCGTCGCGCCGACCGGCCCGCCGACGTACGCCGGCTTCCCGGTCACGCACGCCCGTGGTGCGAGCCTGCCGTTCTACCGCGACTTCCGGATCGGTCTGGAGACTCGGCGCCGGCTGCGCTCGGTGATGCTCCGCTTCCGCCCCGACGTGGTGCACATCGCCTCGCCCGCGACGCTGGGCTACCAGGCCACCCGGGCCGCGGGCGAGCTCGGCATCCCGACCCTCGCCGTCTACCAGACCGACCTCGTCGGCTTCGCCGAGCGGTACGGCGTCGCGGGCGGCTGCCGGGCGATGGCGACCCTGACCCGCCGCATCCACCACCGCGTCGACCTCACGCTCGCGCCGTCGAGCGCGAGCCTGCGCCAGCTCGACGGGCTGGGCATCCCGCGCACGGTGCTCTGGCCGCGCGGCGTCGACCTCCAGGCCTTCCACCCGGTACGCCGCTCGGCCGCCCTCCGCGGGGAGCTCGCGGCCGACGGCCGGCTGCTCGTCGGGTACGTCGGCCGGCTGGCTCCCGAGAAGGAGCTCCCTCTCCTGTCTTCCCTGGCCGAGGACCCGCGCGTGCGCCTGGTCCTCGTCGGAGGCGGCCCGGAGGAGCAGCGGTTACGCACCCTGCTTCCCGGTGCCGCCTTCCTCGGCGTGCTGCACGGCGACGCGCTCGGGGCGGCGTACGCCAGCCTCGACGTGTTCGTGCACACCGGCCGTCACGAGACCTACTGCCAGTCCGCGCAGGAGGCGCTGGCCTCCGGGGTGCCGGTCGTCGCGCCGCGTGCCGGCGGGCTGGTCGACGTCGTGGCCGACGGCGTCGCCGGGCACCTCTACGAGCCCGGCGACCCGGCCGCGCTGGCGTCGTACGTCGGGCGGCTCGCCGACGACACCCTCTACCGCCGCCGGATGGGCCTCGCGGCCCGCCGCAGCGTCGGCGACCGCTCCTGGCGCGCGGTCAACGAGCGGCTGGTCGACCACTACCGCTCGCTCGCTGCCGGTGCGGGCGCCGGCCGGCTGGCCGCCTGACCTACCCGACCATCAGCGCCGCGGCCTCCTCGACCGTGTCGACCAGGTGCACGTGCGGCTCCATGGCGCGCCCGCGGGCCAGCGCCTGGAGGAGCGGCCAGACGGGCAGGGTGCGCGTCCAGTGCTCCTCGCCGACCAGCACCATCGGCGCGATGGAGGACTCGTCGGCGTAGTAGTTCTCGCAGGCGTCCTGGAAGACCTCCTGCACGGTCCCGGCGGCACCCGGCAGGAACACGATGCCGGCGTCGCACACCTCCAGCAGGATGGCCTCGCGCACGGCGTTGCGGAAGTACTTCGCCACGGCCGTCGCGAACAGGTTCGGCGGCTCGTGGCCGTAGTGCCAGGTCGGGATCCCGAGCGTCTCGCGGGGCTCCGGGACCCGCTCGGTCACCAGACGGGCCGCGGCGGCCCACGCCGTCACCGAGGGCCGGTACGACGGCACCTGCGCGAGCTCGGTCAACGCCCGGTCGAGCTCACCCGCCGGTCGGCCGGCCAGGCGAGCGCCCAGGTTGGCCGCCTCCATCGCGCCCGGCCCGCCGCCGGTCGCCACCACGAGGCTCCCGCCGAGCAGATGACCCAGGCGGGCGGCGTCGGCGTACCCCTGCTCGCCGCGGAGCGCGGCGTGCCCGCCCATCACGCCGACCATCCGGCGCTCGCGCACCCAGGACTGCAGCGCCTGGTCGACAACGTGGTCGTGCAGCGTCTTGGCGAGCTCGTCCTCGGCGTCGCCGGGCCGCTGCGCCCAGGCGTAGGCGCGGGCGTCGAGCGAGCCGTCGTACTCCCCGCCGGCGACGACGGTGTCGTAGAGCTCGCCGGGGGAGTAGAGCGCCGCGCGGTGCACGTCGACGGGTACGTCGGGGATCGCGGGCAGCACCAGCGCCCCGGCGGCCGACAGCTCGTCGCCGACGCCGGGCGCGAACCGGCAGCCGAGGAACGACGCGCCGGCGACGCGGCACCCGCGCAGCTCGGCGGTGCGGTCGGTCAGGTCGACCGCCCGCACCCGCCAGCCGGACAGCCGGCGCGCGCCCGCGGCCAGTCTCCGGTCGAGGTCGCCGAGGGACTCGACGTGGACGATCCGGCCGCGGGTGCGCTTCACGCCCCGAACCCTAGAAGGCGTGCCCCAGGAGCTCACCGAACAGGTCGTGCTCGTCGACCTCGAGCCCCCGGGCGCGGAACCAGGTGCAGATGTTCGTGCAGTCCCGCAGCAGGAAGTCCATCCCGTTGAGGTTGCCGACCAGGTCGACGATCTGCGGAAGGTCGATGATCACGAGCCGATCGCCCGCGGCCAGGATGTTGTACGGCGACAGGTCGCCGTGCACGATCCCGTGCTGGACCATCGTGGCCAGCGCGTCGCGCAGCTGGTCGAAGTAGCTCCGCAGCAGCTCGGGCTCCGGCCGGGTCTGGGCCAGCCGGGGTGCGGTGTCGACGCCGTCGTCGGTCTCGACGGTGATCCACTCCATCAGGATCTCGGTGCCGTCGATCTGCACGGGATACGGCACCGGCAGCCCGAGCGCCCAGAAGCGCTTGAGCGCGTCCCACTCCGAGACCGCCCACTCGCCGGCCGCGACCAGCTTGCCGAAGGTGCTCTTGCGCTTGATCGCCCGCTCGTCGCGGGAGCGCTTCATGCTCCGGCCCTCGGTGTACGACGCGGCGCGGTGGAACGTGCGGTGCTCGCTGCTGCGGTAGCGCTTGGCCGCCATCACGACCCCGCGCTCGGGCTCCAGCGGGTCGGCCCGCTCGAGGAGGAAGACGTCGGCCTCCTTGCCGGTCTTCAGGATGCCGAGCTCGGTGTCGATCGCGCCCCGGGAGGTCACGACCCAGTCGGGTCGCGGCTCGGGTCCGCGGGAGAGCGGCTCGACGTCGTACCAGGTGGTCCAGCGCTGGCCGTCGGCGACCTCGTCGTACGCCTGGAAGTCGAAGACGAAGGACTCGTCGATGCCCTCGAGGCGGTCGACGTGGTGGTCGGGCTCGGGGAGCCGGACGAAACTGTCAGAGGTGTACTGCTCCGGAGCGGAGTCGTGTGACATGGGTGGTGGTGCTCCATCGGAAGAGGTGGGGGCGGTCTGCGTTCAGGCCGACGACAGTCCTGGACATGTCACGCTCCTCTCGATGGGCACCGCGCGGTCGCACGGTGCGGGGGATCCAGCATCAGCGTCCGAGGGGGCACCCCGCAACCGCTTTTCCGCCGACCCGGCGCGAGTTCGCGCCGGGTCGGCACCACATTCACGCCGGGTCGGCGGTGGGGGTCAGGCGGCGTGGGGATCGGTGGCGGTGGGGATCCCGAGCGCCGCGACCTGCTCCCAGCCGTCGTCGACGTGAACGACCGACCGGCCCGCGCGGTGCAGCAGGCTGGCGGCGATGCCGGCGCGGTAGCCGGAGCGGCAGTGCACCCACAGCTCGCCGGCGGGCAGGGTGGCGGCGACCAGGTCGACGTCCTGCACCGGTACGTGGACGGCCCCGGGCAGGTGTCCGTCGTCCCAATCGTCACGCTGCCGGACGTCGACAACCACGCGCTGCTCGCCGGTGGGGGAGCGGAAGTCGGCCCAGGCCGCGCGGCGGTACGTCGCCTCCAGCGGCTCCGCCCGCGGCAGCACGTGGGTGCCGACGCCCTCGATGCCGATGCGGGCCAGGTCGCGCAGCGCGGGCTGCAGCAGGCGGGGCGAGTCGGTGAGCAGCACGATGTCGTCCTGCCACGGCACCAGCCAGCCGACGTACGTCGCGAACCGGGGCGAGTACTCGATGCTCACCGACCCGGCGACGTGGCCGTCGGCGTACTCCTCGTGGCCGCGCAGGTCGATGACCCAGGACCCGCGCAGGATGGCGTCGCTGACCTCCTCCGCGGTCGCCGGCCGGGCCGCGCGGGGCTCTGCCCGGCCGGCGCCGGCCCGGTTGAGCGGGTCGAGGTGGGCGGAGTACGCCGGGACCGGTCCGTCGCCCGCGACCAGATCGTGGGCGAAGCGGTCGCGGGCGGTGCTGAAGGCCGGGTTGCGGCTGGTCTCGTCGCCGATGGTCACGGTGTCTCCGTCCTGGGGGTCGTCCCTGCTCGGGGTGCCGGTGGTGCTGCGCGCGCAGAAGCTGCCGGACCCGTGGGTGGGGTGCAGCGCCGTGCGCGGGTCGAGGCCGCCGATCAGGCGGATGCTGGCCCACTGATCCCGGGCCAGGCCGAGGGCCAGGCGCGGGTGGACCAGGTCGGTGCGCCCGACGCCGCCGTACAGCAGGCTGCCCCCGCTGAACAGGGCGCCGGGCTGCTCGTCGCGGCGGACCAGGAAGGACTGGTGGTGCCGGGTGTGCCCCGGGGTCGCCAGCACCTCGACCTCCAGCCCGCCGACGCTCACCACGTCGCCGTGACGTACGCCGACGCGCTCGAAGTCGACCCGCTCGTCGGCCGACAGCAGGTAGTCGGCGCCGTGCCGCCGGGCCAGCGCGAGCGCGCCGGAGACGTAGTCGTGGTGGACGTGGGTGTCGGCGACGGCCGAGATCTCGACCCCGGCCTGCGCGGCCGCCCGCTCGACGGCGGTCAGGTCGCGGGGCGGGTCGACGACGAGGGCGCGCCGCCCGTCGTGGACCAGGTGGCAGCGGTTCCCGAGCTCCGGGACCTCCAGGGTGATCACCCGCACCGCGACCTCGCTTAAAGTCTAGTAACTAACTAGAGTTATAGCATCCGCGGTCGCGGAAAGCGAGCATCTCGGCGAGGTGGTCTACCTTGCAGCCGTGGGTCCCCTCCGTCGTCTCGTCCCGGCGCTCGCGCTCGTCTGCACCGTCGGTCTCGTCGCGCCCGCGTCACCGGTCACGGCCGCGGACCCGCGGCCGGGCGCCGCCGGCATCGGCGACCCGTACTTCCCGCTCGACGGCAACGGCGGGATCGACGTGCTCCACTACGACATCCAGGTCGCCTACGACCTGGCCGCCGGGCGGCTGCGGGGCGACACCCGGGTGACCCTCCGCGCCACCCGCGCCCTCACGCGCTTCAACCTCGACCTGCTGCTGCCCGTGCAGTCGGTGCGCATCGACGGAGCGCCGGTGGCGTTCCGCAAGCCCGACCAGCACGAGCTGCAGGTCACCCCCGCCGCGCCGCTGCGGAAGGGACAGACCGTCCAGGTCGCGGTGGCGTACGACGGCCACCCCGCGCCGATCACGTACGCCGGCGAGCAGAACTGGATCGCCGACGAGCACGAGGTCGTGGCGATGAACCAGCCGCACATGGCGCCGTGGTGGTTCCCCGCCAACGACCACCCGCGCGACCGGGCGCGCTTCGACGTGCGCATCTCGGTGCCCAGCGGCCTGGACGTCGTCGGCAACGGCACCCTGGTCGGCCGCACGGTCGCCGGGCCGCTCGCGACCACCCACTGGCGCAGCGCCGAGCCGATGGCGTCCTACCTCGCGTTCTTCGCCGCTGGCTCGTTCCGTACGGCGTCCGGCACCCACCGCGGCCTGCCCTGGTACGTCGCCGTCTCGGAGCGACTCGATCCCGCGCAGCAGAGCCGCGCGATGCGGCTGATGAAGCAGACGCCGGCCATCACCGCGTGGCTCACCCGCCGCCTGGGCCGCTACCCGTTCTCGAGCACCGGCGGTCTCACCACCGCGCTGCCCGTCGGCTTCGCGCTCGAGAACCAGACGCGGCCGACGTACCCCGTCCTCGACCACGGGGGCACGAGCACGGTGGTCCACGAGATGGCGCACCAGTGGTTCGGCAACTCCGTGACCGTCCGCGGCTGGCGCGACATCTGGCTCAACGAGGGGCCAGCGACCTTCTTCGAGGTGCTGTGGGCCGAGAAGCACGGCGGTCCGAGCGGGCGCGAGTGGCTCGACCGGGCCTACCGCGACCTCCGGGCCAACGACTACTTCTGGCGGGTCCGGATCCACGACCCCGGTCCGGGGCACCTCTTCGACGTGCCGATCTACCAGCGTGGGGCGATGACGATGCAGGCCCTGCGCTCGCGGATCGGCGGGCGCGACTTCAACCGGCTCCTGCGCACCTGGGTGCGCACTCATCGCGGCGGCACGGGCACCACGCGGCAGTTCGTCGCGCTCGCCGAGCGGGTCAGCGGCGAGGAGCTCGGGCGGTTCTTCCGCGCCTGGCTGCGCGCCCCGCGCCCGCCGGCCCGCACCCGCGCGAACGGCCTCTGATCGACGCCCTCAGCGCAGCAGCGGTGAGACGGCGCGGGCGATCAGGCTGGGCCGCCGGGTCAGTCTCTCCTCGGCGTCGGCCACGGTCATCGCGCGCAGCCCCGCGTTGATGCCGAGCCAGCGCAGCGGCTCGGGCTCCCACTGCGGGGAGCGGTGCCCGACCCAGGGCAGCCGGACCAGGTCGGTGTCGTGGCCCAGCACCAGGTCGCGCAGGGTCCGGCCGGCCAGGTTGGTGGTCGACAGGCCGTCGCCGACGTACCCGCCCGCCCAGGCGAGCCCGGTCGTGCGGTCCAGGCCCACCGAGGCGGTCCAGTCGCGCGCGATGCCGAGCGCCCCGCCCCACGCGTGGGTGACCCGGGTGCCGGTCAGGACCGGGAACAGGTCGACGAGCGCGGCGTAGAGGCCGGCGAAGACGCGCTCGTCGCGGTCGTGCTCGGGCCGGATCCGCGAGCCGAGGTGGTACGGCGCCCCGCGGCCGCCGAAGACCAGCCGGTCGTCGGCGGTCCGCTGGCCGTAGACGATGAGGTGCCGGTGGTCGCTGAACGTCTCGCGCCGGGCCAGGCCGATCCCGTCCCAGGTGGCCGCGGGCAGCGGCTCGGTCGCGATGATCAGCGAGTAGACCGGGGCGACGGCCCGGCGCTGCCCCTCGAGGCGGGCGGTGTAGCCCTCGGTCGCGCGGACGACGGTGGCGGCGCGGACGGTGCCGTGCTCGGTGACCGCGGCACCGGGCTCGATCCGGGTGACGCGGGTCCGCTCGAAGACGCGCACACCACGTCGCTCGACGGCGCCCGCGAGGCCGCGCACCAGCCGCGCCGGGTGCAGCGCCGCGCAGTCGGGGGTGTACGTCGCGCCGCGGGTGCGGCTGCCGTTCAGCACGGACCGGGCCTCGGACGACCCGAGCAGCCGCAGGTCGTCCTCGCCGCGACCCCAGGAGCGGGCGTGCGCGACCTCCGCGGCAGCCCGGGAGAGCTGGGCGCGGGTGCGTGCCAGCACCACGGTGCCGCTCTGGGCGATGTCCGCGTCGATCCCCTCGGCCGCGGCCGCGCGGACGACCTCGTCGACCGTCGCCCGCATCGCGGCGTGCTGGGCGAGCGCGGCCCGCCGCCCGTCCGGACCGCCACCGGCCATCGCGGCGAGGCTGTCGAGCGAGGCCGGGAACAGGGCCGAGCACCAGCCGCCGTTGCGCCCGGAGGCGCCGAAGCCGGCCACCTCGGACTCCAGGACCGCGATCCGCAGGGCGGGGTCGGCCTCGGCGAGGTAGTACGCCGTCCACAGGCCGGTGAGGCCGCCGCCCACGACGGCGACGTCCACGTCGGTGTCGCCCGGCAGCGCGGGCCGCGGGGTCCAGTCGTGCTCCGCGGTCTCGTGCCAGAGCGAGAGCCCGGCGTACCCGTTCAGCGCACACCCCACGAGTAGGTCTGCTTGTGCAGCCGCAGGTACATGAAGGTCTCGGTGGCCAGGACGCCGTCGATCTTGCGGATGTCGTTCGAGATGAGCCGGAGCAGGTCCTCGTCGCTCTCCGCGACCACCTCGACCATCAGGTCGAAGCTGCCGGCGGTGATCACGACGTAGTCGACCTCGGGCAGGGCGCCGATCGCGTCGGCGACGGGCTCGAGCGGGCCGGTGACCCGGATCCCGACCATCGCCTGACGCGCGAAGCCGAGCTCGATCGGGTCGGTCACCGCGACGACCTGCATGACGCCGCCGTCGATGAGCCGCTGCACGCGCTGGCGTACGGCGGCCTCGGAGAGCCCGACGACCTTGCCGATCGCGGCGTACGAGCGCCGTCCGTCCTGCTGGAGCTGCTCGATGATGGCCTTCGAGACGTCGTCGAGCGGCGCCGGACCGCGCTCTGATCGGGGACTCATGGAGTCATGCTCCCAGGCTCGAGGGGTGCGGCCAAGCAGCGGCACGGCCGTCGTCGTACGAGGGATTTCGTTGCGAACAGGTTTCCGATCGACCGGATCGCTTGTCGGCACCCCCCTGAAGTGGCACGATCCGAGCCATCGAGAGCACGCACTCGTAGGGGGTCACATGACGTCAGGCACGCCTGGACCCGGCCGCGGACCTGGCTTCGCATCGCGCCGGACGGTCCTCCGCGGCGTGGGGACCGTCGCCTTCCTCGGGGCCAGCGCCGCTGCGCTGAAGCTGCCGTTCTTCGAGACCTCCGGGGTGCAGCAGGACCCGGCGACGTGCCGGGCGACCGACGTGTCGGCCAGCCAGAAGCGGCTGATCATCTCGAACTGGCCGCAGTACATCGACGCCGACGAGGACCCCTCGACGCTCTCGACCTTCGAGGAGCGCACCGGGATCGCCGTCGACTACTCCGACGACGTCAACGACAACGCCGAGTTCTACGCCAAGGTCCGCAACCAGATGGCGGACTGCACCTCGATCGAGCGCGACATGGTGATGCTCACCGACTGGATGGCCGCGCGGTTCATCTCGCTCGGCTGGACCCAGCCCTACGACAAGGCCAACGTCCCCAACCTGCACGCCAACCTGATCGACCCGCTGCGGGACCGTCAGTGGGACCCGGACCTGGAGTTCCACGCCCCGTGGCAGTCGGGACTGACGGGCATCGCCTACAACGCCGCGAAGACCGGAGAGGTGCGCAGCTTCGAGGAGCTGTTGACCCGGGCCGACCTGCGCGGTCGCGTCACGCTGCTGACCGAGATGCGCGACACGATGGGCTTTCTGCTGCTGGTCACCGGGGCGGACCCCGGCGACTTCACCGACGACGAGTGGGGCGTGGCGATCGACCGGCTCCAACAGGTCGTGGCGAGCGGTCAGATCCGCGCCTTCACGGGCAACGACTACACCCAGGACCTCGCCGCCGGGAACATCCTGGCCTGCGAGGCGTGGTCCGGCGACGTGATCCAGCTCCAGTACGACAACCCCGACATCAAGTTCGTCGTCCCCGAGGAGGGGCTGTCGCTGTGGAGCGACAACATGATCATCCCCAACCTCGCGACCCATCAGGCCAACGCCGAGCAGTGGATCAACTACTACTACGAGCCCGAGGTCGCCGCGAAGCTGGCCGCCTGGGTCAACTACATCTGTCCGGTCAAGGGTGCGCAGCAGGAGATGGAGAAGATCGACCCCGAGCTCGCCGCCAACCCGCTCATCTTCCCCGACGACGACATGCTGGCGGACACCTTCGACTTCATGCCGCTCGACGCCCGCCAGAGCAACGAGTACGAAGGAGACTGGGCCAATGTCACAGGTGGCTGACGTGCAGCGCGAGCGGGCGGACGACTCGTCGTACGACGGGCTGCGGATCCGCGAGCTGACCAAGTCGTACGGCGTGTTCACGGCCGTCCAGCACCTCGACCTCGACATCCCGCGCGGCTCGTTCATCGCCCTGCTCGGTCCGTCGGGCTGCGGCAAGACGACCACGCTGCGGATGGTCGCCGGGCTGGAGACGCCGACCTCGGGCTCGATCACGTTGGCGGGGGAGGACATCACCTTCGCCAAGCCGTACAAGCGGCCGGTCAACACCGTCTTCCAGAACTACGCGCTCTTCCCGCACCTCGACATCTTCGAGAACGTCGCCTTCGGCCTGAAGCGGCGCAAGGTCAAGGACGTCGAGCAACAGGTGCGCGACATGCTCGACCTGGTCGAGCTCGGCAGCCAGACCCGCAAGAAGCCGGCCCAGCTCTCCGGCGGCCAGCAGCAGCGGGTCGCACTGGCCCGGGCGCTGATCAACCGGCCCGAGGTGCTGCTGCTCGACGAGCCGCTGGGCGCGCTCGACCTCAAGCTGCGGCGCTCGATGCAGATCGAGATCAAGCGGATCCAGGTCGAGGTCGGGCTCACCTTCGTACACGTCACCCACGACCAGGAGGAGGCCATGACCATGGCCGACACGGTCGCGGTGATGAACGCCGGCGTCATCGAGCAGCTCGGCGCCCCGGCCGAGCTGTACGAGAACCCCCGCTCGACGTTCGTCGCGAACTTCCTCGGTCAGTCCAACCTGATCGAGGGCACGGTGCTCGGCCGCTCCGCCGACGTCACCACCGTCGACATGCACGGCATCCAGGTGTCGGTGCCCACCGAGCGGACCCACACCGACGGCGACAAGGGCTGGATCGGCATCCGCCCCGAGAAGGTGCTGATCGGCGAGGTCGGCGAGGAGCTCGACGCTCCCGGCAACACCATCCCGGGCGGTGTGGTCTCCGACGTCAGCTTCAACGGCGTCTCCACCCAGTACCTCGTCCGGATGCCGTGGGGCCAGGAGCTCCAGGTCTTCCAGCAGAACACCGGCCGGGTCCGGCTGTTCCGCTCCGGTGAGCCGGTCGAGCTGTCCTGGCGCCCGGAGTACGCCTTCCTGCTCGACTTCTCCCAGGACGCCTCGGCCGGCGCGCAGAAGGGCGACGACTGATGACCAGCACGGCCGGTGTCGCGCCGGTCGCGGCGGCCGACGTACGTGCCGACACCGGCCGGCGGCGCGGGCGGACCGGCTACCTGCTCCTGCTGCCGGCGTTCCTGACCCTGCTGCTGTTCTTCGTCCTGCCCTTCTACTCGCTCGTCGCGACGAGCCTGTACGACCCCAGCGGGTCGGACATCGAGGGCTACTCGATGACCTACCACGTCGCGAACTACTGGGACGCGCTCCAGGAGTTCTGGCGGCCGCTGCTGCGCTCGCTCTGGTACGGCGCGATCGCCACCGTCATCTGCCTGGTGCTGGGCTACGTGCTCGCCTACGCGATGGCGTTCAAGGCGGGCCGCTGGAAGTACCTGCTGCTGGTGCTGGTCATCGCGCCGTTCTTCACCAGCTTCCTGGTGCGGACCCTGTCGTGGAAGCTGATCCTGGCCGACGACGGGTACGTCGTGGACCTCCTGCAGTTCCTGCACATCCTCGGTGAGGACGGGCGACTGCTCGCCACCCCGGTCGCGGTGGTCGCGGGCCTCGTCTACAACTTCCTGCCCTTCATGATCCTGCCGCTGTTCGCGAGCCTGGACCGGATCGACCACCGGCTCGTCGAGGCGTCCAGCGACCTGTACGCCAGCCCCTTCGTCGGGTTCTTCAAGGTCACCTGGCCGCTGTCGCTGCCCGGGGTCGTCTCCGGCACGCTGCTGACCTTCATCCCGGCGGTCGGCGACTACATCAACCAGGTGCTCCTCGGGAGTCCGAACCAGCGGATGATCGGCAGCGTCATCCAGAGCCAGTTCGTCGACGCCAACAACTACCCCTCGGCGGCGTCGCTCTCGACGATGCTGATGCTGCTGATCCTGGCGATGGTCCTGGTCTACATACGCCGCGCAGGGACGGAGGAGCTGCTGTGAGGTGGATCCGCGAGCACCTGGTGCTCCTGCTCGGCCTGCTGGTGCTGATCTACATGTTCGTGCCGATCTTCGTCGTCGTCCTCATGAGCTTCAACGACCCGGTCAGCCGCAACGTCTACCGATTCGACGGGTTCACCCTCGACAACTGGACGAACTTCTGCGGCGCGCAGGGCATGTGCGACGCGCTGTGGCTCAGCATCCGGATCGGGCTGCTCGCCACCGTGGTGGCGACGATCCTCGGCACCCTCGCGGCGTTCGCGCTGGTGCGGCACGACTTCGCCGGCCGCTCCGCCAGCAACCTGCTGATCTTCCTGCCGATGGCCGCCCCCGAGATCGTGCTCGGATCCTCGCTGCTCGCGCTCTTCGTCTCGTCGGGCTTCGCGGGCCAGCTGGGCTTCTGGACGATCTTCATCGCCCACGTGATGTTCTGCCTGTCCTTCGTCGTCGTCACCGTGCGCGCCCGGCTCGCCGGCATGGACGACAACCTCGAACAGGCGGCGATGGATCTCTACGCCACGCCCTCGCAGACCTTCTGGCGGGTGACCTTCCCGCTCGTGCTGCCCGGCATCGTGGGCGCCGCCCTGCTGAGCTTCTCGCTCTCCTTCGACGACTTCATCATCACCAACCTCAACGCCGGCAGCGAGACGACGTTCCCGATGTACGTCTGGGGCGCCGCCCAGCGCGGTGTCCCCATGCAGGTCAACGTCGTCGGCACGATCATGTTCCTGCTCTCCGTGGCCATCGTCGTCGCCGGCGAGATCACCTCCCGCCGCCGCCGAGCCGCCCTCACTTGACCGCCGACCCGGCGTGAATGTGGTGCCGACCCGGCGTGAATGTGGTCAGAAGTACCGCACGCCGCGGTGCTCGGCCCAGGCCTCGCGCAGGAGCCGCTCGGCGTTCTGATGCTGGCCGAACGTGTTCGCCTCGGTGAACTCCCCGATCCGCCACGAGCGATGGTGGCGAATCCACTCGCGCCGCTCCCGGTCGTGGGAGCGCTGCGCGTCGCTCGAGTGCCACGCGCGCCCGTCGTACTCGGCGGCGAAGCGCTCGTCGGGAAGCCCCAGATCGAGGAAGTACGACGACCCGTCGTCGCGGGTGATCTCGACCTGGGTCTCGGGCGGCGGGAGGCCGGCGTCGCACCAGCGGTTGAGCAGCGCGGCCTCGCCGAACGACGCGAGGCCGGCGTCGACGCGCGGCAGCAGCTCCCGCTGCAGGACGACCCCGCGCCGTCCCTTGAGGCGGGCGACCTCGCCGCACAGCCGATCGTGGGTGAACGTCCCGGTGGCGAGCATGCACGCCATCTGCCACAGGCGCAGGTCGGCGGTGCGTTGGAGGCGGCCGCCGTCGAGCGCGGTCCGCAGCGGAGTCGTGACGACGAGGCCGTTGACCTCCATCAGCTCGTGCGGCTCGACGTGCCGTTCGCCGCTGCGGGTGAGGTCGTTGCGCAGCCGATGCCCGCCGCTCGGCCGGAAGAACGAGATCGGCGGCACCTTCTCGTGGTCGCCGGGCGCGAGCGCCTTCTCTCCCGAGTGCAGCCAGGCGGCCGTCAGGTCGCACACGAACCCGTCCGCCGGTACGACGAGCCCGAGGACGCGACAGCGCAGGTCCAGGGAGTCGGCCGCCGAGGCGGCGACGTACACGTTGCGCACCGGCCGCCGGAGGACGTGCTGCTTGACCAGCTGATGCAGGCGCCAGTCCGGTACGCCGGCCTCCCGGGCCTGGACTCGCGTGAACGGCTGGTCGGGTCGGAACGGGAAGTCGTCGGGAAGTGGGATCGCCATGCGTCCCGGCATGCCCGTCCCGCCGTGCGTCGTACCACCCGTCCGTCGGGGCTGTGGACAACCGCCGACCCGGCGCGAGTTCGCGCCGGGTCGGCAGCAAACTCACGCCGGGTCGGCGGTGGGTGGGTCAGAGGAGGGAGGAGGCCTTGTCGAGGACGGTGCGGAGGATCTGCTCCATCTCGTCGAAGTGCTCGGGGCCGCAGATGAGCGGGGGAGCGAGCTGGACGACCGGGTCGCCGCGGTCGTCGGCGCGGCAGTACAGGCCCTCGGCGTACAGCTGCTTGGAGACGAAGCCGAAGAGCAGGCGCTCGCACTCCTCGGCGGTGAAGGTCTCCTTGGTCGCCTTGTCCTTGACCAGCTCGATCCCGTAGAAGTACCCGTCGCCGCGGACGTCGCCGACGATCGGGAGGTCCTTCAGGCGCTCCAGGGTGGAGCGGAACGTCGCCTCGTTCGAGCGGACGTTCTCCAGCACCTTCTCCTCCTCGAAGGCCCGCAGGTTCGCGAGCGCGACGGCGGTGGAGACCGGATGCCCGCCGAAGGTGTAGCCGTGCGCGAACATCTCGCCGTCGGCGAGGAAGGGCTCCATCAGCCTCTCCGACGCGATCATCGCGCCGAGCGGGGCGTAGCCGGAGGTGATGCCCTTCGCGCAGGTGATGATGTCGGGCTGGTAGCCGTAGCGCTCGGCGCCGAACATGTGGCCGAGCCGGCCGAAGGCGCAGATGACCTCGTCGCTGACCAGGAGTACGTCGTACTCGTCGCAGATCTCGCGCACCCGCTGGAAGTAGCCGGGCGGGGGCGGGAAGCAGCCGCCGGCGTTCTGGACGGGCTCGAGGAAGACGGCGGCGACCGTGTCGGGACCCTCGTTCTCGATCGCGACCGCGATCTGGTCGGCCGCCCAGCGGCCGAACGCCTCCGGGTCATCGCCGTGCTGCGGAGCGCGGTAGATGTTGGTGTTCGGCACCCGGAAGGTCGAGGGCACCAGCGGCTCGAACTGCTGCTTGAGCAGCGGCAGGCCGGTGATCGAGAGCGCGCCCTGGGTGGTGCCGTGGTAGGCGATCGCGCGGCTGATCACCTTGTGCTTCATCGGTCGGCCTGTGAGCTTGAAGTAGTTCTTGGCCAGCTTCCACGCGGTCTCGACGGCCTCGCCGCCACCGCTGGTGAAGAAGACGCGGTTCAAGTCACCGGGGGCGTACGCCGCGATCTTGTCCGCGAGCTCGATCGCGGACGGGTGGGCGTAGGACCACAGCGGCATGAAGGCCAGCTCCTTGGCCTGCGCGGCCGCCGCCTCGGCGAGGTCCTCACGACCGTGGCCGAGCTGGGAGACGAACAGGCCCGCGAGCCCGTCGAGGTACCGCTTGCCGTGCGCGTCGTACAGGTAGGCACCCTCGCCGCGGACCATGATCGGCACGTCGGCGTCCCGGTACGAGTCGTGCCGGGTGAAGTGCATCCAGAGGTGGTCCTTGGCTGCCCGCTGGAGGTGTTCGTAGTCCGCGCTCATAGCACCATGGTGCGCGGCGTCCCCCCGCTATTGCAAGTGAATCAGTTGTCGCAGGGGGTGATCTTCAACTGATTTCGTCGCGCCGGGTCCCCGGTGGCGCGTTTGGCACCCGGGTGACAAGAGCCCGCGTCGTCTTCCGGGCATCGCGCGGCAGTCATGGACGACCCCTCCGGCGACCCGGCACCATCGCAGCCACGACCGACGTGGGCGTGGCGGTGACTGAAGGAGCGTGCGAGTCCGTGCAGGAGTCCGAAGCACCGGTCACGCCACTCGTCTTCGCTGCGGAGGTCGTCTCGACCGTGCTGCTCGTGGCCGCGCTGGTCGTGGGGATGTACCTGTTCATGGGCACCTGGTCCGAGACGGTCTGGCTGCTCTCGGCCGGTCTTGTCGTCTCCAGCCTGGGCCGCGTGTGGTGGGCGAATCCGCAACGCCGGACGCGCGACGTCCGGTTCGGCCGCAGCTTCCTCGTCGCGGCGGCGCTGCTGCTCACGTCGTACGCCGTGCTCGGCTTCGCGGACGGAGGGATCTGGGCGCCGCTGGTCGCGGCGACCATCGCGGGTGTGTTGATCTGCGTGGTCGCTGTCTCCTAGCGCGACTGATTCCGCGCAGAGGGGCCCTTGGCCCTACCGATTCCGTCGGCCCGTCACTAGGCTCCCGGCATGGCAGACCAGACCTTCAAGAACGTCGTCAACGGTGAGCTCGTCGACTCGGTCTCGGGCGAGACCTACGAGGTGATCGACCCGACCACGGGCGAGGTCTACGCCCACGCGCCACTCTCCGCCGCCGAGGACGTCGACCGGGCGTACGCCGCCGCCGACGCCGCCTTCGACGGGTGGGGCTACGCCACGCCCCAGGACCGGTCCAACGCGCTGCTGAAGCTCGCGTCGGCGATCGAGGAGCGGGTCGACGAGATCAACGCCGTCGAGTGCCAGGACACCGGCAAGCCGGTGCAGCTCACGATGGACGAGGAGATGCCGTACGCCTCCGACCACTTCAAGTTCTTCGCCGGCGCGGCCCGCCTGATGGAGGGCAAGGCGGCGGGGGAGTACATGGCCGACCACACCTCCTGGGTACGCCGCGAGCCGATCGGCGTGGTCGGTCAGGTGACGCCGTGGAACTACCCGCTGCTGATGATGATCTGGAAGATCGCGCCCGCGCTGGCCGCCGGCAACACCGTGGTCCTCAAGCCGAGCGACACCACCCCGGCCAGCTCGACGCTGCTGGCCGAGATCGCGCAGGAGTTCCTCCCGCCGGGGGTGCTCAACGTGATCTGTGGCGACCGTGACACCGGCCGGGCGCTGGTGTCCCACAAGACCCCCCAGATGGTGGCCATCACCGGCTCGGTGCGGGCCGGCATGCAGGTCGCCGAGGCCGCGTCGCACGACCTGAAGAAGGTGCACCTCGAGCTCGGTGGCAAGGCGCCGGTCATCGTCTTCGACGACGCCGACATCGCGAGTGCCGCCGAGGGCATCGCCGGTGCCGGGCTGTTCAACGCCGGCCAGGACTGCACCGCGGCCACCCGGGTGCTGGTGCAGCAGGGCATCCACGACGAGTTCGTGGCGGCGCTGGCCGAGGCGGCGAAGGGCATGCCGACCGGCCTGCCGGACGACGAGGCGACGTACTACGGTCCCCTCAACAACGCCAACCAGCTCGCCCACGTCTCCGGCATGGTCGACCGGCTGCCCGACCACGCGACGATCCAGACCGGCGGCGCCCGCAAGGGCGAACGCGGCTACTTCTACGAGCCCACCGTCCTCTCCGGGCTCCAGCAGGCCGACGAGCAGATCCAGACCGAGATCTTCGGCCCGGTCATGACCGTGCAGAAGTTCACCGACGAGGCGCAGGCGCTCACCTGGGCCAACGACGTCCAGTACGGCCTGTCCTCCAGCGTCTGGACGAAGGATCACGCCCGCGCCCTGCGCATGTCGCGCCGGCTCGACTTCGGTGCGGTGTGGATCAACACGCACATCCCGTTCGTCTCCGAGATGCCGCACGGCGGCTTCAAGCACTCCGGCTACGGCAAGGACCTCTCCGGCTACGGCTTCGAGGACTACACGCGGATCAAGCACGTCATGAGCTACATCGGGGAATGACGGTCCTCACGGTGGTCGAGGTGCGAGTGGAGGTGCCGAATCCGGGTGAGGCAAGGAACAGCCCCGATCGAGGCCGTCGTACGGCTCTGGGTTTCGAGGCTCAGGACTTCGTCCTTCGCACCTCAACCAGCGTGGGTGGTGGGTGACGGTGGTTGAGGTGCGAGCGGAGCGAGCCTCGAAACCTGGTGAGTCGAGAGGCGGCCTTGATGGAGGCCGTCGTAGGGCTTACTGGGTTTCGAGGCTCAGGACTTCGTCCTTCGCACCTCAACCAGCGTGGGGGCCGCTCGGGATTTCGTCCTTCGCACCTCAACCCAGCGTCGGGTGACGTGAAAGGAACAGCAGCGTGAGGATCCTCCTGATCGGCGCCGGCGGGGTGGGTGGTGCGTTCGCGGCCATCGCGGCGCGGCGCGACTTCTTCGAGACGATCGTGATCGCCGACTACGACGAGGCGAAGGCCGAGCGGGCGGCCGCCGCCGACGAGCGGTACGCCGCCGCGCGGGTCGACGCGAGCAGTGTGGACAGCGTCGCCGCGCTGTGCCGCGAGCACGACATCACGCACGTGATGAACGCCGTCGACCCCGTCTTCAACATGAGCATCTTCGGCGGCGCGTTCGCGGCGGGCGCCGACTACCTCGACATGGCGATGTCGCTGTCGAAGCCGCACCCGACCGCGCCGTACGAGAAGACCGGGGTGAAGCTCGGCGACGAGCAGTTCGCGCTCGCCGAGCGGTGGGAGGGCGCCGGCCGGCTCGCGCTCGTCGGCATCGGCGTCGAGCCGGGGTTGTCCGACGTGTTCGCGCGGTACGCCGCCGACCACCTGTTCAGCGAGATCGACGAGCTCGGCACCCGCGACGGCGCCAACCTCGTGGTCACCGACGACGACGGCCAGGAGATCTTCGCGCCGTCGTTCTCGATGTGGACCACGATCGAGGAGTGCCTCAACCCGCCGGTGATCTGGCAGGACGGCGACTGGCACACCACGCCGCCGTTCAGCGAGCCGGAGGTCTTCGACTTCCCCGAGGGCATCGGGCCGGTCGAGTGCGTCAACGTGGAGCACGAGGAGGTGCTCCTCATGCCGCGCTGGATCGAGTGCCGGCGCGCGACGTTCAAGTACGGCCTCGGCGACGAGTTCATCAACATCCTGAAGGTGCTGCACACGCTCGGGCTCGACTCGACAGAGAAGGTGCGGGTCAAGGCCGTCGAGGTCAGCCCGCGCGACGTCGTCGCCGCGGTCCTCCCGGACCCGGCCACGGTCGGCCCCCGGATGACCGGCAAGACCTGCGCCGGCCTGTGGGTCACCGGGAAGGGCAAGGACGGCGAGCCGCGGTCGACGTACCTCTACCACGTGGTCGACAACGAGTGGACGATGCGCGAGTACGGCCACCAGTGCGTGGTCTGGCAGACCGCGATCAACCCCGTCGTCGCCCTCGAGCTCCTCGCGCGCGGCACCTGGACGGGGGCGGGCGTGCTCGGTCCGGAGGCGTTCGACGCCGTACCGTTCCTCGACCTGCTCACGGAGTACGGCAGCCCGTGGGGGATGGAGGAGCGCTGATGCGCGCCTGGGTCCGTGAGTCGTACGGCGGACCCGGCGTCCTCCGCCTCGAGGAGCGGCCCGACCCGGTGGCCGGCCCCGGCGAGCTGCTGGTGCGCGTGCACGCGTCCACGGTCAACCGGACGGACCTGGCCTACCTGACCGGCCGGCCATGGGTGAACCGTGCCGTCTGCGGCTGGCCGCGCCCACGCGCGTGGGCCCGCGTGCTGGGCTCGGAGTACGCCGGAGTCGTCGAGGCGGTCGGTCCCGGGGTGACGTCGTACGCCGTGGGCGATCGGGTCTGCGGCTTCGCGGACGGCCGTCCCGGTGCCCATGCCGAGCGGGTCGTGGTCGCGGCCGACTCGCTCGTCGCGCGGCTCCCCGGCGGCTGGTCGTTCGCCGGGGCCGCGCCGGCGATGGAGGGCGCGCACTACGCGCTGGCCATGCCGCGGGTCGCGCGCACGCGGCCGGGCGACCGGGTCCTCATACTCGGCGCCACCGGCGCGATCGGGTCGGCCCTCGTGCAGCTGCTGGTCGCCGACGACGTCGCCGTCACGGCGGTATCCGACCAGCCGCTGCCGGACGCGCTACGCGAGCTTCCCGTCACCGAGGAGGTCGCCGGTCCGTACGACGTCGTGGCCGACGCTGCGGGCAAGAGCTCGTTCGCGGCCTGTCGCCACCTGCTGGCCCCGCGTGGCACCTACGTCTCGTCCGACCTCGGCCGCGGCGGGGTCAACCTGCTGCTGGCGGCGGCTCATCCCCGGGTGCGCTTCCCGGTGCCGAAAGCCGGTCCGGAGGTGGCCACCGAGATCGCGGGGCGAATGGCGGCGGGCAGCTACCGGCCGCTGATCGACCGGACCTACGCGTTCGACGAGTTGCCGGCGGCGTACGCCTACGTCGCAACCGGTCGCAAGGTCGGCAACGTCGTGGTCACCCACGACGCCGCGTCCTAGCCGAAGAGCGTCTCGGCGGCCCGGGAGTCGGCGTACTCCTCGAAGCGGGCGATCCGGCCCTCGCTCAGGGTGACGACCAGGCAGGTCGGCACCCGTACCGGGTCGCCGGACGCGTTGGTGCCGACGGTGGTCGTCTGCAGGACCCAGCCGCCGTCGAAGACCCGGAGCCGGACGTCCTCGACCCGGAGGTCGGCCCCACCCTGGACCTGACGCGTGCGCGAGGGCGTGCGCTGGATCTCCACCTCGCGCTCGCCGATGTTGTGCCAGGTGCTGACGCCGTCCGCGTACAGGTCGTCGTCCGCGCGCCGCCCCTCGAGGAAGGCGGGCAGCCAGCGCTCGGCCAGGGCGCGCGCCTGGTCGATCCCGGCGGGGGAGGGCGTCTCGATCACCCGCCGTTTCTACACCACCGTCCCGCGATACCTTGCCCGTCGTGACGAGTCATCACGAACACCCGGCCGGGACGGTCCGGATCCGGCCCGAGGAGCCGGCCGACGCCCTCGCGATCGCCGACGTCGTCGGCGCCGCGTTCGCCGGCGCGGCGCACTCGGCACCTCCGGTGCACGAGGGCGGCCCGCCCGGCGAGGTCACCCTGCTGGAGTGGCTGCGCGAGGACGAGGGCTGGCTGCCGCGGCTCGCCCTGGTCGCGGAGTCGGACGGCCGCGTCGTCGGGCACGTCGTGTGCACCCGCGGGAGCGTCGACGGCGTACCCGCGCTCGGACTCGGCCCGCTCAGCGTCCATCCCGACCGACAGGGTGAGGGGATCGGCGGTCTGCTGATGCGTGAGACCCTGGCCCGCGCAGAGGAGTACGGCGAGCCGCTGGTGGCCCTGCTCGGCGACCCGGCGTACTACGCGCGGTTCGGGTTCGTCCCGTCCACGCGGTGCGGGATCGAGTCGCCGGAGGCGGAGTACGGCGACTACTTCCAGGTGCGCACCTTGGGCGCAGGCCTGCACCCGCGCGGACGTTTCACGTACGCCGCGCCGTTCTCGCGGCTCTGACCGCTTACTCGATGCACTTGCGCCACACACCCGCGCCCCACCCGCCGGACTCCGTGCGCCAGACGTCGACCTGGACGAGGCGTCGACCTCGCCGATCGAGCAGGTCCACGATGCGCACGACCTCCTCGCCTGCCCCGACGCCGGGGCCTCGTGGCTGCGTGCGCACCTCCGCGACCGGTCGCGCCCACTGGGTGCCGCGCAGCATCTCCTGCTCCAGGTCCTCCCAGGTGGCCGCGGCGGCGACGGGCTCGTGGTGGCTCACGCAGTCGTCGCCCTCGATCGTCCCCACGGTGGTGCATCCGCCGAGGAGCCCGCAGACCAGGACACCGAGGACGAGCTGTCGAGGGAACGTCATGCGCATGTGACGCAGGATCCCACCGGGACGTTCCGCAGGACGACTACCGTGCGCCCGTGGACGTCTACCTGCTGTGGCACATCCGGCACGCGAGGAACCTCGACGGCTCGCCGACCGTGCATCGCGACGAGAGCGGCGATCTGGTGATCAACGAGGAGGACGGCGACGACGTGAAGCTGATCGGCGTCTACAGCACGGTCGAGCTGGCGATGGCGGCGATCGACCGGTCGCGCGGGCTTGAGGGCTTCCGCGACGAGCCGGACTGCTTCATCGCCGATCCGTACACCCTGGACCAGGACCACTGGACAGACGGCTTCATCTCCGTGCCGCACGACGAGAGCTAGGCGAAATGCGGCCGGGCCGTGCCGACCCCGAGATCGACACGGCCCGGCCGCGGTGGTTCGCGCGTCAGCGCACCCGGAGCACGACCGGCTTGCTCGTCGCCGACCGGAGCCGCGGGTCGGCCTTGACCGTCACCGTGAGGCGGTGGTTGCCCCGCGCGAGGCGGGGGAGCCGCACGCGCGTCGTACCGGACGCGTTCGGCTTGAGCGTGGCACGCAGGATCACCTTCCGTCCGTCGCGGACGACGATCTTCCCGGTGGCACGCAGGCTGCTCCCGGGGACGGTGGCGACGACGGCGAGGCGGGCTCGCGCGGCGCGTCGTACCGTCTTCTTGGGCAGCTTGGCCCGCAGGCTCGGGGTCGCCTTCGTGATCCGCAGGCTGTCGCTCCCCGCGGAGGCGGCGAGCCGGTCGGCGCCGAGGAACCTCACCTGCACGGCGTACGAGCCGGGCACGATCCCGGCCGGCGTCGTGCTGGACGCCCGACCGTCGACGACCGGAGCCGTCCACGTGCGGCCGGCCGTGCTGAGCTGCGCGGTGCCGTTGACGGCCTGACGTCCCTCCGCGCTGACGGCGACCCGCACCGGGACGCCCCGGCCGTACGGCGTGGCGCCGCCGACGAGCACGGTGGTGGCGGTCGTGACCGGCTCCTCGGGGGTGCCCGGCTCCTCCGGCACGTCACCGAGCCCGAGGGTGCCGCTGAGCGGGTCGAGCGCCGTCGCCGCGGGGTAGAAGTCGGCGAACGCCGGCACTCCCGCCTCGGTGAGGGTGGCGGGCACGTTCGACAGGCTCAGCGTGTCGCCGGTCGCCTGGACCCGACCGTCGGTGTCGAGGTCAGCCAGCACCACGTCGTCGTACGTCGCCGTCTGCCCGCTGCTGAGCCCGCGGGAGGTGACGTCCGCGACCAACGTGGCGTCGTCCGTGCCGATGACGATGCGCGGCTCCGTGATGGTGAGGTCGAGCTGCGGTCCGGTGGCGCCGTCGTGCCCGGTGAACCGGACGGAGCCGCCGAGGTTCACGGTGCTGGTGCCCCGGGGGTCCCACACGCCGTCGACGACCGGGAACGCGTAGGTGCCGTCGCTGTTCGCCGTGACGCCTCCGGTCGTGGTGATCTGGCCGTGCGCGATCGGTCCGCTGATGTAGTTGCGGAAGGACGCCTTCACGCCCCAGTCGACGGTGCCCGAGGTGATCGCGCGGACCTCCGTCGCGGGCTCGGCGACGGTCACCGTGGCCCGCTCGCTGGTCACCGACCCGACCGGGTTGGTCAGCCGCGCCCGGAACACCGTCCCGGACAGGCTGGCGTCGACGTCACCCAACCGCAGGGTGGCACCGGACTCGCCGGGCACGTCGTGCCAGACCCCGCCGATGCGCTGCTGCCACTGCACGTCCGGTGCCGGGGTCCCGTCCGGCATGACCTTCAGCTCGACGTCGTCGCCGGGGGCGACCGCGACGTCGGCGGGCTGCACCATGATCCGCGGCGCGGTACGCAGCTGGAGGGAGACACGCTCGCTGGCGACCCGGCCGGCGGCGTTCTCGGCGACGAGCCGGTACTGCCGGCCGGTGTCGGCGGTGGTCACCTCGTCGGTGAGGGTGTCGCCGTCGGCCCCCTCGGTGACGTCCGTCCAGGACTGCCCGACGATCCGGGTCTGCCACGTGAGGGTCGGCGTGGGCGTGCCGGTGACCTCGGCGGACAGGGTGACCGTGGCGGTGTCGCCGACGAGGTCGGCTGTCGGTGCGGTCGGCTGGGTCGGGAACGCCGGGCTCACGCCCGCGGACCCGACGACCTGGAGCTGGCCGTCCAGCACGCCCCACACGTCACCGTCGGGCGTGAGGCCGAGGACGTGGCCGCCGCCGTACGGGCCGCTGTCGAGGGGGCCGCGCGCGACGACGGCTCCGCGCTGGAGCCGGGTGAGGTTGGTGCTCGAGTCGGTGACGCCGACGAGGGTGTCGGTGGCGTAGTCGGAGACGAGAGCGCCCAGGTTGAGGTTGGAGTCGGTCGCGGCGTTGAACGGTACGGCGGGCTCGGCGTCCGCGAGGCGCCGGTTGTCGGCGTACCCGACGAGGGGGAGGTAGACGGCCCGGTCGCCGGCGGCGACGGCGTACACGCCGTTGCGGGTGCGGAGCACGCGGTCGGGCTGGATGTCTCCGGCCTCGGTCAGCGGCTCACCCCGGTAGCCGTCGCCGACCTTCACGATGCGCTGCAGCGGCTTGCCCCCGAACAGGGTGGTCGCGAGGAACACGGTGCGACCGTTGTCGGGGACGGCGACCAGGTTGACGATCGAGTTCTCGAACGACCAGCCGCCGGTGACGCTCAGGGTCACGGGGCCGAGCTTGCGCGCGGTCCAGGTCCCGGCGACGTCGACGACCTCCCACAGGTCCGAGGCGGTGTTCGACCGGGCGCGAGCGACGACGTAGCGGTCGTTCTCCGGGTCCCACGCGCCGGCGTTGCCGCCGTCGTGGATCAGGTCCGGGGCGTGGCTGCCGGCGACCTCGGTGACGGTCAGCGTGGTGCCGTCCCAGTCGAAGGTGGTCAGCCGCCGGTCCTGCTGGTTGGTGGTCATGGTGGACGCGAAGATCGTGTCGGTCGCGGGGTCGATGGCGATCGAGTCGCGCACGATGTCCCCGGTGACGCCGGGCCCGCGGACCCAGGCGCTCCTCGGGGCGAGGGTCTGCGGGTCCAGGATCGCGACCCGGGCGCCGTTGCCCCAGCCGACGAGGCTGCCGTCGGACAGGGTGCCCATCACCCGGGTGGGCACCTCGGCGGGCTGCGGGTCGGCGGGCGTGGCGTGGTGCACGGTCCGGCCGGGCGCGTCCCAGGTCTCGCCGACGGGCTTGCCGCCGGGACCGTCGTACCCGAAGGAGACGGGGTCGACGACGGTGCCGGCGCCGTAGTTGAAGATCCGCTCGCCCTCGATGGTCATCGTGGCGGCCAGGTCCGACCAGCGGGTGGCGCCGCCGGACACGACCGGGGCGGCGTCCTCGACGTCGAGGTCGACGAGCGGTACGTCATCGTACCGCACGATCTCGCCGCCGGCGATGGGACGGCTCTCGGCGTCGACGAAGACGCTGGCGTGGTCCTCGGTGATCTCCACGCGGATGTCGTCGAGGGTCAGGTCCAGGTCGCAGGGACGCACGTGGGTGCCGCCCGCGCCGTGGCAGTGGCCGAGGAACTCGATGGTCCCGGCGAAGCCGACGACGGTGGTGCGGGTCGCGTCGTCGTAGCTGCCGCCGGCCACGGGGAGGTGGAACGTGCCGTCCTCGTTGCGGGTGGCTCCGTCGGACAGGGTCGTCCCGGCGGCGCCGATGTAGTTGCGCCAGGACTCCTTGATCCCCCAGTCGAGCCCGGCGCCGGCCGTGACCGGCGTGACGGCGGCCTGGGCGGGAGCGGCGCTCAGCGCCACCGCGCTGAGCGAGCCGAGGAGGAGGGACGTCAGGGCCGCGGCCGTGCTGGCGCGTCTCCGACGAGTGGATGCGGGCATCTCGGGTGCCTTTCCATCATGGTGATTAGGTAAGGCAAACCTAATTTAGAGAGACCTGTTGAACGAGAGCGTGTCCAAATGCGAGACGGAATGACGGATCTCGGGGGAATCGGGCGGCGTCGTGCCTGTGCCCTCCGCGCTCGCCGGCCACGATCGGCGCCGCGCTGCCAGCCGACGGCGGAAGCCCTCGCGACCACGCTCCGATCCGGAGGCGCGGCGCGAGTCCGGCGTGGCTCGAGGCCCGGCGGATCCGCCGGGCCTCGAGCTGGACGTCAGCGCTTCCTGACCACCACGAGCCGGACGGTCTTGGACGACGACCTCGCGGTCGTGGACGACCCGAGGTAGGTCACGCGGACTTTGTGCCGCCCAGCCTTCAGCTTCGGAAGGCGTACGGCCGCTCGGCCGTTCTTCAGGACAGCGGTGGAGCGTGCCTTGCCGTCGACGACGACCCTGATCCTGCCTGCGGCACGAGCCTTCCCGGCGGTGGTGACGAGGACCTTGGCGGTCGCGCGCTTGCCGGTCCTGACCCGGTTCGGGGTCACCTTCAGGGTCGTCGTGGTGGCCCGCTTGACCGTGGGTGCGGGCGGGTTCGGCGCGGCCGGAGCCTTGACCTCGACCTGGCCGTACGGAACGAGCTGGACGGGGCCGAGCAGGCCCGCGGGCAGTTCGGGTCGCGAGGCGAAGTTGCCGTACCCGGGGGTGCCGGCCTGGGCGGTGGCGCGCATCGCGTTGTTGAGGGTGGTGGACAGCTCGATCCGCACCGTGTTGACGCCGGACCGGAGGTGGTCGGTGACGTCGACCTCGTTGGTGCCGGGGACCTGTGACACCGGCACCGGCCTGTCGTTGATCCAGGCGCGGACGGCGCCGGCGAACTCGCCGAGCCGGAGCACGGTGCCGCGGTCGGGCCCGGTGAAGCTGGCCGGCAGGTCGACGGTCGCGGTGTAGACCCCGGTTCCGGACCTGCCCCTCAGCGCCGGGAGGTCCTTCCAGTCGGCGAGGGTGTCGAGCTCGATGTCTGTCTCGGTGGTGCCGGCCGGGAGTGTGGTCGTCGCGTGCAGCGACCAGCCGGCGTCGATGGTCACGGCGTCAGGCAGGGCCGGCAGGGTGGCCGTGCGGACGGTGCCGTCGGACATGGTGAACGTCCGGGCGCCCGGCTGGCCGTCGCGGGCCAGCAGTCCGGCGCCGGCGCGGACGACCTGGTCGGCGTCGGTGGCGGTGACGGCCAGGGCGCGGGCGCCGCCGTTGCGGGTGTCGAAGACGAAGGCCGCGGTGTCCTCGGCCTCGATGCGGACGGGCACGGTGACGGTGGTCGCGCCGGAGGCGCTCTTGCCGACGGCGTACCGTCCGAGCCTGGTGACCTCGCCGGTCCACAGGTCGATCTCGGTCGGGGCGCCCGGGGTGGTGAAGGTGATGGTCCCGTCGACCGGTGCGGTGGAGTTGTTGTAGAGGAACCACGCGTCACCGGACGCCGTACGCCGGTGGACCGGGACGACGTCCTTGACGACGGGGCCGGTGATGTCGGCGGTCACCTCGAGGCCCTGGACGGTGGCGGCCACGATGGCGGGGTCGTCGACGAAAGCGACGCCGGGCAGGGTGCGGAGTCGCGCGATCGCGTCCCGGACGCGCGCGTCCTCGCGGGCGGGCGCCTTCATGCTCTCCCCGGCGTCCGGCGCGCTGCCCTGGACGACGACGGGCAGGCCCGCCTCGGCGAGCCCGACGATCCGCTCGGCGGTCGCGGCGGGCAGGGACGGCTCGTCGTGGACGACGAGCGCCTTGTAGGCGGGGCCGTCGGGCAGGAGCCGGCCGGCCTCGACCTCGCCGGCGGCGCGGAGGTCGTGTGCGCTGATGGAGTCCCAGTTGAAACCGGCGTCGGAGAGGGACTTGCGGAAGTCGTCGACCGGCGTGCCGACGGGGTCGGGCTTGGAGGTGCCGTTCATGTCCGCCTCGCTGTCCAGGACGACGAGGTCGACCTGCGGGCGGCCGGTGCGGACCACGGCTCCGGCACGTCCGGTGTAGTCGGACCAGCGGGCGAGCGCCTTGAACTGCGGGAAGTCCTGGTTCCAGGAGTCGGCGAAGCCGAGGAAGCTGGCGCACCAGGGGCACCAGCCGACCCAGGGGTTCGAGCTGGCCGTGGTGTCGTTGTAGTCCTTGTACGCGAAGCCGTGAAGGATCATCCGGGACACCCCGGCGGCCAGCGAGTGATCGGCGAGCTGCTTGATGTCGATCGCGTTCTGACGGTAGGCGCCGAACAGGGAGGCGCCGATCTCGTTGGAGACCTCGTCCGCGCCGGACCGGTGTGCGCCGGACACGACCTGGCGGTAGCGGTCGATGACGGCCCGGCTGTCACCGGTGCCCGGCGGGCGGGGGCCAGCGGTGGTGCCGGGCTGGTAGGCGGTGGTGTTGGGGTCGCCGAAGCCGAGCGACTCGACGTCCGGCTTGGGGACCTGGGCCGAGAGGCGTCCGGCGTCGGTGGGCAGGTGGCCGTCGCCCTGGTAGGTCTGGGCACGGAAGGTCATGCCCTTGTCGGAGACCCACGCCTCGATGGGGGCGAGGTGGTCGGTGACCAGCAGCGAGTTCACAGTGTCGTCGTAGTCGGCCTTGACCCGCGCGTCGGCTCCACCGGTGAAGGCGATCTCGTCGAAGAGGCCGGGCAGGTACCTGGTGACCGAGTAGTCCTGGATCGTGGTCCAGTTCCGGAGCATGCCACTGGTCCAGAAAACCGCGGACTGGCCCGCGGGGACGGGACCGTGGGCGAGCTCGAGGGAGTCCTCGAAGATGTCGCCGCCGGTCGCGCGCAGCAGAGGCGCGAGCTCGTCGAGGGCGCGGGAGTCGAAGCTGGCCAGCGCGGTGCGGACCGCCTCGCGGTTGAGGTGGTCGACGACCAGGCCGCCGCTGCCGCCGGCGGCGCCGCTCGCGCCGCCACCGCCGCCGAGCTTGTTGACCTGCAGGGTCGGCCGCATCCAGAAGCCGAAGATCCGCCACGACCCCTCGTCCGGTGCGGTCCACTCGACGGCGCCATCCCTGACCCGAGGGGTCAGGTTGACCGTGCTGTCGGGGTCGAGCACCAGTGGCGTGACGCCCGGAGCACTGACGACCCGGGCGGCCGTCACAGCCACCAGTCGGCGTACGGCGCTCGCGTTGGTGCCCGGGTTGTCGGGGACGACGCCGTCGTACGTCGCGCCTGCGGCGACGTCGACCGTGCCGTAGCCGAGGTCCTGTGAGGAGAGGTCCTCGTCGATGGCCGGCGCGGAGACCGGCCAGCCCGGCCCGAGAGTGATGTCGAAGGTCAGGCCGAGCTCCCTCGCCTTCGTCAGCGCATGCGTCATGCTCGCCATGAATGCCGGGGTGCCCCATCGATCGACGTTGCGCAGCGTCGTCTGCTCGACGCCGGAGAATCCGGCTTCCTTGATCGCGGTCAGCTCGGCATCGATCTCGGCTGTGCTGAGCGCGTCGGTGGGCCACCACCAGCGGAACTTCGGCCGGAACTGATCCGGTACGTCGGCCAGCGCGGAGGGGTCGCCGACCAGGTCGAGTGCGGCGCCGCTCCCGCTGGCCGACGGCGCGGATGCGGCCGTCGGGTCATTCGCCGTGGCGGGCGCGGATCCGAGCGAGGCGACGGTGCCGGCTGCTAGCGAGAGCGCGAGCAAGGAGCCGAGCGCCTGAGACCGGCGCCTCGGTGCGCGGACGAGCGGAGTTCTGCGGGTCATGGTTCCTTCCGGCAACAACGATGAGCCCGCGACGCGAGGCGTCGGGGCAGGACGGGAGAGCGCTCACCGCGGTGGAGGCGGCCACGAGAATGTGATGTGAAACGATTCACATCGGCGCACGACGACTGTATGGCGGTCGCCACACGATGTGCAAGCATTTTGGAAACTCGAGTTTCCTTTTCGCCCTTCCGGATGGGAAGCGCCGAAGCCGGATGGTCGCGCCTGCCACAGTTGCGTCGTGGCCGACGATCAGACCGCCCCGCAGCGCCGTCGCGGCAGGCTCCTGGAGGACGCCCTCCTCGAAGCCGCGTGGCTGGAGATCAAGGAGCACGGCTGGTCGGACTTCAGCATGAGCCGCACCGCCGATCGCGCCGGCGCGTCGAAGAAGTCGCTCTACGCGCGCTGGCCGGACAAAGGCGCCCTGGTCGCAGCGACCCTCTTCCACAAGTCCGCCACCCGTGCGCGGCCGTTCGAGCCGGTAGGTGACCTCCGCGAGGACCTGCGACGGGTGATGTCGGCGGCTGCGGACATGCTGGCCGGGCCGATGGGCACGGCCGTCCGCGGCCTGTACGCCTCGCTGCCCACGCTGCCGTCGGAGTACCGGCTGCTGACCGACGAGAACCGCCCGGCGCGGGCCGTTCAGGATGTCCTTGACCAGGCACGTGCGAACGGGCAGCTGGGCGAGGGACCGATCCCGCCGCGCGTCATCGGGCTCGGGACGCACCTCGTGACGATGCACTACCTCGGGCGGGACGCCCCACCCGACGCGGTGGTGATCGAGGAGATCCTCGACCACGTCTGGCTGCCCAGCCTCCGCGCTGCCGCCACGGAGGCCGACGTCGCCCGTTGACGGGTCGGGCCGTGGCGCAGCGTCAGCGGTCCTCGCCCCAGTTGGCGATGATCACCGCGATCGGCGGGAGCACGGCGGCGACGAGCGACATGGCGACGGCCGCCGTCGTCGACCACAGCCGGACGACGTTCCAGGCCAGGACGATCAGCGCCACGCAGGTCCCCATCAGGGCGAAGTACCACCGCTGACGCCGGCGCAGTCGCTCGCTCTGCGGCCGGCGTACGCCGGTGACCGTGGCGCGTTGGCGTCGCCTCATCCCTCCACTGTGGCACCGGTCCGCTCGAGGCCCGGAGAGTTTTCTGGAAGATTTCTGGTCGACGGTGTCGAATCCGGCTGCGCGCCCCGACGTCCGGGTGAAAGGCAAGGTTCCACACCACCTACGACGCCCCAGGAGGCTCCCATGAAGTACATGCTGCTGCTCCGTCACGAGGTCAACGCCGGTCCCGCGGAGGGCACGCCCGAGTTCGACGCCGAGATGGCCCAGTGGGGCCAGGTGATGGGGGAGCTCGGCCAGTCCGGCGCGATGGTCGCCGCCCACGGCCTCGACACCGAGGCGACCGCCACCACCGTCCGCATCCGGAACGACGAGGCCCTGGTCTCCGACGGTCCGTTCGCCGAGACGAAGGAGGCGTTCTTCAGCTACATCATCATCGACGTCCCCGACCTCGACGCGGCCCTCGGCTGGGCCAAGCGGATGCCGCACGTGACGTACGGCTCGGTCGAGGTCCGGCCGCTGTCCAGCCACGAGCAGGACGCTTGACCGAGGCGGCCGAGGCCGTCGAGCGGGCGTACCGCGAGGAGTGGACCGTGCTCCTCGCGGCGCTCGCCGGCCAGGTAGGTGGCGACATCGGGCTGGCCGAGGAGGCGGTGGCCGATGCGTTCGCCGCCGCGGTGGCCGAGTGGCCCACCAAGGGAGTCCCGTCCCGGCCGGGGGCGTGGCTGACCACCGTCGCCCGCCGCCGGGCGATCGACCGGATCCGACGGGAGACCACGCGGTCGGCCGCCCTCGATCGTCTGGAGACGCTGATGAGGGACGACGACCTCTCCGAACCGGAGCCGCCCGACCACAGCGGCGTGGCCGACGACCGGCTGCGGCTGCTGTTCACCTGCTGCCACCCCGCGCTGGCGCTGGAGGCCCGCGTCGCGCTCACCCTCCGGGTCGTGGGCGGGCTCGAGGTCCCCGAGGTGGCGCGCGCGTTCCTGACCACCGAGACCACGATGTACCAGCGCCTCGTCCGGGCGAAGCGCAAGATCAAGACGGCCCGGATCCCGTACCGGGTGCCGGACGCCGAGGAACTGCCCGCTCGGGTGTACGGCGTCCTGCACGTGATCCACCTCGTCTACACCGAGGGCCACGTGGCCAGCTCGGGGGACGACCTCGTGCGGGTCGACCTGTGCCGCGAGGCGATCAGGCTGGGCCGCCTGCTCGCCGCGCTGCTGCCGGAGGACGCCGAGGTGCTCGGGCTGCTGGCGTACCTGCTGCTGACCGACGCACGACGCCCGGCCCGCACCGACGACCGGGGGCGGCCCGTGGCCCTGCAGGACCAGGACCGCGGCCGTTGGGACCGGGCGCTCGTCGCCGAGGGGACGGAGCTCGTCGAGCGCGCGCTCCGCCTCGGGGAGCCGGGACCGTTCCAGGTCCAGGCGGCCATCGCGGCGCTGCACGCCGAGGCGCCGCACTGGGACGCCACCGACTGGCCCCAGATCGCGGCGCTGTACGGCGAGCTGTCCCGGATGACCCCGTCGCCGGTCGTGACGATCAACCGGGCGGCCGCGCTGGCCATGGCCGACGGCCCGCACGTCGGCCTCGCGCTGCTGGCCGAGCTCGAGGACGATGGGCGACTCGACCGCTACCAGCCGCTGCACGCGACCCGGGCCGAGCTGCTGGCCCGCGCGGGGGATCACGAGGGCGCCGCGGCGGCGTACCGGCGGGCGATCGAGCTCACCGGCAACGCCGCCGAGCGCGAGGCCCTGGCCTTGCGCGCCCGCCGGTGGGAGCGTGGAGGCGACCCGTCCACCTGATCCCTCGGGAGTCACCATGAGCTACCAGGTCGCCTACTTCGTCGGGAGTCTCTCGTCGACCTCGATCAACCGAACCCTCAGCCAGGCGCTGATCAAGGTCGCGCCGGACGACCTCGAGTTCACCGAGATCCCCATCGGCAACCTGCCGCTCTACAGCCCGGACTTCGACAGCAGCTACCCGCCGGAGGCCCAGGCCCTCAAAGACGCCATCGCGGCGTCCGACGCGGTCCTGTTCGTCACCCCCGAGTACAACCGGTCGATCCCGGGCGCGCTGAAGAACGCGATCGACTGGGCCTCGCGGCCCTGGGGCCAGAACTCGTTCGACCACATGCCGGCGGCGGTCATCGGGGCCTCGATCGGGCAGATCGGGACCGCAGTCGCCCAGCAGAGCCTGCGCGGCGTGCTCAGCTTCTGCAACGCCCGCCAGATGACGGCCCCGGAGGCCTACATCTACTTCCAGCCGGAGACGTACGCCGCGTCCGGCGAGGTGACCGACGAGGCCACCGCGGACTTCCTGCGCACGTTCATGCAGGAGTTCCGCACCCACATCGAGCGGGTCCTGACGGTCATCCCGCGGCCCTGACCGGGGAGGGGCCGTCGACCGCTCGCGGCGGAGACGGCACGATGGCCCCCGATGACGACGACGAGCCACACGCCGACCGAGGTCCTCTCCCGGGTCTTCGGGTACGACGCCTTCCGCGGGGACCAGTCCCAGATCATCGACACCCTCGTCGGCGGCGGGGACGCCCTGGTGCTGATGCCCACCGGTGGCGGCAAGTCGCTCTGCTACCAGATCCCGGCCTTGGTGCGTCCCGGGACGGGCATCGTCATCTCCCCGCTGATCGCGCTGATGCAGGACCAGGTCGACGCGCTGGCCGCCCTCGGCGTACGCGCCTCGTTCCTGAACTCCACCCAGTCGCCGGAGGAGCGCCGGGCCGTCGAGACGGCGTACGTCGCCGGCGAGCTCGACCTGCTCTACCTGGCCCCGGAGCGCCTGTCGGTGCCGTCGACGATGGCGCTGCTGGACCGCGGCACGATCTCGCTGTTCGCGATCGACGAGGCGCACTGCGTCTCGTCGTGGGGCCACGACTTCCGGCCGGACTACCTCGCGCTCGCGGTCCTGGGGGAGCGGTGGCCCGCCGTACCCCGGATCGCGCTGACCGCGACGGCGACCGCGGCGACCCGCGCCGACATCGTCGCCCGGCTCGGCCTGGACGGGGCGCGGGTCTTCGTGTCGTCGTTCGACCGGCCCAACATCGAGTACCGCATCGTCGCCAAGGACAACCCGCGCAAGCAGCTCCTCGACTTCCTCCAGGCCGAGCACGCGGGCGACTCGGGCATCGTCTACTGCCTGTCGCGGAAGTCGGTGGAGGAGGCGGCGGCGTTCCTGACGCGCAACGGCATCCCGGCGCTGCCGTACCACGCCGGCATGGACGCCCGGCAGCGCGCCGAGCACCAGTCGCGCTTCCTGCGCGAGCCCGGGCTGGTCATCTGCGCCACCATCGCCTTCGGCATGGGCATCGACAAGCCCGACGTCCGCTTCGTCGCGCATCTCGACCTGCCGAAGTCGGTCGAGGGCTACTACCAGGAGACCGGCCGCGCGGGTCGCGACGGCAAGCCGTCGACGGCGTGGCTGGCCTACGGCCTCGCCGACGTCGTCCAGCAGCGGAAGATGGTGCAGACCTCCGACGGCGATGCGGCCCACAAGCGTCGCCTGGGCGCGAACCTCGACGCGATGCTCGCCCTCTGCGAGACCGTCGAGTGTCGTCGTGCGCAGCTCCTGGCCTACTTCGGTCAGCCCGCGTCGGGCGGTTGCGGAAACTGCGACACCTGCACCGCGCCGCCCGAGACCTGGGACGGCACCACCGCCGCCCAGAAGTTCCTCTCCGCGATCTGGCGGTTGGCCGAGCGTCGGCAGCGGTACGGCGCCGGCCACGTCATCGACATCCTGCTGGGGAGGACGAACGACCGGATCGTCTCGCTCGACCACACGTCGCTGACGGTCTACGGCATCGGCACCGAGCTCGACGAGCGACAGTGGCGCGGCGTCGTACGGCAGCTCCTGGCGCAGCGACTGCTCACCGTCGGCGATGACGGCTACGGGACGCTGGAGCTCACGTCGGACTCCGCCGCGGTGCTCCGTGGCGAGCGCGCGGTTCGTCTTCGGCACGAGGTCAAGCCGGCCTCGACCCGTCGCTCCTCGTCCTCCTCCCGCAAGGCGAAGGCCGACGACGTACCCCTCGACGCGGCGGGGGAGTCGCTGTTCGAGCAGCTCCGCGCCTGGCGCGCGGCGACGGCCAAGGAGGCCGGTCTCCCGGCGTACGTCGTCTTCCACGACGCGACGCTGCGGCAGATCGCTGCCCTGCGCCCGACGAGCCGGGAGCAGCTGGCCGGGATCTCGGGGCTCGGTGCCGCCAAGCTGGAGAAGTACGGCGAGGCGTTGCTGGGGGTCACCAGCGCGTAGCCCGAGACAAAGGGGGCTCGGTTGGTGCGATCGTCCCGTCTCGACGACCGAGCTGCGCCCACCAGAGCTTCAGCTGCGAGCACACCCAGGCGACACCGATGGAAGCGGCCGCCACGATTCCCAGGACGATGCACCAGGCCAGAGCACCCTCCCGGGCGCCGCCCGACGGCCACAGCGAGGCCGCGAGGACTCCGATCATCGACAGCGTCAGAAGTCCGAGGAGCGTGATCGCCAACCAACGCGGCGAGCGCTGGAGGATGAGCATGCAGATCAACACGAAGGCACCGAGCCCCACCGTCACCGCCAGCGCGTAACCCACGTCGAGGATGCTGATGAGCGTCACCAGCGCCAGCCCCGCCGAGCCTCCCGCGGTCAGGTCGCTGAGCAGTTGAGGGGCGGTCCGGCCTGCCTTCGGCCACAGCCTCCCCGCGAGCGAGGTGGCCGCGCCCAGGAGCCCGAGAAGCATCGATGCGAAGGCCAGTCCGAGGGTGGGCGGGTAACCGTCACCGGCGCTGGTCAGGACGCCGGCGTCCAGGCACATGCCGACCTGGTTGAGGGTCCAGGTCGCTGACTCAGCCGTGACCGGTTGCTCTGCCTGCTTGACCGTGCTCTTCAGCGAGGTGAGCGCGTCCGCGCCCACGAGACCGGAGCAGACCTCGTCCACGAATCCCGCGGTAGCTACGAAGCCGATCGGTGTCAGGACGAGGACTCCGATGAGGAAGGAGAGTAGGCCCGCACGATCGCCCGTCGGGGTCGACGTCGCGGACTCGTCCTGTTGTGGGGCGGTCAACGGAACAGCTCGACGGGCATCTGGCTCCCTGTTCTGGGATTTCTCGTCTCGATCGTTCGCTTCGGCGCCGGCTCACTCCGGCGGGAAGTGGAACTCCTTCACCCGGACGCGAACGGTCCGGTAGCCCTTCTTCGTGAAGGTCAGCTTGGCGGTGACTCGTCGCTTGCCGATGCTCCACACGTCGTCGGGACCTTCCGTCAAGCGCGGGTGCTCGAAGCGCAGGTGGTTGTTGCTGTCCCAGCCGTCGTTCTTGACCTTGCGCCGCTCTTTGAGCACGACCTTCTTGCCGACGTACCAGCGAGCGGTGAGGCGGAAGGAGCCGCGGATGCTCGGCCTGAAGTCGTCGTTCATCTCGTCGTAGCACCTGACGGGGTTCCCACCCATGGAGTCGTACCAACGGCCGGAGTGCACCAGGATGTTCAGCGCCGGCGTCGACTCGTACTCCGGGTGATGGTGGTAGGCGCACGTCTGAACGTGCCGCCACTTCTTCGGTTTGGCTGCGTTCGCGGGCGCGGCGATGACAGAGGCGACGAGAAGGACGCACACGGTGGCGAGGAGCGCGCGAGACCGGAGCAGCATGAGCGGGAACGTAGCAGCGCCGAGCCCACCTCGCGCAGGGAATGGTTGCTTGCGTGCCGATCCGCTGAGCCGATCGGATGGCAGCCCACTGAGGCTGTGAAAACCCCCTTGCGATCGAACGCGTGTTCGACCATACTGAGATGGTCATCTCGTAGAGGTTTCGGAGACTCGTATGGCCCACCCGATCCGCCTGGCCGCGGCCGAGATCGCCGGTGTGCTGAAGTCGGTGGCCGACGTGAACCCGGCCTTCATGACCACGCCGGACAAGGCGGCGGCGCTGGTCGAGCTGGCCGCGGTCGAGGTACGTGTTGCCGAGCTCCGGCTCCGGATCTCTGCGGACGCCGCTGACGTGGCCGAGGAGACCGGCGCCCGCGACGTGGGCGCCTGGGCCGCGGCCGCGACGCATCGACGCCGGGGCGACTGCGCGGCTGAGTTCCGTCTCGCTCTGGCCCTCGCGGACCGCCCGGTGCTCGCGACCGCGTTGCGGGAAGGGCGCGTGAACCTCGAACAGGCCCACGTCATCGCCACCGCCCTGGCCAAGCTCCCGGCCGAGGTGTCCTCGTCGGTGGTCGACGAGGCCGAGGCCGCCTTGGTGGGGTACGCCGACCGCTTCGACCCCACCGAGCTGGCCCGCCTGGGCCGTCGCATCCTCGACGTCATCGCCCCGGAGATCGCGGAAGCGGTGGAGGCGCGTCATCTCGCCGACCTTGAAGCTTCCGCCCAGCAGCGGATGCGCCTCGGTCTCCGCGCGCTCGGTGACGGCACGACCCGGATCAGCGGCCTGATCCCCGACGCGTCCGCGGCCCGGCTTGCGACGTACCTGCATGCGTTCACCAACCCTCGCCGCGACGACGCCGACTCAACGCTGGTTGAGGTGCGAGCGGAGCGAGCCGCGAAACCCAGTGAGCCAAGCAGCAGCCCCGTGCCCTACGGGCGCAAGACAGCCCAGGCGTTCTGCCACCTCCTGGAAACCCTCGACCCCACCCGCCTCCCGATCCACGGCGGCGACGCCACCACCCTCGTGGTGACGATGTCGCTGGACTCGCTCCGAGCAGACCTCGCCACCGCGACCCTCGGTAACCCCGCTCCGGGCGACTCTCACGACCGGATCACCGCCGCCGAGGCCCGCCGCCTGGCCTGCACGGCCGGGATCGTCCCCGCAGTCCTCGACGGCAAGAGCGAGGTCCTCGACCTCGGCCGCTCCCAGCGCTTCTTCGGCCGCTCCCAGCGCCGCGCCCTCGCCCTCCGCGACAAGGAGTGCCGAGCTGAGGGTTGTCACATCCCGGCACCGTGGTGCGAAGCCCACCACGCCGGCACCCCCTGGGCCGCCGGCGGCCGCACCGACCTCGCCGACGGGCTACTGCTGTGCTCCCACCATCACCACCGAGCCCACGACCCGACCTACGCCACCGAACGCCTGCCCGACGGCGGCGTCCGATTCCACCGACGAACGTAGGCCGGGGTCGCGTCAATTGACGAGCTCGACGTCGGACCACTGGCTGGTGCGGATGACGCCCAGGGCGCTGGACTGGATCCAGATGCCGACCTGGTCACCCGCGTCGACCGCCAGCAGGAAGCTGCGCTGGATCGACTGCGGTCCCATGGTCTCGACATCGAGCGGGGTGATCGTCTGGCTGCCGGGGACGATCGGCTCGTTGGGGCCACGGCTGGCCCCGACGGTCGCGTGGGTCGTGATCGCGGTCGCCGTCGGCAGCAGTGGGAGCTGCACGTCCACGCCGTAGGAGATCCGGTAGGTCCCGGCGCGGGTGAAGGTCAGTGCGCTGCCGTCGAGGTAGGCGGGACCGTCGCCGAGCTTGGTGTAGCCGACGCCGGCGAAGAGCTGCGGGGTCGTCGTGTTCAGGATGGGGATGGCGATCGAGTTGGGGGCGGCCGACGAGTACTCCGCATAGGCGGCGCCACCCGACCCCGCCGGTCCGGCTGGCCCGGTGGCTCCCGTGGCTCCCGCGGGACCGGGGGCGCCGGTGTCGCCCCGGGGTCCGGTGGCTCCCGGGGCGCCGGCGGGGCCGACGTCGCCCGCACGCCCTGCGGGGCCCGCCGGGCCGGTCTTGCCCTGGGGGCCGGGGGCCCCGGCCACGAGCTCGCCCGGGCGGAAGTCCCTCGCGCGCAGGGTGCCGTCCTTCACGCGCCTGCTGGTGATGGCGTCCTTGGCGATCTTGGACTTGGTCACCGAGCGGGGTGCGAGGTTGGAGGTCTCGACCTCGTGACGGCCGAGCTCGTGGGCGGCGTAGGCCGTCCCGGAGACGGCGACGGCGAGGGCGAGGGACGACACGACCAGTGCGGCTGGTCCGGTGGCGCGGGAGGAGGGCTTCACGGGGGAGGGCCTTTCGGGGTCCAGGCCGCGGTCCGGGTGCCGCGGGCGTCAACGCTAGAAGTGCATTCGACCGGCGGCGGCCCGGCTGAAGACATTTCTCGGCGTGACGCAGCGCCCCACGGCCGGCCCGCTCACGACGGCGGGGACGTCCGTCAGTCCGTGGCGTAGGCCACCCAGGTGATGAACATGAACAGGGCGATGATCGCCGCGTCGACCGAGATCGCGAACGCGAAGGCGGCGATCACGACCTTCCGGTCGTCGTCTTTCCACGAGGGCGCCTGCTCGTGCTCCCGCAGGGCGTACCCGGTCGTGCGGTCCTCGCTCGCGCTCATGGTCGCCTCCCTGGACTGCGGATCGGCTCGACGGCCGGCCGTTCGATCCCGGCCGTTCCATCGTCCGTCGCACGGTCCCGGTCCGCATCACCTCCGGCGGGTGAGTCGCCGCGACCCGGAGACGAGGTCGTCTACAGGTCGGCGGTGGCGTCGTACACCCAGCTCGTGTCTGCGGTGGCGAGCCCCTCGACCCACGAGGCGGGCGCGTTGTTCATGATGGCGCCGTAGTCCCAGTAGTCCTTCCAGAGGCACACGCGGCCGTCGCGCACCTTGTGCACGGTGGCGAAGGGGAGGGTGAAGACCTCGCCGGACTTGAAGGTCCAGGTCTCGGAGTGCTCGTAGATCACGTCGTCACCGGAAGCGACCAGGACGCCGTCGTGGTTCTCGTAGCCCGCGAGCTCGCCCCAGCCGACGCGAAGCCGCTTGGCGATGTCCTCCGGGCCACGGGCCGACAGGGACGGGCCGAGGGGCATGTCCATGTAGAGGCAGTCCTCGGTGACCCAGTCGGCGATGCCGTCGTAGTCGCGCGCGGACAGGGTGCGCCAGAGGCCGCGGACGGCCTCCTCGGGGGTGCGGGTCACGAGGCGATCTCCGTGGTCGAGGGACGAGGCGTCTGAGGGGTACGACGGGCCGCGGTCAGCGGCGATCGGGACTGCTCGCCGGTCCGCAGGAACCGGCCGGTCCGCTCGCGGCCGAGCAGCGACGTGGCGCGACCGGAGCGCCAGACCGTGCGGCCGCCGACCATGACGAGCGGGACGGTGGCGTCGTTGCGGTTGACCATGCGGGAGAGGCCGCCGTACTGCGCGACGGGCTCCTCGTTGTACTCCTCCAGCGAGGAGTCGAGCCGCGAGGGGTCGAGCACCATCAGGTCGGCGCGGTCGCCGAGACGTAGGTGGCCGGCGTCGAGGCCGTACCAGTCGGCCAGCTCGCCGGTCAGCCGGTGCACGGCGTGCTCGACCGTCACGAACGGCTTGCCGGCGACCTCCGCGTCGCGCACGTGCCGCAGCAGCCGCAGCCCGAAGTTGTAGAAGGCCATGTTGCGCAGGTGCGCGCCGGCGTCGGAGAAGCCCATCTGCACCCCCGGCTCCCGGGCGATCTTGCGCAGTACGCCGGGGCGGTGGTTGGAGATCGTGGTGCGCCAGCGGAGGTCGGTGCCGTGGTCGAGCACCAGGTCCAGGAACGCGTCGACCGGGTGGGCGCCACCGCGCTCCTGTCCGACCTGTCCGAAGGACTTGCCGACCACGGAGGCGTCCGGGCAGGCGACGATCTCGGCGTCGAAGAAGTCGCGGTGCCACACCCGCGGGCCGTACTTGGACTCGTAGTCCTTCCGGAAGCGGGCACGGTACGCCGGGTCGCGCATCAGCTCGTCGCGCGCGAGCTTCTCCTGCAGGTGCAGCGCCTGCGCGCCGGCGCCGAACTCCTCGAAGATCACCAGGTCGATGCCGTCGGCGTACACCTCGAACGGCACCGGGAGGTGCTGGAAGCGGAAGTCGCCGCCGAGCCGGTTGACCAGTCCCGCCAGCCCACGCAGGAGGTGGATGACGAACGGGATGGCCTTGATGTCGGCGGCCGACAACAGGCTGGTCTTCAGCGGCCTGCCGCCCAGACCGATCGAGCCGAACGCCTGGGTGAGGAGCGTGTGCGGGCGGCCGACGTCCGGTCCGGCCTGCAGGGCGCGGCCCCGCTGGCGCAGGATCCGGCGCAGTCCGCGCATCTCCCGTCCGCGGGCGTACGTCGACGGCAGGGTGCGCGAGCGGCACAGGTCGCCGTCGAGCTTGTCGAACAGCAGCTGCTGGGCCGACATGCCGACGAAGCCGGCGTCCAGGGCCTCGCGGAGCATGCGCTCCATCCGCGCCTGCTCGGCCGCGCTCGGCCGGACCTCCTTGCGGGTGGCCCGGTCCAGGCCCATCGTCGCGGTGCGCATGTCGGAGTGGCCGATGAACGCGGCCAGGTTGGGACCGAGGGGGAGCGACTCCAGCGCGGCGACGTACTGGCCGGCGTTCTCCCAGGTCCGCTTCTCGTCGACCGCGGAGATGACGTGCTGGCGGGGGATCGCCTCGACCCGGCCGAACAGGTCGCCGGCGTCCACGCCGCCGACGTGCACGGTCGAGAGCGAGCAGGAGCCCAGCAGGATCGTGGTGACCCCGTGCCGCAGCGACTCGGTCAGGTCGGGGCCGCGCAGCACCTCGACGTCGTAGTGGGTGTGGATGTCGACCATCCCCGGGAGCACCCACTGCCCGGCCGCCTCGACGACCTCGCCGCAGCCCGTCTCGTCGAGCGGCTCCTCGGAGATCGCCGCGACGACGCCGTCGCGGATCCCGACGTGGCGCACGGCCGACGGGCCGCCGCTGCCGTCGAAGAAGCGACCGTCCTTGATGATGGTGTCGTAGGTCACATTGCGCATCGAACCCCTCGGGTTGACACGCGTCAAGTGGTTCCCGTCAGGCGGTCGCGGCGAACGCCTCCGCGACCACGTCGAACGCCTCGTCGAGCAGGGCGTCGGAGATGGACAGGGGCGGCAGGAAGCGGAAGACGTTGCCCCACGTGCCGCAGGTCAGGGTGACGACCCCGTGGGCGTGGCAGTACGCCGAGACCGCCGCCGCCCGTGCCGCGTCGGGCTCGGTGGTGCCCGGGGCGCACAGCTCGATCGCCATCATCGCGCCCCGCCCGCGCACGTCGCCGATCACGGGGTACGACGCCCGCAGCGTCTCCAGGCGCGACCGCATCCGCTCGCCGATCGCCCGAGCGCGACCCACGAGGTCGTGCTCGCGCATCTCCTCGATGGCGCCCAGGCCGGCGGCGCAGGCGACGGGGTTGCCGCCGTACGTCCCGCCGAGCCCGCCCACATGGACCGCGTCCATCAGGTCGGCGCGGCCGGTGACCGCTGCCAGCGGCAGCCCGCCGGCGATGCCCTTGGCGGTGGTGACCAGGTCGGGGACGACGCCCTCGTCGTCGGAGGCGAACCAGTCGCCGGTGCGGCAGAAGCCCGACTGGATCTCGTCGGCGACGAAGACCACGTCGTGGGCGGCGCACCACGCGGCGATGGCCGGCAGGAACCCGGGTGCGGGCACCACGAACCCGCCCTCGCCCTGGATGGGCTCGATGACCACGCAGGCCAGGTTGGTCGCGCCGACCTGCTTCTCGATCACGTCGATCGCGCGGGCCGCGGCCTCGGCGCCGGACAGCCCGTCGCGGAAGGGGTACGACATCGGAGCTCGGTAGACCTCGCCGGCGAACGGCCCGAAGCCGTGCTTGTAGGGCATGTTCTTCGCGGTCATGGCCATCGTGAGGTTGGTGCGGCCGTGGTACGCATGGTCGAAGACGACGACCGCGTCCCGGCCGGTCGCGGCGCGCGCGATCTTCACGGCGTTCTCGACGGCCTCGGCGCCGGAGTTGAACAGCGCGCTCTTCTTCGCATGGCTTCCCGGCGTGAGCTCGGCGAGCTGCTCGCACACGTCGACGTAGCCGTCGTACGGCGTGATCATGAAGCAGGTGTGCGTGAACGCCGCCACCTGCTCGCTCACGCGACGGACGACCGACGGCGCGCTGTTGCCGACGGTGGTGACCGCGATGCCGGAGCCGAGGTCGATCAGCGCGTTGCCGTCGACGTCGAGCAGGATCCCACCGCCCGCGGCGACCACGAAGACCGGCAGCGTCGTGCCGACGCCGTCGGCGACCACCGCCTTCTTGCGGTCGAGGCGCTCCAGGGAGGCGGGGCCGGGGATCGCGGTGACGAGCCGGCGCTCCTGCGGGAGCGCGGGCCCACCGGTGGCGGGGATGGTGGTCATGAGATGACTGTAGAGCCGACCTGGGACGATGGTCGCGTGGCAATTCGTGACTCCCGGCGGGACGTCGTCGTCCTCGGCTCGACCGGCTCCATCGGCACCCAGGCACTCGAGCTGATCCGGCGGAACCCCGACCGGTTCCGGGTCGTCGGACTGACCGCCGGCGGGTCCAACCGCGAGCTGTTCCGGCAGCAGGTCGACGAGTTCGCGCCGGCGTACTCCGGGCTGGGGGAGGACGCCTCGGTCGAGGCCGCGGGCCGGCCGTGCGACGTCGTCCTCAACGGCATCACCGGGGCCGTGGGGCTGCGGCCGACGCTGGCCGCGCTCGACGCCGGCCGCACGCTCGCGCTGGCCAACAAGGAGTCGCTGATCATGGGCGGCCCGCTGGTCCTGGAGCGCGCCGGACCGGACCAGATCGTGCCGGTCGACTCCGAGCACTCCGCGCTCGCCCAGTGCTTGAGGGGCGGGACGCCCCAGGAGGTACGACGCCTCGTGCTCACTGCCAGCGGCGGCCCGTTCCGGGGTCGCACCCGCGAGCAGCTGGCCGGCGTGACGCCGCAGGAGGCGATGAACCACCCGACCTGGGACATGGGGCCGGTCATCACCATCAACTCCGCGACCCTGGTCAACAAGGGCCTGGAGGTGATCGAGGCGCACCTGCTCTTCGGCATCCCCTTCGACCGCATCGAGGTCGTGGTGCACCCGACGAGCGTCGTGCACTCGATGGTCGAGTTCGTCGACGGCTCGACACTGGTCCAGGCCAGTCCGCCGACCATGCTGATCCCCATCGCGCTCGGCCTGTCCTGGCCCGACCGGGTGCCCGACGCCGCGCCGCCGGTCGACTGGACCCGCCCCGAGACCTGGGAGTTCTTCCCCCTGGACGACGAGGCGTTCCCGGCCGTGGCGCTGGCCCGGGCCGCGGGGGAGACGGGCAGCACCGCGCCCGCCGTCTACAACGCGGCCAACGAGGTCTGTGTCGACGCCTTCCGCCGGGGCGAGCTCACGTTCATCGACATCGTGCCCACGATTCAGGCTGTTCTCAGCCGACACGACGTACCCTCGGACGTGGCCGTCGAGGACATCCTGGCCGCCGATGCCTGGGCCCGCGCCGAGGCGACACGACTGATCGAAGGGCCCGCATGACCGCGCTGTTCTACCTCCTCGGAGTGGTGATCTTCGCGCTCGCCATCCTGGTCTCGATCGGCCTGCACGAGCTCGGCCACCTGATCCCGGCCAAGAGGTTCGGCGGCAAGGTCACCCAGTACTTCGTCGGCTTCGGCCCCACGGTGTGGAGCAAGCAGGTCGGCGAGACCGAGTACGGCGTCAAGGCGATCCCGCTCGGCGGCTACGTCAAGATCGTCGGGATGCTGCCCCCGGGGGCGACCGCGCTCGCCGACGAGGTGACGTACGACGCCGACGGCAACCAGGTCACCAAGGTCCGCAAGTCGAACACGGGCATGTTCACCCAGCTGATCTCCGACGCTCGCGCCGCGGAGTGGGAGCTGGTCGGTCCCGACGACAACGACCGGCTCTTCTACAAGCTCCCGTGGTGGAAGAAGGTGATCGTGATGGCCGGCGGGCCCACGGTCAACCTGCTCATCGCGTTCTTCCTCTTCCTGCTGGTCTTCTCCACCTACGGCGTGAAGACCGAGGAGGTCGCCCCGGGTCCGCCCGTGATCGAGGCGGTCTCGAAGTGCGTGATCCCGTACGCCGAGAGAGATCGCAAGTGTCGCGAGAGCGACGAGATCAGCCCCGCCCTCGACGCCGGCCTGCTGCCCGGGGACACCGTCACCTCCTTCAACGGCATCCCCATCACCGGCTGGGAGCAGCTGCGGAAGCTGATCCGCGACAACGACGGCGGCACCGCCACCATCGGCTACGAGCGCGACGGACAGAGCCTGACCGGCACCACCAGCACCACGGTCGAGGCCCGGCCGGAGTCCGAGACCAGCGAGACGCTGCGCGAGGTCGGCTTCCTGGGCGTCGTCCCGACCATGCACACCACGACCGAGACCGGCGGGGTGCTGTTCACCCTCGACCAGATGGGCACCATGACCGTCCACACGGTCGAGGCGCTCGCGACGCTCCCGGTGAAGGTCTGGGACGTCGGCCAGGCGATCCTCGGCATGGAGGAGCGGGCGGCCGACAGCCCGGTCAGCATCGTGGGCGGCGGCCGGCTGGCCGGGGAGACGGTCTCCCACGACACGTTCCCCGTGCTCGACAAGGCCGTGCTCCTGGTCATGCTGATCGCGGGCTTCAACTTCTTCATCGGGATGTTCAACTTCGTCCCGCTGCTGCCGCTCGACGGTGGCCACATCGCCAGCGCGCTGTGGGAGGGGATCCGCCGGGGGATCGCGCGGCTCCGTCGGCGGCCCGATCCCGGGTACGTCGACGCGGCCAAGCTGCTCCCGGTCGCCTACGTCGTCGCCTCGGCGATGCTGGTGATGGGCGTGGTGCTGATCATCGGCGACCTCGTCGTACCCCTGCACCTGGAGGGGTAGCCGCGGAGGCCGGGACGCTCGCTGTGCTCGGATAGTCTGGCTCCCGGTCCGGTGCCTGCCGGGAGAGCGAGATCGTCCGGCTGTGGCGACTGAGGAGAGTCTTGACCCACCCCGCCCCCCATCCCCGCGTCCTCGCCGTCGGCGCCTACGAGCGCGACAACTTCGGCGACCTGCTCTTCCTGCTCGTCACCGAGCGCTACCTGGAGGGCAGCGAGGTCGTCTCCGCCTCGCCGTTCAGCGCCGATATGACGGCGCTGCTCGACCGGCAGGTGGTGGCCCTCGGCGACGAGCTGCAGGAGCGCGAGTACGACGCGATCTGGTCCGTCGGCGGCCAGGTCGGCGGGATCAGCATCGAGACCGCCTACCGCCTCTCGACCCCGCGCGAGGAGTACGCCGCCTACCGGCGCGCCACCCCCGACGTCCAGGAGCGGTTGATCGCCGAGGCGCTGAACGGTGCGCCGATCGTCTCGCCGTACATCCCGACGCCGGCCGCCTTCGAGCGCAACGCCGGAGCGGTCACGGTCCTCAACTCCGTCGGCGTGGCCGGGATCGCCGGACGCCCGGTCCGCATCCACCACGAGCTGGTCTCGGTGCTCAAGACGACCGACATCGTCTCGGTGCGCGACAAGGAGTCCAGTGACTTCCTGACCGGCCTCGGCGTCGAGCACACCCTGGCTCCCGACGTGGTCCACGCCATCGGGGTCCTGGAGCCGTTCGAGCCCGCCCCCGACAACGACGTGGTCGTGCTCCAGGTGTCGAGCGGCATCGCCGCGCAGCTGGGCCACGAGGCCATCGCCGAGCAGCTCGTCGGCAGCCGCCACCTCGGCGGCTCGACGGTCCGCTTCGTGCAGGCCGGCCTGGCCGCGGGCCACGACTCGATGGCCGACGCCGAGCGGATCGCCGAGCGGATCCGGCAGCTCTCGCCGAGCACCGGGATCGAGTTCGCGACCGGGCGTCGTCCGATGGAGGTCGTCGAGGCGATCCGCGACTCCCGCCTGGTGATCGGCACCTCGCTCCACGTGCGGATCATCGCGGCGTCGTACGCCCGGCCACGGGTGACCTTCGTCCGCAAGAAGCCGACCCGCTACGCCCGCCACTGGGACCCGCACATGCCGTACAACGTCGCCGTGGCCGACCTCGAGGAGGCGATGGGCGCGGCGCTCGAGGCCGGTCAGCGGCCCGAGGTCGTGGAGGCGTCGCGCGAGCTGTCGCGGCTCGCCGACCAGAACGTCCGCTCGATCGCCGAGCGGGTGCGCGAGCTGTCGGCCCAGCGCGCGGGCAGCGTCCGCGAGCAGCGTGCCGAGGCGCGCCGGGCCGCGCTCGCCGACGCCGCCGGGCGCGCCGACCTCGACGTCGACGGCATCCGCCGGGAGCTGGGCAAGACCCGGGCGGAGCTGCGCGCGACCCAGACCGAGCTGGCTCGCACCAAGGAGCAGCTGGCGCAGGCCCGCTCCGACGCGCAGGCCCGCGGTCGCGGGCTGGGCGAGCGGCTGCTGCGGCGCTCGGGCCTCGCCGGCCGCTGATGTCGGGCGCCGCCGGTCCGGCCAGTAGATTGGCGGCATGACCGAGATCAACCTGGGCATGCCCGCGGCCCCGCCGCCCGTGCTCGCCCCGCGCCGCCAGACCCGCCAGATCCAGGTCGGCAAGGTCGGGGTCGGCAGCGACCACCCGGTCTCGGTGCAGTCGATGACGACGACGCTCACGAGCGACGTCAACAGCACCCTCCAGCAGATCGCCGAGCTGACGGCGTCCGGCTGCGACATCGTGCGGGTCGCGTGCCCGAGCCAGGACGACGCCGACGCGCTCCCGGCGATCGCGCAGAAGTCGCAGATCCCGGTCATCGCCGACATCCACTTCCAGCCCAAGTACGTCTACGCCGCCATCGAGGCCGGCTGCGCGGCGGTCCGGGTCAACCCCGGCAACATCCGCAAGTTCGACGACCAGGTCAAGGAGATCGCCCGGGCCGCCCAGGACCACGGCACCTCCATCCGGATCGGCGTCAACGCCGGCTCGCTGGACCCGCGGCTGCTGCAGAAGTACGGCAAGGCCACGCCCGAGGCGCTCGTGGAGTCGGCGAAGTGGGAGGCGAGCCTCTTCGAGGAGCACGGCTTCCGCGACTTCAAGATCTCGGTCAAGCACAACGACCCCGTCGTGATGGTCCGGGCCTACGAGCTGCTCGCGGCCGAGGGCGACTGGCCGCTGCATCTCGGCGTGACCGAGGCGGGTCCGGCGTTCCAGGGCACGATCAAGTCCGCGACGGCGTTCGGCGCCCTGCTCAGCCAGGGCATCGGCGACACGATCCGGGTCTCGCTCTCCGCACCGCCCGTGGAGGAGGTGAAGGTCGGGATCCAGATCCTGCAGTCGCTCAACCTGCGCCCGCGCAAGCTGGAGATCGTCTCCTGCCCCTCGTGCGGCCGCGCCCAGGTCGACGTCTACACCCTCGCCGAGCAGGTCACCGCCGGCCTCGAGGGCATGGAGGTCCCGCTGCGGGTCGCCGTCATGGGCTGTGTCGTCAACGGGCCGGGGGAGGCCCGCGAGGCCGACCTCGGCGTCGCCTCCGGCAACGGCAAGGGCCAGATCTTCGTCAAGGGCGAGGTCATCAAGACCGTCCCCGAGTCGCAGATCGTCGAGACCCTGATCGAGGAGGCGATGCGCATCGCCGAGGGCATGGAGGCCGTCGACGGTGCCACCGCCGAGGTCTTCGTCGGCTGATCCGTGCCGCTCGGCGTCCGGAGACGTAGGCTTCGCCCGTGTTGACGACGCGCCACGGAGTGCGCCCCCTCGCGGCCCCCGATCTCGACGCGTTCCTCCAGCTCACGGCGCAGGACCCGGTCGTCAACGTCTTCGCCGACTACCGCGCCCGCACCACCAACCTCGAGCCGCGCTGGCTCGGCGGGGAGATGTGGGGCCGGTTCGTGGACGGCGACCTCGTCGCCGCCTGCCACGTCGGCGCCAACCTGGTGCCGGTGCAGGCGAGCGCCGACGACGCCCGGACGTTCGCGGAGCGCGCGCTGACCCGCGGACGTACCGTCTCGACGATCGTCGGGCCGCACGACGCGGTCCGGGTGCTCTGGGACGGGCTGGCCGGCTCGTGGGGCCGCCCGCGCGAGACCCGGTGGGAGCAGCCGCACCTCGAGCTGAGCGGCGCGCCGCTGGTCGAGCCCGACCCCGGCGTACGACGCACCACGCGCGAGGACCTCGAGGAGCTCTACCCGGCCTGCGTCGCGATGTACACCGAGGAGGTCGGCGTCTCCCCGGAGTACGGCGGGGGAGCCGATCTCTACCGCGCCCGGGTCACCCAGCTGATGAACCGCGGCTGGTCGTTCGCCCGCTTCGACGACGGCCGGCTGGTCTTCAAGGCCGAGGTCGCGTGCGCGTCGCCGTACGCCGCCCAGGTCCAGGGGGTCTGGGTGCCGCCGGACCGGCGCGGCGAGGGGCTGGCGATCAGCGGGATGGCCGCGGTCGCCGACCTGGTCCGCCGCGAGATCGCTCCGGTGGTCTCGCTGTACGTCAACGAGTGGAACACCCCCGCCCGGCGCGCGTACGCGAGCGTGGGCTTCCGGGAGACGGCCCGCTTCTCGACCGTCATGTTCTGAGAGGGTGGCGCGATGAGCCTCCCCACCAGCGCCAAGGTGCTCGCCACCGGCTTCGCCGTCAGCGGCACCATCCACCTCGTCAAGCCCGAGGTGTACGAGCCGATCATGCCGTCGTGGGTCCCGGCCCACCGCGAGGTGATCCTGGCCAGCGGGGTCGCCGAGCTCCTCTGCGCCGCCGGTCTCGCCGTGCCCCGGACCCGCCGGCTGGCCGGCTGGGCCAGCGCGCTGCTGCTGGTCGGTGTCTTCCCGGGGAACCTGCAGATGGCCCAGGACGCGTCGAAGACCCGCAACACGAAGTTCAAGGCTGCCGCCTACGCCCGGCTGCCGCTCCAGCTGCCGATGATCCGGGCGGCGCTGCGGGCGACCCGTGAAGGGTGAACTGGTTCGCTGACGGGGGAGTCCGGGAAGTAGCCTTGCGCCCCATGAGCACCTCCCGGATCCTGCGCATGTCGAGCCTCTTCGTCCGCACGCTGCGCGACGACCCGGCCGACGCCGAGGTGCCCAGCCACAAGCTGCTCGTCCGCGCCGGCTACATCCGCCGCGCGGCCCCCGGCATCTACACCTGGCTGCCCCTCGGGCTGAAGGTGCTGCGCAAGATCGAGGGCATCGTCCGCGACGAGATGGACGGCATCGGCGCCCAGGAGCTCAGCTTCCCCGCGCTGCTGCCCCGCGAGCCCTACGAGGCCAGCAACCGGTGGAACGAGTACGGCGACAACCTCTTCCGGCTGCAGGACCGCAAGGGCGGGGACTACCTGCTCGGTCCCACCCACGAGGAGATGTTCACCCTCGTGGTCAAGGACCTCTACAGCAGCTACAAGGACCTGCCGCTGTCGATCTACCAGATCCAGACCAAGTACCGCGACGAGGCGCGCCCCCGCGCCGGCGTCCTGCGCGGGCGCGAGTTCACGATGAAGGACTCCTACTCCTTCGACGTCGACGACGCGGGCCTCGACGAGAGCTACCAGAAGCACCGCGACGCCTACGTCCGGATCTTCGACCGGCTCGGCTTCGACTACGCCATCGTCAAGGCGACCTCGGGGGCGATGGGCGGCTCGAAGTCCGAGGAGTTCCTCGCCAAGGCCGAGGTCGGCGAGGACACCTACGTGCGCTGCACGACCTGCGACTACGCCGCCAACGTCGAGGCCGTCCAGGTCCGCCCGCCCAGCCCGGTGCCCTACGACGACGCGCCCGAGGCGCACGCCGAGCAGACCCCCGACACCCCCACCATCCAGACCCTGGTCGACCACCTCAACGCAGCCTTCCCCCGGGACGACCGCCCGTGGACCGCGGGCGACACGCTGAAGAACGTCCTGGTGATGCTCAAGCACGTCGACGGCACCCGCGAGCCGGTCGCCATCGGCGTGCCCGGCGACCGCGAGGTCGACCAGAAGCGCCTGGAGGGCCAGCTCGAGCCCACCGAGGTCGAGCCCTTCGACGAGGCCGAGTTCGTCAAGCACCCGAGCCTGGTCAAGGGCTACATCGGCCCCGGCGTCCTGGGGGAGAAGAACGCCTCCGGCATCCGCTACCTCGTCGACCCCCGTGTCGTCGAGGGCACCCGCTGGGTCACCGGCGCCGACGTCTCCGGCAGCCACGTCCTCGACCTGGTCGCCGGCCGCGACTTCACCCCCGACGGCACCATCGAGGCCGCCGAGGTGCGCGACGGCGACGAGTGCCCCAACTGCGACGCGGGAGTCCTCGAGACCGCCCGCGGCATCGAGATGGGCCACATCTTCCAGCTCGGACGCAAGTACGCCGACGCCCTCGACCTCCAGGTGCTCGACGAGAACGGCAAGCTCGTCACGGTCACCATGGGCTCCTACGGCATCGGCTGCACCCGCGCGGTCGCGGCGATCGCCGAGGGCACCCTCGACGAGGTCGGCTTGTGCTGGCCGCGCAACGTGGCTCCTGCCGACGTCCACCTGGTCGCCGCCGGCAAGGACGAGGCGATCTTCGCCGCCGCTGACCGGATCGCCCACGAGCTCGCGGAGCAGGGCGTCGAGGTCCTGTACGACGACCGCGCCGGCCGGATCAGCCCCGGGGTGAAGTTCAAGGACGCCGAGCTGATCGGGATCCCGACCATCGTGGTCGTCGGCAAGAGCCTCGCCGAGTCGGGCACCGTCGAGGTGCGCGAGCGACGCACGGGCGAGCGCGAGGACGTCGTCGCCGACCACGTCGTCGACCACCTCGTCCGCCTGGTCCGGGCCTGAGTCACACCCGCCGGTACAGCGGCGTGCGGCCGTCCCTGCCGGCGGGCGCGACCAGCTCCATCAGCCGCAGGCAGTAGACGACCCGCTGGGTCAGCACCCTCGGTGCGCCCAGCAGCGCCGCCAGGTCGCGGGTGCTGAACGGGACCTCGGGCACGTCGACGCCCAGCAGTGCGAGCGCGTCGGCCGGGCGGCGTACCTCGTGCCTGGCGAGGACGGCGTCGAGGTGGCGGGTACCCGGGTCCTTGGTCCGGCGCCGGTTGCCGGTGCTCCGGACCGGGGCAGGACCGCGCACGTGGTCCTCGCGGCACAGCAGCACCTCGACCACCAGGTGGGGGTGCCCGACCAGGGACGGGAAGGCGACCAGGCGGTCGAAGACCTCCAGCACCGACGCGGACTTCGGCGAGCGGCGCTCGGACAGGACGACGCCGTCCGCGTCGACCCGGACGATCCGCCGCTCGGCCGGCACCGGGTGCACGATCCGCATCCGGTGGCCGTCGAGCAGCGCGTCCAGCTTGGGACCGAGCGGCCCGAACCCGCCGGTCTGGATCTCCACCAGCTCCCCGTCGGCCCGCACCAGGTCGATGACGAACCGGTCGACGGGCACCTCGACGCGGTCGCCCGGCCGCGCCAGCCACTGCTTCACCGCGGCGTGCAGCGGGCCTTCCGCGAGGGTCCCGATGCCGGTCACGATCAGAACCTTAGGGTTTGAGCATGGCTGGCATCGACGCGGTGATCTTCGACTGGGGCGGCACCCTGACCCGCTGGCACGACGTGGACTTCCACGCGGAGTCGCTCGCCCTGGCCCAGGCGGTCATCGACGTCGACCACCCCGTCGAGGTCTCCCAGGCGCGGCTGCACGAGGCCAACCGGGCGATCTGGGGACGCAGCCGGGACCACCAGCAGAGCGCCACGATCGCCGACCTGTTCACCGAGGCCGGGCTCGCCCACGACCCGGAGCTGCTCGCGGCGTACTACGAGTTCTGGGAGCCGCACACCGAGACCGACCCCGACGTCGCCCCGCTCTTCGAGGCGCTGCGCGCGGAGGGGATCAAGGTCGGCGTGCTGTCGAACACCATCTGGCCGCGTGCGTGGCACGAGGGCTTCTTCGACCGCGACGGCGTGCTGCACCTGCTCGACGGCGACGTCTACACCAGCGAGATCGCCTGGACGAAGCCGTCGCCCGACGCCTTCCGGGCCGCGATGGCGGCGGTCGACGTGGCCGATCCGAGCCGCTGCGTGTACGTCGGCGACCGGCTCTTCGACGACGTCTGGGGTGCCCAGAACGCCGGCCTGCGCGCGATCCACGTGCCGCACAGCACGATCCCGCCCGACCAGTTCGGCCACACCGAGGGGGAGCCGGACGCCGTCGCGCACCGGCTCGCCGACGTCCTCGACGTCGTCCGTCGCTGGTCCTGACGCGACTGCAGGTTTCTGCATTGCAGGTTTGTGAGGATGGCGGCACGTCGCGCTCTGGCAGCGTGTGTTGCAGACTTGTGCAAGCAGGAAGCCGCCGGTCCCCACCATGTAGTGCGGCTCCTCGCAACGGCCTCCGTGTCCAGGCCATCAGCGGCTCGTGTGCTTGTCGGTTCCGGGGAACATCTCGGGAGTTCCCCGCGATCGACAAGCACCGGGCCGCTGCTCATGTCCGGCCGACCCGGCTCAGATGCCGGGGAGCTCCTCGGGCTCGGCGCCGAAGGCCAGCCCGCGCACCGCGGCGTCGGTCAGCGACTCGACGGCCCAGCGGCGCAGCGCCCCGGTCGTGCTGGCCACCCAGAACCCGTACGTCGCCGCGCATCCTGCCTCCAGCTCGCGGGCGCGCGCGGTGACGGCCGCGGTGCTGCCGAGGTCCGCAGACAGCTCGTAGGCCGGCGCCGCGGGCACGGGCGTGGCGTCCAGGCCCTCCAGTTGGGCGACGACCCGGTCGCGGCGGTCCCGGTGGACAGCGTGCGCGTCCTGGAGGGCCGCGTAGAGGCCCGGCTGTGCCGAGGCGGAGGTCTGGCCGCCCAGGGCGCCGTACACGTGGACCGCCGCGTGCTCGGCGGCCAGCACGGTCTGCAGCGCGTCGACCTCGCTCATCGGGCACCCACCTCCCCGGGCAGCGCGGCGAGGTGCTGGGCCACCGCGGCGGACATCGCGGCGAGCAGGCGGGCCAGCTCGCCGCTCTGGGCGGCAACCGCCGCCGTGGCGAGGCGGCCCTGCAGCCGCCGCTCCTGACGGACGGCCTCGGCGGCGGCGACCGGCTCCGAGGCGGGGACGGACGGCGAGGCCGCCGTCACGGCCTCGTCCGCACCGAGCGCGAGGAGGTGCTGCCGGTGCAGCCGGGCCAGGGGACGGAACGCCGCCCGCTCGGGGCGGGGGACCGCACGGACCGTCGCCAGGAGACCGGTCAGGTCCACCACGACCCCGGCCACCAGGGTCGTGTCCGCGTCCTCCGGGGGCGCCGAGGAGTCCGGGTCGGTCGGGCTGGTGGGATCCGAGCGCGGGTCGAGGTCGTCGAGGTCGCAGCCGGCGACGGCGGCCAGGCCGAGCAGCGCGACGCCGACCGTCGTACGACGGGTGACGGAGGGCTGACGGCGTGGCACGGCGTGACCCTATCCGCCGGGATGATCCCGGGTCGCACAGCGGTTAGGGTGTGCCGACAAGGACGAGTTGCAGACAACAGAACAGGGAGGTCGCTCACCCGTGAGCAGTGCCAGCCAGGATGCCCTCAGGGATCGGATCGAGGCAGAGCTCGCCGGCCCCCTGCGTGCTCTCGAGCTCGACGTCGAGGCGGTCGAGATCACTCCGGCCGGGAAGCGTCGGGTGCTGCGTGTCGCCGTCGACAAGGACGGCGGGGTGACGCTCGACGACGTCGCCGAGGCGACCCGCGAGGTCGACCGCACCCTCGAGGCCTCCGACGTGATGGGGGAGCACCCCTACACCCTCGAGGTGACCTCCCGTGGCGTCGACCGTCCCCTGTCCCTCCCTCGCCACTGGCGCCGCAACGTCGAGCGCTTGGTGCGCGTCGTGCTGACCGACGGCTCCGTGGTCGTCGGCCGGATCCGGGAGTGGGACGAGGACGACGCGGGAGCCGCGACCCTCGACGTCGACGGCGAGCGGCGCGAGCTGCCGTACTCCGAGATCGCCAAGGCGCTCGTCCAGATCGAGTTCAACCGTCCCTCAGAGGAGAGCTAGATGGATATCGACCTGAGCATCCTGCGCATGCTCGAGCGCGAGAAGGAGATCTCCTTCGACGTGCTCGTCGAGGCCATCGAGCAGGCCCTCCTGACGGCGTACCACAAGACCCCGGGCGCGCAGGACGCCGCGCGCGTCCTCCTCGACCGCAAGACCGGGCATGTCAGCGTGCTGGTCCGCGACGCCGACGCCGACGGCAATCCCGAGGGCGAGGAGTACGACGACACCCCGCAGGGCTTCGGCCGGATCGCGGCGACGACGGCGAAGCAGATCATGCTGCAGCGGCTGCGCGACGCCGAGGACGACATCCGCTTCGGGGAGTTCGCCGGCAAGGAGGGCGACATCATCTCGGGCGTGATCCAGCAGGGTCGCAACCCCGACGACGTGATGGTCGACCTCGGCAAGCTGGAGGCGCTGCTGCCGGTCAGCGAGCGGGTGCCGGGCGAGGACTACTCCCACGGCACCCGGATCAAGTGCCTGGTCGTCTCGGTGCGCAAGGGGATGCGCGGCCCGCAGATCACGCTCTCCCGCTCGCACCCGAGCCTGGTGAAGAAGCTGTTCGCCCTGGAGGTCCCCGAGATCGCCGACGGCACCGTCGAGATCGCCGCCATCGCCCGCGAGGCAGGGCACCGCACCAAGATCGCGGTGAAGTCGACCACCTCCGGCGTGAACGCCAAGGGGGCCTGCATCGGCCCGATGGGCCAGCGGGTCCGCAACGTGATGGCCGAGCTGCACGGCGAGAAGATCGACATCGTCGACTGGTCCGAGGACCCCGCCGAGCTGGTCGCCCACGCGCTCTCGCCGGCCCGGGTCACCTCCGTCGAGGTGATCGACCTCGCGGCCCGCTCGGCGCGCGTCGTCGTCCCCGACTTCCAGCTGTCGCTGGCCATCGGCAAGGAGGGCCAGAACGCCCGCCTCGCCGCGCGGCTGACCGGCTGGCGCATCGACATCCGCTCCGACGACGAGCCGGCCGGCGACGCCTGAGGAACGGAGCCGGCGCTAGCCGTGACCTGAGATCTCGGAGACCTCCAGGCGCGGCACCAGGTGCTCGTCGCCGCCCACCGACCAGCCGGGGAAGTCGAAGACGGCCAGCATCAGCTGGAGGGGGTACGCCGGCGGCCGCGGGCAGCGGCGTACCTCGTGCTCGTCGACGGTGAAGACGACCTCGTCGCGGTCCCAGACGGCCGCGTACGTATGCCAGCCCGACACGTCGAGCGGCAGTCGCGGGGCGGCGAAGTCCTCGGCGAGGTCGGGGTCGCGGAAGGCGTGCAGCCCGTGGCCGACCTCGGCGCTGGTGCCGGCGCCCTCGGTGCGGAGGGAGCGTCCGAAGACCTCGAACACGCAGATCTCGCCGCAGCGCTCGGGCCGGTCCTCGAGGCCGACCAGCCACAAGGAGGCCATCGAGCGCGCCGAGAGGCTCATCCGGCACCGGAGGGAGACGGCGGCCGGTGCGCTCAGCAGCCGCCCCTCGAACCGGGGCTGCTCCTCGCGCACGACCTGACCGGCCCGGAACGGCTGCTGCCCGAGGGTGCTGCCGGCCGGTCCGGAGAAGCTGCCGGACTGGAGTGCCGACACGCGCAGCGGCGGCTCGTGGTCGCCGGCGCACCACACGGGATGGTCGACGGGGACGTCGAGGACGAGCCCGTCCGGGCCGAGGCGGTACGACGCGGCCGAGGCCGCGCGTGAGCTCCACGCGGGCAGGTAGTGCGGCAGCCAGGTGTCCCGGTCGAGACCGGGACCGAGGAATCGGTCCGAGAAGGTCACCTCGAAAGCCTAAGGTCGCGCGATCCCGCGGCGCCCGGTTCGGATTCGAGCAGGGGTTGCGGGTAGAGTTGGAGAGCAGTGGCCCGCCTACAGACATCTTCGGCATGCCCGGACTCCGTTTCCCCGTTGGGACCGGTCCGGACGTGCGTCGGATGCCGGAAGCGGGCCGCGAAGCGCGAGCTGTTGCGGGTGACCGTGGGCTCGGACGCGGACGGCCATCCGGCGGTCTCGCCCGATCCACGCGGCACCGCACCCGGCCGGGGGGCGCACCTGCACCCCACGACCGAGTGTTACGACCTCGCGGTGCGGAGGAAGGCCTTCGCCCGTGCCCTGCGGTTCACCGCGGGCGGGGCGGGACTCTCCACCGAGCCGCTGGGGGAGTTCCTGCAGAAGGCGGCGACAGCGAGCCACGAACCACCACCACCGACCGACAGAAACTGGAGCAGCAGCTCATGAGCACTCGATGAGTACTTCCCGATGAGTTTGCACAACCACTAACGGTCTCGAGCACCACCCCGAACTTCCGAGCTCGCGGGTCTCGAGGCCAGAAGGAGAAGCGTGGCCAAGACCCGAGTACACGAGCTCGCCAAGGAGTTCGGAGTCGAGAGCAAGTTCGTTCTCGAGAAGTTCAAGGAGATGGGGGAGTTCGTCAAGTCGGCGAGCTCGACCGTCGAGTTGCCTGCGGAGATGCGTTTCCGCAAGGAGGTCGGCGAGTCCCTGAAGGCCTCCGGCGGCGCCGCTGCGCCCGCCGAGGCGCCCGCGGCGTCGGCGCCCAAGCCGGCTCCCCACAAGCCCGCCGCCCCGAAGCCCGCCGACGCTCCCGCGCCGGCCGCCGAGGCTCCCGCGGCACCTGCTGCTCCGGCACCGGAGGCTCCGGCCGCCGCAGCGCCGCAGGCTCCGGCTCCCAAGGCCGCCCCCCGACCGGGTCCCAAGCCCGGCCCGGCGGCCCCCGCCAGCAAGCCCGCTGCCGAGCAGCCTGCCGCTCCCGCGGCTCCGGCCGCGCCCGCCGCCCCGGCGGCGTCGGCCGCCCCGGCTCCCGCCGCGCCCAAGGCGCCGACCCCGGCCCCGCGGCCGGTCGGCCGTCCGGGCGCGCCGCGACCGGGCAACAACCCGTTCGCGCCCAGCCAGGGCATGGGCCGCAAGCCCGCCCCGCCGCGTGGCGGGGAGACCCCCGCCGCCGGTGCTCCGGCCGCCCCGGCCGCCGGTGGCGAGCAGCGTCCGCCGCGGCCGCCGGCCGCTCGTGACGGTGGCGCTCCGGGTCGTCCCGGCATGCCGCGTCCGAACCCGGCGATGATGCCCAAGTCCCCGGCCGCCTTCGGTAACGGTCCCGGTGGCCGTGGCCCGGGTGGCCCCGGTGCCCGTCCCGGTGCGCCGGGTCGCGGTGGCCCGGGTGCCGGTCGTCCGGGTGCTCCCGGTCGTGGTGGCCCCGGTGGCGGCGCGGGTGCGCCCGGTCGTCCGGGTGGCTTCGGCCCCGCCGGCGGCGGTCGCCCCGGCGGCGGCAACCGTCCCGGCCAGCGTGGTCAGACCCAGGGTGCCTTCGGTCGCCCGGGTGGCCCGTCGCGTCGTGGTCGCAAGTCGAAGCGGGCGCGGCGCCAGGAGTTCGAGGCCATGCAGGCCCCGACGATCGGCGGCGTGCGGGTTCGCAAGGGCGACGGCGAGACCGTCCGCCTGCCGCGCGGCGCCTCGCTGACCGACTTCGCCGAGAAGATCGGCGTCGACGCGGCCCAGCTCGTGCAGATGCTGTTCAGCCTCGGCGAGATGGTGACCGCGACCGAGTCGGTCAACGACGAGACGCTGGAGCTGCTCGGCGAGGAGCTCAACTACGTCGTCCAGGTCGTCTCGCCCGAGGACGAGGACCGCGAGCTGCTCGAGGGCTTCGACCTGGAGTTCGGCGCCGACGAGGGCGACGAGGCCGACCTGGTCGTCCGTCCGCCGGTCGTCACCGTCATGGGTCACGTCGACCACGGCAAGACCAAGCTCCTCGACGCGCTGCGCAGCGCCAACGTCGTCGACAAGGAGGCCGGTGGCATCACCCAGCACATCGGTGCCTACCAGGTCGCGGCCGAGGTCGACGGCGAAGAGCGTCGGATCACCCTCATCGACACCCCGGGTCACGAGGCCTTCACGGCCATGCGTGCTCGTGGTGCCCAGGCGACCGACATCGCGATCCTCGTGGTGGCGGCCGACGACGGCGTCATGCCGCAGACGGTCGAGGCGCTCAACCACGCCAAGGCCGCCGGTGTGCCGATCGTCGTGGCGGTCAACAAGATCGACAAGCCCGACGCCGACCCGACCAAGGTCCGCGGCCAGCTGACCGAGTACGGCCTGGTCCCCGAGGAGTACGGCGGCGACTCGATGTTCGTCGACGTCTCGGCCAAGTCCCAGCTCAACCTGGACAAGCTGCTCGAGGCGGTCGTCCTGACCGCCGACGCGTCGCTCGACCTGCGGGCCAACCCGACGCAGGACGCGCAGGGTCTGGTCGTCGAGGCCCACCTGGACCGCGGTCGCGGCCCGGTGGCCACGGTGCTGGTCCAGCGCGGCACGCTGCGCGTGGGCGACTCGATCGTCGCCGGTCCGGCCTTCGGCCGCGTCCGGGCGATGCTCGACGAGCACGGCCAGGAGCTCACCGAGGCCACGCCGGCCCGTCCGGCGATGGTCCTGGGTCTGAGCGCGGTGCCGGGCGCGGGTCAGAACTTCCTGGTCGTCGAGGACGACCGGATGGCCCGTCAGATCGCCGAGAAGCGCGAGGCCCGCGAGCGGGCGGCCATGCAGGCCAAGCGCCGCGTGCGTCGTACCCTCGAGGACTTCATGGCCTCCATGGAGAAGGGCGAGAGCCAGGAGCTCAACCTCATCCTCAAGGGCGACGTGTCCGGTTCGGTCGAGGCGCTCGAGGACGCCCTGTCGCAGATCGACGTCGGCGACGAGGTCAGCCTGCGGGTCATCGACCGCGGTGTCGGTGCGATCACCGAGACCAACGTCGACCTGGCCGCCGCCTCCGACGCCATCATCATCGGCTTCAACGTCCGCCCGCAGGGCAAGGCGACCGAGATGGCCGACAAGGAGGGCGTGGAGATCCGGTACTACTCGGTCATCTACCAGGCCATCGAGGAGATCGAGGCGGCCCTCAAGGGGATGCTCAAGCCGATCTTCGAGGAGTCCGTCCTCGGGCAGGCCGAGATCCGCAACATCTTCCGTTCGTCGAAGATCGGCAACATCGCCGGTTGCATGGTCACCAGTGGTGTCGTGCGGCGCAACGCGAAGGCGCGGCTGCTCCGCGACGGCAAGGTCATCGCCGACAACCTCGACCTGGCCTCGCTCAAGCGCGAGAAGGACGACGCTTCCGAGGTCCGCGAGGGCTTCGAGTGCGGTCTGGTCCTGAAGAACTACCAGAACATCGAGATCGGCGACATCGTGGAGTCGTTCGAGATGCGCGAGATCGCTCGCAGCTGATCCACCCTGCCGAGTCGGCGCCAGCCTCCGCATCGTCGGGGGCTGGCGCCGACTCGCGTCTACGAGTCTTCTGAGAGAGTGAGCACCATGGCCAATCCCCGTGTCCGCAAGATCGCCGATCGCATCCAGGTCGTCGTCGCCGAGATGCTGGAGCGCCGGATCAAGGATCCGCGCCTGGGCTTCGTGACCATCACGGACGTCCGGGTGACGGGCGACTCCCAGCAGGCCACGATCTTCTACACCGTCCTCGACTCGACGGGCGACGACGAGGCCGCGCTGGCCGCGACGGCCGCCGCCCTGGAGTCGGCCAAGGGCCTGATCCGCTCCGAGGTGGCCAAGCAGCTCGGCACCCGGATCGTCCCGACGCTCACCTTCGTCGCGGACGCGCTGCCGGAGTCGGCGCGTCATCTCGACGAGGTGCTGGCCCGGGCGAAGGCCCAGGACGACGCGGTCGCGGCCCAGCGTGGCGCGGCGTACGCCGGCGACGCCGACCCGTACAAGAAGCCCCGCGAGACCGCGGACTCCGACGCCGACCTCGACGTCGACGACTCCGACGACGAGTGAGCGACTCCGCCACCGCGGCGGGCCTCGTCGTCGTCGACAAGGCGGGCGGCATGACCTCCCACGACGTCGTCGCGAAGGTCCGCCGCCTCGCCGGCACGCGCAAGGTCGGCCACGCCGGCACGCTGGACCCGATGGCGACCGGGGTGCTGGTGCTCGGGGTCAACCGGGCCACCCGCCTGCTCGGGCACCTGATGCTCACCGAGAAGGCGTACGACGCCACCGTCCGCCTCGGCGTCGCGACCACCACCGACGACGCTGAAGGTGAGGCGACGGCGGCGGTCGACGCGTCCCACCTGGACCCCGCGAGCGTGCGGGCGGCCTTCGCCGAGCAGGTCGGCGACATCGAGCAGGTCCCGACGGCGGTCTCGGCGATCAAGATCGACGGCAAGCGCGCCTACCAGCGGGTCCGCGACGGCGAGCAGGTCGAGCTGAAGGCGCGGACGGTGACGGTCCACGAGCTCGTGGTCCACGACGTCCGCCCGGAGGGCGCCGTCGTCGACGTGGACATCTCGCTGCGCTGCTCCAGCGGCACCTACGTGCGCGCCATCGCCCGCGACGTGGGCGCCGCGCTCGACGTCGGCGGCCACCTGACGGCGCTGCGGCGTACCGCCGTCGGGCCGTACGACCTGGGCGTCGCCCGGACCCTCGACGAGCTCGGGGAGTCGTTCGCCGTGCTGCCGGTCGCCGAGGCCGCGCGCGCGGCGTTCCCGGTCGTCGAGCTCGACGAGGACCAGGCGCGTGACGTCCGGGTCGGCCGGCCCCTCGACGTACCGCTCGACGCGCTGGCGGCCGTCTTCGCGCCCGACGGGGAGTTCCTGGCCCTCTACGAGCCGCGCGAGGGGCGAGCCCGCCCGGTCGCCGTCTTCGTCTGAGCTAGCTGAGACCGTTTGGGTGGTCGAGCCCGCGCCTGAGTAGGGTTTCGGCGTGCAGATCTGGCGCTCCCTCCACGACGTCCCGGCCGACCTCGGCCCGACGGCCGTCGTCGTCGGCAACTTCGACGGGGTCCACCTCGGTCATCGGCAGGTGCTCGCCCGCGCCCGTGCTCTCGCCGACGAGAGCGGCCTGACCCTGGTGGCGGTGACCTTCGACCCCCACCCGATGGCGGTGCTGCGACCCGAGCACGCCCCGAGCACGCTGACCTCCATCGAGGTGCGTGCCGAGCTGCTGGCCGAGGCCGGTGCCGACGCCGTGCTCGCCGTACCCTTCGACCTCGACGTCGCCGGCTGGGAGCCCGACGAGTTCGTCCAGCGCGTGCTCGTCGACGCGCTGAGCGCGGCCCGGGTCGTGGTCGGGGCCAACTTCCGGTTCGGTCGCAAGGCCGCCGGCGACGTGGCCACCCTCCAGGCCGCGGGGGAGCGGCTCGGCTTCGTCGCCGAGGGGATCCCGCTCGACGGCGGTCCGATGGTCTGGTCCTCCACCTACGTCCGCACCTGCCTGGCGACCGGTGACGTCGCCGGTGCGGCGGAGGCGCTGGGCCGCCCGTACGCCGTACGCGGCGTGGTCGTCCACGGCGACCAGCGCGGCCGCGAGCTCGGCTTCCCGACGGCCAACGTCCCCACCGACGGCCTGACCGCCGCCCCGGCTGACGGCGTGTACGCCGGCCGCCTGCAGCGGCTGGACACCGGCGAGATCTTCCCCGCGGCCATCAGCGTCGGCACGAACCCCACGTTCAACGGCGTCCGCGAGCGCCGGGTGGAGAGCTACGTGCTGGACCGCACGGACCTGGAGCTGTACGGCGTCGAGGTCGAGGTCTCCTTCGTCGACCGGCTGCGCGGCATGGTCGCCTTCGAGTCGGTCGAGAAGCTCGTCGAGCAGATGGACGCCGACGTCGACCGGGCGCGGGTACTGCTCACCTCGTGACTCCCGTGAGCCCCGTGACGCCGGAGACCATCGCCGCCACCGACCGGTGGTTCCTGCAGCACGGCCTCGCCTACTTCGTCCCCGAGCAGCGGGCCGCCGTCCGGGCAGCGCTGCGCCCGCGCCGGGTCCTGCCGCTGCTCGCCGCCACCGCCCTGGGCGCCGCCGGGGTCGCGGTCGCGGTGACGCTGCTGGCGGACGAGATCAGCTTCCTGCCCTCCATCCTGTGGACCGGGTTCGGGATCGTCGCGACCTGGTACGCCCTCACGGCGCTGGAGGCCCGCTCGATCGTCACCTGGGCGCTGGCCCGGACCTTCCGCAGCCTGTGGACCCTGATGCCGATGATGACGCGGGCGCTGCCGCTGCTGCTGCTCTTCGTCACGTTCCTGTTCGTGAACGCGGAGGCCTGGGAGGTCGCCTCGCACCTCGACGGCGGCGAGCTGTGGCTGGTGGCCCTGCTCTTCGGCACCATGGCCGGCGCGTTCCTGCTGGTGCGGCTGCCCGAGGAGGTCGACCGCACCGACGACCACGTCGACGACGCGCTGCTGCTCGCGTCGACGACCGGGACCCCGCTCGAAGCGGCGGCGCAGGAGCTGGTGGCCGACCCGGATGCCGACCCCGCGTCGTACGCCGAGGTCAGCGGGTACGAGCGCTGGAACCTGGTGCTCGTGCTGGTGGTCATCCAGGCCACTCAGGTGCTGCTGCTGGCCGTCGGGGTGTTCCTGTTCTTCATGCTCTTCGGCGCGATCACGATGGAGTCGGGCATCGTGACCGGCTGGACCGGGGAGGAGGCGCACAGCCTCCCGGGTCGGTTCTCGAACATCTCCGTCGAGCTGGTCCAGGTCTCGGTGTTCCTGGCGGCCTTCTCGAGCCTGTACCTCACGGTCTCGACGGTCACCGACGAGACGTACCGCGCCCAGTTCTTCGGCAGCGTGCTGCACGAGCTGGAACGAGCGGTCGGCGTACGAGCGGTCTACCTTGCCCTGCGCGCTTCGACTCCCGGAGGCCCGACCACCTGACCCGCCGAGTCGGCAGAAGTTGCGCGTCGAGTCGGCAGAAGTTGCCGTCAGGTCTGACGTGAACTTCTGCCGACTCGGCGGTCAGGCGTCCAGGTCCTTCTCGACGAGGGCGGCGATCGCGTCCACGTCCGCCTGGCTGTCGCCGGAGACCTCGACGGTGTCGCCCTTGCCGGCGCCCAGGGTCATGATCAGCAGCGCGGAGCTGGCGTCGACGGCCTCGTCGCCGGGGATGCCGATCAGCACCTCGGAGTCGAGCTCACCAGCGGCCTCGGAGATGATCGCGGCGGGACGGGCGTGCAGGCCGACGGCGGAGCCGACGACGACGGACTTGGTGGGCATGGACTCTCCTTGAGCTCGGGGTTCGGTGGGGTGGAGCGGTCAGGCGGGGACGGCGGCCGGGCTGCGGCCGATGGACTTCAGGGCGATGACGGCGATGGCGCCGACGACGACGCCGACCGCCAGGGAGCCGAAGAACCAGATCACGTTGTCGACGGCGAAGATCACGAAGATGCCGCCGTGCGGGGCGCGCACGCTGACGTCGAGGGCCATCGACATGCCGCCGGTCACCGCGCTGCCGAGCATGATCCCCGGGATCACCCGCAGCGGGTCGGCGGCCGCGAACGGGATCGCGCCCTCGGTGATGAACGACGCGCCGAGCAGCCAGCCCGCCTTGCCGTTCTCGCGCTCGGGCACCGTGAACAGCCCCGGGCGTACGACGGTGGCGAGCGCCAGCGCGATCGGCGGAACCATGCCGGCGAGCATGACCGCCGCCATGATCTTCAGCTCCGGGGCGTCGGACGCGAGGGCCGCGCCGCCCACGCCGGCGGCTGCGAAGCTGTAGGCGACCTTGTTCAGCGGGCCGCCCATGTCGAAGGCCATCATCAGGCCGAGGACGACGCCGAGCAGGATGGCGTAGCTGCCGCTCATGTCGTTCAGGCCGTCGTTGAGCTGCTCCATCAGCCAGCCGATGGGCTTGCCGAGGACCACGATCATCAGCAGTCCGGCGAGGATCGAGGTGAACAGCGGGATGACCAGCACCGGCATCAGGCCGCGAGCCCAGGTGGGCACCTTCCAGCCGGCGATCCAGTGCGCGATCAGTCCGGCGACCACGCCGCCGACGATGGCGCCGAGGAAGCCGGTCACGGGTGCGGCGGTGTTGCCGGAGATGCCGTCGCCGTTCTGGACGTTGAAGATGTTCGCCGCGAGACCGCCCACGATGAAGCCCGGTGCGATGCCCGGCCGGTCGGCGATCGCGTACGCGATGTAGCCGGCCAGGGCGGGGACGAAGAACATGAACGCCGTCTTGCCGATGACGAAGAACAGCGCGCCCAGATAGGCCAGCAACCCCGAGCCGAGCAGCGCGTGGTCGAGGCCGAAGGCGTCGACGTCCGGCAGGTCGAACAGCGTGTTGTCGACCATGATCTTGCCGTAGTTGTTGTCGTTGGCGATCTCGTAGCCGGCCAGCAGGAAGCCGAGCGCGATGAGCAGGCCGCCGGCCGCGACGAACGGGATCATGTACGACACGCCGGTCATCAGGACGCGACGGGTCCGGCCGCCCCAGGTCTCCCCGGCGCCCGTGGACGCCATGCTGTCGCCGCCGCCGGAGGACCCCTCTACGCGCGGGGCGTTCGGGTCGCCGGCGTACCGGAGCGCCTCGGCGATCATCGCGTCGCCCTCGTCGATCGGCCGCTTCACCCCGGACGAGACGACCGGCTTGCCGGCGAACCGGTGCCGGTCGCGGACCCCGACGTCGACGGCGAAGATGACGGCGTCGGCGGCCGCGATGGTCTCGGGGGAGAGCGGCTTGGCGCCGGCGGAGCCCTGGGTCTCGACCGCGATTTCGACGCCGGCCTTCGCGGCGGCGGCCTCCAGGGCCTCGGCGGCCATGTAGGTGTGCGCGATGCCCGTGGGGCAGGCGGTGACGGCGACGAGGCGCCGGGCCTCGGTCGTGGTCGCGGGCTGTTCCGAGGCGGCCTCGGCGGGCTTGTCGGCGGGCGGCGCGGGCGCGGCCGGCTTCGGGGCCGGTGGCGGGCCGAGCACCAGCTCGATGTGCTCGACGACCTCCTCGGCCGTCTCGGCCTCGCGCAGCGAGTCGGTGAAGGCGGGCTTGACCAGCGCCCGCGCGAGCTTGGTCAGCAGCTGCAGGTGGGTGGCGTCGCCGCCGGCGGGGGCGGTGATCAGGAACGCGAGATCGGCCGGTCCGTCCTTGGCGCCGAACTCGACCGGCGGGTCGAGGCGGGCGAAGGCCAGCGTCGGTACGTCGACGCCCGCCGTCCGGCAGTGCGGGATGGCTATGCCGCCCGGGAGGCCGGTGGGAGAGGTCGCCTCGCGGGCGAGCGCGTCCGTGACGATCTGGTCGGCGTCGGTGGCGCGGCCGGCGTCGGAGACGACGCCCGCGAGGGCGCGGATCACGTCGTGCTTGTCGGCGCCGAGATCCGCATCGAGGCGGACCAGAGCCGTGGTGATCAGGTCGGGCATTCAGTCTCCCTGGGTGGGCCGCAGGTCGCGGACCGAGACGAGCTCGGGCCGGACCTCGGTGGGGTGCGGGATGGTCGTGCCGGGCAGTCCGGCGGCCGCGCTGCCGTAGGCGACGGCGAGCGCGAGTCGTTGGGCGGGTGGTCTGTTCTCGATGTCACCGAGGAGGTACCCGAACAGGCTGGAGTCCCCTGCGCCGACGGTGCTGACGACCTCGGTCGGCGGGGGTGCGGCGTACCAGGCGCCGTCGGCCGTGACCAGCACGGCGCCGTGGGCGCCGAGCGTGGCCAGGACGGTCTCGACGCCCCGCTCGACCAGGGAGTACGCCGCCTTCGCGGCCGCCTCCGCGTCGGACTCGAGGACGTCGGCGTCGCCGCCGGTGAAGGAGGCGAGCTCCTCGCCGTTCGGCTTCATCAGGTGCGGTGGAGCGTGGTCCAGCCGCTCGACGAGGGAGCGCAGCGGCGCGTCGCTGGTGTCGACGGCGATCCGGGCGCCGGCGTCGCGCAGGGCACCGACGAGCTCGGCGTACCACTCGACCGGGGCGCCCGGGGGCAGCGAGCCGGCGAGCACGATCCAGTCGGCGGACGCGGCGCGCCGGCGCAGCGACTCGGCCAGTCCGCGCAGCACCAGCGGGGTCACGGCGGGGCCGGGGCTGTTCAGCTTCGTCGTGGTGCCGTCGGGCTCGCTGATGGTGATGTTGACCCGCAGCGTGCCCTCGTTCGGAACGGGGCGGCAGTCGATGCCGGCACCGAGCAGCTCCAGGACGTACGGGTCGTCCTTCGCGGCGGGGAGTACGGCGATCGACGGGATGCCGGCGGCGACCGAGGCGCGCGAGATGTTCACGCCCTTGCCGCCCGCCTGGGAGAGCACGGACTCGGCGCGCTGGACCGCACCGCGCTCCAGGGGGCCGGTGAGGGTCACCGTCCGGTCGTGGCTGGGATTGGCCGTGAGCGTGATGATCATGCGGTGCGGACCTCCATCCCCGAGGCGGCGAAGGTCGCCTGGTCGGCAGGGTCGATGCCGGTGTCGGTGACGAGCACGTCGACCTCGTCGAGCGAGGCGAACCGGACCGGCGCCTCCACCCCCACCTTGCTGGCGTCTGCGAGCGCCACCACCTGGCGGGCGCAGTGCACCATCGCCCGCTTCACGGCCGCCTCGTCGTGGTCGGGGGTCGAGAGGCCGTGCTCGGCCGTGACGCCGTTGCTGCCGAGGAACACCACGTCGGCGCGGAGCCGCTCCAGTGCCGCGACGGTGTCGGCGCCGACGGCGGCCTGGGTGGTCGCGCGGACGCGGCCCGGGAGCAGGTGCAGCTCGACCTGCGGGTTGCCGGCCAGCCGCGCCGCCACCGGCACGGCGTGGGTGAGGACGACGAGACGGTGGTCGCGGGGGAGCAGGCTGGCCAGCCGGTTGGTGGTGGAGCCGGCGTCCATCAGCACCGTCGAGCCCGCGGGCGGGAGCAGCTCGAGCGCCGCGCGCGCGATCCGTTCCTTCTGCGGCGTGTTCGCCTGGTCGCGCTCGATCAGGCCCGACTCGATGACGGCGAGGCTGTCGGACGGTACGGCGCCGCCGTGCACGCGGCGTACCAGGCCCATCCGCTCGAGGGACGACAGGTCGCGCCGGACCGTCTCGGTCGTGACGTCGTACCGTTCGGCGAGTACGTTGACCGACAGACGCCCGTGCTCGGCGACGAGTTGGGCCATCGCCTGCTGGCGCTCCTCGGCGTACATCCGCCACCGTCCTCTCAGCCTGCGCGGATCTGTGTATCTGTTGTTTTAGACCCGTTTGTGTTGACTGTCAAGCCCGACCGGGCGTTTACTGTGAGCATGGTCACCGGTTCCCCCACCCCTGCCGCCGTCGTCCTGACGGGCACCCCCGTGGTCCCGGGTGCGGCGTACGGCCCCGCCCTGCTGGTCCGTGCCGAGATCTCACCGGCCGCCGTCGAGGCCTTCGGCTCCGGCGGGTACGCCGACGACGAGGCCGCGCTCGCGGCGTACGACGACGCCGTGGCCGCCGTCGCCGACGGCTTCGCCCGCAAGGCCGAGAAGGCGTCGGGTGCCGCGGCGGAGGTGCTCACCGCCAGCGCCGGACTCGCCAAGGACAAGGGACTGCGGGGAGCGGTCCGCAAGCACCTGCGTGCGGGCGACGACCTGCTGGCGTCGCTGCACGCGGCGGTCGAGCAGTTCGTCGGGGTGTTCACCGGCATGGGCGGGCTGATGGCCGAGCGGGTCACGGACCTGCGCGACATCGAGCGGCGCGTGACCGCGCACCTGGTGGGTGAGCCGGAGCCCGGCGTACCCACGCCCGAGATGCCGTCGGTGCTGGTCGCCGAGGACCTCGCCCCCTCCGACACCGCGGGTCTCGATCCCGCGCTGGTCATGGCACTGGTGACCGAACGGGGCGGTCCGACCAGCCACACGGCGATCATCGCGCGCCAGCTCGGCATCCCCTGCGTGGTCGGCGTCGGCGGCGCGCTGGCGCTCGTAGGCGGGACGCCGGTGCTGGTGGACGGCACCGCCGGCACCGTCGAGAGCCACCCCGACGCCGCCGAGGCCGAGCGCAAGGTCGCCGCCGACCGGGAGAGCCGGGCGGCCCTGGCGGCCTGGGAGGGGCCGGGACGTACGGCGGACGGCACCGCCGTGAAGATCCTGGCCAACGTCGCCGACGGGGAGTCGGCGACGCAGTCGGCCGAGGCGCCCGTCGAGGGGGTCGGGCTGTTCCGTACCGAGCTGTGCTTCCTCAACCGCAAGGACGAGCCCTCGGTCGAGGAGCAGGCCGGGATCTACGCCGACGTGCTGCGGCCCTTCCGGGACCGGTACGTCGTGGTGCGCACCCTGGACGCCGGCTCCGACAAGCCGGTCGCGTTCGCGACGCACGAGGGCGAGGAGAACCCTGCCCTGGGCGTGCGCGGGCTGCGGCTCTCCTTCGACAACCCCGCGCTGCTGGAGCGCCAGCTCGACGGCATCGCCGCCGCCGCGGAGTCGACCGGCACCGAGACCTGGGTGATGGCGCCGATGGTCGCCACCGTCGCGGAGGCGCGGGCGTTCTCCGCGCAGGTCCGCAGCCGGGGGCTGAAGGCCGGCGTGATGGTGGAGGTGCCCTCGGCGGCCCTGCTCGCGCACCGGATGCTGGAGGCGGTCGACTTCCTCTCGATCGGCACCAACGACCTCACCCAGTACGCCATGGCCGCCGACCGGATGGCCACCGACCTCGCGCACCTCACCGACCCGTGGCAGCCCGCGGTCCTGCAGCTCATCGCCATCACCGCCCACGCCGGTCAGCAGGCCGGCAAGCCGGTCGGAGTCTGCGGCGAGGCCGCCGCCGACCCGCTGCTGGCCTGCGCGCTGGTCGGCATGGGCATCACGTCACTGTCGATGGCTGCGGCCGCCGTACGCCCCGTCGGCGCGCGGCTGGCGTCGGTCACCCTGGACGAGTGCGAGGAGGCCGCCGAGGCCGCCCTCTCCGCCGCCGACCCGATGGCCGGCCGCGCCGCGGTGCTGGAGGTGCTGGAGCGGGGCTGAGGAGGCGGCGGCGGACGTCATACGAGCTGGGTGCTGGAGGCGCCGGGTCGTATGACGTCCCGGCGGGCGGTGAGCCGTCAGTCGTCCACAAACTCACGAGTGCTCGGAGTTCTCCACCGCTCGACGACGGCTCGACCCCCGCCGTCCTGACCGGGCGGCAACGTCGGTGCCATGGCGACGACATCGGACGAGGATCCGTCGGCGGAAGCAGGCCCAGCGCGCCGGGAGCGCCTGGAGCGCCTCGAGCGCCTGGAGAAGCGTGCGCGCGAGCAGGCAGGCGTGATCTCCCGGCAGGAGCTGTACGCCGCCGGCCTGACCAGGGGCGAGGTGCGCGCCCAGGTTCGGGCGCGGCGATGGCAGCGGGTCGGGGCGCACTGCCTCGTCGTGCACACCGGCCCGCTGAGCACCGAGGCGCGGCACTGGGTGGCGGAGATCGAGTCCGGTCCGCGTGGGTTCATCGACGGTGCCTCGGCCCTGGTGCTCGCCGGGCTGAAGCGGTACGAGCCCGAGCGGATCCGGGTGACCGTGCCTCGGGGCGCGAGGATCCGTCACCGTCCGTCGCCGTCCCTGGATATCCGTCAGACCAGGCGATGGAGCCCGAGCGACCTGGTCGAGGGGGAGCGGCCGCGGCGCGCGAGGGTTCCCGTCGCAGCGGTCCGGGCGGCGCTCTGGGCACGGTCGGACCGACAGGCGATGCTGGTGTTGACGATGACCGTGCAGCAGCGCCTCTGCACCGTCGAGGAGATCGTCCGCGAGATGCTCCGGGTTCGCCGCGACCGACGCCGGTTGCTGATCCACGAGGCGCTGATCGACCTGGCGGGCGGCATCGGATCGCTTGCCGAGCTCGACGTCCTCCGCGGCTGTCGCGAGCGAGGCATTCCCGAGCCGGACCTCCAAGCGGCTCGCAGGACGGCGTCGGGCAGCTACTTCCTGGACTTCCGCTGGTCGCGGTGGCGCACCGTGCTCGAGGTGGACGGCATCCAGCACACCTGGGCGGAGCACCTCGTGGGCGACGCGTTACGTCACAACAGCATCGCCATCGACGGCGATGTGGTGCTCCGGATGCCGGTGCTCGGACTCAGGGTCTGTCCCGACGACTTCTTCGACCAGGTGCGGAGGTCGTTGCATCGTGCAGGTTGGGCAGCCTGACGTCGCCCGGGACGTCATACGACCTGGCACCCGGGGCGACCAGCACGTATGACGTCCGCGTGGCCTCGGGGGCAGGTTCGCCGTCAGAGGCGCAGCCAGGTCAGCACGGCGCGGACCCGGCGGTGGTCGTCGGTGTCGAGGGGGAGGTCGAGCTTGGTGAAGATGCCGTTGATGTGCTTGGCGACGGCCTTCTCGGTGACCACGAGCTCGGTGGCGATGGCGGCGTTGGAGCGGCCCTCGGCCATCAGCGCGAGGACCTCGCGCTCGCGGGGGCTGAGCCGGTCGACGGGCTCCTCGCGGCGGCGGGCCATGATCGTGGCGACGACCTCGGGGTCGAGGACGGTGCCGCCGGCGAGCACGCGCCGTACGCCCTCGACGAACTCCTCGACGTCGGAGACCCGGTCCTTGAGCAGGTAGCCGACCGCGCCCTCGCCGCTGGCGAGCAGCTCGCGGGCGTAGAGGTGCTCGACGTACTGCGAGAGCACCATGACGGGGAACGCCGGCCGCTCGGTGCGTACGGCGATCGCCGCGCGCAGGCCCTCGTCGGTGTGCGTCGGCGGCATCCGGACGTCGAGTACGGCGCCCTCCGCCTCGGGCAGCCGGAGCGCGCTCTGCAGGTCGCCCGCGTTGTCGACCGCCGCGACGATCGTGAAGCCGTTGCCCTCGAGGAGCTGGATCAGGCCGGCCCGGAGGAGGGCGTGGTCTTCGGCGAGGACAAGCCGCACGGAACCTCCAGGGTGACGATGGTCGGCCCGCCGGTCGGGCTCGAGACCATCATCGTGCCGTCGAAGGCTCCCAGACGCCGCATGACACCCCGCATCCCGGTCCCGCCGTCGGGATCGGCCCCGCCGCGGCCGTCGTCGCCGACCTCCGCGCGCAGCACCCCGTCCGCGTGGCCGATCCGGATCCAGGCGTGCTCCGCCCCGGCGTGCTTGCCGATGTTCGCCAGGCACTCGGCCACCGCGAAGTAGACCGCCGACTCGACCGGGGCGGGCGGCCGGCCGGTGAGCGACGCGCTCACGTCCACCGGGATCGCCATGTCCAGCGCGAGCGCCTCGACGGCCCCGGCGAGCCCGCGGTCGGCGAGCACCGGCGGGTGGATGCCACGGACGACGGACCGCAGCTCGCCCAGTGCCGCGGTCGTGGTGTCGCGCGCGTCGCTGACCATCTTCCGGGCGGCCTCGGGGTCGCGGGCGAACATCGAGTCCGCCATCCCCAGGCTCATCGACAGCGCGACCAGCCGGGCCTGCGCGCCGTCGTGCAGGTCCCGCTCCAGGCGCCGCAGCTCGGCGGCGGAGTGGTCGACCAGGTCCGCGCGGGTCTCGGTCAGCTGCTGGACCCGCTGCTCCAGCCGCTCGGTGGTGCCGGGGGAGAGGAGTGTCCGGTCGAGGGCGCTGCGCAGCCGCATCAGCGGCGGGCCGGCGTACCACCAGATCCACCAGGTCACGACGGCGATGAGGAGTACGACGACGAGCAGCGAGATCGCGAAGCCGACCGTCATCGCCATCAGCATCCAGCCCAGGTCCCGCCAGGTCATCGGGTCCAGCGCGACCGCACGCATCCGCTCCACGGGACCCAGCCCCTGCAACGGCGTGTACGGCGCGGGCAGCGGATGGCCCAGCACCCGTCCGGCCATCCGGCGGTGCGCGTTCGCCAGCGCCCGCGTGGCCGGGACCGCCACGGCGAGCAGGAGCGCGCCCACCCAGACGATCATGAGCACGCCGCCGACGACCCAGAGCACGAACAGCAGGACCACCGGCACGAACGCCAGCACCTGCAGCCCGGCGTACCCCGTCATCAGCAGCCGGCTCGGGGGGCGGAGATCCGGGGCAGGGGCGTTCGCAGTCACCCCCTCATCCTCGCCGAGACCGAGGCGGGACGCGGTGGTGCTGACACCACTCTCGGTCGGGGTCCGCACGCCCCTGCCGAGCGGGCCGGCGCGCACGAGGCTGGCGGTCATGACCAATCCCCTCACCTCCGTACCCATCCGGGCCGCCCGTTGGAGCGCGGCCCACCCGTGGCGGGCCATCCTCGGCTGGCTCGCGCTCGTGATCGTGGCGGTCGGCCTTGCGGCCGCCGTCCCGACCCAGGAGACGACCGACGCGGACTACCGCCTCGGCGAGTCCGGCCGTGCCGACCAGCTGATCAGCGAGGCCGGGCTCTCCGAGCCGGACTCCGAGGTCGTCCTCATCACCGGCGAGCCCGCCGCGGCCGACGCGGCGGCGGCCGACCTGGTCGCCGCGATGACGGCGGTCGACGGCGTCGAGGCGGTCGCGGAGCCGCAGTGGAGCCCGGACCGCTCCGCGCTGCTGGTCGCGATCCGGCTGGCCGAGGACGGTGAGGGACGCGACTCCGACGACGAGGCGAGCGTCGCGCCGCTGCAGGCCGCCACGAAGGACGTCGCCGCGGCCCACCCGGACGTGTCGCTGCGCCAGAGCGGCGACCTGTCGCTCGACGTGGCCATCGACGAGCGGGTGGGCGAGGACCTGGCCTCCGCCGAGATCATCAGCCTCCCGGTCACCCTCGTGCTGATGCTCGTCGCGTTCGGCGCGCTGATCGCCGCCGGGCTCCCGGTCCTGCTGGCCGCGACCAGCGTCGCCGCCACGATCGGCATCAGCGCTCCGCTCTCGCACCTCGTGCACGCCGACTCCACCGTGACCAGCATGATCGTGCTCATCGGCATGGCGGTCGGGGTCGACTACTCGCTCTTCTACCTCAAGCGCGAGCGGGAGGAACGGGCGAAGGGCCGCAGCACGATCGACGCGGTCGAGATCGCGGCGCAGACCTCCGGGCACTCGATCCTCGTGTCGGGCGGCGCGGTGATCGCCTCGATGGCGGGCCTGTTCCTGATGGGGGACACGACCTTCAACTCGCTGGCCGTGGGCTCCATCCTCGTGGTCGCGATCGCCGTGCTCGGTTCGATCACCGTGCTCCCCGCCCTGCTCGCCGGCCTCGGCCGCTGGGTGGACCGGCCCCGCGTGCCGCTGCTGTGGCGGCTCAACTCCCGCATCGGCCGGGGCGGGATCAGCCGCCGGCTGCTCTCGCCGGTCGTCGCGCACCCGAAGGTCGCCCTGCTGCTGGCGGGTGCGGTCGTCGCGGCGCTCGCCGTACCGGCCCTCGGGATGAAGACCCACTCGGCGAACCTCGAGACGCTCCCCGCGTCCATCCCCGAGGTGCAGACGATGCGCGACGTCTCCGCGGCGTTCCCGTCGGAGGGCTCGGTGGCCGACGTCGTCGTCCACGCCGACGCCGACCAGCGGGACGACGTGGTGGCCGCGCTCGAGCGGCTGGACCGCGAGGCCGCGGCCACCGGCTCGTTCGTCAGCACCGGTGAGCCGGTGCTCACCTCCGCCGACGGCCGTACGTCGGTGCTGGAGATCTCGATGCCCTTCGAGGAGTCCGACGAGCGGGTCGACGACGCGCTGCGTCAGCTCCGCGACGACCTCGTCCCTGCGGCGGGCCTCCCGAACGGGGCGGAGCACGCTGTCGGCGGCGGCCCCGCCGAGTCGCTGGACTTCGTGGAGCGCCAGCAGGAGCGGCTCCCGCTGATCATCGGGTTCGTCCTGCTGCTGACCCTGGTCATCATGGCGACGACGTTCCGCAGCCTGCCGGTGGCGCTCGTCTCGACGGTGCTCAACCTCGGCTCGGTCGGTGTCGCCTTCGGGCTGATGACGCTGGTCTTCCAGCACGGCTGGTTCGAGTCCCTGCTCGGCTTCGAGAGCTCCGGGTTCGTGATCGACTGGCTGCCGCTGTTCGTCCTGGTGGTGCTGGTCGGGCTGTCGATGGACTACCACGTCTTCGTCGTCAGCCGGATCCGCGAGTACGTCGACCAGGGCCTGCCGACCCGCCTCGCCGTGCAGCGGGGCGTCGCCGACACGGCCGGCGTCGTGACCAGCGCCGCCGCCGTCATGGTCTCGGTGTTCGCGATCTTCGCGACCCTGTCCATGCTGGAGATGAAGATGATGGGCGTCGCGCTGTCCGCCGCGATCCTGCTCGACGCGACGCTGGTCCGTCTGGTGCTGCTGCCGGCGGCGCTGGTGCTGCTGGGCGAGCGCGCCTGGTGGCCCCGGCGACCGGTCCGACCGCGCGGACAGCTCGTGGTCGAGACCGACCCGGCGTACGACGTCCACGACCCCGGGTTTGCGGGGGCGACCCACCGGTGACTGGGCAGGAGGATCCGTCCGCAGGGGGACGGCCGGACGAAAGGAACCGCTATGGGGTACGGACTGGGGATCTTCCTCCTGGCCCTCGGCTTGATCCTGGCCTTCGCCGTCGGTGACTCGATCGCCAGCGTCGACCTGTACACCGCCGGGCTCATCCTGGCCGGCGTCGGCGTGCTCGCGCTGATCCTGACCGCGGCCACGACCATGGGCCGGCGCCGTACGGGCACCGTCGCCACGACGACCCACCCGGACGGCTCGCAGACCGTCCAGGAGCGGCGCTCGACGCACGCCGACCCCGGCGGCGTCTGAGAGTCCTCCGACTGCCGTCCATCCCGTGGGGGATGGGCGGCAGTCGTGCATTTGGGGGGTGCGCGGTCGCGCGATAGCCTTGCTCGGTTGTCCAGTACGGACAGCCGCACCATCACGACCACCGCCGTGCAACGGCCGCGGATCCAGAGTGCCCGGGTGAACAGGCCCCGGCGCGCCGCGCAGCGAACCAGAGAGGAAGCCCCGCATGTCCATCGGTACCGACGCGGAGACCAAGAAGAAGATCATCGCCGAGTACGCCACGACCGAGGGTGACACCGGTTCGCCCGAGGTGCAGATCGCGCTGCTCAGCTACCGGATCAGCCACCTGACCGAGCACCTCAAGCAGCACAAGCACGACCACCACAGCCGTCGTGGTCTGCTGCTGCTCGTCGGCCAGCGCCGCCGCCTGCTGAACTACCTGCAGAAGACCGAGATCGAGCGCTACCGCTCGATCGTCGAGCGTCTCGGCCTGCGCCGCTGACTCGTCGTGAAGGACCCACTCCGGTGGGTCCTTCACGCTTTACCGGCCCGGCCCGCGGGCTGCGCTAGATTTCCAACTGAACACCCCACCACAGGAGCGACCCGCCCGTTCTGGCTCGGTCCTCGGTAGTGGCCCTCAGGACGCCGATCCGCATCGGCTCCGTGCTGCGGGCCTCGATCGAAGACCGGCCTCCGCCCAATCACGCGGGACGCCGTGGATCGCTCCGCGAGCAAGACAAGGACGAATCCTTGACCGATCCCGTCATCCACGCCGTAGAGACCGTTCTCGACAACGGCAAGTTCGGCACCCGCACCGTCAAGTTCGAGACCGGGCTGCTGGCCCGCCAGGCCGCCGGTTCCGTGACCGCCTACCTCGACGACGACACGATGCTGCTCTCGGCGACCACCGCCGGCAAGCACCCCAAGGACCACTTCGACTTCTTCCCCCTGACGATCGACGTCGAGGAGCGGATGTACGCCGCGGGCAAGATCCCCGGCTCGTTCTTCCGTTCCGAGGGTCGTCCGGGCGAGGACGCGATCCTCACCTGCCGCCTGATCGACCGCCCGCTGCGCCCGACCTTCAAGAAGGGCCTGCGCAACGAGGTCCAGGTCGTCATCACCGTGCTGGCGCTCAACCCCGACGCGCCGTACGACGTCCTCGCGATCAACGCCGCGTCGATGTCCACCCAGCTCTCCGGCCTGCCGTTCTCCGGCCCGGTCGGCGGCGTCCGCGTCGCGCTGATCCGCGGCCAGTGGGTCGCGTTCCCGACGCACAGCCAGCTCGAGGAGGCCGTGTTCGACATGGTCGTCGCGGGTCGGGTCACCGAGACCGGCGACGTCGCGATCATGATGGTCGAGGCCGAGGCCACCGAGCAGACCATCGAGCTGGTCTCCGGCGGCGCCACCGCGCCGACCGAGGAGGTCGTCGCCGGCGGTCTCGACGCCGCGAAGCCGTTCATCAAGCAGCTCGTCGAGGCGCAGCAGGAGCTGGCCAACGTCGCGGCGAAGCCGATCCAGGAGTTCCCGATCTTCCTCGACTTCGAGGACGACGTGTTCGAGGCCGTGCAGGCCGCCGTCGGCACCGCGGTCACCGACCTCTACAGCGTCGGCGGCGACCGCGAGCGCGTGCTGTCGAAGCTGGAGCGCGAGGAGGAGGGCGACCGGATCAAGGCCTCCCTGCTCGAGCAGCTCGGCGAGCAGTTCGAGGGCCGCGAGAAGGAGGTCGGCGCGGCGTACAAGGCCGTGACCAAGCAGGCCATCCGCACCCAGGTGCTGCGCGACAAGGTCCGCATCGACGGCCGCGGCCTCGCCGACATCCGCCCCCTGCACGCCGAGGTCGACGTGATCCCGCGGGTGCACGGCTCGGCGCTGTTCGAGCGCGGCGAGACCCAGATCCTGGGCGTCACCACCCTCGACATGCTGAAGCTGGAGCAGCAGCTCGACACGCTGTCCCCGGAGAAGCACCGCCGCTACATGCACAAGTACGTCTTCCCGCCGTTCTCCACCGGTGAGACCGGCCGGGTCGGCTCCCCGAAGCGTCGCGAGGTCGGCCACGGTGCGCTGGCCCGCCGCGCGCTGCTGCCGGTGCTGCCCACCCGCGAGGAGTTCCCCTACGCGATCCGCCAGCTCTCCGAGGCCATGGGCTCCAACGGCTCGACCTCGATGGGCTCGGTCTGCGCCTCGACCATGTCGCTGCTGCAGGCGGGCGTGCCGCTGAAGGCGCCGGTCGCCGGCATCGCGATGGGCCTGATCTCGGGCGAGGTCGAGGGCCAGACCCAGTACGTCGCGCTCACCGACATCCTCGGTGCCGAGGACGCGTTCGGCGACATGGACTTCAAGGTCGCCGGCACCCGTCAGTTCGTCACCGCGCTGCAGCTCGACACCAAGCTCGACGGCATCCCCGCCGAGGTCCTGGCGGCCGCGCTCAACCAGGCCAAGGACGCCCGGCTCGCGATCCTCGACGTGATGGCCGAGGCCATCGACGAGCCCGAGGAGATGGCGTCCACCGCGCCGCGGATCATCACCGTGAAGATCCCCGTCGACAAGATCGGCGAGGTCATCGGCCCCAAGGGCAAGGTGATCAACCAGATCCAGGACGACACGGGCGCGTCGATCTCGATCGAGGACGACGGCACCATCTACATCGGTGCCACCAACGGCGACTCCGCCGATGCCGCCCGCGCGGCGATCAACCAGATCGCCAACCCGACGATGCCCGAGGTCGGCGAGCGCTACCTCGGCACCGTCGTGAAGACGACCAACTTCGGCGCGTTCGTCTCGCTGATGCCCGGCAAGGACGGCCTGCTGCACATCAGCAAGCTCCGCCCGCTCGCCGGCGGCAAGCGCGTCGACGCCGTCGAGGACGTCCTCTCGGTGGGTCAGAAGATCCAGGTCCAGATCGGCGAGATCGACGACCGCGGCAAGCTGTCGCTGGTCCCGGTCGTCGAGGAGGCCGAGGGCTCCGAGGAGTCCGCCGAGGGCACCTCCGAGGAGGCCTGACCCGCACCGTGGCACCCCGCACCACGCCGACCGGCCAGCAGGATTCTGCTGGCCGGTCGGCCCTTTCTCAGCAGAAGGTCGGCTCGACGCGGACCCTGCACACCGTCCGCGACGCCGACGGCCAGGTGACCTCGCTCGTACGCCGTACCGTCCTGCCGGGCGGACTGCGCGTCATCAGCGAGCGCCTCACCGGTACGCGCTCGGCGGCCGTGGGCGTCTGGGTGGGCGTCGGCTCGCGCGACGAGTCCGCGACCCTGCACGGCTGCTCGCACTTCCTGGAGCACCTGCTGTTCAAGGGGACCGCCGAGCGCTCCGCCCTGGACATCTCGATCGCGCTCGACGCCGTCGGCGGTGAGTTCAACGCCTTCACCGCGAAGGAGTACACCTGCTTCCACGCGCGGGTCCTCGACGAGGACCTGCCGCTGGCCGTCGACGTGCTGGGGGACATGATCACGTCCTCGACGATCACCGCCGAGGACGTCGAGGCCGAGCGCGACGTCATCCTCGACGAGCTCGCCATGCACGACGACGACCCCGACGACGTCGTCCACAACCTCTTCGCCGAGCAGGCCTGGGGTCGGACCTCGCCGCTCGGGCGTGACATCGGCGGCAGCGAGGCGTCGATCACGGCGCTGACCCGGACCCAGATCCGGCGCTTCTACCGCAAGCACTACCGGCCGGCGAACATGGTCGTCTCCGTCGCCGGCAACGTCGACCACGCCGCGCTGGTCCGCCAGGTCCGCCGGGCCTTCGGTCGCAACGACTTCCTGGTCGGCGACGAGCCGCCGGCCCCGCCGCGGCCGGCGTCCAGGGCCGTGCGGGTACGCCCCGGCACGGTCGAGGCGACCCGCCCGTTCGAGCAGGTCAACGTCGTGCTCGGGATGAAGGGCCTGACCCGCAACGACGAGCGCCGCTTCGCGCTCGGGGTCCTGAACACCGCGCTCGGCGGCGGCACCTCCAGCCGGCTGTTCCAGGAGGTGCGCGAGCGCCGCGGCCTGGCGTACTCCGTCTTCTCCTTCGCCAGCCACCACGCCGACTCGGGCCTGGTCGGCGTGTCCGTCGGGTGCCTGCCCAGCAAGCTCGACGACGTGCTGGCGGTGGTCCGCGCCGAGCTCGCCCGGGTCGCCGACGAGGGCATCACCGCCGAGGAGCTCGCCCGGGGCAAGGGGCAGCTGCGCGGCGGACTGGTCCTGGGACTGGAGGACTCGGCGTCCCGGATGTCGCGGATCGGCAAGGCCGAGCTGGTGTACGACGAGCTGCTCAGCATCGACGACGTGCTGGCCCGCATCGAGGCGGTCACGCTCGACGACGTCCGCTCGATCGCGGCCGAGGTGTTCGGTCAGCCCGAGATCCTCGCGGTGGTCGGACCGGCCTGACCTCAGGAGCCGGCGGCCGGCGGCTCGGCGTACAACGCGGCCATCGCGCGCCCGAAGCCGGCGACGAGCTCCGCGAAGGGGACACCGTCGCCGGCGGCCACCACGAGCGGGCCGAAGCGGGTGACGGCGTGGTGGATCATCGACAGCGGCCAGGCGACCACCCCGGGGTCGAGCGGGTGGACCGAGAGGGCCTGGGTGTGGCGGAAGACCACGGTCGACACGCTCTCGCCGAGCTCGAACCCCGTCAGGGGGAGGGCGGCGTTCACCTGGTGCAGGAACCGTGCCGTCGTCGGGACGGCGTCGTCGCGGATGTCGTCGTCCACGACGACGAGGTACTGCAGGACCGCGGGCGAGGCGTGCTCGGGCAGGAAGCAGACGTGCGCGGTCCAGGACGCGCCGTCCTCGGCGACCAGGGGCACCATGAGCTGGGCCGGGACCTCGTCGTCCCCCGGCAGCAGCGAGGCCTCGATGCCGCCGGCCGCGAACTCCTCGGCCAGCAGCCCCAACAGCTCGTACGCCGGATCCGCCTCCGGATCGTACGGCGGGTCGGGCTCGGTCACCTCCGTCACATGGACTCCACCTTCGAGAGCTTGCGTTCGATGAGGTCCTGACCGGACTCGGAGAGCGCCTCCTCGAGGTTGACGTTGATCGAGTCGAGCAGCAGGTAGGCGTCGTGCAGCTCGCGCTCGGTCTCCCCGGGGATCCAGGCCCCGCGGTCGGCCTTGGGGTTCTGCTGGAACTCGTGCAGCGCCTTGTGCACGACGTCCGCCTCACCGGCCTGCAGGGCGCTGCGCAGCTCGTCGGCGAGCCGGGCGTTGGTCGAGGCGAGTCGGGAGACCTCGTTGGCCTCCTGGATCGCCGCCGACCGCGCCTTGCCCTCGGTGGTCTTCGGGTTCTTGGGAGCGGGGCCGGCGAAGCCGCGGTTCGAGCTGAGCTTGCCCGCCGCCTTGGCCTCGGGCAGCGACATCTGCCCGCGCGTCTTCGCCCGGGGACGGGGCTCGCGCATCTCCTCGAACTCCTCCTCCGCGCCCTCGCTCTCGACGCCGCGCTCGAAGACGTTCTCGAGGTCGCCGCCCTGCTCGGTCTCGACGCCGCGCTCGAAGATCCCCTCGCCCAGCACCTCCTCGGACTTGCGGCCCTGGGCGATCGCCTCCGCGGCCTTGCGGCGGTCCCAGGTGTTCTTCAGCTTGCCGGCGATCTTCGCGCCGGCGTACACGCCTCCGGCGATGGCCGCGGCGATCCCGATGCCCCAGCCGATGGGGTTGCTGACGATGAGCAGGGCGCCCGCGGCGATGCCGAGCGCCCCGAGGGTGATCTTCATGGCGGCGACGGCGCCCTTGAACTTCTCGGCCGAGACGATGGCGGACTTCCAGTCCTGGCCGCGCTTGCTCAGCATCGTCTTGGCGCGACCCCAGGTGAGGCGGCAGAGCTTCTGGACGGCCTTGCCGCCGCGCCACATCCCCTGGAGGACCTGGGCGGACCCGGCGGCCACGCCGAGCGCCCCGGCGGCCGTGCCGAGCGCTGCGTTGCCGGTGCTGGCGACGAAGTCCTTGGCGCTTCCGCCGCTCTGCACGAAGGCCGTGCCCACGCCCGCCTTGGCGGTCGAGAGCGCCGCGCCCGCGAGCGCGTTGCCCTGGTTCTTCCCCTTGCGCCCGGCCATGTTCTTCATGCCCGCGTCGTCGAACCTGGTGCCGTCGTTGTCCATCTTGCGGGCGTTGTTCAGCCCCATGAGGGAGTCGCCGACGAGCAGGCCGCCGAGCGCCTCGCTCGCGCCTCCGGCGGCCTTGCCGAGGTGGGTGCCGAGCGCGATGCTGCCGACGGCCACGCCCGCGCCTCCGGGCTTGCCGCCCTCCATCCACAGGTTGTCCATGGTCCCCGCAGGACCGGTGTAGGCCGGCACCGCGGGCTTGGCGGGCTCCGGCTTCGGCGCCGGCGCCTCCTTCTTCTTGCGCCACGGCAGCTCCCAGCGGGAGATCCGGGTGCCGGTGGCGACGCCGCGACCGATCGCCGCGCGGGCCTGCGGCGAGATCGCGGTGGTCGCCACGAGCCGCTGCGCGCCGCCCGCGGGCTGCAGCGTGTGCGCGAGCTCGTGGGCGAGCACCTTGTCGCCGGCGGGGGTTCCGGGGGCGTACTGGCCCTTGCCGAAGAACACGTCCTTGCCGGTGGTGAACGCCCGGGCCGAGACGGCGGTGTTGAGCTTGGCGGCCGCGTCGTCGGCGTGGATCCGGACGCCGGAGAAGCTGGAGCCGAAGGCGCCCTCCATCCGGCGGCGTACCTCGGCGTCGAGCGGCCGGCCCGCGCCGCGGCGGCTCTCGATGGCGGAGCTGGTGGCGGAGTCGAGCGCGCCGCCCTCGTAGCCGACGACCGGGTTCCCGCTGGGCGCGGGGGAGCGGCGCAGGTGGTCGCAGCCGGGACCGTGCTGGTGGGCGTCGGCGTCGCCCCCGGCGGTGCCGTCGGCCAGCTCGAGGCGGCGCAGGCGGGAGAGGGCGGCGTCGGCCATCTGGTCGGCGTCGGCCTCGGCGCGGTCCTCGGCGTGCCCGACGACGAGGCTGCCCGTCGCGGGTGCCGCCACGGGCAGGGGGACGGGGGCGACGGGCGCGGGGCTCTCGATCGGTGCCTGCTGGACCGGTGCGGGGGCGACGTCCGCTGCGGCCCGGTCGCGATCGGTGCTCATGGGACGAATTCTGTCGGCCGCCGAGGCCCACCCGTGGCCGAACGCGCGAAAGTTTGTCTTCCGGACTAGCGCACGACCGGTGGGCGGCGACCGAGCTTGATGTGCTCGCGGCGGACCGCGTCGGCGACGTGGCGCATGCCGACGGCGCTGCCCTCGGCGACGGCGGCGTACACGGAGGAGAGCACCATGTTGCGGATGTCACCACCGGCGAGCTCGACCGAGGTGGAGAGCCACTCGACGTCGACCGGGTCGTCGGCATCGACGGCGAGCCCGTCGAGGTGGTGCTCCCACAGCCGTCGACGGGTGGGCTGGTCGGGGTCGGGGAAGGCGACCATGAAGTGCAGGCGCCGCGCGAACGCGGGGTCGAGGTTGCCGCGCAGGTTGCTGGCCAGCACGGTGATGCCGTCGAACTGCTCCATCCGCTGGAGCAGGTAGGCGATCTCCTGGTTGGCGTAGCGGTCCTTGGCGTCCTTGACCTCCGAGCGGGACCCGAACAGCGCGTCGGCCTCGTCGAAGAAGAGCACGGCGTTGGTCGCCTCGGCCTCCTGGAAGACGCGCTCGAGGTTCTTCTCGGTCTCCCCGATGTACTTGTCGACGATCGTGGAGAGGTCGACCTGGTAGAGGTCCATCCCGAGGGAGTCGGCGACGACGTGCGCGGCCAGGGTCTTGCCGGTGCCGGGCGGTCCGGAGAAGAGGGCGCAGATGCCCACGCCCTTGCCCCCCTTGCCGTGCAGGGGTCCCATCGCGACCACCTCGTCGCGGAACCGTGCCCAGTCGAGCATCCGGGTCACCTCGCCGAGGGCCGCGGGCGGGAGGACGAGGTCGTCCAGGCTCACCGACGACCCGGCGTTGGCGCGCACCGACCGGCCCCGGCTCAGCTCGCGGGCGGAGTGGCGGATCCGCTCGGCCGAGATGCCCTCCTCCCCGTGCAGGGAGGCCGTGGTCGCGGCGTGCCGTCCGACGTTGACGATCTGCTCGGGCGACAGCGGCATCCCGGTGATCTCGCGGCTGCCGGCCAGGTCGCCCAGCAGCGGCTCCCAGAGCGACTGACGCTCCGCGACCGAGAGCCGGGGCGCCGGCACGGTGAGCGGAAGGTCGGCCGGCCAGGCGGGGTCCCAGGGCTCGGCACTCACGGCGATGACCGGGACGACCGACCGCGAGTAGGAGTCGGCCCGCGCCTTCTCCGCGTTGACCAGGACCAGCACGGTCCCGGAGAGGCCGCACTCCACCAGCAGGTCGAGGACGACGTCGGAGACCTGGGCGGTGGGTTCGAGGCGCCCGAGGTCGGCGATCAGGCAGGACACGCCGAGCTCGTGGCAGGCGGCGGTCGCCATGGCCGCGCCGGCGCCGCCGCCGGTGGCGTGCACCCAGACCAGGCGCTGACCGGCGCGGAGCGCGGACGCGAGCAGCTCGGTGCCCTCGACGGCGACGGGGACGCCGTCGAGCAGCAGCCCCAGCACGGCCCGGCTCGGGACGTCGTCGCCCGCGAGGAAGCCCGAGACCCGCTCCGGCACGACGACGCGCCTGCTGAGCAGCACGTCGGTGCCGGCGACGCTCACCAGGCCGAAGCGGACCAGCGGTGAGCGCTCGCCGAAGTGGGTCCGGGCGGAGCGCGCGTCGGCGGGGAGTCCGGCGAGCTCCAGTGCCACGGCGACGGTCGGGCGGCCCGGATGGCCGTCGCCGGCGAGCAGGCCGAGGAGCAGGTGGCCGCTGACGCTCTGCTCGGCGGCGGCCGCGACCTCCAGAAGGTCGGTCTCCTGCTCGCCGAGGCCGAACTGGTGACGGATGGTCTTGAGCGCGTCGGCGAGCGCGGGGTCGACGCCGTCGGCGACGACGGCCTCCAGCGCGGCCCGGGCGGTCGCGGCCTGGTCCCAGCCGGCATCGGCCCGTCGCTCGACGGCACCCGTCAGTCGGGCGGCGAGGGTCTGCACGGGGTCAGGATCGCACGTGCCGCGTGCGATGTCCGGCGTACGGCGGCAGCGCGGTCAGCGCAGCAGGACCAGGTGCACCACGCCGGCGCACGCGCAGGCCCAGAGCACGCTGGTGAAGGTGCCGATGATGAACCGCTCGGCCGCGCCGGCGGAGGCGCCGTTGCGCAGTTCGGGATAGCGGCCCAGACCCTTGACGGCCAGGGCGATGGCGATCCCCTCCGGCATGCCGCCGACCAGGCTGGCGAACACCGCCGTCCGCTCCAGCGCACCGATCCAGGCTCCGCCGCGCAGCACGGAGCCGGCGGTGTGGATCGGCTGCTGGTCGCCGGTCGGAGGATGGTCGTGCCGGTCGACCCAGGCGAAGACGAGCGAGGTCAGTGGTCCGCCGCCGATCGCCGCGAGAGCGCCCGCCAGGATCACCAGCAGGGTGACCCCGCCGTGCCCGCCGACCTGGACCCCGGGGACGGCGGCCGCGGTGATCGTCGTGGCGGCCAGCAGCACGGCCGAGCAGGGTGCCCACACGTCGCGCCCGGCGGCCGTCCAGCCGACGGTCGCGGCGAGGAGGGCCGCGCCCACGAGGACGAGGATGATGAGGCCGGCGGTGTCGGTGCTCATCCGCGCGCCTCCTCCAGGGCGGTGGTGGCCAGGTGCGTGACGAGCTCGCGGGCGCGCCGGCCCTCCACGATGCCGGCGGCCTGGGCGCGCTGGCTGACCGCCGACTGGCTGATGCCGAGGCGGCGGGCGGCCTCGTCGTACGACAGGCCGGTGTCGGCGAGGTCGGCGACCTCCCAGCCGCGCGGGGTGCGACGTGCCAGCACCGCGGCCCACAGCCACAGCGCCGACTCCAGCTGACGGGCGCCGGGACGCTCGCCGACGACCCGGAGGTGCCAGGGACTGGTCTTGGCCGCCGTGACGCCCGCGCGAGCATGGAGGTACGCCGGGCCGGCGCCGGCCCGTGCGTGCGGTGGCAGGGGCAGGTCGACGGGACCGACTCCGATCCCGATACTCCAGGTCCCGGCGCGCAGCAGTGGCTCGACGGCGGCGGGAAGGGCGGCGGGGTCGTCCAGCACGCCCTGGAGCTCGTCACCGGCGGTCCGCTCGAAGGAGCGCAGCGCGGCGACCCCGCCGAGCAGCTCCAGGGCCGTGGGGACCTGATCGCGCCCGCGGCGGCTGTCGCGCTGGTCGACGGTGAGCACCAGGACGGACATGCGTTCCCCCTCGGTCGTGCCCTGATGCCGAGGCTACATTAGGAAATAACCTTAGGGAAGGGGACTATAAGGCGGCAGCCTTCACCGGCGGCCGATGATGCCGACGACCGCGGGTGTCTTCTGCTCGACGACCGAGACCCGGAAGCCGCCACCGGCGAGCGCGGCCGACGCCTTCTCGACGATGGTGGGCAGCTGGTCGGGGAACTTCACCTCGTAGAAGAGGAACACGGCGCCGCCCGGCAGCACCCGCTCGTGGAGCAGGGCGATCTCGTCGGCGCAGTCGCGCACCCAGAACAGGTTGACGTTGAACGCGTAGACCTTGGTCAGCCGCTTCACCGGCACCCGCAGCGTCGCCAGGTCGATCTGGCGCACGGTGAGCCGGCCCGACTCGACGTACTTCGCGCAGCGCCGCTTGGTGCGGTCGACGCCGGACTCCGAGCGGTCGATCGCGAACAGCTTGCCGGTCTCCAGCTTGCTGCAGATCGCCTCGGCACCCGCGCCGGGTCCGCAGCCGATCTCCAGGACGTGGTCCGAGGGCTGGACGTCCATGAACTCGACCGCCCACCGGATCCGGGACGGAATCGCCTGCGCCACCATGGGGCCAAGCCTGCCAGAACGGGCACCCGGATGGGATCACCGGATGGCCCACTACGGTGGTGACGTGGGTGACGTGATCAAGGTGGGCGTGCTCGGCGCGCGGGGCAAGGTCGGCGCCGAGGTGTGCCGCGCGGTCGAGGAGAGCGCCGATCTGGCGCTGGTCGCGACGGTCGACGCGGGCGACCCGATCCAGGCGCTGGTCGACGCCGGCGCGGAGGCGGTGGTCGACTTCACCCACCCCGACGTGGTCATGGACAACCTCCGGTTCTGCGTCGCCCACGGCATCCACGCGGTCGTCGGCACCACCGGATTCGACGAGTCCCGGCTCGACACGCTCCGCGGCTGGCTCGCCGAGTCGCCCGCCACCGGCGTCCTGATCGCCCCCAACTTCTCCATCGGCGCGATCCTGATGATGCGCTTCGCGGCTGCCGCCGCTCCGTTCTACGAGTCGGTGGAGGTCGTCGAGCTGCACCACCCCGACAAGGCCGACGCGCCGTCCGGCACGGCCCGTCGTACGGCGGAGCTGATCGCCGCCGCGCGCCGCGACGCGGGGTGCCCGCCCGTGCCGGACGCCACCTCGACCTCGCTCGACGGCGCCCGGGGCGCCGACGTCGACGGCATCCGGGTGCACGGGCTGCGGATCCGCGGGCTCGTGGCGCACCAGGAGGTCGTCCTCGGCGGCGTGGGGGAGACCCTGACCATCCGCCACGACTCCCTCGACCGGGCCTCGTTCACGCCCGGTGTGCTGACCGGGCTGAGGGCCATCGCCGCGCACCCCGGCCTCACGGTCGGACTCGAGCACTTCCTCGATCTCGACTAGCTCTCCGTAGCCCCCACCGGGCTCTGCTCGTTGGCTCGTCGGATCCGCCACTCGGGGCGGGTCGGGACGAGAGGGAACCACATGCGCAGGAGCTGGGGAGTCGCCACGCTGGCGACGGTCGCGATCGGGACGCTCGGGGTCGCGGGCGGCGGCGGGGCCGCCGGAGCGGCCGAGGGTGCCGCGGAGACGTCGTTCACGGTGACGGACGTCGTCACCGATCCCGGCGGGGCCACCCACGTCCGGGTGGACCGGACGTACGACGGGCTGCGGGTGCTCGGCGGTGACCGGGTCGTCCACCGCGGCCCCGACGACTCCCTGCAGGGGGTCAGTCAGACCCTGGACTCGGCGCTGAGACTGGCGACCGATCCTCTGGTGCCGGCCGACCGTGCGGAGACGCGAGCTCTCGCCCCGGCCCGGGCCACCGCCGCGATCGACGGCCTGCGCGCCGAGGGCGCCCCGGAGCTGGTGGTCGACGCGCTCGGCGACGCGCCGCGGCTCGCCTGGGAGGTCACCACCCACGGCACGCAGGACGACGGCACGCCGAGCCGGCTCGCGACGTACGTCGACGCGCGCACCGGCGCCGTGCTGCGCCGGGTGGAGGGCATCCACACCGCCGAGGGCTCCGGGCAGTCGCTCTACAGCGGGACGGTGCCGCTGTCGATCACGCAGTCCGGGTCGTCGTACACGCTGACCGACCCGGCACGCGGCAACGCGCGGACCACCGACATGAGGAACCGGGAGGACTCGATCCTGTGCCAGCTGCTCCGCGTCGGCTGCTCGGCCGGTACGGCGTACTCCAGCACCGACACGTCCTTCGGCAGCGGCACGAACGCGAACCGCGAGTCCGCCGCCGTCGACGCCCACTACGGCGGCGCGACGACCTTCGACTACTTCAAGCTGGTCCACGGCCGCAACGGCATCTTCGGCGACGGCCGGGGTGTCCCGAGCCGGGTCCACTACGGCAACGGCTACGTCAACGCCTTCTGGGACGGCTCCCAGATGACGTACGGCGACGGCGACGGCACCGAGTTCGGTCCGCTGGTCTCGCTGGACGTGGCGGGTCACGAGATGACCCACGGCGTCACCGAGAACACCGCGAACCTCACCTACTCCGGGGAGTCCGGCGGCCTGAACGAGGCGACCTCGGACATCTTCGGGACCATGGTGGAGTTCCACGCCGCCAACTCCGCCGACCCGGGCGACTACCTGATCGGCGAGGAGTTCGACCTGGGCGACCACCGCGGCTTCCGCCGGATGGACGACCCGGACTCCGACGGCGCCTCGCAGAACTGCTGGACGAGCGGCACCCAGGACCTCGACGTCCACTACTCCTCGGGCGTCGGCAACCACTTCTTCTACCTGCTCGCCGAGGGCTCCGGGGCGAGGACGATCGGCGGCGTCGCGCACAGCTCGAGCACCTGCGACGGCTCCACCGTCGCCGGCATCGGCCGGGACGCGGCGGCCCGGATCTGGTTCCGGGCGCTGAGCGTCTACATGACCTCGGGCACGGACTACGCCGGAGCGCGAACCGCCACGCTCGACGCGGCGTCCGACCTGTACGGCGCCGCGAGCGCCCAGCGCGCCGCCGTGGCGGCGGCCTGGAGCGCTGTGAACGTGTCCTGACGCTGCGGCGGCAGGATGCGCCGAGGCCCGTGCTGGAGGGGGATCCGGCACGGGCCTCGTGTGTGCGGGGGAGTCGTGGACGACTCGGTCGGTCAGGGCTCGACGGTGACCTTAATGGCGCGGCCCGCCTTGACGATCTCGAAGGCGTCCAGCACCCGCTCGAGGGGGATGTGCTCGGTGATGAGGTCCTTGACCGGGACCTGACCGGTGGAGATGTACTCCAGCGCCCGCTTGTTGTGCTCGGGGGCCGAGCCGTTGGCGCCGTGGATGTGCAGCTGCCGGTAGTGCACGACGTTGGAGTCGCAGGTGATGGTCGGGTTCGTCTTCGGCAGGCCGCCGAAGAACGAGATCCGGCCGTTGCGCGCGGCCATCGCGATGGCCTGCTCCTGGGTCACGTTGGCGGCGGTGGCGGTGATGATCACGTCGGCGCCGCGACCGCCGGTGAGCTCCATGACCCGCTCGACCACGTCGACCTGGGAGCCGTCGATCGTCTCGTCGGGCTGCACGGCCTCGGCCGACATCTTCAGCCGCTCGGCGTTCACGTCGACGAGGTAGACGGGGCCGACCTTGTGCACGCCACGCGCGATGCGGATGTGCATGCAGCCGATCGGGCCGGCTCCGAAGACGACGACGGTGTCGCCCTCCTCGATGCCGAGCAGCTCCTGGGCGTTGATCGCGCACGCGAACGGCTCGGCGGCCGACGCCTCGTCGTACCCCACGTTCTCGGGGATACGGTTGAGGCCGTCGACATTCAGCACCTGTCGCGGCACGATCATGTACTCGGCGAAGCCGCCGTCGTACTGGTAGCCGACGGAGGTCTGGTTCTGGCACACGGCCATCCAGCCCTTGCGGCACTCGTGGCACTCGCCGCAGGGGACGGCGGCGATCACCTGGGCGCGGTCGCCCGGCTTCCAGTCCGTGCCGTACGTCGCGTTGACGTCGGCCCCGACCTCGACGACCTCGCCGGCGATCTCGTGGCCGATGGTCCGCGGGGGCGTGAGGTTCTGGTGGCCGTTGTGGAAGATCTTCACGTCCGTGCCGCAGGTCGAGCAGTTCTTGACCTTCAGCTTGATCTCGTCGGGACCGCACTCCGGCTCCGGCACGTCCTCGAGCCGGACGTCCTCGGGTGCGTAGAACCGCAGGGCCTTCATGGTTGTCCTCCTGGTGACGGGTCGCGAGACCGGAAGCCTACCGCATCTGTGTGGTGTTGTTTCTGAATGTGTTGGTTTTGGGGTCTTGACCCCTGAAACAGGCGGGCATATAAAGGCAATCAAAGGTGCTTGTGATCGGGGTCACAGGCGAGCGACGGGCACCGAGCGGCGACCGGTTTCGGAAGGAAGCGTCCATGGCCACCACTACTCACCCGGCTCCCAGCAGAGGGAGCGCACGGGTCCGCGTCCAGCAGTTCGGCACGTTCCTGTCCAACATGATCATGCCCAACATCGGCGCGATCATCGCCTGGGGACTCATCACCGCGTTCTTCATCCCGGACGGGTGGACCCCCAACGAGAAGATCGCCACGATGGTCGGCCCGACGATCACCTACCTGCTGCCGATCCTGATCGCCTACACCGGCGGCCGGCTCGTGTACGACGTCCGCGGGGGTGTCGTCGGTGCCACCTCCGTGATGGGCGTGATCCTCGCGACCAGCGACCCGATCTTCATCGGCGACGGCAACGGCTCGCCGATGTTCCTCGGCGCCATGATCATGGGTCCGTTGTCCGCCCTGATCATGAAGCGGCTCGACGCGCTGTGGGAGCACCGGATCAAGCCGGGCTTCGAGATGCTGGTCAACAACTTCTCGGCCGGCATCCTGGCCGGCCTGCTGGCCATCGCGGGGATGTTCCTGCTCGCGCCGGTGCTGCGCCGCATCACCGAGTGGTTCGGGGACGCGGTCAACTTCCTGGTCGACAACTCCCTGCTGCCGCTGACCTCGATCGTCATCGAGCCGGCGAAGGTGCTCTTCCTCAACAACGCCATCAACCACGGCGTCCTCACGCCGCTCGGCATCCAGGAGGTCGCCGAGCAGGGCAAGTCGGTCCTCTTCCTCCTGGAGGCCAACCCGGGTCCCGGTCTCGGCCTGCTGATGGCCTACACCTTCTTCGGGCGGGGGATCGCCCGGGCCTCGGCGCCGGGTGCGGCGATCATCCAGTTCTTCGGCGGCATCCACGAGATCTACTTCCCGTATGTGCTGATGAAGCCGAAGATGATCCTCGCCACCATCGCCGGCGGCATGACGGGCATCTTCCTGTTCGTCCTCTTCGACGTGGGGCTGCGGGCTCCGGCCGCGCCGGGCTCGATCGCCGCGGTCTACGCCCAGACGCCCAGCGGCGACTTCCTCGGCATCACGCTCGGGGTCTTCGGTGCCGCGGCGGTCTCCTTCCTGGTCGGGGCGGTGCTGCTGCGCACCGACCGGACCACGGAGGACGGCGACCTCGCGGGGGCGACCGCCGACATGGAGGCGATGAAGGGCAAGCGGTCCGTGGCCTCCTCGGTGCTCGCCGGCGCCCCGGACGCGGCGGGCTCGACGGGTCCGATCGAGTCGATCGTCTTCGCCTGCGACGCCGGCATGGGCTCCTCGGCCATGGGTGCCTCGGTGCTCCGCAAGAAGATCCACGCGGCGGGCTTCCCCGAGGTCACGGTCGTCAACAAGGCGATCGCCAGCCTCGGCGACGACTGCGACCTGGTGGTCACCCACCAGGACCTGACCGCCCGGGCCCAGCAGCGGACCGCCTCGGCCGTCCACGTCTCGGTGGACAACTTCATGGCGAGTCCGCGCTACGACGAGATCGTCGAGCTGGTGCGCCAGCGCAACGGCGCGGGCGAGGACACCGAGGTCGCGGAGCCGGCCGCCACGATCGACCCCGCCGGACTGCTGGAGGCGGAATCGATCGTGCTCGACGCTGCGAGCGAGACCCGCGAGGCCGCGATCACCCGGGCCGGCGAGCTGCTGGTCGCGGCGGGGGCGGTGGAGGCGTCGTACGTCGACGCGATGCACGCCCGCGAGCAGTCGGTCTCGACCTTCATGGGCAACGGCCTGGCGATCCCGCACGGCACCAACGAGGCGAAGGCCGACGTACGCCGCACGGCGATCTCGTTCGTGCGCTATGCCGAGCCGGTCGAGTGGAAGAACAAGCAGGTGCGGTTCGTCGTGGGGATCGCGGCCCTCGGCGACGACCACCTCAAGCTCCTGGGGCGGATCGCGGAGATCTTCCTCGACAAGGAGCAGGTGGCCCGCCTCGAGCAGGCGGCCACCCCGGACGAGGTGATGGCGATCCTGGGGGCCGTCCAGCCCGCCTGATCGGCACCCTCCCGCACGCGGTCCTGGCCCGGCTCCCGTCCCCTACAGCCGGACCAGGGCCGCCGTGGCGGCGGCGCCGACCACGACGAGGAGGAACGGCGCCCGCACGAGCAGCAGCACGACCGCCGCGCCCAGGCCCGCCGCGCGGGCGTCGAGGACCACCCGGTGGCCGTCCGCGAACACCTGCACCGCGACCAGCGCCGCCAGGAGCGCGACGGGGATCAGGTCGGCGATCCGCCGTACGACGGGCCGCTCCAGCACCGACGCGGGGACGGAGAGCCCGGCGAGCTTGAGCAGGTAGCAGCCGACGCCGGCGGCGAGGATGGCGGCCCAGATCATCGCGGACCCCTCGCGAGGGCGCCGACCAGGAGCGCGACGCCGCCGGCGGCGAGCACCGGCACGCCGGCCGGCACGAACGGGACGACGCCGAGCGCGACCGCGACCGCGAGGACCGCGACCAGGCGGTTGCGCGGCTCGGACAGCCGGGGCCACAGCAGGGCGAGGAACGCGCCGCCCGCCGCCGCGTCCAGCCCGTAGGTGCGCGGGTCGCCGATCGCCTCGCCGGCGACCGCGCCGACCAGGGTGAAGAGGTTCCACAGCACGAAGATGGAGGCGCCCGTGACGAGGAAACCGGTGCGGGCGCGCTCGGTCGTGTCCCGGGTGACCGACATAGCGCTCGACTCGTCGATCAGGAGGTGGGCCGCGCCGAGGCGTCGTACGCCCCGCCAGGCGAGCAGCGGTGCCAGGCGCAGCCCGTAGAGGGTGTTGCGGGTGCCGAGCAGCACGGCCGCCGCGGCGCCGGACGCGGGCGAGCCGCCGCCCGCCAGGACGCCGACCAGCGCGAACTGGGAGGCACTCGTGAACATCAGCAGCGACAGCACGCAGGTCTGCGCGACGCTCAGCCCGGCGGCCACCGACAGGGCGCCGAAGGAGACGCCGTACAACCCGGTGGCGATCCCGACGCCGAGACTGTCCCGGACGATCCCCGCCCGCTGCGGGTCGACCCCCTCGACCGACGTGCTCACGCCAGCGCGGTGTGCAGGCGCACCTGCTTGACGAGCGTGGTGCCCTCGCCGTCGAGGTCGAGCTCGCGGTGGGCGCCGTCGGCCCCCCAGCCGGCGGCCACCAGGAACGCGCGCAGCCGGTCGTCGGAGGCGACGGTCCAGGTCACGGCGCGCGTGAAGCGGTCCGCGACCATCGTGTCGGCCGCCGCCTGCAGCAGCCGCGAGCCGTGCCCCTTCCCGCGCTCGGCGGCGTCGACGGTCAGCTCGGCGAGCTCGCCGTCGGCGACCGGGTCGCAGTCGGGGTCGGTCGTCGGGCCCGTGATCGCGAAGCCGCAGACCCGGTTGCGCTCGAGCGCGACCAGGACCCGGTGGCGGGCGTCCTGCGGGCGGGTGAGCGCGGCCCGCCAGGTCTCGGCGGCGTGCGCCGTCGCCTCGGGGCCGCTCGGGAACGCGTCGGCCGGCACCAGCCCGCCGTACATCTCGGGCCAGGCGCGCAGCTGCAGGTCGGCGATCGCGGCCGCGTCGTCGGCCCAGGCCACGCGGACGGAGACGTCGGCGGTGGGGGAGCTCATGGCGCTCATCCTCGCAGGCCGACACCCGCTCAGTAGGGTCGAGTCATGGAGATCCGCAACCTCGGCAGCAGCGGCCTGAAGATCTCGGCCATCTCGTACGGCAACTGGCTCACCCACGGCTCGCAGGTGGAGGAGGACGCCGCCACCGCGTGCGTGCGACAGGCCCTCGACGAGGGCATCACCACCTTCGACACCGCGGACGTCTACGCCAACACCGCCGCGGAGACCGTCCTCGGCAAGGCGCTGGCGGGGGAGCGGCGCGAGGGTCTGGAGATCTTCACCAAGGTCTTCTGGCCCACCGGCCCCGGGCGGCACAACGACCACGGGCTCTCGCGCAAGCACATCCTCGAGGCGATCGACGGCTCGCTGCGCCGGCTCGGCACCGACTACGTCGACCTGTACCAGGCACACCGCTACGACCACGAGACGCCGCTGGAGGAGACGATGGAGGCCTTCGCCGACGTCGTCCGCTCCGGCAAGGCGCTCTACATCGGCGTCTCGGAGTGGCGCGCCGAGGAGATCCGCGCCGCGCACGCGCTGGCCCGCGAGCTGCGGATCCCGCTGGTGTCCAACCAGCCGCAGTACTCCATGCTCTGGCGCGTCATCGAGGCCGAGGTGGTCCCGACCTCCGAGGAGCTGGGGATCGGCCAGGTCGTCTGGTCGCCGATCGCGCAGGGCGTGCTGACGGGCAAGTACCAGCCGGGGCAGCCGCACCCCGAGGGCTCGCGCGCGACCGACGAGAAGGGCGGCGCGAACATGATCAGCCGCTGGCTGCGCGACGACGTCCTGGAGCGGGTGCAGCGCCTGCAGCCCATCGCCGCCGACGCCGGGCTCTCCATGGCCCAGCTCGCGGTCGCGTGGGTGCTGCAGAACCCCAACGTCTCCTCGGCGATCATCGGCGCCAGCCGGCCGGAGCAGGTCACCGACAACGTGAAGGCCGCCGGCGTGACGCTGGACGCCGACGTACTCGCCGCCATCGACGAGGTCGTCGGCCCGGTCGTGGAGCGCGACCCGGCCAAGACGCAGTCGCCGCCGCGGCGGGACTTCTGAGCGGCGGGAGTCGCAGCAGTCGCAGCTTCATCACGGTATGCAGACCAGTTGTCGCCTCCCACGCCGTACCCACCGTGGGGAGTGACAGCTCGGCTGCATACCGTGATGAGCCTGCACACCGGCCCCGGTCGCCGGCCGAGTGATCAGCCCTCGGCCTGCTGCGCCTGGGTCAGTCGTACGGCGCCGATCGTGGAGAGCACCAGGCCGAGCAGGATCGACCACCACCAGCCCTCGCGCACGCCGTCGCCGAGCAGGGCGACGCCGACCAGCGCGGGGATGAACGTCTGGCCGACGATCATCGGCGCAGTGGTGGCCGAGACCGAGTCGCTGTGCATGCCCCGCGAGTAGAGCCAGAAGGCCACCAGGCTGAAGGACGGTACGGCGAGGGCGGCGAGGACCGTGCCGGTGTCGACCGGCGTGCCGACGCCGCGCACGGCGATCGCGGAGCCGGCGTACCCGAGGCCGGCCAGGGTGCCAAGACCGGCACCGCCGAGCCGTCCGCCGAGCGTCGAGGCGACGGCGAGCAGCGCGACGCCGACCCACAGGCAGAGCAGGAACGCCGAGTCGGTGCGCACCGAGCCGGCGGACCCGGAGCCGAGGGCGAGCAGGACCAGGCCGCCGGAGACCAGGCCGATCGAGGTCCACTGGCTCCGGTCGAGCCGCTCCGCGAGCCGGCGCGAGGTGAACGCGGTCACCGGCAGCGACATCGCGATGGTGGCCTGCGCCAGGTAGAGGGGGAGCAGCCAGATCGCCACCGCGTGCAGCAGGAAGCCCACGAGGTAGGCGACCAGCACCGCCCAGGTCCACGGGTCGCGGACCGAGGCCAGCACGAACGACGCGAGCCGGTCGGGCGAGGTCGCGTGGCGTCGTACGCCGTGGGCCTGGGCGACCGCCGCGACGCCGAAGACGAAGGCGCTGAGGAGCCCGGCCGCCAGGCCGTAGACCTGGTCGGTGGTCACGGGCGGTCAGTTCAGCGGTAGGTCTCGGGGAGGCTCTGGCCGATCTTGACCTGGGGCTTGGGCATCCGCAGGAAGCGCGGGTTCAGCGCGCGGCTGATGCCGTAGTAGGTGGTGCCCTTGGTGCTCTCGCCCGGGAAGCGCGCGGCGAGCTCGCGGCGCAGCCGGAACCGGAGCCGGAGGATGTCGAAGAACAGCATCAGCATCGTCGCGAGCAGCAGGAAGCTGCTGAGCTCCATCAGGCTGTCGACGCCGGTGTAGCCGAGGATCATCGAGACGATCAGCAGCGGGAACAGGATGTCGAGGAAGGTGAAGCGGCAGTCGACGAAGTCGCGCACGAAGCGGCGCATCGGCCCCTTGTCGCGCGGCATGTAGTAGCGCTCGTCGCCCGACTTCATCGCCGCGCGGACCTTCTGGCTCGACTCGGACCGTGCCTCGCGCTGCGCGCGGGCGAGCTCCTTGCGGGTGCGCGGGGTCTTCGCGCGGGCCCGGGCGGCGGCCTCGGCCTCCTTGCGGGTGGGGGTCGGCCGCCCCTTGCCGCCGGGCTTGACCTCGGCGGGTTGCGGGGACTCGGTCTCGGACTTGCTGCGACGGAACAACGGTGGCCTTCTGATCGAGCTGACATGCGGGGCAACGGGCCCCACTACCCTACCGGCGCCCGCCTCGGCGCGTGCCGTCCCGGGTCGCCTGACCTTGGGGATCGGTCATAGGGTGAGAGGCACGTGGCGGCAGCGCTGGAACACCATCGAGAGGGACCCCCATGAGCCTGATGAAGCGCATGAGCTTGATCTTCAAGTCCAAGGCCCACAAGGCCCTCGACCGCGCCGAGGACCCGCGCGAGACCCTCGACTACAGCTACCAGCGTCAGCTCGACCTGCTCTCCAAGGTACGCCGCGGGGTCGCCGACGTCGTCACCAGCCGCAAGCGCGTGGAGCTGCAGATCAAGCAGCTCGAGCAGCAGCAGGCGAAGCTCCAGACCCAGGCGCAGCAGGCCATCGACATGAACCGCGAGGACCTGGCCCGCGAGGCGCTGACCCGCAAGTCCGGGCTGACCGGTCAGATCAACGACCTGAACGCCCAGCTCGAGCAGCTGCAGGGCGAGGAGGAGAAGCTCACCCGCGCCCAGCAGCAGCTGCAGACCAAGGTCGAGGCGTTCCGCACCCGCAAGGAGACGATCAAGGCGACGTACACCGCCGCCGAGGCGTCGACGCGCATCAACGAGGCGATGTCCGGCATCGGCGACGAGATGGGCGACGTCGGCCAGGCGATCCAGCGCGCCGAGGACAAGACCGCGCAGATGCAGGCCCGCGCCGGCGCGATCGACGAGCTGATCGCCTCCGGCGTCCTCGACGACGCGAGCTCGACCAACCGCGGCGACGACATCGCCCGCGAGCTGGAGGCGATGAGCTCCCAGTCCGAGGTCGAGGCCGAGCTGGCCCGGCTCAAGGGCGGTACGCCGCCGCCGGCCGCGCTCGAGGCGGGCGAGGAGCCCGGCACGGCGGGCAACGGTGTGGCCTACGAGGCGACCGAGAAGCCCACCGAGGAACCCCGCTGACCCTCACAGGAACCTCTTGGGAAGACCCGGGAGAATAAGGACATGGCACACAGCCGCTTCCTCCCAGACCGCGGGCTGACCGCCCGGATGACCCTCGTGATGTTCCTGCTCGGCGGCCTCTTCGTCGCGCTGATCGTCGTCCTGATGGGCGTCGCCGGCAACATGTTCGGCTCGGGCGCCATCCTGATCGTCGGTCTGATCGGCATCGGCATCGCGGTCTACCAGTGGTGGAGCTCCGACACCGTCGCGATGCGCGCCATGCGGGCGCGCGAGGTCACCCCGGAGCAGGCCCCCGAGCTGCACGGCATGATCGACCGGCTGTGCGCGATGGCCGACATGCCGAAGCCGCGGGTCGGCATCGCCGACATGGCCATCCCGAACGCGTTCGCGACGGGCCGCTCGCCCGACCGCGCGGTCGTGTGCGTGACCACCGGCATCCTGGGCACCCTCACGGCCGAGGAGCTCGAGGGCGTGCTCGCCCACGAGCTCTCGCACGTCGCGCACCGCGACGTCCTGGTGATGACGGTGGCGTCCAGCGCCGGCATCGTCGCCGGCATGCTCACCCAGGGTGCCCAGTACGGCGCGATCTTCGGCGGGAACCGCCGCGACAACAACAACGGCCTGCCGATCTGGCTGGTCGTCTTGCTCGTCAGCATGGTCGTGTACGCCGTCAGCTTCGTGCTGCTCAAGCTCCTGTCGCGCTACCGCGAGATGTCCGCCGACCGAGCGGGCGCGTACCTCACGATGAAGCCGCAGGCGCTCGCCTCCGCGCTGCAGAAGATCACCGGCGAGATGAACGCCATCCCGACCCAGGACCTGCGGGCCTCGCAGGCCATGAACGCCTTCTTCATCGCCCCGGCCGTCAAGGGCGTCTCGCTGCGCACGCTCACCTCGACGCACCCCACGCTCGAGCAGCGGCTCGAGCAGCTGGCCGAGATCCAGGCCGACCTGAGCCGGCGTACCCCCTGATGGGGCTGTGGGACTCGCTGCTCGGGAGGTCCAAGCCGAAGCAGGCGAACCTCGACGCGCTCTTCGGCGTCGCGAACGCCGCCGTCACGCTGGAGACCACGCTGGGTCTGGTGCCGACCGGTGACGGCTCGGTCTGCTATCGCGGCGCCTCCGGGGTCGCGTTCGCCGAGACCGAGCGCGACCTGGTCGAGCTGATCCGCAGCACCGGCGACGCGCCCGAGGTGCGCGTGACCGGCGACGAGTTCGGCTTCACCTGGGTCGAGGTCGACCGGGAGCCGGGCTCCGGCGTCGAGGGGCTCAGCGCCAGCCTGCACGCCGTGAACACGAGCCTGGAGGCCCAGGGCTTCGGGCCGGGTCTGCTGTGCACGGTCGTGACCTTCGAGGACCATGCGGGACGCCACGTCGGCCTGGTCTACCTCTACAAGCAGGGCACCTTCTACCCGTTCGCGCCGACCGGTCCCCAGCAGCGCGACAACCTGCTGGAGATCCAGATCCGCGACGCGCTGCGCGGCGAGCTCCCGATCGAGGAGGACCTGTCCCGGTGGCTGGCCGTCTGGGGCGCGCCGGGTCTCACAGGCTCCTCCTAGGTTCGACCCACCGCCGCCACAGACCCGCTGACGAGTCTCGTGCCGACGGGCCCGACCAGGGCCTGCGGACTCGTCGGAGGGATCGTTCGTGCCCAGGTTGTTGCGTGGGAGGTCGCGTCGGCTGCTGGCGATCTCGGTCGTCCTGCTCGTCGCCGGTGGCGGCACCGGAGCCTGGCTCCTGGCCCGGGACGAGTCGGTCGCCGTCGAGCCGACCACGGCCACGGTGTCGGCGGAGACCGTCCGCGAGACCGTCGCCGCCAGCGGCACGATCGCTCCGGCGCGCAGCGCCGAGCTCTCCTTCGAGGTCTCCGGCACCGTCACCCGGGTGCTGGTCGCCGAGGGCGACACGGTGCGCAAGGGCCAGGCGCTGGCTCGGGTCGGCACCGGCACGCTGGTCGCCGAGCGCACCGCCGCGGTGGCCGCCCTCGACGCGGCGTACGCCCAGCTCGAGGAGGACGAGGACGACGGCGCCTCGGCGACCCAGCTCGCCGCCGACCGCGCGAGCATCCTGTCGGCGGAGGACAGCGTGGCGGAGGCGCGCGAGGCCGTCCGCGACGCGACCCTGCGCTCCACCGTCCGCGGCACCGTCGTCAGCCTCGACCTCGCCCGGGGCGACGTGGTCGGCACCTCCTCCGGAGGCGGAAGCGCGCCGGGGAGCACGGGCGGTACGGACACCTCGTCGTCCGGCGACACGGGCACGATCACGGTCGTGTCGACCTCGAGCTTCGTCGTCGACGCCACCGTCGCGGCGGCGGACGCGGCGCGGCTGGAGAGGGGACTGCAGGCCGAGATCACGCCGAGCGGGGCGACCGAGGTCGTCTACGGCACGGTCGCCGACGTCGGCCTGGTGGCCGAGACGAACACCAGCGGGGCGGCGGTCTTCCCGGTCGTCGTCGAAGTCACCGGCACCCCGGAGGACCTGTACGCCGGCACCTCGGCCGACGTCTCCATCATCGTCACGCAGACCGCCGGCGTGCTGACCGTCCCGAGCCGCGCGCTCACGACGGAGGACGACACGACGTACGTGACGAGGATCGTCGACGGCGAGAAGGTCACGACCGAGGTCGAGACGGGGACGGCGTACGGCATGTCCACCGAGGTGGTCGCCGGCCTCGCCGAGGGTGACGTCGTCGAGATCCCGGGGTTCTCCGGACCCGCCGGCGGTGGCGGCGGAGGCGGTGGTGACCGGCCGGGGCAGTTCCCCGGCGGGGGCGAGATGCCCGACTTCGGCCAGATGCCCCCGGGCGGCCTGGGCGGGGCGCCCTCGTGAGCGGGATCATCGAGCTGGAGGGCGTCCGCAAGACCTACCGCTCCGGCAGCATCGAGTTCGAGGCCCTGCGCGGCGTCGACACCACGATCACCGAGGGCGAGTACGTCGCCGTCATCGGCCCCTCCGGCTCGGGCAAGTCGACGCTGATGAACATCCTCGGCTGCCTGGACACCCCCTCCGAGGGTCGCTACCTGCTCGCCGGCGAGGACGTCTCCGGCATGAGCGAGGACCAGCTGGCGGAGGTGCGCAACCGACGCATCGGGTTCGTGTTCCAGCAGTTCAACCTGCTGGCGACGCTCCCGGCCTGGCGCAACGTCGAGCTCCCGCTCGTGTACGCCGGCGTACCCCGCGCCGAGCGCCGGGAGCGGGCGGTCGCGGCGCTGGGCCGGGTCGGTCTCGCCGACCGGATCGACAACCGGCCCGGAGAGCTGTCCGGTGGGCAGCAGCAGCGGGTCGCTGTCGCGCGGGCGCTGGTCACCGAGCCGGCGATGATCCTGGCCGACGAGCCGACCGGCAACCTCGACTCGCAGTCCACCACCGACGTGCTCGCGCTGCTCGACGAGCTGCACCGGGCCGGGCGCACCATCGTGCTGATCACCCACGAGCTCGACGTCGCGGCCCGTGCCGGTCGCAACCTGGTCATCCGCGACGGTGCGATCACCTCCGACGAGCGGATCGGCGGGGTCCCGGCATGAGCTGGACGGAGACCCTGCGGGCCGGGGCCGAGGCGGTGCGCGCCCACCGGCTCCGCTCGACCCTGACCATGCTGGGCATCGTCATCGGCATCTCCTCGGTGATCCTCACCGTCGGCCTCGGCCAGGGCGCCCAGGACCAGGTGCGCCAGCAGATCAGCGCGCTCGGCAGCAACCTGCTGATCGTCTCGCCGGGCAGCAGCACCGACTCCAGCGGGATGCGCGGCGGCTTCGGCTCCGCGTCCACCCTGACCCTGCGCGACGCGGAGGCGATCGCCGACGAGACCGCTGTCCCGGACGCGGCCCGGGTGGCGCCCACGACCTCGACCTCGACCTCGCTGGAGGCGGGGGAGACCAACTGGACCAGCTCGGTCGTGGGCACCACCACCAGCTGGCTCGACGTCCGCGCCCGTGAGCTGTCCTCGGGACGCTTCTTCACCTCCGCGGAGGTGACGTCGGCGGCCGACGTCGTCGTCCTCGGCCCCGACACGGCGAGCGAGCTGTTCGAGCGCACCAGCCCGGTCGGGCAGACGGTCTCCGTCGACGGCACGCCGATGACGGTGGTCGGCGTGCTGACCTCCTCCGGCGCCTCGTCGTCCGGCAGCAGCGAGGACGACGTCGCGGTGGTGCCGATCAGCACGGCCAAGCGGCTCACCGGGACGACGTCGTCCTCGGTCTCGACGATCTACGTCGAGGCAGCCTCGGCCGACCTGCTGAGCGCGGCGTACCAGGAGGTGAACGCGCTGCTGCTGACCCTGCACGACGTGGGCGCCGACGAGGCGGACTTCTCCATCTCGACCCAGGCGTCCCTGGTCGAGACGGCCAACTCCACCAACGAGACGATGACGGTGCTGCTCGCGGGCATCGCGGCGATCTCGCTGCTCGTCGGCGGCATCGGCGTCATGAACATCATGCTCGTCTCCGTCACCGAGCGGATCCGCGAGATCGGCCTGCGCAAGGCGCTCGGCGCCACGCCCGGCGTCATCCGGCGCCAGTTCCTGGTGGAGGCCTCCCTGCTGGGGCTCACCGGGGGCGTGGTCGGCGTACTGATCGGTGTGGCCGGCTCCCAGGTGCTGCCGAGCCTGATCGACCAGCCGGTCTCCGTCTCGCCCGTGGCGACCCTCGGCGCGATCGGCACCGCCGTGGCGCTCGGCATCGGCTTCGGCGTCTACCCCGCGAGCCGGGCCGCCCGGCTCACCCCCATCGACGCGCTGCGCAGCGAATGACCCGCGCGCGACCCCACCGGAAGGAAGAACCCCGACCCATGAAGCTCTCCCGTCTCACCGGCACCGCGTGCGCGGTGCTCCTGCTCGCCTCGCTGACCGCGTGCGGCGGGGACGACGACTCGGCCACTGACGGGGGAGCCGCCGCGCCGGCCGCTCCCGCCGACCGGGGCGGACCCGGCGGCGCCGGCATGCCTGGAGCTCCCGGAGCCTCCGGCCTCGTCGCGGCCGTCAGCGGTCGGACGATGCAGGTCCAGAGCTCCGACGCGGGGCAGGTCGCGGTCACCTGGACCGCGGAGACCGCGTTCCTCGAGCAGGTGACGGGCTCGCTCGACGACGTCACCGTCGGCACCTGCGTGTTCGTCACCACCGAGGGCGAGACCGAGGACGGCGAGCCGGTCGCGGCCGACGCCGTACGCATCACCGAGGCGGGTGAGGACGGCGAGTGCGTCGGCGGCTTCGGCGGTGCCGGCGGGCCCGCCGGTGAGCGTCCCGAGGGGATGCCGACCGACCTGCCCACCGACCGTCCCACCGACCGCCCGACCGACCGTCCGGGCGGCTTCGGCGGGACATCCGGGAAGGTGGTCGCGGTGAGCACCACCGGCTTCACCGTCGAGTCGGCAGAAGTTGACGCCGAGGTCACGGTCACCGCGGACACGACGTACTCCACGACGACCGAGGCGGACGCCGCCGCGGCCGAGGTCGGGCGCTGCGTCATGGCGGTCGGCGAGGCCGACGACACCGGCGCCGTGACGGCGACCCGGATCAACGTCAGCGACGCCGTCGACGGCGAGTGCGCCGCTGGTCGCGGCTTCGGCGGCCCGCCGGCCCGGGGCGAGGACTCGTGAGGACGGTACGGCGCGGCGGTGCGGCGGCGCTCGTCCTCGCGCTGGCCGGAGGCGGGTACGCTGCCTACGCCGCGTCGGACGAGCCCGCGACGGCGTACCGCACCGCGGACGTGACGCTCGCCGACGTGGAGGGGACCCTGGCGCTGGCGGGGACGCTCGCGCCCGCGGGGCGCGCCGACGTCGCGTTCGGCACCGACGGGACGATCGAGGCGATCCCGGTGGCGACCGGGGCCCGAGTCGCTGCCGGCGACGTACTCGCCCGGCTCGACCGGACCCCGCTGCGGCGCGCCGTACGACGGGCCGAGGCGACGCTGGCCACCGCGCGGGCCCAGCTGGAGTCCGACCAGGACGCCCAGGTCGAGGCCGTCAGCGCGTCGACCACCGCCCCGGCGGCCTCGGGATCGTCGTCCTCGGGATCGGAGGACCAGCAGCAGGACCAGTCCGAGGAGAGGAGCGAACAGTCCTCCGGCGGGCAGTCGGGCGACGTGTCGCCGGACGTCTCGGCGGCGATGGCCGCAGCCCTCGCCCGGTTGGCCGCGCAGCAGCAGGCCGTCACGACGGCGCAGTCGACCGCGTCCGCCGCGATCACGGAGGCCGGCGCGGCCCTGGTCGCCCAGACCGAGGCGTGCACCGATGCGTTCGAGGCCGAGCCGCCCGCGGACGCCGCCGAGCCGGGCGAGGAATCGTCGGAGTCCGCGACCTCCGACCCGGCCGACGAGGCCTGCGCCGCCGCGCTGGGCAGCGTCCAGGAGGCCCAGCAGGAGGTGGTGACGGCTCAGTCCGTGCTGCAGCGCGCGCTCGAGACGCTCGCCGGCACGCTCTCCGCGGCGGTCGGCAAGCTCGGCGACCTCGACGAGTCCGGCTCCGACGCCGGCCAGGGTGCGCAGTCGGAGTCCCCGTCGGCCCAGCCGTCCGCGCAGCCCAGCCAGCAGGTGCAGGCCAGCGCGCCGTCGGGCGGATCGACCGGGCGGTCGGGCACCGTCACGGCGGCCACCCTGGCCCGGGACCAGGCCGCGATCGACGCGGCGAAAGCCGAACTGGTCGCCGCCCGGGAGGCGCTGGCGTCGGCGACCCTGCGGGCGCCGTACGCCGGGACCGTGGTCGACGTCGCCGCCGAGGAGGGGGCGACGACGGCGGCGGGCACCACCGTCGTGAGCGTCGCGGCCCGCGGCAGCACCACCGTCACCGTGGCCGCGACCGAGGCCCAGGTACGGCGGCTGGAGGTCGGCCAGCGGGCGTCGGTGCTTCCGGCGGGCGCCGAGGAGTCGCTGGACGGCGAGGTCACCTCGGTCGGGGTGCTGGCGGACACCTCGTCGGGCAGCACGACGTACCCGGTCCTCGTCACCCTCGACGGCCGCGACCTCGGCCTCCCGTCGGGCGCGACGGCCTCGGTCGGCGTCGTGGTCGGGACGGCCCGGGACGTGCTGACGGTGCCGAGCTCGGCGGTCTCCTCGGGGAGCGTCCGCGTCGTCGAGGGCGGTACGGCGACCCGGACGCCGGTCGTCACGGGCGTCGTCGGGAGCACCCGCACCGAGATCACCTCCGGGGTCGAGGAGGGGGACCAGGTGGTCCTCGCCGAGCTGGGCGCGGAGCTGCCGAGCGGTGATGCCGACACGGGCTGGGGCTTCGGCGGCCGCGGCGGCGGCTCGATGCCGCAGCGCCCGGGAGGCTGAGGCCACCTCCGGACCCGGCGTGGCTACACTCCGGATCCGAGGCCTCGACCCCCCGCGAAGGAGCCGATCTGTGAGCGTGTCCATCGACACGGACGAGGTGCGCGTCGCCCAGATCGGGCGCTACCAGGTGGTCACCCGGCCACCGCGCCGCGACCTCGTGGCACTGGTGGACGTCGCCGCCCAGGTGGCCGGCGTGCCGATGGCGACGATCAACCTGATCACGGCCACCGAGCAGCACCAGATCGCGACCGCCGGCTTCGAGGCGGCGGTGTGCGCGCGCGAGGACTCGATGTGCAACGTCGTCTTCCAGGGCGGCGTACCGGTGATCGTGGCAGATGCGAGCCAGGACGACCGGTTCCGGGACAACCCGTTCGTCACCGGGGTGATCGGCGACGTCCGGTTCTACGCGACACACCCGCTCGCGACGCCGGACGGGACGTTGATCGGCACCCTGTGCGTGTTCGACACGGTGCCGCGCACGCTCACCGACGACCAGAGGCGCGCGTTGGAGCACCTGGCCGACCGGGTCGTCGACCTGCTCGAGCTGGAGCTGCGCACCCGCGAGCTCAGCTCGACCGTCGACGACCTGCGCAGCACGCAGTCGGAGCTGGAGCGGTCCAACGAGGTGCTGGCCGCGTTCGCCGGCCAGGTCAGCCACGACCTGCGCAACCCGCTGTCCGCGGTGATGATGGCGCTGAACCTGATCGCCGAGCAGGCCGAGGAGTCCGGCGGCTCGACGTTCCTCATGGACCGGGCGATCAGCGGCGCCGAGCGCATGCAGGCGCTGATCGACGACCTGCTGAGCTTCGCCCGCCTCGGCGGCGAGCTCTCCCGGGTGCCCGTCGACCTCGCCGCCGTCGTCGCCGACGTCCGTGACGACCTCGCCTCCGCCCTGGCCGGGGCCACGGTCGAGGTCACCGACCTGCCCGTGGTGACGGGGGACCCGGTCCAGCTGCGTGCGGTCGTCCAGAACCTGGTCGGCAACGCCGCCAAGTTCACCCTCCCCGGGGAGAGGGCGCGGATCGAGATCGGCGCGGTCCGGGAGGCCGACGGCTGGCGGATCGAGATCTGCGACCACGGCCGCGGCATCGCCCCCGAGCAGCGCGACCGCGTCTTCCAACCGCTCGCCCGGGTCGACGAGTCGGTCGAGGGATCCGGCATCGGCCTCGCCACCTGCCGCCGGATCGTCGAGGCGCACGGCGGCCAGATCGGCCTGGACGACTCCCCGAGCGGCGGGACCCGCGCCTGGTTGACCGTCCCCGCTTGAGCGCGACCCGTCACTTTCCCGGCGGTTTCGTCGGTGTGTCGCGGCGCGATTGACGGGTCGGCTGACCGCCCGCGTCGTACGACGGGGGCGGCGAGCCGTCGATCCTGCGCCGACACGCCGCGAGAACCGCCGAGAAAGTGACGGGTCGGCGATCAGTCCCGGGAGGTCTTACCCGGCAGGGCGAGCATCCGCTCGAGGGCGACCAGCGCCCACTTCTCGGTCTCGGGGTCGACGGTGATCTGGTTCGGGACGGTGCCGGCGACGAGGGACTCCAGCGCCCACACGAAGTGGGGCAGGTCGATCCGGTTCATCGTCGAGCAGTAGCAGACCGTCTTGTCGAGGAACGTGATCCGCTTGTCCGGGTGCGCGTTCGCGAGCCGCTTGACCAGGTTGAGCTCGGTGCCGATCGCCCAGGCCGAGCCCGGCGGAGCCGCCTCGATCGCCTTGATGATGAACTCCGTCGAGCCGACGAGGTCGGCCTTCAGCACGACCTCGTGCTGGCACTCGGGGTGGACCAGGATCTGCACGTCCGGAATGGTCGCGCGCAGCTCGTCGACGACGTCGGGGGAGAAGCGGCCGTGCACCGAGCAGTGGCCCTTCCACAGGATCATCCGCGCGTTCTGCAGCTCCTCGGCGGTGAGCCCGCCGTTCGGCTTGAGCGGGTTCCACACGACGCACTCGTCGAGGGAGATGCCCATCTTCAGGACCGCGGTGTTGCGGCCGAGGTGCTGGTCGGGTAGGAACAGGATCTTGGCGTCGGGGCGCTGCTCGAAGGCCCACTCGAGGGCGACCTCCGCGTTGCTGGAGGTGCACACGACGCCGCCGTTGCGGCCGCAGAACGCCTTGATGTCGGCGCTGGAGTTCATGTACGTCACCGGGACCACGGAGTCGACGACCCCGGCCGCGGTCAGCGCGTCCCACGCGCTCTCGACCTGCGCGAGGCGGGCCATGTCGGCCATCGAGCAACCGGCGGCGAGGTCGGGCAGGATGACCTTCTGGTCCGGCCCGGTGAGGATGTCGGCGGACTCCGCCATGAAGTGCACGCCGCAGAAGACGATGAACTCGGCGTCCGGGCGGGCCGCGGCGTCGCGGGCCAGCTTGAACGAGTCGCCCGTGACGTCGGCGAACGCGATCACCTCGTCGCGCTGGTAGTGGTGCCCCAGCACGAAGAGCCGCTCGCCCAGGGCGGCCTTGGCCGCCTCGGCACGCGCGACCAGGTCGGGGTCGGACGGCGCGGGCAGGTCGCCCGGGCAGTCGACGCCTCGCTCGGAGGCGATGTCGGTGCCGCGACCGAGCGGCAGCAGCGGGAGGTCGACGGTCGTCATGTCCGGATCGTATTCCTGTGCTCGGGCGGGGCCGTAAACGTCACAGCAGGGCACCGTTGTGAACGTACGGCGCCGGCGGTTTCATCCCGCGCAGTCCCAGGTAGCCCTCCTGGTGCAGCTCGAGCCGTGCGGCCATCCCCACGTCGATCGCCCACTCGTTGGCCGTGGTCAGGTGCGGGACGACGGTCTCGCCGGTGCTGTCGGCGAGGACGGCCCACAGCAGGCGCGCCGCCGTACGACGGTTGCTCGCGGCCAGCAGCGCGAGGGAGCCGTCGTGGCCGACGTACGCGTAGCCCGACCCGCTGGACGTGTCGGACACCAGCAGCCGCCACGCGGCCAGCATCAGCCGATGGTCCGGCCCGTGCGCGGACCCGCGCGTCCGCCGGTCCAGCGAGTCGAGCAGGTCGACGTCGCCCGCCGTACCTTCGCGGACCTTGTCGACGACCGGGATCGCGCTCCGGTCGACGGTGCCGGACAGGAACATCTGCGGGTGCAGCGAGAACCCGGCGAGCCGGTAGCGCCGTACCGCCTTCGGGTCCGACGACGCCGACAGCATCCCGCGCAGGCAACCGCGGCCGTGCTCCATCGCGGTGTCGAGCAACCGCTTGCCGAGGCCCTGCCCCTGCAGGCCCGGTCGTACGGCGAAGGTCGCCAGGCACCAGGTCAGCTCGCGGACGAACGACGTCGCGAACCCGACCAGCTCGCCGTCCATCTCCGCCACCCAGCAGCCGCCGGGATCGGTGTCCAGGAAGTGGGTGGTCCGGGTGATCCAGTTGCCGGCGCGCGTGGGCGGCCGCAGCTCCGGCACCGGGAACCCGGGCCGGTGGGTGCGGACGTCGAGCTCGTAGAAGCTCTCCGCGCTCAGCCGCTCGGCAGCGGCCACGTCGCCGGGTCGCATCGGCCGGATCAGCACCTCGCTCACGGGTTCGACCCTAGGCTCCTAAGGTGTGCGCCATGCGCATCCTGGTCGCCCCCGACAAGTTCGCGGGCACGCTCACGGCGCCCGAGGCTGCGGCGGCGATCGCCGCCGGCTGGCACCGGCACGCCCCCGACGACGAGCTCGACCTCGCGCCCATGGCCGACGGCGGCCCCGGCTTCGTCGACGTCCTCCACACCGCGCTCGGCGGCAGCCTGCTCGCGGTCACCGTTCGCGGCCCGTTCGGCGACCCGGTTCCCGGCACCGTGCTCGTGGCGGGGGAGACGGCGTACGTCGAGAGCGCCCAGGCGTGCGGGCTGCACCTGACGGGAGCGGAACGTGCCGAGGAGGCCACGACGTACGGCGTGGGCCAGCTGGTCCTGGCCGCCGCCGAGGCCGGGGCGTCGACCGTGGTGGTCGGTCTCGGGGGCAGTGGCACCAACGACGGGGGAGCGGGCCTGCTCGCCGCCCTGGGCGCGACGGCCGACCGGCCGCTGGACCGGGGCGCGGCCGGTCTCGCGGGCATCACCACGGTGACGGTGCCCGAGGTCGGCGTGCGCCTGGTCGCCGCCAGCGACGTGGACAACCCGCTGACCGGCCTGCTGGGTGCGACCAAGACCTTCGGCCCGCAGAAGGGGATCCCCGAGGAGCGGCTTCCGGTGGTCGACGGCTGGCTCGAGGAGCTGGCCGTCGCGGCAGGACGGCGTACCGCGTTGGAGAAGGGCGCCGGCGCGGCGGGCGGCCTCGGATTCGGCCTCCTCCTGCTCGGCGCGACCCGCGAGCCCGGCATCGACCTCGTGGCCGATGCGGTCCGACTCGCCGAGCGCGCCCGCGCCGCCGACCTCGTGCTGACCGGCGAGGGTGCCTTCGACTTCTCCAGCCGCTCCGGGAAGGTGCCGTACGGCGTCGCCACCGTCGCCGAGTCCGCGCTCCGCCCCTGCGTCGCGCTCGCCGGCCAGGTGCTGGTCGGCTCCCGCGAGATGAGGGCGCTCGGTGTGGAGTCGGCGTACTCCCTCGTCGACCTGGTGGGCCAGGACCGCGCCTTCGCCGACCCCGCCGGCTCGCTCTCCGACCTCGCCGCCCGCGTCGCCCGCACCTGGTCCCGCTGAACCGCGAGTCGGCAGAAGTTCACGTCAGACCTGACTGCAACTTCTGCCGACTCGGCGCGCAACTTCTGCCGACTCGGCGGTGACTGGCTGGCCGGGAGGGGAATAGCCCCGGGTGTGCGACGATTGAGTCAGTAGCCGACACACCCCCGCATCTATCTGGGAGCAGACACATGACCGAGCAGGTGGACACGACCGCAGAGCGTCGCACCGACCAGATCAACCTGAGCCCGGTGGCGGCGACGAAGGTGAAGAGCCTTCTCGACCAGGAGGGCCGCGACGACCTGCAGCTGCGGATCTCGGTGCAGCCGGGCGGCTGCTCGGGCCTGCGCTACCAGCTCTTCTTCGACGAGCGCACCCTCGACGGTGACGTCGTCACCGACTTCGACGGCGTGGCCGTGGTCGTCGACCGGATGAGCGTCCCCTACCTCAACGGCGCGATGATCGACTTCGTCGACAGCATCGAGAAGCAGGGCTTCACCATCGACAACCCCAACGCCACGGGCTCGTGCGCGTGCGGTGACTCGTTCCACTGATCGAGGACGCGCCAGCGCACCACCACGCAACACAACAGCCCCCGCCGGTGACCGGCGGGGGCTGTTGGCGTCCAACGGCCGAGGGAGGGGTGGCCGTCGAAGTGCGGGGGGAGCGGCTCAGTCCAGGTGCAGCTGGAGCGCGTTGGCGATCCTCGTGGCGGCCTCGGTGATCTCGATCTCCGGCTTCGGGACGTCGCGCGGGTAGTCCTCGTAGCGCAGCGACGGCGCCGGGTCCGGCAGGTGGCGTACGGCGGCCTCGCAGTCGGCCCGCATCTCCTGCAGCGAGCCCAGGTCGTCGTGGGAGAGCTGAGTCATGCCGAGGACGCTACGGCCTACTCCGAAGTAGTCCCAGCGGTACCAGCCGGTAGTGTTCCGTCCCATGTCGCTGCTGATCGCCGGTTCCATCGCCACCGACCACCTGATGGGCTACGCCGGGAAGTTCGCCGACTCCCTGGTGGTCGAGCAGCTGGACAAGCTCTCGCTGTCCTTCCTCGTCGACGACCTCGAGATCCGGCGCGGGGGAGTGGCGGCCAACATGTGCTTCGGCCTGGGCCGGCTCGGCCTGCGCCCGGTGCTCGTCGGGGCGGCCGGCGAGGACTTCGCCGACTACCGCTCCTGGCTGGAGCGGCACGGGGTGGACTGCTCCCACGTCCGCATCTCCGAGACCCGCCACACCGCCCGGTTCGTGTGCACCACCGACCCGACCGGCGCGCAGATCGCCTCCTTCTACCCCGGCGCGATGAGCGAGGCGCGGCTGATGGAGCTCGGTCCGATCGTCGACCGGGTCGGGGAGCCGACGTACGTCCTGATCGGCGCCGACGACCCCGACGGCATGCTGCGCCACACCCAGGAGTGCCGCCAGCGCGGCTACCCGTTCATCGCAGACCCGAGCCAGCAGCTCGCGTTCAGCGACGGCGAGCTGATCCGCGACCTGGTCGACGGCGCCGCGATCCTGTTCTCCAACGAGTACGAGTCGCACCTGATCGAGCAGAAGACCGGCTGGTCCGCCGAGGAGGTCCTCTCCCGGGTCGGCACCCAGGTCACCACGCTCGGCGCCCAGGGCGTCCGGGTGAGCCGCCGCGGCGAGGCCGACATCGTGCTGCCCGCCGCCAAGAACGTCACGGCCATCGAGCCCACCGGCGTCGGCGACGCCTTCCGCTCCGGCTTCCTCGCCGCCGTCACGTGGGGCCTCGACCACGAGCGCGCGGCCCAGGTCGGCTGCGTGCTCGCGGCGTACGTCGTCGAGACGGTCGGCACCCAGGAGTACACCTTCACCCGCGACCAGTTCCTGGCCCGGCTGGAGGAGTCCTACGGCCCCGAGGCGGCCAAGGCCGTCGAGCCGCACCTCGCGCTCGTCAGGTGACCCGACGCACCAGGTAGCGCGGGACGCCGTCGTCGGCGATCTCCTCGCCGACGTACTCCTGCCCGCGCATCCGGCACCATGCAGGTACGTCGTGGCGCGCCGCCACGTCGTCGGCGACGACGGCCACCAGTGCGCCCGGGGGCACCTCGGCGTAGCGGCGCCCGAGCTCGATGACCGGCAGCGGGCAGAGCAGGCCGCGGCAGTCGAGCTCGAGGTCGACCGCGGTGCTCACAGGCCCGCGTCCGCTCGGATGCCGGCGACCACCTCGGGCAGCGCGGCCAGGAAGGCGTCCACGTCGTCCTCGGTCGCGTCGCGGGTGAGCGAGAGCCGCACGTTGCCGTGCGTCAGGGCGCCCATCGCCGCCAGGACCCGGCTCGGCTCCAGGCTGGACGAGGTGCACGCCGAGCCGCTCGCGACCGAGAATCCCCTCCGGGCCAGCCCGTCGACGAGCGCCTCGCCGTCGACGTAGAGGCAGGAGAAGGTGACCAGGTGGGGGAGCCGGTCGATCGGGTCGCCGACGACCTCGACGTCCGGCACCGCGGCCACCCCCGCGCGCACGCGGTCGACCAGCGCGGCCTGACGGGCGTTGACGGCGTCCCGTTCCGCGACGACCGCCTGCAGCGCCGCCGCGGCCGCGAGGGCGGCCGGGACGTTCTCGAAGCCCGAGACCCGCTCGTCCACCCGGTCGTCGCCCGGGAACGGCGTCACCCAGCGCACCCCCTTGCGCACCAGGAGTACGCCGACCCCGGCCGGCCCGCCCCACTTGTGCGCCGAGCCCGCGGCGGCCGACCAGCCGTCCGGCAGCGGCAGCCGGCCCATCGACGCGCACGCGTCGACGAGGAGCGGCACGTCGTACGACGCGGCGCGGAGCGCGGACGCCACCTCCGTGACCGGCTGCAGCGTCCCGACCTCGTGGTTGGCGCTCTGGACGGCGACGACCCCGACCTCGGGGGAGCCGGCCGCGGCGACGACGTCCTCGGGCGCCACCCGTCCCGTGCGGTCGACCGGCACCTCCAGGTGCCCCTCGGGGCGGCGCCACGCGGCGGCGTGGACGACGGCCGAGTGCTCGACCGCGGTGCGCACCACCCGGTCGCCCCGGCCGGGCCGGGCCGCGACCAGACCGAGCAGCCCGCGGTGCACCGCGTCGGTTCCGGAGGAGGTGAAGGAGACCTCGTCGGGGCGCACCTCCAGGCACTCGGCGACCACGGCGCGGGCGTTGTCGAGCAGCAGCCGCGCGCTCCGCGCCGGGCCGTGCAGGCGGCGCGGGTCGGCGTACCCCTGGTCGAGCGCGGCGAGCAGCGTCTCACGGGCCGCCGGGTGCAGCGACTCCGCCGAGGCGGTGTCGAAGTAGCGGGGCAGGGGTACCCCGGACCGGGCCGCGGCTTTTGTCACACCGGGAACCTACCGGGTACCCGCTCCCGCGACCGGAGTGCGATTCGGATAGTGTTCGACAGTACTTGTGAATGCCCGAGAGGAAGGCTCCAGCGTTGAGTCTGCAACTCCCCAGGCGCGGGACCGGAGGGCGCGGATACCTCCGCCGCCTGCTCCTGCTCTCCGTGCTCGGTGTCAGCGTCGTGGCCCTCGCCGGCTGTGGTTCGGATAGCGGTGAATGGAAGCGTCTGGCGATGCCAGAGCCGGCGACCGAGCAGGGCGAGCACACGCTCGACCTGTGGCAGGGCGCGTGGATCGCCGCCCTGATCACCGGTCTCGTGGTCTGGGGGCTCATCGCCTGGGTCGTCATCCGCTACCGCCGCCGCAGCGACGACGAGATCCCGATCCAGACCCGTTACAACCTGCCGCTCGAGATCTTCTACACGATCGCGCCGATCATGATGGTCGTCGTCTTCTTCCAGCAGACCGTCGAGACGCAGAACATCCTGCTCGACCGCTCCGACGAGCCCGACAACATCGTCGAGGTCACGGCGCAGCAGTGGAGCTGGGCGTTCAACCACGGCGTCGGCGAGGTCGACTACAGCGCCGACGAGAAGGGCGAGAACGACGACGACGAGTACCCGTACGACGAGTACGCCTACGTCTCCGGCACCGGGTCCGACATCCCGACCCTGTACCTGCCGGTCGGCGTGACGACGCGGTTCAACCTGCACTCGCCGGACGTGATCCACAACTTCGGCGTGCCCGGCTTCCTGATGAAGATGGACGTCATCCCGGGTCGCGTGAACACCTTCGAGGTCACGCCCAAGACGACCGGCACCTTCGCCGGCAAGTGCTACGAGCTGTGCGGCGTCTACCACTCGCGGATGCTCTTCGAGGTCAAGGTCGTCAGCCTCAAGGAGTACGACGCCTACGTCGAGACGCTCGCCGAAGAGGGCTCGACGTCCGAGAAGCCGCTGATCGGCGGCCGGTACGCCGACACGCAGGTGGGCCTGGAGTCCGCCGAGCACGAGGGAGCAGCGAAGTGACCGCCACCGCGAGCAGGCCGGCGATCGCCCCGGCCCGCAAGCCGCTGGGCCAGGAGCTGGTCCGGCTGATGACCACGACCGATCACAAGCTGATCGGCAAGATGTACCTGATCACGTCGTTCGCGTGGTTCCTGATCGGCGGCCTGATGGCCCTGCTGATCCGCTCCGAGCTGGCCTACCCGGGCAACCAGCTCGTCAACGACGAGCTCTACAACCAGCTCTTCACCATGCACGGCACGATCATGCTGCTGCTGTTCGCGACGCCGCTGTTCTTCGGCTTCGCCAACGTGATCATGCCGCTACAGATCGGCTCCCCGGACGTGGCCTTCCCGCGCCTGAACATGTTCAGCTACTGGCTGTTCCTGTTCGGTGGTCTGATCGCGGCCTCCGGCTTCCTGACGCCGCAGGGCGCGGCCGACTTCGGCTGGTTCGCCTACACGCCGCTCTCGGACGCCGTGCGCTCGCCGGGCGTCGGCGGCGACCTGTGGATCATGGGTCTGTGGATGGCCGGTCTCGGCACCATCCTCGGCGCGGTCAACTTCATCACGACGATCATCTGCATGCGTGCCCCCGGCATGACCATGTTCCGGATGCCGCTGTTCGTCTGGAACACGCTGATCACCTCGCTGCTGGTGCTCATCGCGTTCCCGGTGCTCGCCGGCGCGCTGCTCTCGCTCGAGGCGGACCGCCAGCTCGGGGCGCACGTGTTCGACACCGCCCACGGCGGCGCGATCCTGTGGCAGCACCTGTTCTGGTTCTTCGGGCACCCGGAGGTCTACATCATCGCGCTGCCGTTCTTCGGCATCGTGACGGAGATCCTCCCGGTGTTCAGCCGCAAGCCGCTCTTCGGGTACGTCGGCCTGGTCGGCGCGACGCTCGGCATCGCGATCCTCTCGGTCGCGGTGTGGGCGCACCACATGTTCGTGACCGGAGCGGTCGACCTGCCCTTCTTCTCGGGCATGACGTTCCTGATCGCGGTGCCGACAGGAGTGAAGTTCTTCAACTGGATCGGGACGATGTGGGGCGGATCCCTGTCCTTCGACACCCCGATGCTGTGGTCGATCGGCTTCCTGACGACCTTCCTCTTCGGTGGTCTGACCGGCATCATCCTGGCCAGCCCGCCGCTGGACTTCCACGTCTCCGACTCCTACTTCGTGGTCGCGCACTTCCACTACGTCGTCTTCGGCACCGTGGTGTTCGCGATGTTCGCCGGCTTCTACTTCTGGTGGCCGAAGATGACGGGCCGGATGCTCGACGAGCGCCTCGGCAAGCTGCACTTCTGGCTGCTGTTCGTCGGCTTCCACACGACCTTCCTCGTCCAGCACTGGCTGGGTGTCGAGGGCATGCCGCGTCGCTACGCGGACTACCTGCCCGGTGAGGGCTTCACCACCCTCAACCAGGTCTCCACCATCGGTGCCTTCCTGCTGAGCGCGTCGACGCTGCCGTTCTTCTACAACGTCTACGTCTCCCGCCGGGCGCCGAAGGTCGAGGTCGACGACCCGTGGGGTTGGGGCCGCTCCCTGGAGTGGGCCACCAGCTGCCCGCCGCCGCGCCACAACTTCGTGACGATCCCGCGGATACGCTCGGAGTCGCCGGCCTTCGACCTCCACCACCCGGAGATCGCAGCGCTGGAGCTGGAGGAGAACACCGCGGCCCGCGACGGCGAGCCGGCGGACGCACCTGACATGGAGGGCCGCGCCGAGCTGATCGACGAGCGGACCTCGGACGACGACCCGGAGGGCAAGCACCGATGAAGGCTGAAGCCTGGATCTTCGCGGCCTGCACCATCTTCCTGGCGCTGGTCACCCCCGCGTACTGGCTCGTCACGGACGCCAGCGACCACGGTGGCGACTGGACGGGGACGTCGGCGCTGGTCATGACCACGCTGCTGACCGCCATGGTCACGCTCTACCTCGGCTTCCACGCCCGCCGGATGGACCCCCGTCCGGAGGACCGCAAGGAGGCCGAGATCGCGGACGGCGCCGGCGAGCTCGGGTTCTTCCCGCCGTACTCCTGGTGGCCGCTGTGGTGCGCCCTGACGCTCAGCGTCATGGTGTTCGCGCTGGCCATGACCGCGTGGTGGCTGGTCATCATCGGCGGGGTGCTCGGATCGCTCGCCCTGTGCGGCCTGATCTTCGAGTACTACCGCGGGGAGCACGCGCACTGACGCCCACGTGACGCGCGCAGCACCCGTCGGTTTCTCGACCGGCGGGTGCTCGCGGTTACGCTTGACGAGCCGCCGGACCCCACGTCCGGCGGCTCGCCACGTCTTCCGGGAGTTCTGCATGTTCGTGAGCCGCGCTCGCACGGCCCTCGCCACCGGCACCGCCCTCGTCCTCGCCGCCACCCTGACCGCCTGCGACGCGGGCAACGCCCTCTCCGGAGGCAGCGACGACGAGACCCCGGGCGCCTCGCAGACCACCGCCGCGTCCGCACCGGCCGGACGCGTGGGCGCCAACGTGCGCGACGGCGCGACCGACGTGCCGGTCGACCAGATCCTCGCCGTGCGCGCGAAGGACGCTCGACTCACCAAGGTCAGTGTGGTCTCCGAGGCCGGCGAGGTCGCCGGTGCGCTGAGCGAGGACGAGACGACCTGGACCGCGTCCGCCCGCCTGGAGCCCGGGGCGTCGTACGTCCTGCGCGCCCGCGCCAGCGGCGACGACGGCCAGGCCGTCCGCCGGGTCACCCGGTTCAGCACCCAGGACCTCTCGCTCGACCAGCAGACCTACGCCTCCGTCGCGCCGCTCGCCGGCGAGACGGTCGGGGTCGGGATGCCGGTCGTGGTGTCCTTCGACGTGCCCGTGACCGACCGGGCCTCGATCGAGAAGCACCTCCAGGTCACCTCGAACCCCGTCCAGGGGGGCAGCTGGCGCTGGGTCAGCGACACCGAGGTGCACTGGCGCCCGAAGCGGTACTGGCAGGCCGGCACCGACGTCACGGTCGACGTCGACATCAACTCGGTGCCCGCCGGGGGCGGGATCTACGGCCAGGAGAGCCGCCGTGTCGAGTTCCACGTCGGCGACGCGAACGTCTACAAGGTGAACGCCAAGACCCACCAGATGCAGGTCTTCAGCAACGGCAAGCTGTTGCGCAAGCTCCCGATCACCACGGGCAAGGCCGGCTTCACGACCCGCTCGGGCGTCAAGGTCATCATGGAGAAGTCCGAGAAGCGGCGGATGAACTCCGAGACCGTCGGCATCTCCGCCGGCAGCGCCGAGGCCTACGACATCGACGACGTCCGCTGGGCGATGCGGCTGACCCACTCCGGCGAGTTCATCCACGCCGCGCCCTGGTCGGTGGGATCCCAGGGCCGCGCGAACGTCAGCCACGGCTGCACCGGCATGAGCACCGAGGACGCCGGCTGGCTCTACGCCATGAGCAAGCGCGGCGACGTCGTCGAGTACGTCGGCACCGACCGGCCGATGACCCTCGACAACGGGTACGGCGACTGGAACGCGTCGTTCGCCGAGTACCGCCAGGGCTCCGCGCTCAGCTGACCCGAGCGGTCGTCAGTCGGCCAGCAGCTCGCGCACCCGCGGGGCCACCTTGGTGCCGTAGAGCTCGATCGTGCGCATCAGGTGCTCGTGCGGCATCGGGCCGTTGCTGTACTTCAGGTCGAAGCGGTCGATCCCGAGCGTCCGCACCGTCGTCGCGATCTTGTGCGCGACGGTCTCGGGGGAGCCGACGTACAGCGATCCGCCCGCGACCTCCCGCTCGAAGTCGAGTCGGGTGGCCGGCGGCCAGCCGCGCTCGGCGCCGATCCGGTCCCGGTTGGCCTTGAAGTGCGGGAAGAGCAGCTCCTTGGCCTCCTCGTCGGTGTCGAAGACGAAGCCGGGGGAGTGCACCAGGATCGGCTGCGCCGGCTGTCCGAGCTCGTCGAGCGCGCGACGGTAGAGGTCCGTGTACGGCGCGAAGCGGGCCGGTTCACCGCCGATGATCGCGAGCGCCAGCGGGAAGCCGTAGCGCGCGGCGCGGACGACCGACTCGGGGGAGCCGCCGACGCCGACCCACGCCGGCAGGCTGCCGCGCTCGGTGGGGGGATGCACGCGGGCGCCGACCAGCGGGCCGCGCACCGTGCCCTCCCAGGTGACCTCGCCCTCCGAGCGCAGCGCGGCGAACAGGTCGAGCTTCTCGCTGAAGAGCCGCTCGTAGTCGCCGAGGTCGAAGCCGAAGAGCGGGAACGACTCGGTGAACGAGCCGCGGCCGAGGGTGACCTCCGCCCGACCGTTCGAGATCGCGTCGAGCGTGGCGAAGCGCTCGTAGACGCGCACGGGGTCGTCGGAGCTCAGTACCGTCACCGCGGTGCCCAGCACGATGCGCTCGGTGCGGGCGGCGATCGCGCTCAGCACGACGTCCGGTGCGGAGACGGCGTAGTCGTCGCGGTGGTGCTCCCCGACGCCGAACGCGTCCACGCCGACCCGGTCGGCGAGCACGCCCTGCTCGACGGTGTTGCGCACGACCTGTGCGGGCGAGAGGGGAGTGCCGTCCAGGCCGACGGTGACGTCGCCGAACGTGTCGAGGCCGAGCTGGATGCCGGTGCTCATGATTGCCGTCCTCCGGTAGTCGTTGCCGGTTCAACCACTCTGCCCCGCGGCGCATTCCGGTCCGAAATGGCACGAAGGCCCCGGGAGGTCCCGGGGCCTTCGTGACGGAGCGGTACGGCGTCAGTGACCGCCGCGGAGCGTCTCGCCGTCGACCGAGTGGTGGCCGTCGAACTGGTGGCCGTCGGCGGCGTGGCCGTCGAGCGAGGCCTGCAGCTCGTGCTCGTGCTCGGCGTGGTGGTGCGCCTCCTCGAGCTCCTCGGCCGTGGGCTTCTGGACGTTGTCGCCGAACCACAGCGTCGACAGCCGCGCCCGGAGGGCGTTCTTGCGGCTGGCCGGTGCTGCGATGCCGTTCTCGTCGACGTCGCCCTCGACCGTGTAGACCTCGTCGCGGTCCCGTGCGGTGAGCGTGTACGCCCTGGCGGGGCTGATCGGCAGGTGCTTCTCCGAGTAGCCGCCCTCGGGGGAGCGCATGATGATGCCGGTCTCGTAGCCGTGCAGCAGCTTCTCGTTGTCGTGCCGCTGCAGCGAGATGCACCAGCGCCGGGTGATCAGGAACGCGATCACCGGCCCGACGAAGACCAGGAACCGCAGCCAGTACGTGATCGTGTTGATCGACATGTGGAGCTTGATCGCGATGATGTCGTTGCCGCCGGCGGCCCAGAGGATGCCGTAGAAGGTCATCAGCGCGACCATCAGCGCGGTGCGCGTCGGAGCGTTGCGCGGGCGCTGCAGCAGGTGGTGGTCCCGCTTGTCGCCGGTGATCCAGGACTCCAGGAACGGCAGCAGCATCAGGATCGTGAACATCAGGCCGGGGAGCACGATGATCGGCAGGAAGACGTTCCAGGCGATGGTGAAGTCGCCCCACAGGTGGGTCTCCCAGCCGGGCATGATCCGCAGCGCGCCGTCCGGCCAGCCCATGTACCAGTCGGGCTGGGAGCCCGCGGTCACCTTGGACGGGTCGTACGGTCCGTACATCCAGACCGGGTTGATCTGCATCAGGCCACCCATGAGCGCGGTGACGCCGAAGACGATGAAGAAGAACCCGCCGGCCTTGGCGGCGTACACCGGCAGCATCGGGAAGCCCACGACGTTCTGCTCGGTGCGGCCGGGACCAGGCCACTGGGTGTGCTTGTGGTACACGAGCAGGAGCATGTGGGCCGCGATCAGGGCGAGCAGCAGGCCCGGGATCAGCAGCACGTGGATGATGTAGAGCCGGGGGATGATCGCGTCGCCGGGGAACTCGCCGCCGAAGAGGAAGAACGAGAGGTACGTCCCCACGACGGGGATCGACTTCATGAACCCGTCGGCGGCGCGGACGCCGGTGCCCGAGAGCAGGTCGTCGGGGAGCGAGTAGCCGGTGAAGCCCTCCAGGGTGCCGAGCAGCAGCAGCAGCGACCCGATCACCCAGTTGAGCTCGCGGGGCTTGCGGTGCGCGCCCGTGAAGAACACCCGGAGCAGGTGGATCATCATCGAGGCGATGAACAGCATCGCCGCCCAGTGGTGCATCTGCCGCATGAGCAGACCGCCGCGGACGTCGAACGAGATGTTGAGCGTGGAGACCATGGCCTCCGACATCGCGATGCCGCGCAGCTGGTCGTAGGAGCCCTCGTAGTGGACCTCGCTCATGCTGGGGGTGAACCACAGCGTGAGGAAGACACCGCTGAGCAGCAGGACGACGAAGCTCCACAGCGCGATCTCGCCGAGCATGAAGGACCAGTGGTCGGGGAAGACCTTGCGCAGGTTCTTCTTGGCCATCGTGGCCAGGCCGAGCCGGTCGTCGGCCCAGGTCGCGACGGCGCCGGCCTTGCTGGGCTTGGCCGGGGTCGCCGCCGAGCTGTTGCTCGACGCGACCTTGCTGGTGTCGATGGCCATCAGGAATCACGCTCCCAGAAGCTTGGTCCGACGGGCTCGGTGAAGTCGCTCTGGGCGACGATGTACCCCTCGGAGTCGACCGCGATCGGCAGCTGGGGCAGCGCCCGGGCCGCGGGGCCGAAGATCACGCGTCCCGCGTCGGCCAGGTCGAAGGTCGACTGGTGGCACGGGCACAGCAGGTGGTGGGTCTTGCGCTCGTTCAGCGAGATCGGGCAGCCGACGTGAGTGCAGATCTTGGAGTAGCAGAGGATCCCGTCGACGCTCCAGTTCTCGCGTCCCCGGGCGGGGGTGTTGTCGGCCGGGTCCATGCGGATCAGGACGACGGCAGCCTTGGACTTCGCCACCTGGAGCGGCACGCCCTCGATGAGCGGCTGGCCGTTCTCGTCGGTCTCGAAGATCGCGGCGGGCTCGGCGTTGAACAGGTCGCCGATCTCGACGTCGGAGGGGCGGATCGGCGTGCCGACGACGTCGCGCACGACGCGCATGCCCTTCTTCCACACGGTGTGCTCGAGGCCGGCGCCGGTCTCGGCGTCGGACACCTGCGCGTTGGTGGGGCCGAGGTCGCGCAGCAGCACGACGGCGGGCGCGCCGAGGATCGCTACGGCGCCCAGCAGCGAGTTGCGGACCAGGGGCCGACGGGCGATGCCGGACTCCTCGAGGCCGGCCTGCAGCGCGGCGACGGTGAGCGCGCGGTCCTCGTCGCTGGAGGCGGCCGGGTGGCGCTGCTCGGTGAGCTCCACGTCGGCCATGAGCTTGCGGGCCCACTGGATGATGCCGACGCCGATGAGCAGCAGGGCGCCACCCAGGCTGGCGCCGAGGGCGACGTTCGAGGCGCCCATGCCCAGGACCGTGTCGTGGTTGTCGCCGACCTCGAGAGCGAAGTAGGCGACCACGAAGAGCACCGCGCAGACGGCGGACAGCCCGAACAGGGCGGCGACCTGGCGCTCGGCGCGCTTCTCGGCCTTGGGGTCCACATCGGTCGGGCGCCAGTGGTGCTCGGGCAGGCCCGGGTTGTCGATCGGCTCCTCCACCTGGACGGGGAGGTTGTCGTGGCCGCTCACGCTTCCACCTTCTTCTTCTTCGTCGTGCGCGTCGTGTGGGCCGCGATCCAGACGGCGAAGCCCACGAGGCCTCCGATGCCGATCAGCCAGGCGAACATGCCCTCGGAGACGGGGCCGAGACCACCGAGGGTGAAGCCGCCGTACGAGGGCTGCTCACGCAGGGAGTAGAGGTAGGCGATGACGTCGCGCTTCTCCTCGGGCGACAGGTTGCCGTTCGAGAAGCTGTCCATCTGGCCGGGGCCGGTGAGCATGGCCTCGTAGATGTGGACGGCCTCGGTGTCGCTGAGGTTGGGCGCGAAACCGCCCTGGGGCATGGCGCCGCCCTTGCCGTTGAAGTTGTGGCAGGCGGTGCAGTTGGTGAGGAAGATCTGGCCACCGCGGGAGATCGCGGCCTCGCGCTCCTCCTCGGTGAGACCCGCGACGGAGTACTCCTCCGGGTTGGGCCGGGCGGGGCCGGGGCCGAGGGAGGCGACGAAGGCGGCGAGCTGCTCGACCTCCTCGTCGGAGAACGTCCGCGGCTTGACCTGGCCCTGGACGCCGGGCTGGGCCAGCGGCATGCGGCCGGTCTCGACCTGGAAGTGCACGGCGGCGGCGCCGACGCCCACCAGCGAGGGGCCGTAGTTGTCACCGTTGACGGTGGCGATGCCCTCGCCGTTCTGACCGTGGCAGAACGAGCAGCCCTGGAGGAAGAGCTTGCGCCCCTCCTCGACCTGGACGGCGTTGCTCTGCGCGTCCTCGGCCTGGGAGCTGGGCATCACCGCGTAGGTGATCCCACCGGTGGTGAGGAGTCCGATGAGGAGCAGCGCCAACCCGGCGAGGCGGCTGCGGCGATGCCGCGAGAGTCGACCGGCGGAGCGGTTGAGGAAACGCACGAATTGGTCCTTGCGAGTCGGCGGGGCGGGCTACTTGACGAGGTAGATCGTGGCGAAGAGCCCGATCCAGACCACGTCGACGAAGTGCCAGTAGTAGGAGACGACGATCGCGCTGACCGCCTGCTCGTGGGTGAACCGGCGGGCGATGTAGGTGCGTCCGAGGACGAACAGGAACGCGATCAGGCCGCCGGTGACATGGATCCCGTGGAACCCGGTGGTGAGGTAGAACATCGTGCCGTAGGCCGAGTCCTGGATGGTCACGCCCTCCTGCACGAGGGTGGCGTACTCGACGGCCTGGCCGGCGACGAAGACGGCGCCCATCACGTAGGTGAGGATGAACCACTCGCGCAGGCCCCAGCCCTTGACCTGGAAGACCGAGCCGGTGCGGCCCACCTGACCGCGCTCGGCGGCGAAGACGCCGAGCTGGCACGTCAGTGACGACAGCACCAGGATCGTGGTGTTCACCGCGGCGAACGGGATGTTCAGGATCTCGGTGTTCTGCGCCCACAGGTCGGGGCTGACCGACCGGATCGTGAAGTACGACGCGAAGAGCGCCGCGAAGAACATGAGCTCACTCGAGAGCCAGATGATTGTCCCGACGCTGACCATGCTCGGTCGGTCGTGGTGCCCGTGCAGACGGGATGCCGGAATGGTCGTTGCTGTCGCCACGCGGTCATTATGTCGTGACCGGTTCTCGTAGCCACCCCGACCCCCTGATGGAGGGGGTCTTAAACTTCACAGAGTGCTGAACCCTGCGGTGACGACCGCGCTGACCACCGTGCTCACGGCCTCTCCCGACCTCCCCGAGCCGTCCTTCGGGGGGTTCTTCACCGAGTGGTCGCTGGCGCCCCTGCCGTTCGTGCTGACGGTGTGGGCCGTGGGTCTCTACCTGTGGGGAGTGCTCTCGCTGCGGCGCCGCGGCGACCGCTGGCCGATCGGTCGGACGATCGCCTTCGTCGTGGTCGGGATGGGCTCGTTCTACGTCGCGACGGCGTCGGGACTGGCGGCGTACGACTCGACGCTGCTGAGCGTGCACATGGTCCAGCACATGGTGCTCTCGATGGTCGTGCCGATGGCGCTCGCGCTCGGTGCGCCGGTCACTCTCGCGCTGCGCACCCTGCCGGCGTCGCCGCGGCGCTGGCTGCTGGCCGCGCTGCACTCGCCGGTGGCCCGGGTGCTGTCCTTCCCGCCGCTGGCCTTCGCCCTCTACATCGTCTCGCCGTGGGCGCTCTACTTCACCGGCTGGTACGACGCGTCGCTGTCGTCGACGTACGTCCACGAGATGATGCACATCCACCTGGTGCTCGTCGGGTCGCTGTTCTTCTGGCCGCTGATGGGCGTCGACCCGGTCCCCGGGCGGGTGGGCTACCCGTTCCGGGTGGCGCTGACGGTGCTCACGCTGCCGTTCCACGCCTTCCTCGGCGTCACGATCATGGGCCAGGAGTCGCTGATCGGCGGCGATCACTACCTCGCGCTGCGGGACGGGCCGATGGGCGCCTGGCTCCCGAACGCCGCCGACGACCAGCACCTGGCGGGCGGGATCCTGTGGGCGTCCGGCGATCTGGTGGGCCTCACGTTCTTTGGGGTGCTGTTCTTCCAGTGGGTGCGCTCCTCGATGAAGGAGGCCGAGCGCGAGGACCGGCGTCTCGACCTCCTGGAGGCCCGGGAGCGGGCCGCCAGCCACGCCGAGCGCTGAGCGGCGCTTCGCGGAGGTCCGTGGGCACGCGACCCGTGGACGTCGTACGATCGCGCACGTGAGCGAGCCGATGAAGCCTCTCCAGGTGCTGGTCTACAGCGACGACGTCAACACCCGGCAGCAGGTGATCCTGGCCCTGGGGCGTCGTCCTCACCCGGATCTGCCCGAGCTGGAGTACGTCGAGGTCGCGACCGAGCCGGTCGTGCTGCAGAACATGGACTCCGGTCGCATCGACCTGGCGATCCTCGACGGCGAGGCCGTGCCCGCCGGCGGGATGGGGATCGCCAAGCAGCTCAAGGACGAGATCTACCAGTGCCCGCCCGTGCTCGTGCTGACCGGCCGGCCGCAGGACGCGTGGCTGGCCACTTGGTCGCGGGCCGAGGCCGCCGTGCCGCACCCGCTCGACCCGATCCAGCTGGCCGAGTCCGTGATCGCGCTGCTGCGCTCGCGGGTCCCCGCCGCCGCCACCAGCTGAGGTGACGACCTGGCCTGAGGTCCTCGGCGCGCTCGTCGCCGGGGAGGACCTGTCCGCCGACCAGACGGCGTGGGCGATGGGTGAGCTGCTCGCCGGCGAGGCGACGCCCGTGCAGGTCGCCGGCTTCGCGGTCGCGCTGCGCGCCAAGGGCGAGACCATCGCCGAGGTGAGCGGGCTCGTGGACGCCATGCTGGCCCGCGCGACCCCGATCTCGGTCGAGGGCCGGCTGCTCGACGTCGTCGGCACCGGTGGCGACCGCTCGATGTCGGTCAACATCTCGACGATGGCGGCCATCGTGGCCGCCGGCGCGGGGGCGCGGGTCGTCAAGCACGGCAACCGCTCGGCGTCGTCGAAGTCGGGATCGGCCGACGTGCTGGAGGAGCTCGGCATCCGGCTCGACCTGCCGGCCCCCCGGGTCGCCGAGGTCGCGGCCGAGGCCGGCATCACCTTCTGCTTCTCCGCCGCCTTCCACCCCGCGATGCGGCACGCCGCCGTGGCCCGACGCGAGCTGGGCATCGGCACCACGTTCAACTTCCTGGGTCCGCTGACCAACCCCACCCGCCCGGCCGCCCAGGCGATCGGCTGCGCCGACCCGCGGATGGCGCCGGTGATGGCCGGGGTGTACGCCGACCGCGGGGTCGACGCCTGGGTCTTCCGTGGGGACGACGGGCTCGACGAGCTCACCACGACGACCACCTCGTCGGTGTGGGTCGTGCACGACGGGCAGGTCACGACCGCGACGGTCGACCCGGCGGCGTACGGCCTGGCGCCGGCGACCACCGAGGACCTCCGCGGCGGCGACGCCGTCCACAACGCCGACGTCGTACGACGGGTGATGGCGGGGGAGCGCGGTCCGGTCCGCGACGCCGTGCTGCTCAACGCGGGTGCGGCACTCGCCGTGCACGGGACGCCGGGCGAGCCGGTCGACACCGCGCTCGCTGCCGGGATGGAGCGGGCCCGGGAGGCGGTGGACTCCGGCGCCGCGGCCGCACTGCTGGACCGCTGGGTGGCGGCCACCTCGGCCTGAGCCGCTGGGAGCTCGACCTCAGAGGTCGAGGACGTACTCCGGGCCGTGCGGCCGGAAGCCGACGTGGGCGTAGTACGCGCCGACCATGGTGGGCGCGGTCAGCACCTGGCGGTAGCCGAGGTCGCGCAGCGCGTCGCACCGGCGCCAGACGAACTCGCCGGGGGTGAAGTCGCGGTACTTCGGGGTGACGTAGTCCAGGCGGACCCGCGCGACGTCGCCGTCGGGGTGGACGACGACCACACCCACGGTCTCGTCGCCGCGCTGCACCACGAACGCGTGGTCGTCCTCGCGGACGCCGTCCCAGTCCGGCTGGAAGCGCACGATGTCCGCCCGGTGCAGGCGCAGCACGTAGGCCAGGTAGGCGTCGCCGGTGCCGACCTGGAGCACCTCGAACGCTGCGGCGTCGTGGGCCTGGCGGAGCAGCTTGACGATGAACCAGACGTTGATCGCGGCGAGCACGAGGTTCATCCCGACCATCGGCCAGACGCCGAGCAGCGCGTTGAACACCAGCAGGACCAGGCAGCCGATCAGGTTGAGCGTGCGGAAGCGGAGCACCCGCGCCTGCATGAGGGAGTACACCAGCAGGACGCTGCCGCCCCACCCCAGGACGTCGAGCCAGTGGTCTTCGAGCCAGGTCACCCGCTGAGGCTACGGCGCGGGACCGGCTCGCGGGCTCACATCCAGCCGGGCGGCGGCGCGAGCAGGGCGAGGTCGGGGGAGCGGTGCACGACCCGCCAGTCCTCGTGCAGGAGTGCGCGGCCCAGCGGGGACGAGGGCAGCACCAGCGCGTACGACACCCCGGTCTCGCGCACCAGCGTCCGCCACCCCCGCCGTACGGCGAGGATGTCGGTGTTGCGGCGCAGCTCCTCGATGGTGAACGTGTCGCCGTACCCGTGCATGACCGGGTCGAGCTGGGGGTGGCGCCACATCAGCCAGCCGCCGAGGTCCCAGTCGTTCAGCACGGGGGTGCCGTCCGGCAGCGCGTCGAGGGCCGGATCCGCCCAGGCGGGGCGCGCGGGCGGCTCGTCCGCCGTGTGGGGTACGACGGCCGCGAGCACCGCGAGCGCGAGCGCGGCGCCCCCGAGGACCACCACCCGCTCCGGGCGGGTCCAGGCCGGCCGGTCGCCGAGGCGGAGCTCCAGGGCGGTGGCGGCGACCGGGACGAGGAGCGCGGCCGCGACCGGGGCGGTGCGGCCCGACGCCGCGGCGGCGCCGACGGCGAGGACCAGCAGGCCGAGGCTCGTCAGGGTGCGTGCCTCGCGGAGGTGGCGCGTTCCGTCCCGTCCGCGCCGGGCCAGCGCGCCGACGGCGACGACGGCCAGCGCGAGCAGGGCCAGCAGCCGCGGGTCGGTGGGATCGGGGCGGCCCCACTCCGCGAAGAACTCGCGCCGCTCGTCGACGGCGAGCACGGCGCCGAGGAGCTTCGGGCCGACAGGCGTCACGAGGGTGGCCGCCGCGCTGAGGGCGACGACCGCGGCCGCGCGGGCGATCCGGGGCCACGACCGCTCCGGGGCCAGCACGGCGGCGACCACCGCGACCCCGCCGATCGCGAGACCGATCGGCCACATGCCGTGGCAGCACGCCCACAGCCAGGTGACGGCGATCAGCCACCACGGGGTCCGCCCCGACCGGGCGGCGGAGAGCCAGGCCGCCGCGGTCACCGCGACGAGGAGGTAGCTCAGCACCTGGGGACGCGCCGAGAGCCCCGAGCTGGACGCGATGAGGGCGAGGGCGGTCAGCGGCGCGGCGAGGAGCGGCTCGACCCAGCGGCGGGCGACGGCGTACAGGGTGAGCGCCAGGGCGACGAAGGCGAGCCCGCTCAGCCAGGCCACGCCGGGCAGTCCCCACCGGTCCTCGACCGTCGCCATCGCGACCTGGGGCAGCCACTGGGTGGGCACCCACTCGGCGGTCGCGAACGAGCTGACGCTGCCCGGGTCGCGCAGGGACCAGGCGCCGAGCAGCTCATGGCCGAAGCGCAGGTGGAAGTAGGTGTCCTGGTTGTCCAGCGGCTCGGCGGCGCGCACGGTCAGCACCGCGAGCACGACGAGCAGCAGGATCAGCGGGGCGAACCGCCGAGCCGCCGCCACCGGTCAGTCGAGGCCGAGCGAGAACGCCGACTCCAGGTCGTGGCGGGAGTAGGCGCGGAAGGCGATGTGGGTCTCCGTGGCGGTGACGCCGGGGACCTTGTTGAGCCGGTCGGCGACGACCGCCGCGATGTCGTCGTGCTCCCGGACCCGGACCAGGGCGATCAGGTCGATCTGGCCGGTGACGGAGTAGACCTCGCTGACGCCGTCGAGCGCGGCGATCGCCTCGGCCACCTCGGGGATGCGGGCGACGTCGGCCTTCACGAACACGATGGCGGTGATCATGCTCCGCACGCTACCGGGCCGGCTGGTGCACGGGCGCCAGGTCGCGGCGGTCGGCGAACGGCACCAGCGAGCGGCGGGACTCGGCCACGGCGTCGTGCAGGGCGAGATGGCGCGTGGCGCCCGCGACCGGGCAGACCCACTCGCCGTCGACCTCGACCAGGCGGATGCCGGGCGACTCCAGCCAGCGGAGCACCTTCTCGGTCTCCTCCGCGGTCGCCGCCGGCACCGGCCCGGGGGCGCCTCGGACGGTCTCGGCCGCCGACCGCAGCTCGCGCACGAACTGGTGGGCGTCCGCGCCCGCGGGGATCACCCCGGAGGCCGCGAGCCGGCCGAACCGGACGACGTGGACGGCCCAGCAGCCGTCGTCCTCGCGGCGGGCCGCGACGACCTCGGGGCAGCGGGTCAGCGCCGAGAGGCGCTGGGTGCGGGCGGCGGCCCGGATGAACGAGGCGAGCCGGTCGCGGTGGGTGCCGGCCTCCTCGAAGCGCTCGTCCTCGGCCAGCGCGGCCATCCGGACGTTGATCGCCTCGACGACCTCGTCGGGGCGACTGAGCAGGGTCTCGCGCAGCTGGCGCACGACGGCGGCGTACGTCGCCTCGTCGACGCTGCCGTCGCACGGCGAGAGGCACCGGCCGAGCTCGGCCAGCACGCACGGCGTGCGCGAGGGGACCCGGCCCATCCGCTCCGAGCACTGCCGCACCGGGAACGTGTCGTGGAGCGCAGCGAGACACTTCTCGGCGGCCTTCTTGGAGCCGAACGGGCCGAGGTAGTCGGCGTCGTCGTCGAGGACGCGCTTGACCAGCGAGAGCCGGGGCCACGGCTCGCGGGTCAGCTTGATGAAGGTGACCTTCTCGGGGAAGCGCGAGCGGCGGTTGTAGCGGGGCTTGTGCTCGGCGATCAGCCGCAGCTCGCGCACCTCGGCCTCCAGCGACGTCGCGCACTCGATGCCGGTGACCTTCGCCGCCAGGCCCACCATCTCGCCCATCCGGGAGCGGGTCTCGGAGGCGGTGAAGTAGCTGCGGACGCGGGTGCGCAGGTCGCGGGAGGTGCCGACGTAGAGGACCCGCTCGCTGTCGTCGCGGAAGAGGTAGACGCCGGGGGAGTGCGGCAGGCCCTCCGCGAGGTGGCGCTTGCGGCGCTGAGCGGTGCTGACCCGTGCCGAGAAGGTCTGCAGCTCCTCGAGCGTGTGGACCCCGAGCCCGCCCAGCCGCTCCATCAGGCCGTGCAGGACGTCGACGGTCGCGCGGGCGTCGGACAGGGCGCGGTGGTTGGGGGTGGTGGAGGCGTTGAAGACGCGGGCCAGCGAGGAGAGCTTGCAGTTGGGGGCGTCGTCGCGGGTGATCACGCGGCGCGCGAGCCGGGCGGTGTCCAGCACCTCGAACGCGGGCCAGGCCCGGCCCTGCTGGGCGGCGAAGTGCTGCAGGAAGCCCACGTCGAACGGGGCGTTGTGGGCGACCAGCACGCATCCCCGGGCGAACTCCAGGAACGCCGGCAGCGCCGAGTCGATCGACGGCGCGCCCGCGACCATCGCGTTGCTGATGCCGGTGAGCACGGCGATGAACGGCGGGATCTCGGTGTGCGGGTCCACCAGGGTCTGGAACTCGCCGAGCACCTCGCCGCCCCGGACCTTCACCGCGCCGATCTCGGTGATCATCGCCCCACCCTGCGCCGAGCCGCCGGTGGTCTCGAGGTCGACCACGCAGAACGTCACGTCGCTCAGCCGACGGCCCAGCTCGTCGAAACTGCGTTGCGACTCCCAGCGGGAGCGCGCACCGTGGGTGGCGCTGCTCATGGGCTCGAACGTAGGTCGCGGCACCGACAATCCGCGGACGGCGCGCCCGGGCCGCTCAGGTGACCCGGGCGCGCCACTAGGGTTGAGCCTGTCCCGCGAGCACGCCACCTGAGGAGAACCACCTGTGAGCACCGTGATCCCCGACGCCGCGCACCGCTGGCGCTGCGCCGGCTGCGGCAACCTCACCCGCTTCGACGTCACCCGCACCCGTCGTACGACGGAGTACTGGCACTTCGACCTCGCCGGTGACCACCGGGTCGAGGAGACGGCCGTCGAGAGCGAGAGCGTCGAGTCGGTGACCTGCCGCTGGTGCGGCCGCGCCGACGCGATCGAGGTCATCTCCCGCAACGACGCCGTCGTCGCCAACGACCCGGCGGCCGGCTAGGCCACCATGTCCACCGGGCCCACGTCCGGCTCCGCCGGCCCAGCGCTGGACGCGCTGCCGGCGGCCGCCCGGTCGCGCGTCGTCACGCTCACGGCGGACGTGCTCCCTGCCGTCGTCCGGCTGCCGCCGGCGCTGCGCCGGGTCGCCGAGTTCGCGCCGGTACGCCGGGCGCGGCTCGGTGCGGGCGCGATCACGGCGGCGCTCGCCGACGAGGAGTTCCGCGAGCGGGTCGCCACCCAGGTGGCGGCCCGGACCTCGACCGACCGGGACGACGACGCGGCGGGGCGTGCCGCCCTGGCCTGGCTGCTCCGTCCGGAGGACTGGGGCGCCGTCGTCGAGGAGGCCGCCGCCGAGCTCGCCGAGCGGGACGACGCCGCGGAGCGGGACGAGGCGGAGGCGGCCCGGCTGCGCCAGCGGCTCGAGCAGGTCGAGCAGACCCTGCGCGAGGTCCGCGCCGCGCACAAGGTCCAGGTGGACGAGTACAAGGCCGAGGTCTCGACCCTGCGCCGCAAGCTGGGTGAGGCCCGGGCCGCGGAGCGCAGCGCCCGGGAGCAGGCCGAGACCGTCGCCCGCGGCGCCGACGAGCGGCGTGCCGAGGCCGAGACGGCGTCGGCGGCGCAGGACAAGGAGATCCGCCGGCTGCGCGGCCAGGTCGAGCGTGCCGAGGCCGAGGTCAGTGCCGGGCGCCGCGCCGCCCGCGCGGAGCGCGACGAGGGCAGCCTGCGGGCGCGGATGCTGCTCGACACCGTGCTGGAGGCCGCGGCCGGGCTGCAGCGCGAGCTGGCCCTCCCGCCGGTGTCGGGGGCGCCGGGGGAGCGGATCGAGCGCGAGCTGGCCGAGGCCGGCGCGCCGACGGCCGGCTCCACCGCCGTACCGGGTGGGGCGACGCCGACGGTCCTCGAGCAGTACCTCACCCTGCCCCGCGCCCGGCTGCTCGTCGACGGTTACAACGTCAGCAAGACCGCCTGGCCGGAGTCCTCGCTGGAGGCGCAGCGCACCCGGCTGCTCGGCGCCCTGGCCCCGCTCGTGGCCCGCACCGGGGTGGAGGCCACGGTCGTCTTCGACGCCGCGTCCAGCGCGACCCGCCCGGTGGTCCGGGTGCCGCGCGGGGTGAAGGTGCTCTTCAGCCCGGAGGGCGTCATCGCCGACGACGTCCTGCGCGAGCTGGTCGCCGCCGAGCCCCCGGGCCGGATGGTGGTCGTGGTCTCCAGCGACCGCGCCGTCGCCACCGACGTCGCCCGCGCCGGCGCCCGCGCCGTCGCGTCCGAGGCCCTCCTCGGCCTCCTCGCCCGCTCCTCCTGACCCCGCCGACCCGGCGTGAATGTGGTGCCGACCCGGCGCGAACTCGCGCCG